>Ga0075434_100005937_pt1 | contig 11176 bp, 13 predicted proteins | sample RhiMethybrSRZTD3_FD_75298 | JGI IMG/M metagenome (GOLD analysis project Ga0075434, IMG submission 75298) | Populus rhizosphere microbial communities from Tennessee, USA - Rhizosphere MetaG P. TD hybrid SRZTD3 | ecosystem: Host-associated > Plants > Roots > Rhizosphere > Soil | place: USA...
CGCCAACAGCAGAGATATTCCTTTTTCTGAGCTTTGGATCTTTTTTGCTTGAACTGCGTTCAGAATGACCTCCATAGCTGCACTCTGGCAGCTCGCTACACACGCCGTGAGTCGTGACGGCGAATTCCCGATTGCGTACAGTAATCCAACAGGGTCACAAGGGAAAGATGCCCCCTGTACTCAGCATCGGAACCTGAAGTAACGATGCGAGCGCTGGCGAACATCGTTATCTCCTATCAAACTGTACGACTAGCCGATTAGTTACCCTCGTTTGCTTACGTCCGAGTTCAGGAAACGTTACTCAAGGTAAATTGTGGCAGCGAATTGTTTGCGGTTGGGAGCGGGACCGGCAGGGGATCGCTGCCGGGATTGAGGATCCAAGGGACGAACGGCGCGTATGGAAACGGCCCTTCGGTGGTGAAGTCTCACGTGGATGGGATCAAAATGCCGGCACACATGGCCTATGGCATCACCGTCGTCTCGCTGGCGAGCAGCGGCGGGGGTTTGCCCGACGTCGGCGCGTTTACTGACGAGAAGGTCTACACCGTTTACGTCGATATGCCGGCAAGGCCGGAAGATCCGGCTCCTTCCTACCCGTTGCAATATGTTCTGCTGCACCACCCAGTGGCGTCGACAGCGCTTCATTCCCGGCCGGGCTGAGACCTCCATATCCTGGCAGCGTTGAATCACTGGAGCTTTTGCCCCGCCCAACTCGCCGCTTTTGCAATCAGGTAAAAGCCGCAGTCCCCCTATCCTTAGCCTGCATTTGATGATTGAGGGCAGAAGCAGCCTTGGCTTCACGCTGGAAGCGGCTCAGAGCTTGTCACGGTCTTGCTCTTGCTGATTCTCTTACCGGAGAGGGTTTGGAGGGTTGTGGGGATTTTTGTAGTGCAAAGATGCATTCGCCGGAATCGCTTCTGTAGTAGTTTCGCGCACATGGGTCGGGTCGCTTCGTCGCTCTGACGGCATAAAAAGCGAGGAGAAAGCCTGCAACGGCGAAAGATAGCGTTGCCCACTTGCGAAACTCGTCGTAATTGACTCGTTGTTCGATTTTGATTTCACGTCTGAGTTTCTGCTCTAGTTGGGCGCTAGGTAGCCAAAATCCGTAGACCCTGCTCAGACACCAATCTTCGCTCTGTTCATCGGGGCTGCGTGGCTGCGACGGAACAATAATTCCATGCCGTCGTGCTCTTGCAGTGAGCCGCTCTCCTTTACGTTGGTAAACCGGATCGAGCACCGAGTCGCTCTCAAACCGCCACTCTGAGAGCAGCCTGTCCCGTTCCCCCCAGTCCTCGGCCTTCTCCGCTTTCGCGACAAGTGGGGCATAGCTTTCCCGCAGCTTGTGAGCTTGTCCAGTTGCTGCATGGTCATCGATCCAGTCGGAGACGAGCCGGAGTCTGCGAACCTCCTTCAGCAATCCGTTCTTCAGGGCGTCCTTAAGTCGTGCCAAGCTCAGCAGAGTATTAGGCGGATCGGCTTGCGCGTTACTTTCCAGGGCTGGCAACGGGTGAGCCTTCCTCTCTTTTTTTGAGCTTGCCTGAGGCAGAGCCTATTCCTGAGTGGGCAGCTCATCAATGTTACAGAAGTCTTTGACCAGTTTTCAGAAAGCTCGATATCACAAATCGAGGTTACCTGCCTCTAGCGCAAAGGTCACAGAACTTTGTAGGCAGTTCTCGCCTAACGTGTTGCTCCTGGACGCGAGCCGGAGCCGGGGAGCTGCGAGGTGGTTACGAAGGGTGACCTCAGGCATCTGAAATTAGTCGGCGCCTAGACTTAACATGTACGTCACTAGTATGGAAACCTTGTTCCGTTCAGCACTCAATCGGCACTGCCCGCATCAGTTTTCCTGGCCTTACCGACTCCCGGATGGTGGCTACTACCAAGTTTGCGACCGGTGCGGCAATCAGTATTTGTATGACTGGGTGACGATGACCAGGGGAGAGAAAATCGCCGCATCGGTTCCCCAGCAATCTCAAGCAGGTGCGCCCAAAGCTTCTGCATGGGTACCACGTGCACCGCGCTTAAGCATCCGGAAACCGATCTTCTATCGCCAGTTGGGCCACTCGCAATTTCATTTGGGGATGCTTCAAAACCTAAGCGAATCGGGCGTGCTTTTGGAGTCTCATCCGCCTCTGCCTGAGGGTGCAAACCTCGAAATGATTTTCGAGATGCCACAGGAAATCACAGGACGGCCGAACAGCAGAGTTCTGTGCCGAGGCGAGGTGGTGCGGAGTGTTTATGCAGAATCAGGCATTCCGCTCGTCGGGGTCGCCATTTCGGGCTACCGCTTTCTTCTGCGGAGTTAGCGATCGGACATCTCGTTCGAAGGTCTGCGGCTCCGAGCGTTTAACCTGACAGCAACCGTTTTCACGGTGAACACATCCGAAAGAGTGGGCCGATAGAACTCGATTGTTGTGACTGTACATTTGCAGTCAGTCAACCTGAACTGGAAACCAGTAATCCTCTGTGTCGATGGCACACCGAGTGTGCTCGAAGGGCAGAAAAGACTGCTTGAAGAAAATGGGCATCGGGTTTTGACCGCGAGAAACGGGTGGAAAGCATGCAGGCTTTCCTATCGAATTGGGGTTGTCTTGGTGCTCCTCGACTACGGCATGCCAGAAATGAATGGTGGTGTGGCGGCGGGCGCCTGAAGAATGCCAACCCGGACGTTCCTGTCGCACTCTTGTCTAGCGATGAATGCCTGCCAGCGGTTGGACCTCCAGCAGTCGATTGTTTGGTGCCCGGGTCCGAACCGACCATCAACTTCTTGGGAAAAATCGAATATTGGCTGAGCCTACGCTCTCTGTTCCAGCCTTTCGGGGTAGCTCTGGTCCCGGAGGGCGCGTAAACACACGTGAATCTGGCCTAGCCTCGGACAGAACACCAAAGCTGGACCATTCAGGATCAGTTGTGGTTAGCGAGTCTTGTCCCAACCACCGTCAACGTTCTTCGAACACGTATTCGTGCTGAGCATCTCTGATGGTTAACGACCTCTTAGCTCCCGAACCCACCGTAAACTCAAAACCGGCGGCACCTGGTGCGATGGTGATGAACGAAATTGTGCCATCAGGGTTTTTGCGAGTGGCTACTTCGCTTTTCCACTCGCCAAAATCAAACATGGTCGAATCGCCCGTGCTGACTCCTATTTCCCCAAGTGACGAATTGGCATAGTGTTTGGCAAGCTTGGCAGCCTCGCTTTTTTCAGCCGGGATCGTGAGAAGTTTCCGATCAGCCGCAAGCCTGGAATAAAAGCTCTTGGCGTCAGCATTGAGTTGCGCATCAGCCTCATGACGTCCGTCGAAAAGGACCTCGAGCAACTTGCGTCTGATGTGGTCCCGGAGCAGCCATCCGGGGTCGCCGTCAGTGAGGATGACGGCCCCGACGTTTTGCTGCGGCAGCCACATCATGTCGCTGTGGTATCCGACCAGGTCGCCGCCGTGGTGAACGACAGGCACGCCGTAAGTTGTGTCAACCATCAAGCCCATGCCGTAGGAAATGTCTTTCCCGATATAAACCTGGGGAACGCGTCGTTCGAGCAATGGTTCCTTAGATATATAAGTCTTCCCATCCGGGAGGTTGCCTTCTGCAAGTTCCATAGAGACGTACTTCAGCATGTCGTGCACGCTGCTCCATGCACCTCCGGCGGGGCGTAGAGGAATGACGGCGTCATTGATGGCCGTCAAAGCCTTTGCTGGCTTTCCGTCCACGTCCGGTGAGTGCGCCGTTGCATGATTACCAGAGAGCGCGCGCTTGAATTCGAACGTTGTCGCGCTCATCTGCAATGGATCGAATACATACGACTGCATGGCGCGGTCATAAGCCGCGCCGAGTTCCATCTGGGGGTAGAGCACGTAGGCACCCGTATATCCCGCGGCTGTCGCCATCAGATTGGAATATTGGAAGAGTTCACCGAACTTAGAGGTAGGCTGCATGGTCCCGAGGAGAGAGAGCGAGCTGCCAGGCGTGATATTTCCGTATTCGAATATCCATTCCAGGTCCTGGCGCGGCATTCCAGTGCAGGCGCAAATCAGGTGTTTGACAAGAACACTGCGCGTTGTATCGCTGTCGCCGAGCCGAAAACTTGGAAGCAATGTTGTGACCGGCGTCTGCCAGCTCATACGGCGTTCATCGACCAGTTTCGCAAGTAAGAGTGTTGTCATCGCCTTGGTATTCGAGGCCACCATGAACAAACTATCGGCGTCGGGCTTCTCGTTAGTACCAAGCTCCTTGGTTCCGAATCCATCAGCGAAGACGACTTTCCCGTCCTGTATTAAGCCGAAAGCAACTCCAGGGACTCCTAACACCTTCTGTCCCGACTCGATGAAACGGACGAGTTCCGCAATGCGCGCTTTATTGAGAGTGTTTGCCTTTTTCCCGGCAAACGACTCCCGGCTGTAGCCCTTGGGCAGCAAACGTCCAAGAACGAGCTCCACCTGAGCGTCGCGCTTTTCGGCTACCGCATCTGCCAAGTCATCTATGACTACGGTCCAATTCGACCCAGAGTAACTGACGAGTGCGGCCACTCCTCGTTTCTCATTAGGCGAGGTAAGGTATTCGTAAACGCGACGCCGACTCCAGCCGTCTTGGTCGGACAGATCGTGCGTGACCTTGACAGGCCATTTCGCACCCGGCTTGTAAGCTTGCCAGGCTGAAGCCAATGCTTCGTCCGGGCCTTTGGTTTGAACGTCGACAAGCGCGACCCAGGAGTTTCCCTCGGGCGCTGTGAGGATTGTCGCTGGGCCCTTGATGCGAATAGACCAATCCTTCGGCGCGACGAAGGTATTGCCGAGAACAGTGGTTTTAGGAGTATCGGCGACGAGGCGCTCAGATGCCTGCTCGGTCGCTGCATTCGTGGCTCGCTGAACCGATGAGCTTTGGTTTTGTCCCAACAGCAATACGGAACTGAACAGCAAGAGAAAGCCGACGAGAGAGTTTTTCATGGCTTCGACATCTAATCTCATGCTCAGCCAACAATGCAATATGTTTATTTCAAGTCTGTTGCGGGTGGAAGTTCATCAAATCGCTTCCGCCAAGAAAACAGGTACACTTCAAGCAGATTTCCAAAGAGTACGGTTTGCATGTAGGACTTTGCGAAGGAATTTCATCTCACGCCGCTGAATGTGTGACACGACATCGTCAGGATGGTCCTTTCGAGAGAGAGCGAAGATCGCCAGCCGGCGATGTTTTTCCCAATAGAATGCGTATGCGACGTGCTCCGAGCGCGAGTCGCAGAGCAACTTCCCGGGAACGGTCAGCCGCGCGTGCGGCAAACCCTGCCAGCAGCATTAACCCCGTAACGAACGCCTGTATGGGACGGCCAAAGAAGTCGCCGCCAAGACCTGGACGCGCCAACACAAAGGTCATTTGGCCCTCGTCTGCGAAGATGAAGCCGCGCGTCTATAACTACGTTCTCTGTTTTTTTCACTGAAGTTAGTTCTTGAACAAATAGGTCATAGCAGCCTTTGCGAGGTTCTATCGGTCTTCATTTCCGAGCCCTGCGCAGTTGGTCGGCAACTCTTCCACGATCCCATTTTGTTCGGATTACCTCACCATCTGCAGATCCATTGACCGTCCCGATGAATCCGTATCCACGCCGGCGTCTCAATAAAGCGGGGCGCGTCGGCTGTGTCTCCCAACACGTCGCGCAGGCGGTGAACTATCTGATCATTCCATCGCAACGGCACTAGAGTGTTGTGCAGGCGGATAACTGCACAGATGGCAATTTGCACGGCAAGCAACAAGTCTCGGACCGTTAGGCGCCTGCCCACCCTGCTAATTGATCCCGACTTGACTATCTCGTACGGATCCGTACGAAGGATCTGCCTTATTGGAACCGCCCCAAAGAGAAATCCGCTCGCTAGACTCAGCAGCAACGCTACTCCATAAACATCTGCGTCTGGGCTCACAGGCAGGTTGATGGGAAACTTGGATACTGGGTGCCACACGCTCAGCCATCGCAACAGCGCGACGCTGCCCCATAGTCCGACAGCGCCGCCGATCAATGAAATCAACAGAGATTCGGTAAATAGTTGCCGTTGGGATACGTCCTTTCCAGAATGGAGCCAATCGAGTTCAGATCGGCAATCGCTTGTGCCGGCGTGACTCCCAGCTTCAGATGTCCGATCACCATACCAACCCAACGGTTTCCGCGATCGTTCAGGCCGTTCCACCACTCTACCTCCTCCTGATTGACGATCGGCACAAAGAAATCGGGATTGACAAACAATAAGGTGCCGTGGAATTCGGGTGGCGTTACTCCCAGGATGGTAAAAGGATACTTGTTGAGCTGAACAGTACGGCCCACAACTCCCCGATCATCCTGAAAATGGCTATGCCAATACGCATAGGTCAGCACGATATACGGAGCACTATTCGGGCCATGCTCATCGGAGGGTTGGAAGCAACGTCCCAGATACGGCCGAATGCCCAGTACGTCGAAGTAGTTCCCGCTCACTTCATAGATAAAGACGCGGGATGGATTTTTGCCGGGGTCCAGCCCGGCCTGAGCGACATTAAACGCCGCCAGACCATCAAAGCTACGGTTGCGATCGCGTAGATCGAGATAGTTAAGATACGACTCGTTACCCAACCTGTCGCTTGCGCGCTCGATTCCGTAGAGGCTCTGCGCCTGAGGCACATTCAAAGGCCGCAGGATCAGCGCATTAAATGTGCCAAAAACCACGGCGTTTGCGCCGATGGCCATTGCCAGTGTCAAAACGGCGGCGAATGTGAATCCGGGAGACTTGCGCAACACGCGAAGAGCGAAGCGCAGATCCTGAAGTAAGCTCCCCATTCGAGAAATTCTCCCAGCTTTTCTAAACTCCTAAGACTCTGTTGCCCTATCCCTTGCAAATCTCAGACCAAAATCGGATGAGGATAAGTCAGTATGTGGACTGAAAAGGATCCGTCTTGTTGTGAAAGACCGTGTCCAATTGCGAAATCGAGTGTGCGTTATTGGACAGTCCGGTTGCGATGGTCAAAGTCGCATGCGGGTTGTCATAGGACAGCTTCACCGCGGGAAGGAGGCTGCAGTCGAATTTCGCAAGCTAATCGAGCATCCTAACATGCTGATCAACTCTCCATTGGAGAGCTCGGCACGTCTATACCTAGCTCGTGCGCTCAACCTAAGCGCGGATCCGGCGGGTGCCCGCAAGTTCTACGATGACCTCTTCTCCCTCTGGAAGGAGCCGACCGCGACATCCCCAGCCGGAAGCAGGCCAACGCTGCCGAGTACGCGAAGTTGCAGTAACTGGAGATTGAACATCCACTTCCGGTCCCTATATCCAACTGACTGACGAATACAGGCGATCCACAAGTTGGAGCGTGTTCTAGGGTAGCGTGGCGATTTCTCATGGCCGTCCCGGTTTTGGTTGGCTTCGCACCTACTTACTATCTTAGAGCTTATTCGACGCGCTTTTCACCGCGTGAGTACTGCTGTTCGCGGTACAGACAGCGCTTGTGGCGAACCACCGCGTGCTAATGCTAATCATCGTCAAACCCGAACACCGTGGTCCGATGAGGTGGGGGAACCTCATAGTTCAAATGGTCAAAAGAGAAGCCGACCCGGCCCCCCATTCATGGTGGCTTCCAATGCTCTTGTTCGGCGCTAGAGAAACAAATTTGACGGAACGAGATTACTTGGAGGAGTGGACTGAAAAACAAGGTTCGCCCGACTCTCCCGTAACCACCGGCGGAGCCTTTTTCAATTGTTCAAGTTGGGCCTGAACTTTCGCCCACGCTTTTGGCTTTCGCTTGGTGGCATACGGAGCATCCGGATGCCCGTAGAATTCCAGGAATTCGGCCCGAAGTTCCGGCGAAGCGCCACTAAAGTTCTGTTTGGCGAGCGCGTCGAGCAGCTTCGCGTGCGTTTCATCGTTGAGACGATATTTTCCCGGGCCCGTGACTTCACCGGTGTCAAAATTGTTGTTTGGGAGGTCCGGCTGGCCGGTGTCTACCTGGACTAGCAGCTCCCGGTACCGATCCAGAGTGGCGTTGAAGCTGGCTTCAAACATGCGTTCCGTCTCCGGCGTGGGAGTCCGGAGTTGCAGCACTTTTAGCGGACCGATCTTCGGGATAATCCTCGCAAGAAAGGCAAAAAATCTTTCGCCAAGGGTGGGCGGCTGAAATTTCTTTCCCCAGTTTTTTTGATAACTTGCGCGCGAAAGGTTGTAGAGAAACTTCTTTTTCGTCATGCTGGGCTGGTCTCTCATGATCTCATCTTTCTTCAGGCTCCAGGCAATTCGTGTCGCCTTGGGGAGAACTTGGCTGACATCATAACGGTAAGAACCGAGCACCTTTTCTTCGTCAGAGAGAACGCTTTTGAGGCCTAAGCCGTACGTTTCCTGAAAGGCCTCTTCCAGCAGCGGAACTGAGACCCCAAAACCAATAAAGTCGTGATAACTGTCCGGAGCATAGCGACCTCGTGCTATCTCCAGAACGTCAAATCCAAATTCTGTCTTGACGTGCGCCAACGGGTCTTCCTCATACGTAACCGAGTCGCCGTACCTCTTTTTCAACTTGGGATACAGGATGGGGACGGCGGGATTCGTGCCGATGCGGTGGCCGTCGTTGTCCGCGGCGTAATGAGCGAGCGCGCCGAGTGCAAAAGCGTAGCCGTTAAGGTCCTTGGCATTGCGGAACAGGGCCAAGACAAAGTCTCCGCTACGCACGTAGTGCGTCAAATCGCTGAAAAAATGACTCCCGTGCGGGTAATAGCCCAGGTCCTGAATGATGGCCCCGCCATATGCATAACCGTGCGCTTCTTTGATTTCGTCTCCCGTGGCGTCGGGAAAGCGTCTCAAAAGTAACGGGCGTATGTTCGTGTTCCATACGCTATCGATGATGGCTTCGTGCGAAAGGACGGCGTAGGCCGCAGTTTGAGCTGGCCGGCCAAGAAATAGCGAAAGCGCCAGCACTAGGGCAAATGCCCTTGTAAACCACATCCTGCCTCCGCCATGCCGCATGATACCCATCTCCCTTCGTTGCGATCTTAGCTCAGAAATCACAGGAGAGGTACCGAGGCCCAAACCATCGAGATTCGTGCGTCCAGAAGCGTTGCACGACAGCCGAAGTCATGTCGTCAGGAAGACGCTAACAACCCGGATGCGCGGCGATCTCATCTTCTAGTTACAAGAAGCGGCATGACGGCAAACACTTCAAGCATCACGTAGTGGACCGTTCCCGAAAAAGAGTCTCGGCTTGCGAAGTACTCACGCATTGCTAGCTCCACGTCCGCTCGAACCAGTTGTCAGCTCGACGCGTCATGCGGGCCGGTCTTGCTGGGCCTCAGCGAAGGTTCTCGAACACGGGTTTGTTCTGCAAGCGCTGAGGGAAACTCTTCTCGTATCGTGCCAAGCCCGGGCACATCAGGTGATGCACGCCCCGGTAACCAAATTCGTGCATCTCTTGCATGGCTTCTTTCGCAGTCCAACCTTGTTGTCCCATGCGATAAGCCGCGATCATCATTCCGGTGCGGTCATCGCCCAGTCGGCAGTGCACGAAGATTTTCTTGCCCGGATTTTCTCGCGTGACTTTTATAAACCGCGCGAACACCTCATCTTTGGGAAAGGGACAATACCACGGTAACGAGACGTAGGCCATGCCCAGACTCTTGATCAGCGTTTGGTCGCGCTTCGATCTGCCAGTATCGACCACGATGTCGATTCCCATGTGGGCAAGTTTTTCAAATCCCTCAGCCGAAGGTTGGCCCCCGCGATAGAGCGTAGGCGTGACCTGGCCAAAGTTCGGGATGCCCTTTGCCTTCAGATGCTGTCCCATCGTGCGCTGCGCGAAGGATTTCGAGGGGGTGACGTCTGCATGGTCGGTTTGAGGTGGTGCGCTTGTGGCGATAGACAGAGGGATCACAAGGAGTATAGACAGTGGAAAATAGTTGCACGCTGGCATGGTTGGCTGCTTCCAGTTTAAGGCCCGAGGGCCCAAATTCACTACCGGTGAGCGCGCCAGGGAGTAAAAAACGCACGAGGTATTTTGCAGGCACGTGAAGAAAATGCGTGGACTCGCATCCCTCAAAATGCTGTAACTCGGGGCGCTGCTTACGCGTTCCTTCCGTGTTGACCGTGATCTGCTTCCATTTGCGGTAAACGTTCAGCACCGAGAGTGTCCAGAACGGAACCAAAGCGACTCCCGGTACCAGTTCAGCAGCGAACGCAGGCAGAAACCCAATGCCACCCGAGCAGGTGAACCAACAGGGCTGCGACCGCGATGTCGAGCAAGTCATCAGCGGGGGAAAGGGCACCCTGCGCAAATAGGGGAACACAAAAATCTGAAGTGCATCAGCCGTCATAGCTAGAACCATGGCGGCGCGGAAGACATGAGGGGCGGAGGCGGGGTGGCGTCTTCAGTTATCGGCGAGGCAGTGTTCATATTGCCTATTTTGACCCAATTCCACACTGGTTGTTGTCACTGCGCGGACCAATGGGAATGCGATCACTGTCGCACGAGTCGAGCTAACGATCTAGCTTTGTCAAGATGGGCCCGAGAACATAAGCTGCGAAGAACCCGGATCCATAGATCGCAGCCGATATCCAGAGTAGAACTTTCGATGTTCGGCTCGCATCACGACATGCTGTGGGGTCATCGGCGTCGCACCTTTCAATCGATCTGACACGCGGAATGATGGAATACACGTTTACAAAGCTCACAGCGATCAACACGCCGGATATCGAAAACGTCCAGAATTGGTGCTGCGAAAGGAGGACAAGCCACGGCATGAAGGAGAGCAATGATGCGACCGATGCTCCTAAGCCGAATAGCACGAGCAGCGACGGCAGGGCACAACACAAAAGAGTGCTCAGAGACGTGAATAGAGACAGATAACTGAGCACTGCCGAGCGGTCCGCGTTCCGAGTTGTTGTTGATGAGTTCATCTTGTCGGCTCTTCTCTTAGAAACTCATAGATGATCGAATCCGGCGTCTTAGCCTTCTGAGCTTCCGGAATGCTGCCGGTTACGATAACCGACTTGCCCTGCATCGAGGGAGCCGTCGCGCCACTCTGGGACTCAGGATCAAGCTCAAGAACATCGTTCGAGCCTGAAACCTTTAACTGCATCTTGCCGTTCACGGCAAGAACCGTGCCACCTACTATTGCCTTCGAAGCCTTCATGGTGAATCCGTTCTTCGTAATGGCGTGTTGTAGTTGCTTTAATGTGGCGGTGTT
>Ga0075434_100005938_pt1 | contig 11174 bp, 6 predicted proteins | sample RhiMethybrSRZTD3_FD_75298 | JGI IMG/M metagenome (GOLD analysis project Ga0075434, IMG submission 75298) | Populus rhizosphere microbial communities from Tennessee, USA - Rhizosphere MetaG P. TD hybrid SRZTD3 | ecosystem: Host-associated > Plants > Roots > Rhizosphere > Soil | place: USA...
ATCGCTGCGGGAGGCCAACACAGGGGCGGTGCGGGGTGTGAAGCATGCGATCTCTCGAGCGCTCGCCCCCCTGCCCGATGACCGGTTCCCCACCGTCAGGGAGTTCGCGGCCGCGCTCGGGGCACCCGCCTATCGGAGCAGCGTGCCGACGCGCAGCATCTTCGCCGGCCCGCGGGGCCGGAGAATGGCCATCGCCCTGGGGGCCGCGCTGTCACTGCTCGGCGTGGGCGCGGCGATCCCGCTGCTGCGCGGTCACGGGCTGCACCTCAACGAGCGACGCGTGGTCGTCGCCGTGATCGAGAACCATACCGGGGACCCGGCGCTCGACAACCTGGGTCACATGGCGGCCGACTGGGTGACGCAAGGCCTCGCGCAGACGGGCCTGGTGGAGGTCGTGCCGTCCATGTCGATGATGAGCTCCTCGCGGGCCTCCGGCGAGCACGGCGTCGGCCATCTGGACGCCGGCGGGATCCGGAGCCTCGGGCGCGAGACGCGCGCCGGCACGGTGGTCTCCGGAGCGTACTATCGGCAGGCGGACAGCATCCGGTTCCAAGTTCAGATCTCCGCCGCGAAAGACGGCACGGTGTTGCGCGCGCTCGAGCCGGTTGCGGGCCCTATTTCGCAGCCGCTCGCCGCCGTCGAAACCGTGCGGCAGCGCGTGATGGCCGCCCTCGCGACGCTGTTCGACTCTCGCTTGAGCTTGTGGGCCAAGGCCCATGGCCAGCCCCCGACGTTCGCCGCGTATCAGGAGTTCATCCAGGGCCTCGATCGCATGGTGCAGTTCGACTCACGCGGCGCCATCGATCACTTCCGGCGCGCCGCTCGGGAGGACACGACGTTCCGCTTGCCGCTCATCTTCGCGGCGCACGAGCATATGGATCTGGGTGAGTTCGCCACCGCGGACTCGATCGCGCACGCGGTGGAGCGCTCTCCCGGCCTCCTCTCCCCGCTCGATCAGCACTATCTCACGTGGGTGCTTGCCCAGAGCCGGGGCGATCGGGAGCGAGCGCTCGAAACGGCACGCGAGATGGCCGTCATCGCGCCGAACTCCGAAACGCTGTGGCTGGTGGCGCAATGCGCGCTGGCGCTCAACCGCCCCCGCGAGACCGTCACCGCCCTCACCGAGCTGGGCCCCGATCGCGGACTGTTCCGCGGCTGGTCGGTTTACTGGTTCTACCTGACCTTCGCCCAGCATCTGGTGGGCGATCACCGCCGCGAGCTGAAGGACGCGCTCGAAGGACGGCGGCGCCACCCCGCCGACTTTGCCGTACTGGCGGCCGAGGTGCGCGCGCTAGCCGCCCTGGGGCGGGTCGCAGACGTCAACCAGCGCCTGGTCGAGGCGCCGAGCCTCCCGCCCCAGCCGGGGTGGTCGCCTGCCGACATCGCCATGATCGCAGCGCTCGAGCTGGCCGCGCACGATCACCAGGCGGACGCGCCCGCGGTGGGCATGTGGGCCGTCCATTGGCTGGAAAACCGGTCGTCTGAGGACGCGCACTCCGTGGCCAACAGGTTCCGTCTCGCCCTTGCCAATTACGTGGGTGGCCGACTCGACGACACGCGGCGCCTGCTCGAGGGCCTCGCGTCGGAGCGGGCCGCGGGGATACCGGACTACGCCACGATGCGGTGGATCGCAGTCATCACCGGGGACTCGCCCGATTGGGTGACCATCCAAGGTTTTCTCGGAGTGCTTGCGGCGCGCCAGGAGAGGCGGGCCGACGCGTTGACCTTCGACAAGACGCTTCAGGCGATGAGCCCGCGGTACCTCTACGGCAGGCACACGATGTGGCGGGCACGGATCCACGCCGTTTTGGGCGAGCGTGACGCCGCCGTCGGGCTGGTGCAGGAGGCATTCGCCCAAGGGTATCCGCGCGGCGGGGTGATGCACCTCTTCCCGTCGCTGCGGTTGCTGCGCGACTACGCGCCGTACCAGGAGCTGCTGGCATCGAAGGAGTGATGGCACGCCTGTCGGTCGCCGCCGCGACCGCGTTCGCGCTGGCCGGCTGTGGTACGACCCTTCCAGCACGAGCGCCAGCGCCCGCGCCACTGAGCGACGCAGTCGAGCCCGAGGCGGTGCTGCGCGCCATGACCACGGTCGCCGACTGGCAACTGGCGAACCCATCGGCCCACAAGCCGTACGAGTGGCAGGGGGCGCCATTCTGGGCCGGTCTCTACGAGCTCGCGGTGCGGTCGAGCAGTCGTCAGAAATACCTCGATGCGATCCGGCGGAATGGCGCAAGCATCGAATGGCAGCCGGGGCCGCAACCCTTTCTCGCGGACGACCACGCCGTCACGCAGAGCTACTTTCTTCTTTATAAACTCGAGCATGATGGCCGCATGATCGAGCCGGCCTTGGCGCGCTTCAGGGAGATGTTGCAGGCGCCGTTCGCCGAGTCGCTCGAGTTCAGCGACGACAAGACATTGCGCGAATGGGTCTGGTGCGACGCGCTGTTCATGTCTCCGCCGGCCCTCGCGCTTGCCACGAGCGCCACGGGCGACGGTCGTTATGCCGATCTCATGGACCGGCTCTGGTGGAAGACCACGAACTACCTGTACGACAAGCACGAGCGACTGTTTTACCGCGATAGTCGATTCTTCGATCGGCGCGAACGCAACAACAAAAAGGTGTTCTGGAGTCGAGGGAACGGCTGGGTGCTGGCGGGTCTTGCGCGCGTGCTGCAGTACTTGCCTCCGGACTATGCCGGGCGAGGGCGCTTCGTTGCCTTATTCCAGGAGATGGCGCAACGAATCGCTGATCTGCAGGGACCGGATGGCTATTGGCGTGCAAGCTTACTTGATCCAGACAGCCGGCCGAACCCGGAGACCAGCGGGACGGGTTTCTTCACGTACGCGCTTGCGTGGGGAATGAATGAGGGTTTGCTGGGGCGCGAATACGAGCGCGCGGTACGACGCGGATGGTCGGCCCTGGTTCGGGCCGTACAGCCAAGCGGCAAGCTCGGCTACGTTCAGCGCGTGGGAGATGCGCCCGGCGACACGGGCCCAGAGCAGACGGAGATGTACGGCACGGGGGCGTTCCTGCTGGCAGGCAGTGAGATGTTGCGACTGGCTTCCCGGTAGCCGTCGCCCATGCCTCGAGGGAGCCAATCGCGAAACCGGCTGAGCGCGCAGAGCGGGTACCAGGTGCCATTTCTGGGCAGGCGCTGGCATCGGTCTGCTTGGCGGTGCCCTCATCGGCGGTGTGATTGGGTCGACTACGGAAACTCTGCCTTGACAGCTGCACTGCTGCCCAGGCCTGATGGCGCGGGGGGCCTTATCTTGCGTTCCTGGCTGATCAGGCGCCCAACGAGTAGCGGCGGGTGAGAAAGCACCGTCCCAAACTCGCGCCCACGGTTCCCGGCATCTTCATCCAGGCCGTTGCCCGCGAGGGCGTGCTCGGCGCCGCGCCGCGAGACTATCCCTACTCCGTACCCGCCATTCGTCATCTCACCGAGCTGAAATTCCTAACACCGGTAACGTTTTTTGTCGGGGAGAACGGCTCCGGGAAGTCCACGCTGCTCGAGGGAATTGCCGCAGCGTTTGGATTGAATCCGGAAGGCGGCACCAAGCACGAGCGGTTCACTACACGATCCACGCATTCGGAGCTGTTCCGCGCGCTGATCCTCACCAAGAGCCGGGACGCGCCCACGGACTCGTATTTCTTGAGGGCCGAGTCGTTCTACAACGTGGCGTCGGCGATGGATCCCCAGGATGTCGATCAGTACGGTGGCCGCGTCCTGCATGAGCAATCGCACGGGGAGTCTTTTCTGTCTCTCGTGCTCCATCGGCTCCGCGGCAACGGCGTGTATCTGTTCGACGAGCCGGAGGCCGCGCTGTCTCCAGCCCGACAGCTAGCTCTGTTGGCCGCGATGCACCGCCTCGTCCAGCGCAATTCGCAGTTCATCATCGCGACCCACTCCCCGATCCTCTTGGCGTTTCCGGGAGCGACCATCTACCTCTTTGCAGAGAAGCGGTTGTCGCAGATCGCGTACGTCGACACCGAGCACTACCAGATCACCAAGGCATTCCTGGACCGACCGGAGCGCATGCTCAACGAGCTGTTTCGAGCGGACGAGCCCTCGGACACGTAACCGGGGGTCTTGAACTGGTTCGCCGAGCTCCGGGCGAAAGTCCCGCGCCCGCCGCTCAGACGTGAGAAATGAAGCTGCCGGTCGCCACTCCGAGGGCCGATGCTTCCGCTTTTGGGAGGTGCTCCCGCCACCAGCGCTCGGCGTGCTCCTCGGTCCACGGGTCGCCGACGTTGCACTCCGCGAAGCGGCGTCGCCGCGCGACCTCTAGCGCTCCTACCTTAGGCGGTACATCGTTTAGCCGAGCAGTGCGCCGCGATCGCCAGAGGCGACTCGGATCCACCGAGTCGTATCGCGACACCCTCCAGGCCCGTTGTGGTCGGCCCGCTTCCGGAAGACGACGGCGTGATTGACCTCGAGCGCCTCACCATCAATACCATCCGCACGCTCGCGATGGACGCGGTGCAGGCGGCGAAATCGGGACATCCCGGGACGCCGATGGCGATGGCCCCGGTCGTCTACTGCTTGTGGCAGGAATTCCTGCGCTTCGATCCTGACGATCCCATCTGGCCCAACCGGGATCGGTTCGTGCTCTCGATGGGGCACGCCTCGATGCTGCTTTATTCGATGCTGACGCTCGCCGGCGTGAAGGCCGTGAACGCCAAGTACGAGCGGCTGGGTGAGCTCGCCGTCACGCTCGACGACATCAAACGCTTCCGTCAGCTCGACAGCAAGGCGCCCGGTCACCCCGAGTACCGCTGGACCTCCGGCGTGGAAACCACGAGCGGCCCGCTCGGACAGGGCGTCGCGACCAGCGTCGGCATGACGATCGCCGGCCGCTGGATGGCGCGCTATTTCAACCGGCCGGGTTTCGATCTGTTCGGGTATGACGTCTACGCGTTGTGCGGCGACGGCTGCATGATGGAGGGCATCTCGGGAGAGGCGGCGTCGCTCGCCGGTCACCTGCAGCTGTCCAACCTCTGCTGGATCTACGACAACAACAAGATCACCATCGAGGGTCACACCGACTGGGCGTTTTCCGAGGATGTGGCGACCCGCTTCATCGCGTATCGCTGGAACGTGACGCGCGTCGGCGATGCCAACGATCTCGACATGCTGCGGCGCGCGTTCCGCACCTTCCGTGCGACGACCGACCGGCCCACCCTGATCATCGTGGACAGCCATATCGCTTATGGTGCGCCCAACAAGCAGGACACGAGCGCGGCGCATGGTGAACCGCTCGGCGATGAGGAAATCAAGCTCACCAAACACGCCTACGGCTGGCCGGAAGATGCCAAGTTCCTCGTGCCGGACGCCGTGCGGGAGCATGTCGCGACCGGCGTGGGGAAACGCGGTCGCGCGCTCCGGGATACGTGGTTCGCACTGTTCGACGAGTACCGCCGGGCGCATCCCGATCTCGCGGACGGCGTGTACCGCATGCAGCATCGCCAGCTCCCGGACGGGTGGGATCGGAATCTTCCGACCTTCCCGCCGGAGCCCAAAGGGCTCGCCGGCCGGGACGCGTCCGCTCAGGTGCTCAACGTGGTGGCCAAGAATGTCCCGTGGCTGATCGGAGGGTCGGCGGATCTGGCGCCGTCCACCAAGACGCGGCTGACGTTCCCCGAGGCGGGGGATCTCACATCCGACAACCCGGGGGGACGGAACCTCCACTTCGGCATTCGCGAGCACGCGATGGGTGCGGTGCTCAACGGGCTGGCGCTGTCCAAGGTCCGCCCCTTCGGCTCCGGGTTCCTGATTTTCAGCGATTACGGGCGACCGGCGCTGCGGCTCGCGGCGCTGATGGAGATCCCGGTGATCTACGTGTTCACGCACGATTCGATCGGCGTCGGCGAGGACGGGCCGACGCACCAGCCGATCGAGCAGCTCGCATCGCTGCGGGCGATCCCGGGGTTGATCACCCTGCGCCCAGCCGACGCGAACGAGGTGCGAGAGGCCTGGCGCGTGATCCTCCAGCTGCGACACGTCCCCGCGGCCCTCGTGGTATCGCGGCAGCCGCTCCCGACCCTCGACCGCAGCCGCTACGCGTCGGCTGCGGGCGTCGCGCACGGGGGGTACGTGCTGGCGGACGCGGACGGGGACCGCCCGGACGTGCTGCTGCTCGGCACGGGAAGCGAGGTGGCCCTGTGCGTCCAGGCGCGCGAGCGGCTCACGGCTGAGGGCGTGCGGGCCCGCGTCGTCAGTATGCCGTCGTGGGAGCTGTTCGAGCAGCAACCGCAGTCCTACCGCGAGCAGGTACTTCCGCCCGACGTGACGGCTCGGGTATCCGTGGAGCAGGCGAGCGGGTTCGGGTGGGACCGCTACGTCGGCCCGGCAGGCGCGCGCATCGGTATGAACACGTTCGGCGCGTCCGCGCCGCTGCAGGAGCTTCAGAAAAAGTTCGGCTTCACGGTGGATCACGTCGTCGCGGCCGCCCGCGAGCAACTCGAGCGCCATCGCGTAGGCTCCCATGCCTCGTGATCTGCCGCTCTCGAACGGCACGTTGCTCGTGGCGTTCGGTCGCGACTATTTGATCCAGGACATCTACTATCCACACGTGGGCAAGGAGAACCACGCCACCGGGCATCCCTTTCGATTCGGCGTGTGGACGGCCGGTGGCTTCAGCTGGATGGGCCGGGACTGGCAACTGGACCGACGCTACAGCGTCGACTCCATGGTCACCGAGGTGCGCGCCCGGCACGAGACGCTGGGCGTGGAGCTGCTGTGCCACGACGCCGTAGACTTCTACGAGAACGTCCTGGTGCGGCACATCCAGGTGACCAACCTCCAGGACCGGGCCCGAGAGATCCGGCTGTTCTTCCATCACGACTTCCACATCCGGGGCAACGAGATCGGGGACACGGCGTTCTATTCTCCCGAGACGCAGGCGCTGATCCACTATAAGGACGACCGCTACTTCCTCATGAACTGCGCGGTCGGTGGGGAAATCGGCGTCCGGCGCTACGCCTGCGGGCAGAAGGAGGTCCGCGGCGCGGAGGGAACTTGGCGCGACGCCGAAGACGGGGAGCTACAGGGCAATCCGATCGCGCAGGGCTCCGTGGACTCGACCCTCGGCCTTTCACTCACGGTGCCGGCGCGTGGCTCTGCCGAAGCGGACTACTGGATGGCGGCAGGCCGGGACTTCCGCGAGGTAGCCACGATCGACAAGGTCGTGCGCGACAAGTCGCCCGGGGAGCTATTGCGCCGCACCCGGAATTACTGGCGCCTGTGGGCGCGGAAGGATCAGCGGGGTGTCGACGCTCTACCGGCGCTCATCGCACAACGCTACGCGCAGAGCCTGCTCATCATCCGGTCGCAGATCGACCACGATGGTGCGATCATCGCGGCCAACGACACGGACATCATTCAGTTCGCGCGCGACACCTACTCGTACATGTGGCCACGCGACGGCGCGCTGGTAGCGGCGGCCCTGATGCGGGCCGGGCATGTGGGCGCTCCGGAGAAGTTCCTGGAGTTCTGCTCGCGCGTCATCTCGCCGCTCGGCTACGTGCGGCACAAGTACAACCCCGACGGGACGCTCGCCTCGTCCTGGCACGGATACGTGCGCGACGGCAAGCCAGTCCTCCCCATTCAGGAGGACGAGACCGCTCTCATCATATGGGCGCTCTGGCAGTTCTTCGAGCTGTACCAGCCCATCGAGGAGACGGCACCGTTTTACCGGACGCTCGTGACGCGGCCCGCGGACTTTCTCCTCGGCTACGTGGACTCGGCGACCGGCTTGCCGCTCCCGTCGCACGATTTGTGGGAGGAGCGGTGGGGAGTCCATGCGTTCACGGTGGCCGCGGTGATCGCCGGCCTCCGGGCGGCCGCCCGTGTCGCCGACGCGTTCGGCGAGGAGGAGCGCTCGGCGCGCTATGCCGCCGGGGCCGAGCGCATGCGGGACGGTCTGGGGGCGGTGCTGTGGAACGAGCGCGAGCAGCGCTTCGCTCGCATGGCATCGCCCGGGGCCAACGGGTATACGCTCGACATGACGGTGGACTCGAGCCTGTTCGGACTCGTGGAGTTCGGTGCGCTCGCTCCTGACGATCCGCGGGTCGACTCAACCCTGCGTCAGGTGGAAGAGCGTCTCTGGGTCCAGACGGACATCGGAGGCCTGGCGCGATACGAGAACGACGCCTACTACCAGGTGGAGAAGGCGGACACGAAGCGCGTCCAGGGCAATCCGTGGTTCATCAGCACCCTGTGGCTGGCGCGCTATCGCCTCCTGCGCGCGAGCACCACCGAGCAGCTTGCTCGAGGTCTCGAGCTGATCGAATGGGCCGCCCAGCGCGCTCTGCCCTCCGGCGTGATGGCGGAGCAGCTCCACCCCTACACGGGCGAGCCGCTTTCGGTATCTCCACTGACGTGGAGTCACGCCGCGTACGTCCGCGTGGTGCGGGAGTACCTCGACCGTACGGCTCATCTCAACCGCTGCCCGACGTGCGGGAACGAGACCGGTCGTAAGGCCCGGCTCACCGACCGTCTCACGGCCGTTCCCGACGGTGCGCAGTCGCCCACCGCTCCGCCCGACCCTTCGCCGCACCCGGTCCAGTGGTAGCCGTGCCGTCGCGCCACGTCGTCGTCGAGACTCCGGGAGCCTTCCCGCGCCGCGCGGCTGCGTGGCTGGCGGAAACGATGGCAGATGTCCTCGCCGCCCGCGGACGCTGCGCCATCGCGCTCTCCGGAGGCGAGACGCCGCGACCGGTGTACGCCGCGCTCGCGGCGCCGGACGTCACCACCCACGTCGACTGGAATCGCGTGGACGTTTTTTTTGGCGACGAGCGCGTCGTTCCACCAGACGACCCGGCGAGCAATTACCGCATGGCGATGGACGCGTTGCTGTCACGCGTGCCCATCCCGAAGGCGCACATTCACCGCATGGAGGCAGAGCACGCCGACCTGGACGCCGCGGCCACAGCCTACGACGGCCAACTTCCCGCCGCGCTCGACATGCTGGTCCTCGGCATCGGCGCTGACGGGCACACGGCTTCTCTCTTCCCCGGCTCACCCGCCCTCGGGGAGCGACACCGCCGAGTGGTGGTCGTGGACAGCCCCAAGCCCCCCCGCCGGCGAATGACGATCACCCCGCCAGTGATCGCCGCGGCCCGGCACGTCGCCGTCCTCGTGACCGGCAGCGAGAAGGCCGCGGCGGTCGCCCGGGCGCTGGACGACGCCACCCCGGCCAGCGCGATCCCCGCGGTTCTCGCCCGACACGGCGTGTGGTTTCTCGATCGCGCCGCGGCGGCGCGACTGGCACGCCCCGTCCCATGAACGTGCTGGCGGGCGACGTGGGCGGAACCAACGCGCGGCTCGCGCTGGTGGAGGTGGTGCACAGCCGGGCCACGATTCGCGCGCAGCGTACCTATCCGAGCCGCGCGTACACCGGACTCGCCCCGATCGTGCGGACTTTCGTCGCGGAGATCAACGCCCGACCCGAGCGTGCCTGCCTCGGCGTGCCGTGCCCCGCCGGTGAGGACCAGTGCCTGGCGCCAAACCTTCCATGGAAGGTGGATCCGAGCGCCTTCGCGGCCGACATCGGGATCGCGTCCAGCATGCTCATCAACGACTTCACCGCGATCGGCCACGGTATTGCGCTCCTGCGCGCCGATGACCTCGAGACGCTGCAGGCCGGCGCGCCCAAGGAGCACGCGCCGATCGGCTTGATCGGCGCCGGAACCGGCTTGGGGATGGGGTTCCTCACGTGGGAGGGCGATCGCTACGTGGTCCACGGTTCCGAAGGAGGCCACGTGGGTTTCGCGCCCCGCGGTGAGCAGCAGGCGGGACTCGCCCGCTTCCTGGAGCGCGAGTACGGGCGGGTGTCGCGCGAGCGGGTGGTCTCGGGACCGGGGATCGTGGCGACGTACCGGTATCTCGCGAGCAACGGTGACGCCGTGGAGAACCCGGCGCTCCGCGAGGAAATGGAGCGGGACGATCCGGCCGCCGTCATCTTCCGACACGCGCTGGCAGGGACCGACGCGTTGTGCCAGCAGACCCTGGACCTGTTCGTGGACGGGCTCGGGGCCGCCGCCGGCGACCTCGCCCTCAGTGTGCTCGCCCTCGCCGGCGTTTACATCGGCGGTGGGATCGCCCCTCGGATCGTACCATACCTGCGGAAGGGCGCTTTCCTCCGGGCGTTCCGCGACAAGGGCCGGCTGTCGGACTACATCGCGCGCGTACCGCTGCACGTCATCGTCAACCCGAATGTCGCCCTGCTGGGAGCGGCAGCCGTGGCGGCGAGGCTTCCCTGATGCAGACAGAATCTGAGGCACAACGTATGACAAGAGTCGTCACGAAAACTCGTATGCACGCGCTGCTCGACCTCGGGCAGAGCGTCTGGCTCGACTACCTCCGCCGGGGGATGCTGCACTCCGGAGAGCTGCAGCGGATGATCGACGACGGGCTGCGCGGCATGACGTCCAACCCAACGATCTTTGAGCACGCGATCGGGGGAAGCACCGACTATGACGAGGCGCTGTCCCGCGTGGCGGCGTCGTCGCAAACGGACCGCGAGATCCTCGACCTGCTGGCCGTCGCAGACGTTCGCACCGCGGCGGACGCGTTTCGCAGCGTGTACGACGCGTCGCAGGGCGCGGATGGCTTCGTGTCGCTTGAGGTATCCCCGACGCTCGCGCGTGACACCGCGGGCACCATCGCCGAAGCCCGCCGGCTGTGGGCCGCGGTGGACCGACCGAACGTGATGATCAAGGTGCCGGGGACCCGCGAGGGATGGCCCGCGATCGAGCGCCTGCTCACCGACGGCATCAACGTGAACATCACGCTGCTGTTCTCGCTCGAGCACTATCGGCAGGTCGCCGAGGCGTATGTACGGGCTCTGGAAGCGCGGCGCCAATCGGGGCAGGCGATCGAGCGGATCGCGTCGGTGGCGTCGTTCTTCGTGAGTCGCGTCGACACAGAGGTAGATCGGCGACTCGGTGCGGCGTCCACGGCGCCTCCGGGCTTGCGCGGGAAGGTCGCGATCGCAAACGCACGGCTTGCGTACGCCTGGTTCCGCGAGCTGCTGGAGGGGCGACAGTGGCGGTCGCTCGCGGCGGTGGGGGCGAAGCCGCAGCGCTTGCTGTGGGCCAGCACCGGTACCAAGGACCCGGCCTATTCGGATGTTCTCTACGTGGATTCGCTGATCGGCGCGGATACGAT
>Ga0075434_100005943_pt1 | contig 11171 bp, 8 predicted proteins | sample RhiMethybrSRZTD3_FD_75298 | JGI IMG/M metagenome (GOLD analysis project Ga0075434, IMG submission 75298) | Populus rhizosphere microbial communities from Tennessee, USA - Rhizosphere MetaG P. TD hybrid SRZTD3 | ecosystem: Host-associated > Plants > Roots > Rhizosphere > Soil | place: USA...
GGGCACGAGATGACGGTGACGCCGCGCCGCCGGAGCCCGAGCGACTTCAGCATGTCGTAGCCGACCTTGATCTCCTCGACCGGGTCGGCGGAGAGCGAGACGCGGATCGTGTCGCCGATGCCTTCGGCGAGCAGCGTGCCGATGCCGACCGAGGACTTGATCGTGCCCATCGTCGGCGTGCCCGCCTCGGTGACGCCCAGGTGAAAAGGGTAATCGACTTTTTCCGCCAGCATGCGGTACGCCTCGATCATCATGAGCGGATCGGAGGCCTTGAGCGAAACCTTAATCTCGCAGTAGTTCAGATCTTCGAGAATATGGATGTGGCGCAGCGCGCTCTCGACCATGCCTTCGGCGGTCGGGCCGCTGTATTTTTTTAGCAGGTCCTTCTCCAGCGAACCGGCGTTGACACCGATGCGGATCGGTATCCTACGCTCGGCGGCGAGCTTAACCACCTCCTCGACGCACCAGCGCTCGCCGATATTGCCCGGATTGAGTCTGAGCCCGTCCACGCCCTGTTGGAGCGCGATGAGGGCGAGCTTGTAGTTAAAATGGATGTCGGCCACGAGCGGGATGCGGATGCGGCTCTTGATCTCGCCCAGCTTTTCCGCCGCCTCGCGCACCGGCACCGCGACGCGCACGATGTCGCAGCCCGCCGCCTCCAGGGCCCAGATCTGGTCGCGCGTGGCGCGCGCGTCACGGGTGTCGGTCTTCGTCATCGACTGGACGGTGATCGGGGCATCGCCGCCAACCTTGAGATTGCCGAGCCGGATCTGCCGGGTTTTGCGCCGTTGAATCATCAATTTTTCACTATAATGGAGCGCGGGAACGCGTGCAACGCCGCGAGGAGTACCTAAGCCTTGACTTCTTCGACACCGGAGGATTTCAAGTCGCTTTTCCGGGGCTCACCGTCGGCGCGCTTGAAGCCTAGCCAGTTCCACTGATCCGGATAGCGTCGGATCATCGCCTCCAAATGCCGCGTAAAAACAACGGTATTCGCCGCCACGTCGCTTTCGAGGTCGCCCGTCTGCACCAGCGTGATCTCCGGATCGATGTGCAGAGTCAGACGGTCGGCGGTGTCACGCGTGACGTACATCGGCACGACAGCCGCGCCGGTGCGGAGAGCCAGCGTCGCGGGGCCACGCGGCGCGAGCGACGGGACGCCGAAAAACTCGACCGGCACGCCGCCCGATTTGAACTCGTCGGAGATAACCAGCACGATGTAATTCGCCCGTAACGCCCTCAGAATCCCCCGCGCCGCATCTCGGCGGGGCTTAGCGGAAATCGTCCCGACCCCCACGCGCGCACGGTAGCCGTCCATCAGCTCAGCAAAGCGCCGGTCGCGCGGCTGCTTGACGATAGCCGTGAACGGATATCCGGCGGCCGCCAGACGCGGGCCGAGAATGGTGAAATTGCCGAGATGCGCGCTCAGCGCGATGACACCCTTGTCTTTGGCCAGCGCGCGCTTGAGATGCTCCTCGCCCTCGATGGCGACCTCCGCAACGATTCGCTCCTTCGGCGCGTGCATCAAACGCGTGGTTTCAAGAATGCACTGAGCGAAATTCCTCCATGCGCGGCGAAGAACAGCCATGCGCTCGGCGCGAGAAAGCAATTCTCGCCCCATGGCGAGCTCAAGGTTCCTTCCCATCCGGCTGCGGTAGCGCCACAACATTCCGAACGTCGCGCCACTCACGCCCGCGGCCAATGCGGAGAGCGCTCCGGCTGGCAGCCTGGGCAGCAGATTGACGAACGCTCTCAGGGAATACTCGCCCACACGATACCGCAATCCGTCGAAAGCGATCATAACCGGGCCGCGCTTTGGGGGCCTATTGAGCCTTCTAAGCTTTTTTTCTTTCGGCGAGGGCATTGATGGAGGGAAAGTTTTTTATACACTTATTTCGGCCGGCCCGGCAAGGAAAAGAAACAAAAAAGGCGGCGGGCACTTCGGCCCCGCCGCCTTTTTCGCGCGCGTGGTAAGCTCAGCCGCCCGCGGCTTTCAGCAGACGCTCTTCCGCGTCGTCCCGCTGGCGGGTTTCTTTGGCCGCTTTACGCCGGCCTGTCTCGTGGACTTTTGTCTTCGGCTGCTTCTCCAGCGCCGCGCGCTTCCAGCGGACCAGCCCGTCGCGCACGTAGGCCGGATTGATGCCGAACGACTCGCAGATGTTGTCGAACGAGAACAGCCATGCGTGATCTTCCTGCATCACCCAAGCCTCGGCGTCGTGGAAAAGCTCAGCTCCGCGCTCGTCCTGCGCGAGGACATACTTCTGGTAGCATGCCACGGCGTCTTCGAGCACGGCGAGCATCAGCCGCGTCTCCGGTTCCATGTACGACTTCCCGCGATAATTCTCCAAATATTGAGCGGGAAGCAGCGTGTCGGGCTGAAACAGCGACGCCACGCGCTCCTCCAAATTATATCCGTTTGGATTTGTCATACTTCACCTCCCTATCGGGTGAGGCCTGTGTGCTCTATTGACGCACGTCAGAGCGCCCTTATTCACGCCGCACCCGATGGAGAGAACTAATTTAACCACGATTTGCCGTTCGGCCAGCCCCGGAAAAAGTCCGAAAATAGGAATACCGGCCGGGCCGGGTACGCCCGGCCAAGCCGCTTAGAAGAAAAGTTCGCTTATCTCGCCAGGGTCTTGGCGGGATCCTGTTTTCCGAGTTTTCCTAAGGACGAAAGGCCGCTCAGTCGTTGGACGATCGAAGGCACCTTTTGGTTGACAAAATCGACTTCTTCGGCGGTCGTATAGCGGCTGAGGCTGAACCTGACCGCCCCCTGAACCCAGTCGGGGGGAACCCCCATCGCCCGGAGCACGTGCGACGGTTCTGAAGAACCGGCGGTGCAGGCGGAGCCGGTCGAGGCGCATATGCCCTCTTGATCGAGCAGCACCAGGATCGCCTCGCCCTCGAGGAACTTGAAACTCATGTTAAGCGTATTGCCGAGGCGCCTATCGCGGGCGCCGTTCACCCTGCTGCCGGGACAGGATTCCAGCAGGGACTTCTCCAACCGGTCTCTCAGGGTCTGTACGCGTGGCTTATCTTCGACCATCGTCCGCAAAGCCATCTCGGCCGCTTTGCCCATGCCGACGATGCCGGCGACGTTCTCGGTCCCGGCGCGCCGGCCGCGCTCCTGATGGCCGCCGATCAGAAACGGATGGAACGCGACGCCGCGCTTTACGTAGAGCGCCCCGACGCCTTTCGGGCCGTGGAACTTGTGCGTGGAGATCGTCAAGAGATCGACCGGCAGCTTCTTTAATCCCAGGGCTACTTTTCCCGCCGCCTGGACGGCGTCGACGTGAAAGGCAATCCCTTTGGCCTTAACAATGTCGGCAATTTCGGCGATCGGAAAAACCACGCCGGTCTCGTTGTTCGCCCACATGATCGAGACAAGCGCCGTGTCGTCGGTCAGCGACACCTTCAGTTCGTCGAGATCGAGCATGCCATCGCCGTCCACGCCCAGCCAGGTCACGCGATAGCCTTTTTTCTCCAGGTGCTGGCAGAGGCCCATGACCGCGGGATGCTCCACGCGCGTCGTGACGATATGGCGCTTTTCCGGACGCGCGGCCAAAACGGATCGGATCGCGGCGTTGTCGCCCTCGGTGCCGCAGCTCGTGAAGACGATCTCGACCGGATCGCCCGCGCCGAGCAGCGCCGCAACCTGCGCGCGCGCCTCCTGGAGCTTGCGCCCGACGTCGCTGCCGAAGCGATGGATGCTCGACGGATTGCCGTAAAGCTCCGTCAGATAGGGCTCCATCGCGGCAAAGACCTCGGGCGCGACGCGCGTCGTCGCGTTATTGTCGAAGTAAACGACCCGGTCCATGGTTTTTTACCCGACGCTGCCCTCGAGGTTGACGCCCAAAAGCTTCTGCGCCTCGACCGCGAACTCCATCGGCAGCTCGCGGAAGACCTGCTTGCAGAAGCCGCTCACGATCATCGTCACGGCATCCTCGCTGGAAATGCCGCGCTGCCGCGCGTAGAAGAGCTGGTCCTCGCTGATCTTCGACGTCGAAGCCTCGTGCTCGACTTTAGACGTCGCGTTCATGACCTCCTGGTACGGAAACGTATGCGCGCCGCATTTGTCCCCGATCAGCAGGGAATCGCACTGCGAATAGTTCCGCGACCCCGTGGCGCCCTTCATGATCTTCACCAGCCCGCGGTACGTGTTCTGCCCGTGGCCGGCCGAAATGCCTTTCGAGATAATCGTGCTCTTGGTGTTTTTCCCCATATGGATCATCTTCGTGCCGGTATCGGCCTGCTGGTAATTGTTCGTGAGCGCGACCGAGTAAAACTCACCGACCGAGTTGTCGCCCTGCAAGATGCAGCTCGGATACTTCCAGGTGATCGCCGAGCCGGTCTCGACCTGCGTCCACGAGATCTTCGAGTTCACGCCGGCGCACTTGCCGCGCTTGGTGACGAAGTTGTAAATCCCGCCCTTGCCCTCTTTGTCGCCGGGATACCAGTTCTGCACCGTCGAGTATTTAATCTGCGCGTTGTCGTGCGCGATCAGCTCGACGACCGCGGCGTGGAGCTGATTCTCGTCGCGCATCGGCGCCGTGCAGCCTTCCAGGTAGCTCACATAGCTCTTCTCGTCGGCGATGATCAGCGTGCGCTCGAACTGCCCGGTCTCCGCGGCGTTGATGCGAAAATAGGTCGAGAGCTCCATCGGGCAGCGCACGCCTTTCGGGATGTAGCAGAACGATCCGTCGCTGAAGACGGCGGAGTTGAGCGCGGCGAAAAAATTGTCGGTGTATGGCACGACCGAGCCGAGGTATTTGCGCACGAGCTCCGGATGATTGTGCACCGCCTCCGAGAACGAGCAGAAGATGACGCCGAGCTCGCCGAGCTTTTCCTTGAACGTCGTCGCGACCGAGACGCTGTCGAAGACCGCGTCGACCGCGACGCCGGCCAACCGCTCGCGCTCGCGCAGCGGAATGCCGAGCTTCTCGTACATCTCCAAAATCTCCGGATCGACCTCCTCCAGGCTCTTGGGCTTCGTCTTGGACTTCGGCGCCGAATAGTAAACGATCTTCTGGTAGTCGATCGGCGGATAATGAATGTTCGCCCACTTGGGCTCCGCCTGCGACTTTTCCAGCTTCTCCCAATGGCGATAGGCCTTGAGCCGCCAATCGAGCAGCCACTCGGGCTCGTTCTTCTTGGCCGAGATCGTCCGGACAATCTCTTCGTTAAGACCCGGCGGTATCGACTCCGACTCGATGTCGCTGACGAAGCCGTACTTGTATTCGCGGTCGGCGAGAATTTCTGCGCTGTTCGCTGGCTTTGCCATTCTTCGGCCTTCCCCTATACAGAAAACGAAGTGCCGCAGCCGCACGCCCGCTTCACGTTCGGGTTTTGGAACACAAATCCCGATTGCATCAGCTCTTCTTTGTAGTCGAGCTCGGTGCCGTTCAAGTAAAGCAGGCTCTTCATGTCGACGAGAATCTTCGCGCCGTCCTTCTCGAAAACCTTATCGCCTGGACGCGACGTGTCGAGATCCATTTTATACTGTAACCCCGAGCAGCCGCCGCCGACGACTTTGAGCCGCAGCCCTTCTTTTTGTTTTTGATCGTCCGCCGCTAGAAGCTGCTTGATCTTGGCGGCGGCGTTCTCCGTTATGCTGACCCCGACCATAATTCCTCCAAAATTAAGAAACCGTCTCCGCGCTTGTCCCCGCTGCGCGTCGCGCCGCCGCGTACAGCGGCGAGAGCTTGCGCAGCCGCGTGACTTCCTCGGCCACCCGTCCGATCGTGTAATCGATCTCCTCCTCGGTGTTGAATCGCCCTAGACCGAATCGGATCGATGCGTGAATCAGATCCTCGTGGAGACCGAGCGCGCGCAGCACATGCGAGGGCTCCAGGCTCGCCGTCGTGCACGCCGAGCCGGTCGAGAGCGCAATGTCTTTGAGCGCCATCATGAGCGACTCGCCCTCGATGTAGGCGAAGCTCAAGTTCATGTTGCCCGGCAAACGCTCCGGCGCGCCGTTGACGTAAACCTCGTCCAGCCAGCGGAGAAGTCCGTCCTTGAGCCTTTCCCTCAAAGACGCAAGCCGATCAGCATCCTGCGCCATTTCCGCGCGCGCGATCTCACACGCTTTGCCGAAGCCGACGATCGCCGGCACGTTCAGCGTGCCCGAGCGCAGACCGCGCTCGTGGCCGCCGCCGTCGATGATCGGCTTCAAATTCACTTTCGGCCCCTTCGAGCGGACGTAAAGCGCGCCGACGCCTTTGGGGCCGTACATCTTGTGCGCCGATATCGAAAGCATATCGATGCCCATCTCCTCAACGTCGAGCGAAATTTTGCCGACCGCCTGCGCCGCGTCGGAATGAAAAACGATATTCCGCTTCTTCGCGACGCGGCCGATCTCTTTGAGTGGATGCAGCGTCCCGATCTCGTTGTTCGCCGCCATGAGCGAGATGAGAATCGTCTTCTCCGTGAGGGCCGCTTCCAGCCGTTCGAGATTCAGCCGGCCGGCGCGATCGACCGGCAGATAGGAAACCTTGAAGCCGCGCCGCTCCATCGCCTTACAGCTGTCGAGCACCGCGCGGTGCTCGGTCGCGCAGGTCACGATGTGATCGCCGCGGTCTTTGTAAGCCTCGGCCGCTCCTTTGATCGCAAGATTATTTGACTCGGTCGCACCGCTCGTGAAGACGATCTCGCGCGCTGACGCGCGGATCAGCCGCGCGATGTCCCCCCGTGCCTGATCGACCGCCGCCTCGGCTTCCCAGCCGAAGGCGTGGTTGCGGCTCGCCGCGTTGCCGAATTTCTCATTGAAATACGGCAACATGGCTTCCAAAACCCGCGGATCGACCGGGGTGGTAGAATGATTATCTAAATAAACCGGCAGCTTAAGCATTGTAGACCTTGTAGGTCTTACTTAACTATATCCAAGGCCGTTTTTATTATCAAGTAGGGTTAAGTTAATGACTATTGAGGGATTTTCCAGCGGTTCGCGCAGGCTTTTAAATACCTGCCGGTATACGAATTTTCGGCCGCCGCGACTTGCTCCGGCGTGCCGCAGGCGACGACCTCCCCGCCGGCGGCGCCGCCCTCGGGCCCTAAATCGAGCACAAAGTCGGCGGCTTTGATCATGTCCAGATTGTGCTCGATGACCAGGACGGTGTTGCCCGCGTCGGCCAGGCGGTTCAGGACGTCCAGCAGCTTCCTGATGTCGTCGAAATGAAGTCCGGTCGTCGGCTCGTCGAGGATGTAGAGCGTCGACCCCGTCGACCGCTTGCTCAGCTCGCGCGCAAGCTTGATGCGCTGCGCCTCGCCGCCGGAGAGGGTCGTCGCCGGCTGGCCGAGACGCACGTAGCCCATGCCGACGTCGCGCAGCGTCTCGAGCCTGCGCCGAATCGCGGGAAAGCTGCTCAAGAATTCCAGCGCTTCGTTGACGGTAAGATCGAGAACGTCGGCGATGCTCCTGCCCTTGTATAAAATCTCCAGCGTCTCGCGGTTGTATCGTCTCCCGCGGCAGACCGCGCACGGCACATAGACGTCGGGCAGGAAATGCATCTCGATGCGCACCATGCCCTCGCCCTGACACGCTTCGCAGCGTCCGCCTTTGGCGTTGAACGAGAAGCGGCCGGGGCCGAAGCCGCGCATGCGCGCCTCGGGAAGCTGGGCGAAGAGATCGCGGATGTGCGGGAACAGATCGGTGTAGGTCGCGGGGTTCGAGCGCGGCGTGCGGCCGATCGGATTCTGATCGATACTGACGATGCTGTCGAAGAATTGGTCTCCCGAAAGCTCATCGTACGGCCCGGGCTCAAGCTCCGATCCGTGCAGCGCGCGCGCGAGCGCGCGATAGATCGTGTCGATCACGAGGCTGCTCTTGCCGGAGCCCGAGACGCCGGTCACGCAGGTAAGCGTACCGAGCGGAATTTCGACATCGATGTTTTTTAAATTATGCGCGCGCGCGCCTTTGATCGTGAGCCGCCGGCCGCTGCCTTTTCTCCGCCGCTCGGGAATGGGTATCTCCAAATCGCCCGAGAGGTAGCGGCCCGTGAGCGACGCGACGCTGGCGGCGACCTCGCCGGGCGTTCCCTGCGCCACGACCTCGCCGCCTGCGGTGCCCGCGCCCGGCCCCATATCGATGACGTGATCGGCTGCGACGATCGCTTCGCGGTCGTGCTCGACGACGACGACCGAGTTGCCGCTTTGCTGCAATTCGCGGAGCAGCGCGAGCAGCCGGTGGTTGTCCCGCGGATGCAGTCCGACGCTCGGCTCGTCCAGCACGTAAAGCACGCCGACCAGCCCAGAACCGATCTCCGTCGCCAGGCGCACGCGCTGGCTCTCCCCACCCGAGAGCGTGGCGGCGGCGCGGTCGAGGCTCAGATACTCCACGCCCACACGCACGAGAAATTTTATGCGGTCGACGATTTCGCGCAGGATGCGCTCGGCGACCGCGCGCTCGCGCGAGGAGAGGTCGAGTTCGGAGAAGCAAGCAAGCGCGGCGCTGATCGGCATCGCGGAAACCTCCGCGATGTTTTTGCTGGCGATTAAAACGGAAAGGGCCTCTTTGCGCAGGCGCGCGCCTTTGCAAACTTGACAAAGAAATGTGTAGTTTTCCTCCCCGTCGTCCTCTTCGTCCGTTGGCTTCTCGCCGACGAGCCGGCCGAGGCCGGCGCAGTTGGGACAGGCGCCCTCCGGGCTGTTGAAGGAAAAGAACTGCGGCGTGATCTCGGGATAAGAAACGCCGCACTTGAGACAGACCGATTTCCGGCTGAAGACGAGATCTTCATGCCTGCCATCGGGATAAACGACGGCCGCTTTGACAACTTCCTTGCCGTAGCGCGAGGCGATTTCCAGCGAATCGGCGAGGCGCTTCTCGATTCCGGTCCGAACGGCGAGCCGGTCGACGACCAGCTCGACGGTGGCGGCCTTCTTTTTCGGCGCGGCGTCCTCCCCCAGCTCCAGGATTTCGCCGTCGATGCGAACGCGGGCGAAGCCCGCGCGCGCGAGCCGGTCCAGCTCGGCCTTGAGATCGTTCGGCGCCACCGCGGACGGCGCGAGGACGAGCAGCTGGCTCTGCTCCGGGAGCGCCATCAGGCGGTCGACGATCTCCTCGATCGTGAGCGTGGCGATTTCCGCGCCGCATTGCCAGCAATGCGGCTTGCCGACGCGCGCGTAGAGAAGCCTGAGAAAATCGTAGATCTCGGTCAGCGTGCCGACGGTCGAGCGCGGGCTCCTGCTCGCGCCCCTCTGCTCGATCGCGATCGCGGGCGAGAGCCCTTCGATCGCGTCGACGTCGGGTCGCTCCATCCGCTCGAGGAATTGCCGCGCGTAGGCCGACAGAGATTCGACGTAGCGCCGCTGGCTTTCGGCGTAGATCGTATTGAACGCGAGCGAGGATTTTCCCGAGCCGGAAACGCCCGTGATCACGACCAGGCGGTCGCGGGGAATTTCGAGGTCGATGTTTTTTAGATTGTGCTGGCGCGCGCCGCGGATGACGATCTTGCCGGCCATCTAGGTGCGCTGGAGGTCGCGCAGCGTCGATTCGACGATGTCGCGATACTCCTTGAGCTTCGCCTCGCTGGATGCCTCGAAGCGGAGCACGAGCGCCGGCTGCGTATTCGACGCGCGAATGAGCCCCCATCCCTCGGGGAACTTTACGCGCACGCCGTCGACGTCGATCACGGGGTAACGGCTCCGGAAGTACTCGGTCGCCTTCTCCGCGATCTTGAACTTTTTATCGTCGGGACAATCGACGCGGATCTCCGGCGTCGATACGCTCTTCGGCACGTCGGAGAGGAGCTGCGAAAACGGTTTATTCGAGCGCGCGAGCAATTCGACGAGGCGGAGCGAGGCGTAGATCGCGTCGTCGTAGCCGAAGTAGCGGTCGGCGAAAAACATGTGACCGCTCATCTCGCCGGCGAGAACCGCCTTTGTCTCCTTCATCTTCGCCTTGAGCAGCGAGTGGCCCGCCTTCCACATGATCGGCTTGCCGCCCTGTTTTTCGATGTCGTCGTAAAGGCGCTGCGAGCATTTCACCTCGGAGATGATCGTCGCGCCGGGCTTTTGCTTCAAGATATCGCGCGCGAAGAGGATCAAAAGCTCGTCGCCCCAGAGAATGCCGCCCTTCTCGTCGACGGCGCCGATGCGGTCTGCGTCCCCGTCGTAGGCGATGCCGATGTCGGCCTTTTCGCTTTTCACCTTCTCGATCAGGAGCTTTAGGTTTTCGGGGACGGTGGGATCGGGGTGGTGAATCGGAAACGAGCCGTCCATTTCGCAGGCGATCTCCCAGACTTCGCAGCCCAGACTGCGGAAGACGGGCGGCGCGACCGGTCCGGCGACGCCGCTGCCCGCGTCGAGGACGACCTTCAGCGGGCGTGCGAGCGACGGCACGTCGCGCCGGAGATGCTCGTGGTAGGGCGGGATGATCGCGTAGCTCTCGCGCTTGCCGCCGGGATTTTCCTTGAACTCCTTGCGCTCCATACGCTCGCGCAGGTTCTGGATCTGTGCGCCGTAGAGCGTCTCTTTCCCCATGCAGACTTTGAAGCCGTTGTACTCGGCGGGGTTGTGGCTCGCGGTGACCATCACGCCGCCGTCGACGTCGAGATGAAAGAGCGAGAAATAGAGCAGCGGCGTCGGGCAGACGCCGACGTCATAGACGTGGAGGCCGGCGGAAAGCAGCCCCTTGATGACGCCTTCGGCGTACGGATCGGAGGTCGCGCGGCAGTCGCGCCCGACGGTGACGCGCTGGCCGCCCTTGGCGTAGATCGCGGTCCCGTGGACCTTACCCAACAGGTGCGCAAAATCGACGTCGAAATCCTTCTCCGCCAGCCCGCGTATGTCGTATTCGCGAAAGATCGCCGGGTTCATCATCTCCTCCGCCGTTTTGTCGCGCGCGCGAGACGCGCCGCCAGCAGGATCGCCTCCGTCATACTGGTCGCGTCCGCGCGATTCTTGCCGGCGATATCGTACGCCGTGCCGTGGTCCACAGAAGTCCTAACGAACGGAAGACCCAACGTCAATGCCACGCCGCCGATAAAATGAAGAAGTTTCAGCGGAATCAGCCCCTGGTCGTGAAACATGCAGACGACCGCGTCATAATCGCCGCGCGCGGCCATATAAAACAGGCTGTCGGCGGGGAACGGGCCGAACGCCGCGACGCCGCGCCGCTTCGCGTCCTTCACGGCGGGCAAAATAATCTTCGTTTCCTCGCGGCCGAAGATCTC
>Ga0075434_100005945_pt1 | contig 11169 bp, 4 predicted proteins | sample RhiMethybrSRZTD3_FD_75298 | JGI IMG/M metagenome (GOLD analysis project Ga0075434, IMG submission 75298) | Populus rhizosphere microbial communities from Tennessee, USA - Rhizosphere MetaG P. TD hybrid SRZTD3 | ecosystem: Host-associated > Plants > Roots > Rhizosphere > Soil | place: USA...
CGCCGTCGACCGCTGCGCCGCCGCGCGGGCCCGCGCCCGAGTACGCCGCGCTCGTCGGCACTTACTGCGTGACCTGCCACAACGATCGCCTGAAGACCGCCGGCCTCTCGCTGCAGGGTCTCGATCTCACCGCCGCGCCGGAACACGCGGCCGTCTGGGAGCGCGTCGCGCGAAAGCTGCGATCCGGCGAAATGCCGCCGTCGACGGTGCGCAACCGGCCGGATCCGCGCGCGTCGGCGGCGCTCGTCGAGTATCTCGAGACGACGATCGATCGCGCGGCCGCCGCGCATCCGAATCCGGGCCGCACGCCGGTGCACCGCCTCAATCGCGCCGAGTACAGCAACGCGATCCGCGATCTCCTCGCGGTCGACGTCAAGCCCGGCGAGTGGCTCCCGGTCGACGACTCGGGGTACGGCTTCGACAACATCGCGGCGGTGCTCTCGACGTCGCCGACCCTGCTCGATCGCTACATGTCGGCGGCGCGCAAGATCGCGCGCCTCGCCGTCGGCGATCTCTCGATGAAGCCGGTCGAGGAGATCTACGACGCGCGCCGCGATCCGAACAAGGGCAGCCGCAACGAGCAGTTGAACGACGACCTGCCGTTCGACTCGCGCGCGGGCATGAGCGTCGCGCACTACTTCCCGCTCGACGCCGAGTACGTGTTCAAGGTCCGCTTCCTCGGCGTGCAGGCGGCGAGCGGTGAAGAGGCCGAGATCGATCCGTTCCAGGTGCGCGTGCCGGTGAAGGCCGGCCTGCAGACGATCGGCGTCACGTCGCCGCGCGAGAACCTGAAGCCGGAGAACGAAGCGCCGCCGGGCGGCGGGCCGGGCGGCGGAGGCCGCGGCGGCGGCATCGTGCAGATTCCGACGCCGGTCGATCTGCGCCTCTCGGGCTCGCGGCTGCAGCGGTTCGACGTGCGCGCGGCGACGCCCGAGGTCAGCAAGCTGATCGTCGGAGGCCCGTACGATCCGACGGGCCGCGGCGACACGCCGAGCCGGCGCGCGATCTTCGTCTGCAAGCCGGCGCAGGCGGCGCAGGAGCCGTCGTGCGCGCGCACGATTCTCACGAGCCTCGCGCACCGCGCGTTCCGCCGTCCGGTTGCCGCCGCCGACGTGCAGCCGCTGCTCGCCTTCTACCAGAAAGCGCGCGCGCGCGGCGACGACTTCGAGAGCGCGATCCAGGCGGCGATCGAGGCGGTTCTCGTCTCGCCGGAATTCCTGTTCCGCATCGAGCGCGACGCCGCCGATCGAGCGGACGCCGCGCACGCGGTCACCGACGTCGAGCTCGCCTCGCGGCTGTCCTTCTTCCTGTGGAGCACGATTCCCGACGCCGAGCTGCTCGCCGACGCCGAGCGCGGCACGCTGCACGAGCCGGCCGTCCTCGAGCGCCACGTCCGCCGCATGCTCGACGATCCGCGCGCCGACGCGCTCGTCGCGAACTTCGTCGGCCAGTGGCTGCAGCTGCGCAACGTCGACACCGTGCGGCCCGATCCGGTCATCTTCCCGTTCGACGAAGCGCTGCGCCAGGCGTTCTTCACCGAGACGCGGCTCTTCGTCTCGAGCGTCTTCCGTGAGGACCGCAGCCTGCTCGACCTGCTGTCGGCCGACTACACGTACGTGAACCAGCGGCTCGCGGAGCACTACGGCATGCCGCGCATCTACGGCTCGCAGTTCCGCCGCGTCCCCGTGGTCGACCCGAACCGCCGCGGGCTGCTCGGCCAGGGAAGCATGCTGACGGTCACGTCGTACCCGAACCGCACGTCGGTCGTGCAGCGCGGCAAATGGATTCTCGAGACGCTGCTCGGCACGCCGCCGCCGCCGCCGCCGCCGGACGTGCCGGAGCTCAAGGCGGCGCCGCACGGCAAAGTGCTGACGATGCGCGAGCAGATGGAGGCGCACCGCACGAACGCGGTCTGCGCCGCCTGCCACAGCCGGATGGATCCGATCGGCTTCGCGCTCGAGAACTACGACGCCGTCGGCCGCTGGCGGGCCGAGGACGCCGGCTCGCGAATCGACGCGAGCGGCCGGCTGCCCGACGGAACGACGTTCGACGGTCCGGCCGGGCTTCGCGACCTGCTGCTGACGAGATACCGCGCCGACTACGTCCGGACCGCGACTGAAAAGCTGCTGACCTACGCGCTCGGCCGAGGCGTGGAGCACTACGACGCGCCGGCGATTCGCGCGATCGATCGCGAGGCGGCGCGCGATAATTACCGTATCTCGTCGTGGATCCTCGCCGTCGTCAAGAGCGTGCCGTTTCAAATGCGGAGGGCGTCGGAATCATGATCAGCTACTCGCACAAACTGCCGCGGCGCACGTTCCTGCGCGGCCTCGGCGCGACGATGGCGCTGCCGCTGCTCGATTCGATGGCGCCGAGAGCGTCGGTGGCCGCGGCGTCGGCGTCGCCGACGCGGCTCGGCTTCGTCTACACGCCCAACGGCATCGTCGGCGCGTGCGACAAGAGCCCGCGGCCGTTCATGTGGACGCCGAAGTCGACCGGCGCCGGCTTCGAGTTCAGCCCGACGATGAAGGCGCTCGAGCCGTTCCGCGATCAGGTGAACGTGTTCAGCGGCCTCGCGCAGGTGACGGGCCGCGCGCTCGGCGACGGCCCCGGCGATCACGCGCGCGCGACGGCGACGTTCCTCACCGGGGTGCATCCCTACAAGACCCCCGGCGCCGATTTCCGGCTCGGGGTCTCCGCCGATCAGATCGCCGCCAGGGAGCTCGGGAAGTACACGCAGCTCGCGTCGCTCGAGCTCGGGCTCGAGCCGCAGCCGCTCGCGGGCAACTGCGATTCGGGCTACACGTGCGCGTACATGTCGATGTCGTGGCGCGGGCCGACGAGCCCGCTGCCGGCGGAGATCAACCCGCGCGCGGTGTTCGAGCGGCTGTTCGGCGACGGCGACAGCACCGACGCGCGCGCGCGCATGGCGCGGCTCGAAAGCCAGAAGAGCATTCTCGACTACGTGGCGGGCAGCCTCTCGCGCCTGCGCATGGCGCTCGGCGCGGGCGACAAGCGCAAGCTCGAGGAGTACCTCGAGTCGGTGCGCGACATCGAGCGGCGCATTCAGCTCGCCGAAGAGCAGTCGATGGAGCTGCCGCACATCGAGCGGCCGGGCGCGGTCCCCGACGACTACCTGCAGTACACGAAGCTGATGATCGACATGCAGGTCGTCGCGTGGCAGACCGACATGACGCGCGTCGCGTCGCTGATGCTCGGCCGCGACGGCAGCAACCGCTCGTACCGCGAGATCGGCATCCCCGACGGCCATCACTCGATCTCGCACCACCAGGGCGACGGCGAGAAGCTCGACAAGCTGATCAAGATCGACGGGCTGCACGTGTCGATGTTCGCGTATCTGCTCGAGAAGCTGAAGAGCACGCCGGACGGCGACGGCACGCTGCTCGACCACTCGCTCGTGCTCTTCGGCAGCAGCATCAGCGAGTCGAACATCCACACGCACGACGATCTGCCGATCGTGCTGGCCGGCCGCGCGAACGGGCGGCTGAAGGCCGACCGGCATCTCGTCTACCCGAAGGAAACGCCGCTGAACAACCTGTTCCTCAGCATGTTCGATCTCGCGGGCCTGCCCGAGGTCGACGGATTCGGGGACAGCACGGGCCGGCTGACGGGCCTGTGAGCGTGCAGGGCGGCCCGTTCAGGGCCGCCGCGGCGAGGCTGAAGGCCTCGCCCTGCAAGATGAAGAACCATCGCTCGAAGCATCCATTCGCGCTCGGCTTCGCGCTCGTCGCGCTGGCGCTCGCCATGCCGCTGCGCGCGCAGCAGCGCGACGCGCGCCTGATCGACGCGGTAAAGCGCCGCGACGACAAGGCGTTCACGGCGCTCCTCCGCGCGAAAGTGGACGTCAACGCCGCGCAGCCCGACGGCGCGACCGCGCTCGCCTGGGCGGCGCACCTCGGCGAGCGGCGGATGGCTGAAGCGCTGATCGACGCCGGCGCGAACGCGAACGCCGCCGACGAGTACGGCGAGACGCCGCTGACCCTCGCCGCGGCCAACGGCGACGCGCCGCTGGTCGCGCGCCTGCTCGCGGCCGGCGCCGACGCGCGCGCGGCGCGCTGGAACGGCGAGACGGCGATCATGATCGCCGCCGGCGCGGGAAGCCTCGAGAGCGCCCGTCTGCTCGTGAAGCGCGGGGCGGACGTCAACGCCGCCGAGCCCCGCGGCGGCCAGACGGCGCTGATGTGGGCCGCGGCCGACGGGCACGCCGACGTCGTCGCGGGACTGATCGAGCTCGGCGCGAAGGTGGACGCCGCGTCGAGGAACGGCCTCACGCCGCTCGTCTTCGCCGCGATCAAGAACGATGTGCCGTCGATGAAGGCGCTCGTCGCCGCCGGCGCGAACCCGAACGCCGCGCTGCGCAGCGGCGCCACGCCGATCGTCGTCGCGATGCAGTACCGCCACACGGACGCGGCGCTCGCGCTGCTCGAGGCGGGCGCCGACATCAAGGTCCGCGATCGCGCGGGCAGCACGATGCTGCACCTGGCCGCGCAGGGCGGCGACCTCGCGCTCGTCCGCGCGTTCCTCGCCAAGGGCGCCGACGCCAACGCGCGCACGCCGAAGTCGACGGCGCCGGCCGGCGCGCGCGGCGGCGGCGGGGGCGGCGGCTTCGGGCGCGCCGCCGCCGGCGAGGAAACGCCGCTGATGGTCGCCGCGCGCAACGACCACGAGCAGGTGATGCGCGCGCTCGTCGCCGCCGGCGCCGATCCGTCGCTCGCGGCGCAGGACGGCTCGACGCTGCTGATGGCGGCCGCCGCGGGCGCGCGGCTGGAGACGTTCAAGTACGCCTACGAGATCGATCCGCGCGTCGACGTCGTGACGGCGGCGGGCAACACGCCGATGCACGTCGCCGTCGGGATGAACGGCCGCACGCAGCCCGAGGTCTGCGAGGTGATTCAGTTCCTCGCCGATCACGGCGCGGCGCTCGACGAGATGAACGCCGCGAAGCGCACGCCGATCGCGATCGCCGACAACCTGCCGGTCGATCTCGCGGTCGATCTGCTGACGAAGCTGATCACCGCGCGCGGCGAGAAGCCGAAGATCCCGTCGAAGCGATAGCGCGCCCGAACCGCTCGATGTAGGGCGACCCTTTCAGAGCGAGGGACGATGATCACGCGAAGTGTCTTCTCACTTCTCATCGGCGCGAGCGCGCTCGTCTGGCAGGGGCCCGGCGATCTGCCGCCGCTCGACTACTCGCTCGGCGCCGACTCGCAGCCGCATGCGGGCGTGCCGACGGGCGCCATCACGAAGCACGTCCTCGCGCCTGGAAAGTACTTCCCGGGCACGCCGCACAACTATCAGATCTACGTGCCGGCGCAGTACGACGCGAGCCGCGCGATCCCGTTCATGATCTTCCTCGACGGCAGCGGCTACGCCGGCAACGCCGTGCGCGTGCCGGTGGTGCTCGACAACCTGATCGCGAAGCGCGACGTGCCGCCGATGATCGCGATCTTCATCGATCCGGGCGTGATGCCCGCGCTCAACGAGCAGGCGCAGAACCGCTACGAGCGCATCTTCGAGTACGACTCGCTCACGCCGCGCTTCTCGAGCTTTCTCGTCGAGGAGCTGATCCCCGAAGTCGGGAAACAGTACAACCTGTCGAAGGATCCGAACGAGCGCGGCATCGCCGGCATCAGCACCGGCGGCGTCGGCGCGTTCGTCGCCGCCTGGAATCGGCCGGACCAGTTCCGCCGCGTGATTACATGGGTCGGCAGCTTCGGGAATTTCCGCGGCGCCGATCGGCTGCCGGGCCTGATCCGCCGCACCGAGCCGCGGCCGATCCGCGTGTTCATGCAGACCGGCCGGCAGGATCTCGTGAACTATGCCGGGAGCTGGTATCTCGAAAACCCGCGCATGGCCGCGGCGCTCGAGTTCGCCGGCAACGACGTGAGGATCGAGCTCGGCGAGGACGGCCACAGCAACCGGCACGGCGCGTCGATGCTTCCCGACACGCTCCGCTGGCTGTGGCGCGACTACCCGCAGCCGATCGTCGTACGGGAGCCGCAGCAAGGCGCGGGACGCGGGGTCTTCGCTCAGCTCGTGCCGCGGCGCGAGCTGCTGCCGGCGCCAGTGCCCGCCCGAGAGGGGGGCGCCGGCCGAGGCGCGGCGCAGCCGCCGGCGGCGCCGGCCGCGGGACGCGGGACCGGCCCGCGCGGCGCGGTGTACGCGTTGATCTACCGCGACAGGCTCTGGGAGCAGATCGGCGGCGCGTACACGTCGACGGCGAGCCCCGCGGCGGACAGGGACGGCAACGTCTTCTTCGCCGATCCCGCGGACGGAAAGATCTACAAATCGGATCCGGCGCGCGCGGTGACGCTGTTCAAGTCGAACACGCACGGCGCCCGCGCGCTGCGAGTCGGCGCGGACGGACGCCTCTACGCGTCGGAGCCGGCGATGAAGCGCATCGTCTCGTACGGCGCGTCGGGCGACGAGAAGATCGTCGCGCAGAACGTCCACGCCGACGATCTCGCGCCGGCGAAGAGCGGCGCGATCTACTTCGTCGACGCGGCGCGGCAGATCGTCGGCTGCATCGACGCGAACGGGCGGCCGCGCGTCGTCTACAACGGCGGCGGGATCATGAAGCCGGCGGCGCTCACCCTGACGCCAGACCAGGCGATGCTGCTCGTCGCCGACGCGATGGATCGCTACCAGTGGTCGTTCCAGATCGCCGCCGACGGATCGCTCGTGAACGGCGAGCCGTTCCAGCGCCTCGAGATGCCGGAGGAAGGATTGTTCAGCGGCGTCGGCGGCCTCACGGTCGATTCGATCGGCTATATGTGGGCGACGAGCGCGATGGGGATCCAGGTGTGCGAGCAGCCGGGCCGCTGCTCGAACATCCTGAACAAGCCCGAGTTCACCAGCGTGCCGATCACCGACATCGCCTTCGGCGGCCCCGGCCGCGCGTGGCTCTACGTCACGCAGGGCGGCAAGCTGTTTCGCAGGGAAACCAGACGCACAGGAGTCGCCGCGTGGGAACCCATCAAGCCGCCGCAGCCGGGACTGTGACGAAAATCTTCTTCGCGATCTTCGTCCTGCTTCGTGTCTTCGTGGTTGCGCAGGAGAGCGGGAAGACGGTGGCCGACGGCGTCTACACCGACGCGCAGGCGGCGCGCGGCGCGGCGGCCTACGACGCGGCCTGCGCCAGATGCCATCGTGACGATCTCGGCGGCGCGACGGGACCGGCGCTTCGCGATCAGCGCTTCGCGCGGCAGTTCGCGGGCAAGGATCTGCGGGCGCTCTTCAGCAAGACGGCGACGACGATGCCGCGGAACGCGCCGGGGACCCTCGGCGACAACGTCTACCTCGACATCCTCGCGCACCTGCTGAAGGAGAACGGCTTCCCGGCCGGGCCGCAGGAGCTCACCGCCGACGCGCTCGACGCGATTCGCGTCCTGCCGGGCCGCGCGAAGCCGGCGCCGCCGGTCGGCGAGTTCTCGTACGTCGAGGTCGTCGGCTGCCTCGCGCGCGGTCCGCAGCACACGTGGGTGCTGGCGCGCGGGAGCGATCCGATCGTCCCGGGCGCGCAGCCGTCGGCGTCCGCGCCTGCTGCGCGCGCGCTCGGCGCGCAGACGTTTCACCTGATCGATGCGATGGCGTACGCGCCCGAGGCGCACGCGGGGCACAAGATGTACGTGCGGGGCCTGCTGATCAAGCTGCCCGACGAGCAGCGGATCGCGATCAGCGCGTTCGAAGACGTCGCACCGGACTGCGGCGCGCCGTGAGGGGATTGGGGATTGGTGGCGGCTTCAGTAGCGCAGGCCGCGAAGCCCTGGAGCTTCGCGGCCTTTGCCTCCTCTGCGTTCTCGGCTCTTCCTAGAATCCGAACCGGATCTGCAGCTGCAGGTTCCTGAGCGGCTGCGCGCTCGTCGCGGCGCCGAAGCCGGCGTTGCGCGGCTGGAGGCGGTTCGGGTCGACCGTTCCGTCCGGCAGGTACTGCGAGTTGACGACCGTCAGATCGGTCGGGCTGCGATAGATCACATTGGAGTTGCGGTTGTTGTAGATCACCGTGTTGAACACGTTGAACACGTCGAGGCGGAACTGGATGGTACGGACGCCGCCCAGCCGGATATTCCGCGCGATAGCCATGTCCACCGTGTGATCCGGACACCCGCCGAGGATGTAACGGCCCGATTCGAGGCCGACGCTGCCGTAGGTCGGCCCGGTCACCGAGCCCGTGTTGAACTGCTGGTACTGATTGCTCGAGCAGCCGGAACCGGGATCGCCGACGTATTTGATCTTCGCGGCGTAGTCCGGCGAGCCGGTGAGGTTCGTGTTCGTTCCGTTGTTCTGGTAGGTGTAGGTGATGTCATAGCGGCCGTTCGCGCAATTGCTCCCTGCCGGCGCGTTGGTCAGGGTGCAGTTGCCCTGCGCGTTGCCGTTGGCCTGAATCGCGCCGGGCTGATACGCCGAACCGGCCGTCAGCACGCCCGACAGCTGCCAGTCGCTGAGGATCTGCCGCACCACGTTGTTCGCCTTGGACGGGCCCGGGATGTTCCAGACCGCGAAGCTCTTGATCACGTGTTTCTGCAGCGCGAGGTTTTCGTTGAGCGCTTCGTACTGTGCCTGATCCGGACGCAGCGAGATCGTGCCGTCCGCCGCGTGCTGCAGGCGCTGCTGCAGGCCGGTGTTGCCCTTGAACGACAGACCGAGGTTGTAGTTCGTGCCGAACGCGAGACCGTTGGTGTAACGGCGGTTCAGCGAGAACTGCAGGCCGTGGTACTCGTCCCAGTACCGCGTCTCCTGCTCGTTGATGTTGCTGTAGCCGCGGAACGCGCGCAGCATGTTCGCGGGATAGGCGGTCGCGCCGGGCACGGTGCTCGTGCCGAGCGTCGGATCCTGATTCTGCGGCAGATACGCCGCGCCGATGTCGATGGCGTTCAGATCGACCGCGCCGCCCGCGCCGCCCTGGAACGCGCGCAGCCGGTTGAAGCCGTGGTTGCCGACGTACGAGACGTCGAGCGCCGCATTCCCCGGCAGCGCCATCTGCACGCCGCCCTGCCACTGCCACGACGAGGGGATGCCCGCGTTGTACTGGAACGTGATCAGCGCCGGCACGCCGACGCTCGCGAGTCCCGTCCCGAGCGTCGCGAGCGAGCCGTTGCGCAGGTCCTGCGACGTCGAGATCGGCGGGTTCCCCGGGATCGAGAACACCGTGTTGCCGTCCGGCCGATCGAAGAACAGCCCGCCGCCGCCGCGCACCACGAACTTCGAATCGCCCGTGAGATCGTACGCGATGCCGAAGCGTGGCGCGGCCACGAGCTTCGGCCACACGTACGACGTTTCGGCGATGCCGTCGCCCGCTTTCTTGACGCCGTCGGTCAGGCTGCCCGTGCCCGGCACCACGGTGCCGATGAGCGCCGCCGAGTTGGCGGCGCCGGGCGCCGTGACGATCTGGCCGGTGCGCGGATCGACGGCGTTGCGCGCGTTGCCCGAACAGACGACCGCGCCGTTGTTGCAGCCGGCGACGTAGAGGAGCGGAGCGTTCGAGAGCGACCACTGATCGGCGAAGAAATTCGACATCTGCAGGAACTGGTCGTACTGCGGACTCTGGTGGGTGAAGCGCAGGCCGTAGTCGATCGTGAGGCGGCCGTTCACCTTCCAGTTGTCCTGCAGGTAGAACTCGGTGTTGTTGTAAATCATCGAGCCCTCGATCAGACTCGACTGCTGCAGGTACTGCGTGAAGACACCGGTCGCCGCGTTGGCGAACCCGAAGCCCGTGTCGAGCGTGTTGTTGGTGTCGTTGCCGAAGTTCACGAAGCCCTGGAAGCCAAGACCCGCCACGCCGCCGGCGCCGGTGTTCTGCGCCTTGAAGCTGTGGTTGTTGTAGAAGCCCGCCTTGCTGGTATGGCTGCCCCACACCTTCGTGAGGCTGAGCGCGACGTCCTGCGTCCGGTTGATGTTGAGGAAGCCGGGGAACAGCTGGTTGGGCGGTCCCGGAAGATCGCCGATGCCGGCCGTGCTGCTGGTCTGCGTCGGTACGATTCGGCTCCCCCATGAGAAGGCCGGCGGCAGGTTAATCCGCGTGCCGTCCCACCAGACCGGGTTCAGATCGTTCAACACTCCGAACGCGTAGTACCGCGGGTCGACGACGCCGGCGTTCGGGTAGATCAACGGGAAGCCACCCAGGCTCGACAGACGATTCGTCGAATCGTTGACCAGGATGCCGCCGGTGAGGATGCCGCCGATCGATCCGCCGCCGGCGAGCTGATTGCGGATGAACCCGTAGGTCCCTTCGAGGAACGTCGAATTGTTGATTTGATAATCGACGGTGGCGCCGTAGTTGGTGATGAACGGGTACGGGTTCAGCACGTCGCTGAATCCCGGGATCGCGCCTGGGGTGACCAGCTTCCGCGCGCGCTGCCCCGAGTACTTGCCGGTGACGCGCAGCTTCTGCGACATCTGATAGTCGACGCGGACTGACGGCTGCTGCGTGAGGTTGTCGGTCGTCGGCGCGTCGATCTGGTAGTTGTAGTTCTGGCCGGGGCCCTGCGGCACATTCGGCACCGGATAGCGATTCAGGATCGCCTGGCCGACGGGATAGAGACGATTCGCCGGAATCTTGCCGAGCACGCCGCCGTCCGCGAAGCAGCCCGCCGTGTTCGCCGCGGTGCACGGCAGCGGCGACAACGGATCGTGGATGAAGTTGAAGATCGCGCCGGTGTTGTCGCGGGTCTGCGAGAAGTCGCCCGCGCGCTCGGCCGCGGTCGGCACGCGGATGCGGATCGGGTTGCCGTTGTTGATCGCCGTCGTCACCGGACGGTATTCGTGCGAGTAGAAGAAGAACAGCTTGTTGTTGCCGCCCGGCTTGCCCACCGGGCCGCCGATCGTGTAGCCGAGCGTCTTGGTGCTCTGCTTCGGCTTCGGGTCGCCGTTGGCGATGTTCACCCAACTGTTCGAGTCCCAGTCGGAGTTGGTCTGGATGTCGTACGCCGATCCGCGGAACTGGTTCGTCCCGCTCTTGGTCACGGCCGTGATCTGCAGCCCGCTCGAGCGCCCGTACTCCGCCTGGTAGCCCTGCGTGAGGATCTTCACCTCGCCGATCGCGTCGACGTTCATGTTCAGCATCTGGCCGTTGTTGCCGGTGTCCATCGCCGAGATGCCGTCCATCATGATGTTGTTCTGGCCCGCGCCGCCGAGGCGCGTGGCGCCGGC
>Ga0075434_100005946_pt1 | contig 11169 bp, 4 predicted proteins | sample RhiMethybrSRZTD3_FD_75298 | JGI IMG/M metagenome (GOLD analysis project Ga0075434, IMG submission 75298) | Populus rhizosphere microbial communities from Tennessee, USA - Rhizosphere MetaG P. TD hybrid SRZTD3 | ecosystem: Host-associated > Plants > Roots > Rhizosphere > Soil | place: USA...
CGAGAGGTAGCTCTCGCCGCGCTGCAGGGAGTCGATCTTGGCCGGATCGGTGTCGAAGCCCAGCACCCGGTGGCCGCTCTCCGCGAAAGCGAGCGCCAAGGGCAGGCCGACATAGCCGAGCCCGATGATTCCGATCTGCGCCGATCGGTCGCCGATCGCGCTCTTGAGCGTGGCCGCCGCGTCGCTGGTCATGACCCTGCCGTAGAGAAGTCGGATCGTCTAGTCATTGTATAGTTGTAGCAGAATCCCTTAGCAAGCGTCAGCGGTGCCGCCGCGCAAGGTGAACGAAACCATGGCTCACGACGATTCCGGCGCCCATCGCGTGCTCCTTCCTGACGGCAGCGAGCAGTGGGCCCTGTGGCGGTGCGCCGGTGTGCGGGGAGCAGGTTTCGCGATCTCGGATGTGCTGCGGCTCGCCTCGCCGCAGGCCGCGGTGGCGGCCGACCGTCTCCGGGCAGCCGAGGACGAAGCCGAGCAACGTCGCAACGAGGCTGTGGAGGTTGTGAGCCGGGAGATCGAAGGTGTGGTGCGGAGCGCTGCGGAGGGTCTGGTCAAGGTGATCCGGAAGCTCAAGAAGCGGAAGCTTCCGGCCTCAGGCGACCTGCCGGCCGCAGCCCGGGCCGCGGTGGAACGCTTTGCCACCGCGAGCGAGGAAACCCAGCGGGCCGCGGAGAGCTACCTCGCCTGGTTCTCGGCCGAGAGGCAGCGGCTCTCCGCCGAGCTGCAGGCCGTGGCCCGCGATGGAAGGTTCCGGGAAGCCGTCCTCTGGCAGAACCCGCACGTGCTCAGGGCCGGGATCGACCCGCTGCTGCGGCACGGGGATCAAGGACGGAAGCCGTCGAGGGAACGCCGCCGCGAGCAGATCGTCGCTTCCTACCTGCAGCGCTTCTGCACCAAGAACGACACGATCGGGTTCTTCGGTCCGGTCGGTTGGGCGACCCTCGGCGAAGGAGAAGAGCCGATCTCGGTGCGCCATGGTCCCAACTTCCTGGCGCAGCGCCACGTCTTCTTCGAAGGCTGGTGTATCGATGCGGTCGCTGCAACGCTGTCCGCAGACCGGGCCCTGCGGCTCGGCCTCGCGCCCCGCCGCGGGTTCTTCGTGCGCGCCGACGGCCTGCTGGTGGGCAGGAGCCCCGAGCTGGCGCTGCTACCGGAGCAGCAGGCCGTGCTCGCACTTTGCGATGGCAGGATCGCCGCCCGCGACCTGGCGCAGCGACTCGTCGAGGCGAGGGCTTTCCCTGACGCAGCGACCGTCTATCGAGCCCTCGAGCAACTCCATGCGGCGCGGCTCCTCACCTGGGGGTTCGACCTCCCAGTGGTGCTGGAGCCCGAACGTGTGCTCCAACAGCAGGTCGAGTGTCTGGAAGGCGCGGGCGCGGCGCGGGAAGCGGCCCTGCACATGCTCGGGGAATTGGAGGCTCTCCGCCAGGCGGTAGAGCTGGCCGCCGGCGACGACCGGGCGCTCGACGCCGCGCTGCAGCGATTGGAACACCGGTTCACTCAGCTCACCGGCCTCGGCTCGACCCGCGGTGCGGGGGAGACCTATGCGGGAAGGACGCTGGTCTATGAAGACTGCCTGCGGGGAACCGAGGTCGATCTCGGCACCGGCGTCCTGGCGGCGTTGGCGCCGCCGCTGTCGCTCGTCCTGGCCAGCGCCCGTTGGCTGACCCACGCTTCGGCCGAGCTGCACCGCGAACGGTTCGAGGAGGCCTACCGCGAGCTCCGGCAAGCAGCCGGCTCCTCTCAGATCGACCTGGTCTCCTTCTGCCTCAAAGTGCTGCCGTCCATGATGGACCCCCGCACGAGCCCGGTTCGCCAGCAGATCCTGCCCCGGTTCCGGCAGCGGTGGGCCGAGGTGCTCGACCTGCCGGCCGATGAGGCGCGCCAGGTGAGCTACACGAGCGAAGAGCTGCGCTCCCGCGTGTTCCGTGCCTTCGACGCCCCTGGGCCGGGTTGGATGACTGCGCGGCATCACAGTCCGGACCTGATGATTGCGGCGAGCGGACCCGAAGCCGTCCGGCGAGGAGACTTCCGCTTCGTCCTCGGCGAGCTGCACGCCGGGATGAACACCCTCGGTACCAACGTCTTCGTCGCCCAGCATCCCTCCCCTCGACAGCTCGTCGCCGCCATGGAGGACGACCTGCCGGAGCCCTGCGTGCGCCCGACGTTGCCGAAGGTCTGGCAGCAGGGCGAGTCGGACGCCCTCCTCGGCATTCTTTTGCCGGCGATGACCGGCCGGCTGAGCTACGGGCTGGCGACCGACGACGACCTCGTCCTTGAGATCAGCCCGGCGCCGCCAAGGCGGCCGAGCTGGCAGGTGCTGTCGCCGGCGGATCTCTTCGTCGAGCGCGGGGAGAGCGGTCTCCAGGTGATCGAGCGGGAGGGAAGCCGATCCTTCGATCTGCTCGATTTCCTGCAGATGGCGATCGCTGCCCAGGTCGTCGGAGCGTTCAAGATCTTCGCACCCCGGGCGCATCTACCCCGGATCACGATCGACCGCCTGATTCTCTGGCGCGAGTCCTGGTCGCTCGCGGTCGCCGATCTGGAGTTTGCCCGCGAGGCGACGGAGGCCCGGCGCTTCTCGGAGGCACGCCGATGGGCGGATCGCCTCGGACTGCCGCGCTTCCTGTTCGTCAAGGCCCCGCACGAGCGCAAGCCCTTTTTTCTGGATCTCGAAAGCCCGTTCTCGATCGAGATCTTCACCAGGGCCGTCCGTGGCGCTGCGGACAAGAGCCAGGGCACGGCGAGCCTCAGCCTCAGCGAGATGGTGCCCGGACCCGGCGAAACCTGGCTTTCCGATAACAGGGGACATCGCTATACCAGCGAGCTCCGGCTGGTCGCAGTCGACCGGTCGGGCTGAAGGAGATTGGACATGTACATCGCTTTGATCGTGCTCAACTTGATCCTCGGAACGCCGGCGGCAGCCGCGAAAGGCCAGCCACCGGTCGCGCAGGAACCGAGCATCCAGCTCCCAGACGAGCTGGCGCGTGTGCTGGCCGACTACGAGACGGCATGGCGGGGCCGTGACTCCGCCGCGCTCGCCCGCCTGTTCGCCGAGGATGGGTTCGTGCTGCCGAACGGTCATCCCCCCGTCCGCGGCCGGGAGGCGGTCCAGCGGCAGTACGCCGGCGCCGGCGGTCCGCTCGCGCTGCGCGCCTTCGCGTTCGCAGCGGATGGCGGAGTGGGCTACATCCTTGGCGGTTTCGCGCGGCGGGAGGGGGAGCCGGACCGCGGAAAGTTCACCCTGACCCTCCGCAAGGGGCCGGACGGACGGTGGCTGATTGTGTCCGACATGGACAACCCGAACGAGCCACACCGGTGAGAGGCCTGGCGCGCCTCAGAGCCCCGGCGCGATGAGCTCCGCCTCGAGCTCAGTCCCGCGGAGCTGCGCCCCGAGCTCGGTGAAGTTCGCGATCAGGTCCCGCAGATCCTCAGGGTTCTGCTTCCGGGTCGCCTCGCGCAACGGCACGCCGGGCTTGGCGGAGAGGAACTGGAGCAGGGTCGCCCGCTCGTCTTCGTTCGCCAGCTTCTCGTACTGAAGGTCGAGCCAGGTCTGGCCGGTGGCGTGCAGGGCCTCGTACACTCGGTTGTAGTAGCTCTTGTTGTTCTCGATGTGCCGGCGAAGGGCCTCCAGCTCCACGGCGATGTGGGGCCTCTGCTTGCCGATTTCCATCCCCGGATAGCTCTCCCACTCTCCCGTCTGCAGGGCGATCATCTCGGAAACGTACGCCTTGATGCGGTTCTGGCGGCGGATGATGATCTTTCGGATGTCCGGGTCGGCCAGCACGCCGCGGAAGACCTCCTCGTTCTGCCCGCGGTTCAGTTTGAAACCGATGATCCGATAGCCGAAATCGGCGCGCCAGGTCAGGTCGAGGAAACGCAACGGGTCACGGTCGCGCTCCTCCAGGGTTCCCAGGTCCAGCTTGTCGCGGAGAGACCGCGCGTAGAGGATCCGCTCGGGGTTGAAGATCTCGTGATGGCAGAGGATCTCGTGATGCGAGTCCAACAGGGTGCAGAGCCAATTGCTGCCCGTCCGCGGTGCAGCAAGGATCACGAAGCGCAGCAGGCCCTTGAAGTCCTTGCGGCGGGTGACCGCCGGCCCGGTCTCGTCTGGCGTCAGCAGGTGGTCCATCTTGTCCCTTTTGGTCTGCAGGTAGAAGGAGCTCTCCGGCGAGGCCGAGACCACCAGCGGCACGCGCTCGACTACGCGCACGCCGCCGTCCTCCAGGCTCCGGACCTTTTTGGGATTGTTGGTGAGGAGGCGGATCTCGCGCACCCCCAGGTCGCTCAGGATCTGACTGGCGATGCCGTAGTCGCGCAGGTCGGGGGAGAACCCCAGCCGTTCGTTGGCCTCGACCGTGTCCAGCCCCTTCTCCTGCAGCGTATAGGTCTTGAGCTTGTTGTAGAGCCCGATTCCCCGGCCCTCCTGCCGCAGGTAGAGCAGCACCCCCTGGCCAGACTCGGCGATCCGCTTCAGGGCGAGGTCGAGCTGAGGGCCGCAGTCGCAGCGCAGCGACCCCAGGGCGTCGCCCGTGAGGCACTCGGAGTGGACGCGGGTCAGCATGGGGCTACCGTTCCCCACCTCACCCATGATCAGGACCATGTGCTGCCGGCCGGACAGGGGCTCCTCGTACACGAGCGCGCTGAAGACCCCGTAGCGGGTGGGCAGGCGCGCCGGCTCGGGGAGGCGGACCAGCCTGCCGTGCGCCTGCCGGCGGCAGTGGTCGATCAGGTGGGTCATGCCGACCACCTTCAGGCCGTGGTGGGCGGCGAAGTCGCCGGCGGGAGAAGAGGACAGCTTGCACACCAGGCCCATCGGCCTGAGCCCGGCCAGGCGGGCCAGGTCGAGCACCGCCTCGACCGGAGTCGGGCAGACGAGGACGCCCCCCCAGGCCGCCCGCAGCGGCACGATCCTCTCCGGGATCGCGGCCTCTTCTCCGGCGGCGAGGTCGATCAGCTCATGGACGGCCGCCGCATGCTCCTCCGCGGCGCGAGCCAGGGCCTCCTCGTCCCCCATGTCCATGGACGGCCCTCTGGCGGCGACGCTCTGGTCGAAGGGCGTCGGGATGATACCCAGGGTGTCGAGGCGCTCGGGGGTCATGGCGAGCCCGATGAGGCCCGGCCCATGGCGCAGTTGAAAGGCGACACTCCCGGCCGACGCCTTCTCGGCCGCCGCGAGCAGATAGCCATCCGCGGCGTGCTCCTCGTCGCGGACGAGGACGATCTCCCGGCCGCTCCGGAAATCCGCCAGTGCTTCTCCGATCTCCGCAAGTCTCATGGCAACCTCACCCGCCCTCGGGGGAAAGCGGTAGGCGCGTTCAGTCCTGTCATGCGACCATCCGGAAGTCGACCCGCTGCTGCATCGCCCGCGCGACCTGGACCACGCTCAGGTCTCCGGGCGCGATCAGATAGGCGCCACCGTCGTAGGACGTGGCCACCACGTGATCACCGCTTCGCGCCAGCGAGCTGATGCCGTTGCCCGCAACGACCCGGCGCATCGCCTTGCCGCTGGCGAGGTCCACGCGGATCACGGTGCCCCAGTAGTCGCCGACCACAACCGTGTCCTCGTCCCAGAAGCAGACCGATTTGAGCGAGCGGCGGCCCAGGGGGATCGAGTGCAGAAGCTTGCCGTTGTGGAGCTGGAAGATCTTGACCGTGAAGTCGCGCGAGACGCTGGCGAGGCGCTCGCCGTGCGGATCGAGGTCAACGTCGTTGATGATGGCAGTGTGGCCGAGGAAGCTCTCCAGAAGCTCGCCTTCGAAGCTCCAGGCGAGCAGCAGGCCATCGGCGCCGCAGCTCACCCCAACGGTCTTCTCGGGATGCAGGCGCAGTGCCTTGACCGCGCCCTCGTGGACGTGGATCTTGCCGCGGACCTCCCCGTCGTGGCCCAGGCGCACGATGGCACTGCTGTAGCAGCCGACGAACGACTCGCGCTCGTAGCCTGGGTGGTGGGCGAGGCGGATCGTGTTGATCGGTCCCTCGCCGAGGAAGACCTCGATCCCGTCCCGCAGACCGCCGCCGGCCATACGGTAGATGTGAACCTTGTTGTCGTGCGCGCCGCCGACCACCATTCCGTACTCCTCGTCGAGGGTCACGGCGTTCATCAGCATCCGGCCCGAGGCGGGCTCGACCTTGGCGGTCCAGGAGGCCTCCCCGGGGGTAAGCCGGCAGAGGCGGATGTAGCCGTCGTCGCTGACCAGGGCGGTGGTGCCGCCGGGGGACGCGGACGCCTCGTTGAAGCAGGCGTTGCCGGGCTCCCCGGCCACCCGGCCCACCTCGCGCAGCAGCGTGCCTTCGGCGGCGTCCCAGAACACCACGGTGCCGTCGAAAGTGCCGGCCAGGACCTGGGAGCCGTCCAGGGACCAGCTCAGGGAGCGCTCCCAGACGCTGGGGACGCGCTCGAGTCGCCGCTTCTCCTCGAAGGTCTCGCCGTCCCAGATCACCAGCTTGCGGTCATAGGCCGCCGAGAGGACGTCGCCCGTGGCCGGCGACACCGTGACCTTCTTGATGCCGGAGGTGTGGGCCTCGATCTCACGGACGAGGTCTCCCGTGCGGGTGTCGAAGATGCGGATCACGCCGTCGTCGCAGCCGAGGATGGCGCGGCCATGGACCGAGTCGATGGCACAGGTGTCGGTCTCGTTCTCGAACGGTCCCCAGACGCTCAGCAGCTCGCCGGTGTCGAGGTCCCAGACCCGCAGCGTCTTGTCGTCGCCCGAGGAATAGACCCGGCCATCTTTGTAGGCGAGCGACAGCACGTCCTTCTCGTGCCCTTCGAGAACGCGGAGAATCGCGCCCGTGTCGAGGTCCCAGACGAGCACGCGGTGGTCGCGGGACGCAGAAACGCCACGGTGCTCGTCGGCAAAGACAAAGTCCTCCACGTCGTCGCTATGGCCGCGCAGCACGCGCAGCGGCCGCCCGTTCTCCAGGTCCCAGATGCACGTGGTGTAGTCCGAAGAGCAGGAAGCCGCCCGCTTTCCGGAAGGGTCGACGACCAAGCGGTTGACGAGATGGCGATGGTAACCCAGCAGCTCGACCTGGCCAGTTTTTAGATCGAACCGGGCGACCGCTCCGTCATAGGCTGAGGTCATGGCCTGGTCGGTCCCTGGGATGGCCTCCACGCCGGTCACGGGGCCCCGGTGCCGCACGAAGCGGTCGGCGGTCGGAAAAGCGATGGGGGACGGCGGGCTCAAGCTAACCATATCTGCTCTCCTTTCGAGACGAGTCGACCTTGTCGAGGAGGAAAATCCGGCTCAAAGCTCCTCCCTCCTCTCGCGGCGAGCCCGGCGGCGCGCCATGGCCTCGACCTGCCGGCGGGCTTGGGCTTCCGCCTCGTCCAGGGAACCCGCGAGATCCTCCTCCCCCTCCTCGCGGCTCAGGAGGTCGGCGAGCGCGCTCACCGTGGGACGCTGGAAGAGGTCCAGCATCGAGAGGCCGCGAGGAAACGCCTCCCGCAGTTTGCCGTGAACCTGGACCATGAGCAGGGAATGGCCGCCCAGGTCGAAGAAATTGTCGTCGACCCCCACCTTCTCGACCTGCAGTACACGCCTCCAGATGTCAGCGATGGTGCGCTCCATCTGGCTACGCGGCGCGACGTAGCGGGCTGCGGTCTCGGACCTCTGGCCCTCGGGCGCCGGCAGCGCCTCGCGGTTGACCTTGCCGTTGTGGCTGACCGGCAGGGCGTCGAGCAGGACGAAGGCCGCGGGTACCATGACCTCCGGGAGCTTGCGCCGCAGGAAGTCGCGCAACTCGCCGGTGGAGAGCAGCGGGCTGAGGGGCTCTGGGGCCGCGGCCTCTGGCGCCTCCTCGCGGACCAGGCGCCGCCCCTCCTCGGGCCGCACGGCATAGAGCACGTGCCGGTCGGTCCCGGAGAGGAGCTCATCCTGCCGCGCCAGGGCCTCGAAGCCGTGGCCCTCCAGGAGATCGAGAATGGTGCTGATGGGGCCCAGGCTCTCGCTGCCGCCGGCATCGTGGACCTCCAGCACGACTTGCCGGATGCGTCCCCAGTCCGCCTCGTCGATGCCCAGCAGCACGTCGAGCTCGGCGCGCTGGACGTCCACCTTGAGGAGGTCGATGTGCTCGACTCCCTCCTCCCGGAGGACATCGGAGAGCCGGCGCAGCCGCACCTCGTGGGCCTCCGCCTCGAAACGCCCTGCCAGGAGCTCGTCGGCGTGCTCCAGGAGGACCTGGGCGCTCGTGTCGCCGCTCTTTCGAGCGTTGTCCAGGAAGCGCTTGATGACCTCGACCTCGCCCTCAGGGTCGGCATACCGGCCCAGACCCGACATCATGGAGTAGCGGGGATAGTAGGCGAACGTCTCGGTAGCTGCCCGGTCGGAAAGGCCGAACGGGAAGAGACGGACGTCCGCGCCGTCCTGATCGAGGTTGAGGCGCAGGGTCTCGAAGATCGGCGGGATCGGCTCGAAGGCGTAGATCCGCGCCCGCGGCCGGAGGCGGCGGACGAACAGGCTGAACATGCCGATGTTGGCGCCCACGTCGACGACGCAGGGGTCCTCCGGCAGCTCGATACCGTGCCGGAGGTAGGTCCGCTCCTCGAAGATCTCGCGGTAGAGGTAGTCGGTCTCATTGCGGTTCTGGTGCACCACGGCGAGACCGTTCGGCAGCACGTAGCGCGGCCGGCCGTCGAGGCTGGCGGCATGGCGGCGGGGCACGGCGTAGGCCACGAGGCGCGGCTCCCCAGGCTCGTCCTCGCGCACCACGACCACGGCCTCACGCAGCCCGGGGTGCTCGGCCAGAGTCGCCTCGATTTCCCCCAGCTCGACCCGCACGCCGCGGATCTTGACCTGGTGGTCTCCGCGGCCGAGGAATTCGAGGGAGCCGTCCGGGAGGTGGCGGGCGCGATCGCCGCTGCGGTACAGGCGATCGCCGGTCTCACCGCCGAACGGGTCAGGAACGAACCGGTCCGCCGTCAGGTCAGGCCGGCGGAGGTAGCCGCGGCCCACGCCCGGGCCGCCGATGCAGATCTCGCCCGGCACGCCCAGGGGCACTGGCCGTAGCTGATCGTCGAGCAGGTAGACACGGACGTTGGCCAGTGGACGGCCGATCGTCTGGCGCTCCGGCGACCGGGCCACCGAGCAGGCGGTAGTATCCACGGTACACTCCGTGGGCCCGTAGACGTTCCAGAATTCCGTCTTCGGGTTTGCCGCCAGGAGCTTCCAGGTTGCGGCGTCCAGGGCCTCGCCGCCCACCAGCACGAGGGGCGGCCCCAGCTCCGGCCGCTCCGCCAGGCCGGCGGCGAGAAGCAGGCGGAGCTGCGTTGGGGTGCAATCGAGGGCGTCCAGCTTGTGGCGCTCCACGAAGGCTAGGAGCCGGCCGCCGTCGAGCCGCTCTTCGGCGGGCAGAATGTAGAGGGAATGGCCGCGCAGCAGCTGGATCACCTGCTTGACTGAGGCATCGAAGGCCAGGGAGGCGTTGAGCCCGATCCGCAAGGCCGGCCGGCCGGCGTAAATCGCCCGGTCGAGAGCTCCGAGCAGATGGGCCAGCGCGCCATGCCGGATCATGACGCCCTTGGGCCGGCCGGTAGAGCCCGAGGTATAGAGCATGTAGGCCAGGTTGCCGGCGGTGGCCCGGCTCTCCGGCGCGGCGCCTCTGCGTCGCGCGATGGCCTCGCGGTCGGCGTCGAGGCGCACGACCGCTCGCGGGCCGCCCTCGAAGGCCGCGGCCAGGCGCTCGACGGTGACCAGCACCGGCGCGCCGGTGTCCTCCAGCAGGAACCGCAGGCGCTCGGCCGGCAGCCCGGGGTCGAGAGGAACGTAGGCGCCGCCGGCCTTCCAGATCCCCAGGAGGGCCGTCACTAGGGAGGCCGAACGCTCCAGACAGAGGCCGACCGGAATCTCGGGCGCCACGCCGAGGAGCTGGAGATGCCGGGCGAGCTGGTTGGCCCGGCGGTCCAGCTCGGCGAAGGTCAGCTCCTCGTCCGGCCCCGCCACCGCCAGCGCCTCGGGGGTCGCCGCGGCCTGCGCAGCGAACAGCTCGTGGGCCGTGGTGTCGAGGGCCGCAGGGGTGGCGGTCTGGTTCCAGTCGACCAGGATCTGCTGCCGTTCGGCACGGCCGAGGATCTCCAGGTCGCCAATGGGGGCGCGCGGGTCCGCCGCGGCGCTGGCGAGGAGGGTCTCGCTCTGGCCGGCGAGGCGCTCCAAGCTGCCGGCGGGAAGGCGCCCGGAGTCCCCCTGGAGCTCGATCTCGCGGCGATCCCCCCGGCGCAGTAAGGTGAGCTTCAGCTTGCAGCGGTCCGGGGTCCGAAGTCTCAGGAGGCTGGCCTCGATCTCACCAAAACTCTCGTCAGGCCAGTCGACGAAGTCGAGGAGGACGTCCCGGAAGGGGGCGTCCGCGAGCATGTCCTGCCAGGTCTCGACCGCCTCGATCTCCCCGGCCGCCGCGGCCAGCACCTCGCTGAAGCCGAGGGAGCCCTGCACCCGGATCTCGACCGGCAGCGGGCGGGCGAAGAGGCCCAGCGCCTCCTGGAGCTGCTCGACGCCGCGGCCCGGCGAGACGCGGGCCAGGGCGATCCGCGGCTGGCCGGTGTGGCGCCAGAGCACAACGGCCAGCGCGGTCAGGAGGACCGCGTCCTCCGGGACGCGCGCCGTCCTGGCAAGCGCTGCCACGCTCTCGGCGGCCGGCGGCGAAAGGATGGTACGCACGGTCTGGAGGGGAAAGGTCCCTGCCGCCGGCGCGCTCTCCAACGGCAGCTCCGGAAGCGGTGCAGGAGCCAGGGCGCGTTGCCGCCAGAAAGCCCGCCCCTCTTCTCCCTCCTCGGCGTCGAGCAACTCGTTCTGCCACGCCGAGAAATCGGCGTACTGCACCGGCTCCCCCTCGGGCTCCTCGCCCGTGATCGTCCGGCAGAGCTCGCGCACCAGATTCCGGAGCGTCGGGGCGTCGGCCGCCAGGGCGGGCAGGGCGAGAAGGAGACGGCTCTCGCCTTGCAGCGCCAGCAGGGCAGCGCGCACCAAAGCCCCCCGCTCCAGGTCGAAGGGGGCGGCGGCATTCTCCTCCCAAAGCTCCTCGTAGCGGCGCTCCCCTTCTCCAGGGGTGGCTCGCCGCAGGTCGATGGCGCGGAAGGAAAGGGCAGGCTCCTCGCCGATGACCTGAACCGGAACGTCCATACCCGTCAGGCACTGGAAGCGCGTGCGCAGGATCTCGTGACGCTGCATCGCG
>Ga0075434_100005949_pt1 | contig 11163 bp, 13 predicted proteins | sample RhiMethybrSRZTD3_FD_75298 | JGI IMG/M metagenome (GOLD analysis project Ga0075434, IMG submission 75298) | Populus rhizosphere microbial communities from Tennessee, USA - Rhizosphere MetaG P. TD hybrid SRZTD3 | ecosystem: Host-associated > Plants > Roots > Rhizosphere > Soil | place: USA...
GATTTTGATTCCGGCATTCGTAGGTTCGATCCCTACCTCCCCAGCCAATCACTGCCACGGGCGGGCCGCCGACGAGTTTCGCGCGGGCGGCCTGTCCGATTCATTGTCAAGCAGGCTAGGACCTGGCCATGACCTTTGAACGGATGCGCATCTTTACCGGCAATGCGAACCCGAAGCTTGCCGAAGCCGTTGTCCGCCACATGAACATCAGCCTCGGTCGTTGCATCGTCGGGCGATTTTCCGACGGCGAGGTGATGGTCGAGCTGCTCGAAAACGTCCGTGGCCGCGACGTATTCGTGCTGCAATCGACATGCGTTCCGACCAACGACAATCTGATGGAAATTCTGGTGATGGTCGACGCGTTAAAGCGTTCGTCGGCCGGGAGGATTACCGCGGCGATCCCGTACTTCGGCTACGCGCGCCAGGACCGCCGGCCGCGCTCGGCCCGCGTTCCGATTACCGCGAAAGTCGTGGCCGACATGCTGACCTCGGTCGGCGTCAATCGCGTCATGACGATGGATCTGCACGCCGACCAGATCCAGGGGTTTTTCAACATACCGGTCGACAATATCTACGCGACACCGGTGTTGCTGGGCGATCTGTGGAAGCAGAATTACGACAACCTGCTCGTCGTTTCGCCCGACGTGGGTGGCGTCGTGCGCGCCCGAGCGATCGCCAAGAGGCTCGACTCGGACCTTGCGATCATCGACAAACGGCGTCCCAAGGCGAACGTCGCCGAGGTCGTGAACATCATCGGCGACGTCGAGGGGCGCACCTGCGTGATCATGGACGATATCGTCGATACCGCAAATACGCTGGTCAAGGCCGCGGCTGCGCTCAAGGAGAACGGCGCTCAAAAGGTGCTCGCCTATTGCACGCACCCGGTGCTCTCCGGCGGCGCGGTGGCGCGCATCGCCGAGTCCGAACTCGACGAAATCGTCGTGACCGACACGATCCCGTTGTCCGAGGAAGCGCGCGCATGCAAACGCATCCGCGCTCTTTCCTGCGCGCAATTGCTCGCCGAGACGATGACGCGCATCTCCAATGAGGAGTCGGTCAGCTCGCTGTTCACAGAGTAGCGACGCGAGCCCGCGCTGCCACCGGCGCGAGTCCTCGGCGCAAAGAGGCCGCGGTGCCGAACTAGGTTGCGGCTCGGCACAGTTTCCACATATAATTCAATGCTTTTCCCCGGACGCGGAGCGTGCCGGGATGGGTCGCCACCGCGGACGACCGGCGGGCCTTGAGGCCTGAAGCTTCGGAAGGCCGCAGACAGAGGAGTTGCCCGATGCACTACGAATTCACCGCCTTTCCGAGAGGCGTCGAGGGTCGCGGCGCGAGCCGCAGGCTGCGCCGTTCGGGCCGCGCGCCGGGCGTCGTCTACGGCGGCACCGCGCAGCCGCAGCCGATCGAGCTTGACCACAATGCGCTCATGCACGCTCTCAAGAACGAGGCGTTCCATTCATCGATCTTGACGATGAAACTCGGCTCCGAGTCGCAGGAGGTACTGCTGCGAGACGTGCAGATGCATCCGTTCCGCAAGCAGGTGCTGCATGTCGATTTCCAGCGGGTCGATGCAAACCGCAGGATCCACATGAAAGTGCCGCTGCACTTCGCCAATGGCGAGAACTCGCCGGCGGTGAAGCTCGCGGGCGCGATCATCAGTCACGTGATGACCGAGCTCGACGTATCCTGTCTGCCGAAGGACCTGCCCGGTTTCATCGAAATCGATCTGTCGGAGCTCGCGCTCAACCAATCGATCCACCTCACGGATCTCAAGCTCCCTGCGGGCGTAACCGCGGTGTCGCGCGGAGGAATGAATCCGGTTGTCGCGACGGCGATCATTCCGAAGATCATCGCCGAGGTCGAGGAAGTCGCGCCGGAAGCCGAAGCGGAAGCCGGAACGCCCGAAGCGGAAGCGGCAGCTGCAGGGGCGGAGAAAGTCGACGAAAAGGGCGCAGAGAAAGGCGTGGAGAAAGGCGCGGAAAAGGGCGCGGAGCGAGGCGCGGAGAGAAGTGGCGACAAGGGGGCCGGGAAGGGCTCCGAGAAAGCCTCCGGCAGGAAAGACGAAAAGAAATAGGCCAACGCCTGCGCGAGAAGGCCCGCCGGGCGCATTCCGGCGGGCTTTTTTGTTATCCCTATCGGTATGCCACTTCCTTTGCGCCTGATCGTTGGACTGGGCAATCCCGGCCGGCAGTACGCTCCCACCCGCCACAATGCGGGAGCGTGGTTCGTCGAGCGGCTTGCGGGCGTGCTGGGACTCCCCTTTCAATCGGAAACGCGCTTCCACAGCCTGATCGCGCGCGGACGCGCCGGCGACGGCGGCGACGTTCGCCTCGTGCTGCCGCAGAGTTACATGAACGAGAGCGGATTCCCGGTCGCCGCGCTTGCGCGTTTCTACCGCGTCTCACCGCTCGAGATCCTGATTGCGCACGACGAGCTCGACATGAAGCCTGGGAGCGTGAAGCTCAAGCTCGGCGGCGGGAGCGCCGGGCACAACGGCCTCAAGGACGTCGTCGCGCAACTCGGTGGCGGCGAGTTCTGGCGCCTGCGGCTCGGTATCGGGCATCCGCGCGACGTCGAACTCTCACAGCAGGAGGTCGTCGATTACGTGCTGCATCCTCCGCGCGCGGACGAAAGAGCGCTGATCGACGATGCCATCGTGCGGGCACTGGCAATCTGGCCGAGGCTCGCCGCCGGGGAGATCGAACGCGCGATGCACGAGCTGCACACGCGACCGGCAAGCTCACACCCGCAGGGGGCGAGAGCTGCCGGCGACAACGGAAAGCCGAGCCCGTGAGCCTAAGGTGCGGCATCGTCGGCCTGCCGAACGTCGGCAAGTCGACATTGTTCAACGCTCTCACCAAGGCCGGCGTTGCGGCGGAAAACTATCCCTTCTGCACTGTCGAGCCCAACGTGGGTATCGTCGAGGTTCCCGATCCGCGACTCGCCGCGCTGGCCGCGATCGAGCGGCCGGAGCGCACAATTCCGGCAACGGTGGAGTTCGTCGACATCGCGGGCCTCGTAGCCGGCGCGTCGAAAGGCGAGGGACTCGGCAATCAATTCCTGGCGAATATCCGCGAGACCGATGCGATCGCGCACGTCGTCCGCTGCTTTGCCGACGACAACGTCGTGCATGTCGCTGGCGCACTCGATCCGGTTTCGGATATCGAAACCATCAACACCGAGCTTGCGCTCGCCGACCTCGCCAGCGTGGACAAGCAGTTCGCCAAGCGCGCCAAGGCCGCCCGCGCGGGCGGCGACAAGGAAGCGCAACGCCTCGTCGCCACGCTCGAAAAGGTCGCCGCGGCTTTGAACGATGCCAAGCCTGCCCGCTCGGTCGACCTGTATCCCGAAGAGCGCGCGCTCCTGCAACCGCTGTTCCTGCTCACGATGAAGCCGGTGATGTACATCGCCAACGTCGCCGAGCACGGCTTCGCCGACAACCCCATGCTCGCAGCGGTCGAAGTCCTGGCGAAGCGCGAGGGCGCGCCCGTCGTCGCCATCTGCGCCGCGCTCGAGGAACAGATCGCCGACCTCGAACCCCAGGACAAGCAGGTGTTCCTGGCCGACATGGGCTTGACGGAAGCGGGGCTCGAGCGGGTAATCCACGCCGGCTACAAGCTTCTCGGGCTCGACACGTTTCTCACCGCGGGCCCGAAGGAAGTGCGCGCGTGGACCGTCCGCCATGGGAGTACCGCCGCGCAAGCGGCCGGCGTGATCCATACCGACTTCGAAAAGGGCTTTATCCGCGCCGAGGTGATCACCTACTCGGATTACATCGCATGCAAGGGCGAGCAGGGCGCGAAGGAAGCCGGTAAGATGCGACTCGAAGGGCGCGAGTACGTAGTGAGGGATGGCGACGTCATGCACTTTCGCTTTAACGTCTAAGCTTGCCGCGATGCCCGGGTCATGCAAGCGCAGCGGTGGCGTCGCGATAAGCCGTCGGTTGCGCAACCTCGCCGTCCCGTCGTTGCTCGTGCTCTTCCTCGGGGCTGCATGCACGTCGATCTCGACGAAGCTGGATCCGCCGGTGGCGACGCTCGAGACGGTGCGCATCCTGAGTGTCGCCGACGCGCGGGCCAACCTTGTGCTGGTTCTGCGGCTTAGCAATCCCAACCGCTTCGATCTCGTCGTCGATGCAATCGATTACGAAGTCACGCTCGATGGCCGGCCGACTGCGACCGGCCGCAGCGTCCACATCGACCCGCTGCCGGCGGGCGGTGACGCCAAGGTCGAGCTCGCAGGGCGTGTGGACGTCGCTGCCGTGGCCACCGCGCTGATGACCCTGGGATCACAGCTCCCCGTCGCGTACACCTTCAAAGGCAGCGTGACGTTGCGCGATGGCAGCGTTCTCGCCTTCTCCCGCAAGGGAGAGATACCCGTTGCGCGGTTCGATCGCCTACTGGGCTCGCGCCCGCAATGATCCGGCGCCTGCGCTTCACCAAGATGCAGGGTCTGGGCAACGATTTCGTCGTTTTCGACGGAGTCCGCGAGAAGATCGACCTCGAGCCCACGGAGATTCGCCGGCTGGCAGACCGCCATTTCGGCGTCGGCTGCGACCAGATACTGCTTGTCGAGAAGCCGACGCGGGCCGACGTCGACTTTCGTTATCGAATCTTCAACGCCGACGGCGAAGAGGTCGAACAATGCGGCAACGGCGCGCGCTGTTTCGTGCATTTCGTGCGCGCGCGCGGATTGACCGACAAGCGCGCGATTCGCGTCGAGACGGCGGGCGGAATCATCGAGCCCGTGCTGGCGCCGGATGGCGAGGTCTCGGTGGACATGGGCGCACCGCAGTTTCGCGCGGCCGATATTCCGTTTGTCGGCGGAACCGGGGAAGCCGTCGAGCCGCTGGATGTCGACGGCGCGACCGTCATGATATCGGCGCTGTCGCTCGGCAACCCGCATGCCGTCCAGGTGGTCGGCGACGCGAGCAAGGCGCCCGTCGCGACACAGGGTCCGCGCATCGAGACGCATCCGCGCTTTCCCCGACGGGTCAACGCCGGTTACATGCAGGTCGTCGATCGCGCTAACATTCGCCTGCGAGTCTGGGAGCGCGGCGCGGGAGAGACACTCTCGTGCGGCACGGGCGCCTGCGCGGCCGTAGTCGCGGGCATTCGCCGCGGGCTGATCGATTCGCCTGTGCGCGTGGCGACTCGCGGTGGCGTGTTGACGATCGCATGGGGAGGCGACGCTCGCCCCGTGCTGATGACCGGCCCGGCGGAAGCCGTTTTCGAAGGGGAATGGAGCGTCGCGGAGCGATGACGACGATGGACAGGGATGAAGCGATGGACGCGAGCGCGGTCGCCGATTATTTGAAACAGAACCCGGCATTCTTCGAGCAGTACGCTGATCTGCTCGCCGAGATCTTCGTGCCGCATCCGCACGGCGGGCGCGCGATCCCCATCGCCGAGCGCCAGATCGTCACGCTGCGCGAGAAGAATGCGCAACTCGAGACCAAGCTCGAGGAATTGATCCAATTCGGGACCGAGAACGACGCGATCAGCGATAAGCTGCACCGTTCCACGCTCGCGCTGTTCGCCGCTCCGGACCTCGAAACGACGCTCGGCGTGCTCTATCACAGCCTGCTCGACGATTTCCGCGTGCCGCAGGTCGCGCTACGGCTATGGGGCAAGGTCCCTGAGCAGTCGTATCTGCCCGAGCTCGCGGCGACGAGCCAGGAGTTGCGCGAGTACGCTGCTGCGCTCGACGAGCCTTACTGCGGAACGCAGGCGCCGTTCGAATCGCGCGACTGGTTCGACGCGAAGGCGACGCTCAAGTCGTTCGCGTTTCTGCCGCTGCGGACGCATCACACTTTCGGTCTGCTCGGTCTGGGCAGCGAGATCCCCGGGCGCTTCTACGCCGGGCTGGGCACGACCTATCTCACGCGACTCGCCGAGCTCGCCAGCATGGCGACGGCGAGGTTCCTGCCTCAATCCTGAATCAGCGATGAATGCCGCGCTTTAGCGAGGTCGCTATGACAAGCTCGGGCGCGAACGAGGCGCTGCTCGCCGCCTACGCGCAGCACCTCGCGACGCAGCCGGCGCGCACGCGCGAGGCCTACCTGCGCGATGTCGGCGTGCTCAAGGCGCTTGCCGGTGAAGCCGCGCTGACTGCGCTGCCGCCTGCGATGCTGCGCCGATTCCTCGCCGCACTGCACGCGCGCGGCCTGTCCGGCAGGAGCCTCGCGCGCATGCTTTCCGGATGGCGCGCGTTCTACCGCTTTGCGCTCGAGCGCGACGCTGCGCTGAAGGACGACCCGTGCGCGGGTCTCAAGGCGCCGAAGTCGGCGCGCCGACTGCCCGCGGCGCTCTCGCCCGACGAAGCGGTGCAGCTGGTTACGATCGAGGGCGACGACCCCCTCGCGATCCGCGATCGTGCGCTATTCGAGCTCGCGTACTCGTCGGGATTGCGTCTATCGGAGCTCTCGGGGCTCGACGTCGCCTCGGTCGATCTCGCGACGGGCGAGGTGCGCGTCTGGGGCAAGGGCTCCAAGGAACGAATCGTCCCTGTCGGTGCGGCCGCCCGTGAGGCGATTCGGGTATGGCTGAAGGTGCGCGGCGAACTGACCGTCAGGGATGCCGACGCGATGTTCCTGTCGCGCTCCGGGCGCCGGATCGCGCCGCGCGCGATCGAGCGGCGTCTCGCGGACTGGGCAATCAAGCGTGGTCTCAGCCGGCACGTGCACCCGCACATGTTGCGCCATTCGTTCGCTTCGCACCTGTTGCAGTCGTCGGGCGATCTGCGCGCAGTCCAGGAAATGCTCGGGCACGCGAGCATCGCCAGCACGCAGGTCTATACGCACCTGGACTTCCAGTATCTGGCGAAGATCTACGATCAGGCGCATCCGCGCGCGCGAAAGAAGACCTGAAGGCGGAACGCGCGGCCGCAAGCCGGCGCTCAGTCGACGATCTGCACGATTCCGGGAACCCATGGCAGGTCGGTGACGCCGGGATCGATGCCGGCCTGCTTGAGCAGCGTAGTGAGCTGACCGCGATGGTGCGTGCCATGGTTGTACATGTGCACGACGGCGATCGCCCTCGGCAAGCGGCGCGTCTTGCCGTCCACCACGCTCGCGTATTCCAGGGGCGATGCGAGCCATTCGGCCGAGACGCTCTTCCCCCATTTCAGCATGGCCTGATCGGTTGCCTCGCGCTCGCGCTTAAGCTCGTCGAAATTCGCGAACATGTCGGCGCCGAACGCGGGGTCGGTGCATACCGGGCCGACGAGGCGTCCGAGCCACATGCGGTCGGCCCAGAGCAGGTGATTGAGCGTGCCATGAATCGATCCGAAGAACGCGCCGCGGTCGCGCTTGCGCTCGCCGTCGGGCATTGCGGCGCAAAGGGCATATAGCCGCTCGTTCATCCAGCGGTTGTAGCGCGCCATCAGCTCGCAGTATTCGCGCGTGATCATCGGACGGGAACGAAGGGGACTGCCGCGGGGTATCGACGCGGATTGTAGCGGAATGCCTCTGCCGCATCCGCCTGGAAAAAAAAGGGGCGCTTGTGCGCGCCCCGTAAGCCACTGAGGAGAAACAAGCTCGAACGAAAACCTGCGGACCTACTCCACCCGTTCGCCGTGGAGACTTACATCTAGACCTTCGCGCTCCTCTTCTTCCGAGACGCGCAGACCGATGACCATGTCGATGACCTTGAGGATGATGAAGCTGCCGACGCCGCTGACCACCAGCGTCGTTCCGACAGCGGCAAACTGGACCCAGATGACCGCGTCCACGCCGCTGATTTCCTTGACGTTGAAGAATCCGGTGAGGATCGCGCCGACGATACCGCCGATGCAGTGCACGCCGAATGCATCCAGCGAATCGTCATAGCCAAAGGCCTTCTTGACCGTGGTCGCCGCGAAGAAGCAGGCCACGCCCGCGGCGATACCGATAACGAACGCGCCGGTGACACCGACGAAGCCCGATGCCGGCGTGATCGCCACCAGGCCCGCGACGGCGCCCGAGGCGATTCCCAGCACCGAAGGTTTGCCCTTGACCATCCATTCGGTGAACATCCACGCGAGCGCGGCGACCGCGGTGGCGAGTTGCGTGACGACCATCGCCATGCCGGCGCGGCCGTCGGCCGCGACCGCCGACCCGGCGTTGAAGCCGAACCAGCCCACCCACAAGAGCGATGCGCCGATGAGGGTCAGGGTCAGGTTGTGCGGCGCCATCGCTTCCTTGCCGTAGCCGAGTCGCTTGCCAAGCACGAGAGCGCACACGAGGCCCGCGATACCCGCGTTGATGTGAACGACCGTGCCGCCGGCGAAGTCGAGAACACCCTGAGTGGCCCAGAGGCCGCTCGTCGACTCCCACATCATGTGCGCGATCGGCGAGTAGACGAAGAGCGACCACAGACCCATGAACCAGAGCATCGCCGAGAATTTCATGCGGTCGGCGAACGCACCGGCAATCAGCGCGGGCGTGATGATGGCAAATGTCATCTGGAACGTCATGTACACCGACTCGGGAATCGTCGTCCCGAGATGACTCACCGTCACCTTTCCGGCCTCTTTCTGGAACAGCATGCCGTTGAGGAACAGCCGGTCGAGGCTCCCGAAGAACGAGGAACCCGGGATGAACGCGATGCTGTAGCCGGCGATGACCCAGAGCACGGTTACGAGGCAGGTGATCGCGAAGCTTTGCATCACCGTCGCCAGCACGTTCTTCTTGCGCACCATGCCGCCATAGAACAGCGCGAGCCCGGGGATCGTCATCAGCAGCACCAGCGCGGTCGAAGTGAGCATCCACGCCGTGTCGCCGCTGTTGATCTTGTCGACGGCGATGAGCTCGGGCTTGGTCGGTGCGGCGGGCGCGGCCGCCGGAGCAGCGGCTCCCTCCGTCTTGGGCGCTTCGCCCGCCTTGGTATCGGGAGCCGGAGCGGCGGGAGCAGTCGCTGCCGGCGCGGGCGCCGCGGGTGTGGCGGCTTTCTGATCTGCAGCCTTGTCCTGTGCCTGGACGCTGCCGCATACGCTGAAGACGCCGACCAGGGCGATCAACGCGAGCATTCGCTTCATGGCGTTCCCCTTAGAGTGCATCCGCGCCGGTTTCGCCGGTACGGATGCGCACGACCTGTTCGAGGTCGAAAACGAAGATCTTGCCGTCGCCGATCTTCCCGGTATTGGCGGCTTTCTCGACAGCCTCGATGACGCGGTCGAGCAAGTCGTTCTTGATCGCTGCCTCGATCTTGACCTTGGGCAGGAAATCGACGACGTATTCGGCGCCTCGATAGAGCTCGGTGTGCCCCTTCTGCCGTCCGAAGCCCTTGACCTCGGTAACGGTGATCCCCTGTACGCCGATGGCCGACAGGGCCTCTCTGACCTCGTCGAGCTTGAACGGCTTGATGATGGCTGTGACCAGTTTCATGCGGACTCCTTGAGTAAAAGCACGCTCTCTCTTAGAACTTGTACAAGACCTCGACGCCGGCGGAGTGCTGGTTACTCGTTGGCGTGACACTGTCGGACTTGAGAAATGCAGATTGGTCCGACCTGTCGACACGTACTTCCGCTCGAATTTCCCACTCTTTGGCCGGCAGATACGCGAGCGTCAAGGTCGCCTCCTTCCATTTCTGAACGACACCGGTTCGGTAGCCATCCTTATCGTCGAAATATTCGCCGCGCAGCGACACTCGCCACTGGTCGTTGATTTGATAGTTGGCATAACCCGCAATACCTTGCCATTTGGCCTTGCCGCCATTGGCGGCTGCCTGCTCCTGATCACCGTAGTCGTAGTTGAGGATGAACGTGAGCTGATCGGTTGCGTTAAATGTTCCGACGATGTCGAACAGGTTGCGGGTTCCCTTTGCGGCGCTCTTCGGATAGTTCGTGACCAGTTCTTTGCCGCCGTAGTAGGAAGCCACAATCGATACGGTTTTTGTCGGTGCGAATGTTCCGCCAAGCTCCACCGTAGCGTTGTGACTGGGGCTTTCAAACGCATCCCACCCTTCGTTGACACCGCCGAGCACGGTCAACGCGTCGTTGACTTTGTACGTCGCTCGCACCCCGGTATGGGTAAATGGAATGGCGTAGCCGAACAGAATCGATCGCGAGTAATTGGTATCGCCATCACTCTTGATGACTTCTGCGCCCGCGTTGGTCACATACTTGCCCGCGATGATGCTGAACGGTGCCGCGCCGTAGTAAACAAAAAACTGCGTTGGATCAACATAGTGATTCGCACCGTTGGCTGGACCTTTGCTCTTGCTGATCGTGCCGTACGCGGCGATGGCGTCCGCGTCCTTGCCGATGGTGACATCGACCAATCCGCCCCAGCCGTTATCGGGTGTGTTGGTAAATGTGAGATCCAACGCGTGGAAGTAGACTGAGTCGTGCTTGTAGTCGAATACGCGGTCGTTCACACCGCTGACGAATTTCCCCGAGCCGGAAAGGTACGAATAACCGACGTCAACGTGACCGGTCAGGTCGAAGCCCCAGATGGAGAATATCGGCGGTGGCGGAGCAGGTGTCGCAGGTTCGGGAGGTTTTGCCTCCGGCGTCGCCGGCGGCGTGGTCTGGGCCTGTGCGCTGGCCACGACAATGCTGGCAGCGGCGATAGCGGGAAGAAGACAGTTCTTGATCGACACGGCGATTTCCCCTGTTTTGAACGACCGGACGTGACTACCCATCCCGACGTTCAGCACAAGCTATGCCAAGCCGAAATATCTCTGTACATCAAAGGCTTGTATGTTTACTCGACGCCGACAGCGGCGCATTCGACTTTGACCTTGCACCGCGGTGGCGCGGCTATCCTGCGCTGGTGCACCAAGTTAGCGCGCCACGTGCCGCAATCGTTCCGTTAAGTCTTTTGGTCTAGAGACTTCGAGTCATCGCTTGCTAGACTTCGCAGGCAATGGAGCCAAACGCGCGCTTAACTACGCAAAGGAAACGAGCATGCTGAACACTGCGACGCTGGACGAATTGGCGCGGAAGATCGGCCGGGCGATCGAGGCTTCGCCGGCCAAGGACATCGAGAAGAACGTCAAAGCGATGTTGCAAAGCGGGCTGCAGCGGCTCGACCTCGTGCCGCGTGAGGAATTCGAGCTTCAGGCGCAGGTCCTGTTGCGCACGCGGGAAAAGCTCGAGGCGCTGGAGGCGCGGGTCGCCGAGCTCGAAGCACGCAAAGCGCGGCCGCGCCCGAAGTAGCGTGGAGGGCGGAACCGGCGC
>Ga0075434_100005950_pt1 | contig 11163 bp, 8 predicted proteins | sample RhiMethybrSRZTD3_FD_75298 | JGI IMG/M metagenome (GOLD analysis project Ga0075434, IMG submission 75298) | Populus rhizosphere microbial communities from Tennessee, USA - Rhizosphere MetaG P. TD hybrid SRZTD3 | ecosystem: Host-associated > Plants > Roots > Rhizosphere > Soil | place: USA...
GCCTTCACCATCCGCGAGCACAAGCGCCGCCTCCGCGGGCTCAAGATTGCCATTGTCGGCGATCTGATGCACAGCCGAGTGCTCCGCTCGAACATCGCACTGCTGAACACGATGGGCGCCAACGTGTGGGCCTGCGCGCCGGCGACGCTGATGCCCTCGCAGATCGACGAGTTCGGCGTCCACGCGACGACGTCGGTCGACGCTGCGGTTGAGGGCGCCGACGTCGTGATGATGCTTCGCATCCAGCATGAACGGATGCACGGCCACTTCATTCCGTCGCTGCGTGAGTACTTCACGATGTTTGGATTGACTCCCGAGCGCATGCGGCGAGCGGCAGCGGATGCGATCGTCATGCACCCCGGTCCGATGAATCGCGGCGTGGAAATTGATTCGGCGGTTGCCGACGGCCCGTGTTCTGTGATTCTGGAGCAGGTCTCGAACGGCATCGCCGTGAGAATGGCGGTGTTGTATTTGCTATCGGGAAGAGATTCGATGGATCCGCTGGACGTTCACTAGACGTTGATGAACCGAATGAAAGTACTGCTCAAAGGTGGCCGGGTTGTCGACCCTGCCAATGGCCGCGACGGCGACTTCGATATCCTGATCGAGAACGGCGCCGTGGCGCGCATCGGGAAAGATCTCCCGGTCGATGGCGCGACCGTGTTCGAAGTGAAGCGTGGCTGGATCGTCTCGCCGGGGCTCATCGACATCCACGTCCATTTACGAGAGCCAGGACAGGAACACAAGGAGACGATTGCGACAGGCACGGCATCCGCAGTGACCGGCGGGTTCACCGCGGTCGCGTGTATGCCCAACACCGAGCCGATCAACGACCACGCCGGCATTACCGAGTTCATTCTGAAGAAGGCGACGGAAGCGGGGAGCGCTCGCGTCTATCCGATCGGCGCCGTCTCTATCGGCTCAAAGGGCGAGCAGCTCGCCGAGCTTGGTGAACAAAAGCACGCAGGGTGCGTGGCGTTCACCGACGATGGCCGTCCGGTGGCGACGGCACTTCTGATGCGGCGAGCGCTCGAATACGCCGAAATGCTTGGCGTCCCGATCGTGAACCACTGCGAGGATCCGTCGCTGAAAGGCGATGGTGTCGCCCACGAGGGATACGTCGCCGCGCGCCTGGGACTGCGAGGCATTCCCGGCGAAGCGGAATCGATCATGGTCGAGCGCGATATCTCGCTTGCCGAGCTTGCGGGCGCGCACGTGCACATTGCGCACATGAGCGCGCATCAGTCGCTCCGTGCTGTGCGTGCCGGAAAAGATCGCGGCGTGACGGTCACCTGTGAAGTGGCGCCGCATCATTTTACGCTGACGGATGACTCGCTCGACGGCCCGGTCAAGTACGACACCAACTTCAAAATGAATCCGCCGCTCCGCGCGACCGCCGATCGTGATGCCATGCTCGAAGGCATCGCGGATGGCAGCGTCGACGTGATCGCGACCGACCACGCGCCCCACCATATCGACGAAAAGATGGTCGAATTCGATCGCGCGCCGTTTGGCATTGTCGGCCTCGAGACCGCCGTGCCGATCGTGTTTGATCGGCTGGTGCGTCCCGGCCGGATTTCGCTGAAGCGGATGATCGAACTGCTGTCGGTCAATCCCGCCCGCGTCCTGCACCTGCCCGGCGGTCGGCTCGACGAGGGCGCGCCGGCCGATGTGACCGTGCTCGCGCCGGATCTGCCGACCACGATCGACGCCGCGAAGCTGATCTCGAAGTCGAAGAACACGCCGTTCGATCGCTGGCAACTGATCGGCGGTGTGGTCGCCACCATCGTTGGAGGAAAGGTCGTTTACCGCAATGCCGCTATTGACTGAGAAGAGGCCATTCGACGTGACACGCCAGAACGAGGTGCGCCGTCAGGCGCTCAAGACCCTGCAGGATCTCGAAGTGCTGATGCGCGACGGCCACTTCGATTATGGCAACGGCTTTCACGGCCGCGTCTATCTGAACCCGCATCAGTTATTCCTGCATCCATCGACCATCTGGCGGCTGGCGCAGGATCTGCTCGACGTGCTGCCGGCCGAAATCATCGCTCAGACGGAGGTCGTCGCGGGACCGGCGACTGGCGGTGCGTTGCTCGCGCACACGATCGCCGGGCTCATCGATGGCCGCCGGCCGCTCTCACATCCCCCGTGCAGCTTCGCGCCGCTGCCGAATGCGGCCGAGGCTTCTGTGCTGCGAAGCTTTTACCGAAAACAGCTCGCAGGAAAATGCGTCCTGCTCGCCGACGACGTGCGGAACACCGGCAAGACCTTCGAACGGAGTGCGGCGCTGATTGCGGAAGCCGGGGGCAACGTGATCGCGACGGTCGAGATTTTTGATCGGATGGAAGCCATCATCGATCTCGGCGTCCCGAATTACTCGCTCGCGGACTATGCGGCGCCGGAGAATTATCCAGCCGACAAATGCCCGATGTGCCGCGAAGGAATGCCGATCACAAGGTTTTAGATTTGCCGCACTTCGGCCTGGAGAATTACGCACCGCACGCTTTTGTCATCGATCCCACGCATCTGTGAGGCAGTCTCCCATAACAATTTTGGCCGGCGCTGAAACCAAGGCCTAAATCTCGTTTCTTTCAGGGGTTACACCAGCCAACCAAGGGGTCCCGCGAACCAGCTGGACGGTATGCGCCTTGCGCGGACCCCGCGCATGAGACAACGCCTGTTCGTTGTGGCCGTCCTCACCTCGCTTGTGTCGATTACCGACATCAGGGCGCAGCGCCCCGCACCGTCGGCCACGCGGGCGGGCTCGCCGACATCCGTCATCAAGTTGGATCGATTCGATCGATCCCCGAGGCTCCGCGATCTTCCGCCAGGAGTCCCTCCGATTGGCGAGATGGTGAAGGAACGCGAGCCGAGATGGCGGCGAGTGTCGAGACATCCGTCGGGTCTGCTGTCTGACCCTGTTGTCCAGGCGTCTCCCGAGATTCCGAACATTCCGGCAACCTCTCGCAACGTTGAAGGTATTGGCAACGTGAACGCGGTGTTGCCCCCAGACACCAACGGCGACGTCGGACCGAATCATTTTGTACAGTGGGTCAACCTTTCGTTCGCTGTCTACAGCAAGGGAACCGCAACGACTCCGCCAGCCTTGCTGTATGGTCCTGCCGCCGCCAATACGTTGTGGAACGGGTTCGGCGGACCGTGCGAAACGCGCAACGATGGCGATCCGATCGTTCGCTACGACCACATGGCCGATCGCTGGGTGATGAGCCAGCTCGCGGTTCCGAACAACTTTTTCGGCATTCTCTTATTCGGTCCTTTCTATGAATGCATCGCGGTGTCGGCGACGCCCGATCCGCTCGGCGCCTACTATCGGTACCAGTATTCATTCGACAAGTTGAACGACTATCCCAAATTGGCTGTGTGGCCCGACGGCTACTACATGTCGATCAATCAATACACGGCGCTCTCGCTGCAGTATGCAGGGCAGGGCGTCGTCGCGTTCGATCGCGCCAAGATGCTCGCAGGCCAGCCGGCCGCCGCCATCTATTACGACCTCGCCTCGACCGACATGAATCTCGGCGGCATGCTTCCGGCGGATCTCGATGGCCCCGCGCCGCCAGCCGGCTCACCGGCGTACTTTGTCGAGATGGATGACGACGCCTGGGGCTATGCGCCTTCGGATCAGCTCCAGCTCTGGCAGTTCCACGCCGACTGGACGACACCGTCGCAATCCTCGTTCACGCGTACCGCGGTGCTGCCTACGGCTCCCTTCGACTCTGACATGTGCGGCGGCGCGCGGAACTGTCTCCCGCAGCCCGGCACGACGACGATGGTCGACGCGATGTCCGATCGTCTGCTGTATCGACTGCAGTATCGAAATTTCGGCGACCATGAATCCATGGTCGTGACTCACACGGTCGACGTCGACGGCACCGATCACGCAGGCTTGCGCTGGTACGAAATCCGGAATCCGGGTTCATCGCCGTCGATCTATCAGCAGGGCACCTACGCGCCTGATTCGAATCATCGGTGGATGGGCAGTGTCGCGCTCGATTCAGCCGGCAACCTGGCGCTTGGATTCAGCGTGACGGGTCCATCGACGTTCCCCTCGATTCGGTACACCGGCCGTCTTGCCACCGATCCTCCCAACCTCATGACCCTCGGTGAAACCGACATGATGGTCGGCACCGGCTCCCAGACGAACACGAGCGGACGATGGGGTGACTACAGTTCGATGCTGGTCGATCCGGTCGATGACTGCACCTTCTGGTATACGCAGCAGTACTACGCCGTCACCAGCGACGCCGGCTGGCAGACCCGCATCGGAGCGTTTTCGCTGCCGAACTGCAGCTCGTCGACACCGCCGTCGAACGCACCGGCCGTGACGGTGACCGCATCGACGGCAACGGCGACAGAAGCGGGGACGGTCCCAGGCGCATTTACGTTCGCACGAACCGGCGACACGACCGACGCGCTGACGGTTCACTACGTCGTCGGCGGCACGGCAACGCCGGGCAGCGACTACAACGCGCTCTCAGGAATCGTCACCATTGATCCAGGGTCGGCAGCAACCGTCGTACCGGTGATCCCGATTGACGATCTGGCAGTGGAGTCAAATGAAAGCGTGTCCGCAAGCATTGCACCGGATCCTGCCTACGTCATTGGATCTGCCGGTGCCGTCGTCACGATCGTCAGTAACGATTCGCCATCCGATCTCGTGGTCACGACGCTGACGGGACCGGCGTCAGCTGGCGCGGGCTTGCCAATGACCGTGAACGACGCGACGAAGAACCAGGGAACCGGCCCATCTGACACGTCGGTCACGGCGTTCTATTTGTCGACGAATACCCTGATCGATGCCAGCGATATTCCACTTGGCACGCGCGCCATCGGATCGTTGGCGCCTGGCGCGACGGACTCTGCCGCCAGCACGTTTACCGTTCCATCCAATACCGCGGTCGGCAACTACTATCTGATCGCCAAGGCTGACGGCAATCTCACGGTGGCGGAGTCGAACGAAAACAACAACGTGAAAATGGGATCCATCATACCGATCGGCCCGGACCTGGCGGTGACGACGCTCACTGTGCCCGCGACCGCCGCGGCTGGTGGCTCGATCAGCGTCGGCGACACGACGAAGAACCAGGGCGGTGGCGGTGCGGCGGCGTCCTCGACGTCGTTCTACCTGTCGGCAAACGTTCTCCTCGACAGTGCCGACACGCTGCTGACCAGCCGATCGGTGGGGACGCTCGCGGCCGGACTGAGTGAGTCAGGATCGACGACGATCACCATTCCGTCAAACACCGTGGCCGGCACGTACTACATCGTCGCGAAAGCCGACGGTCCGGGAGTGGTGACGGAGACTTCGGAAACGAACAACGTCAAGTTCAGCACGGCATTCAAGGTTGGTCCTGATCTGATCGAATCGGCGGCGTCGATCCCGACCGCCGCCGGCGCGGGATTCCCGCTGACGGTGACCGACACGGTGAAGAACCAGGGCAGCAACATGGCCGGAAACTCGACGACGTCGTTCTATCTGTCGACGAACTTCTCGCTGGATGCGGGCGATAAGCTTCTGGGCAGCCGCAACGTGCCGACGCTTCAACCAGGGCAGACCAACTCGGGCAGCACGACGTTCACCATTCCGGCGGACACGGAGCTGGGACAGTACTTCATCCTGGTGAGCGCGGACGATCCGAACGTGGTTGCGGAATCCGCCGAAACCAACAACGTGTCGTACGGGACGACGCGGGTCGGGCCTGATCTGACCGAGTTCGCGCTGACCGTACCGGCCTCGGCCGTCGCAGGCGCCACGATTCAGGTCAGCGACACCGTGAAGAATACCGGCGGCGGCGCCTCTGGTGCCTCGCTGACACGGTTCTATCTGTCATCGAACTTCACGTTCGACGCGTCGGATCAGGAGATTGGAAATCGCCCCGTGATTGCGCTCGGTCCGAATGCCACGCACGCCGGACCAGCATCGGTCACGATTCCGGCTGGCACTGCGGCGGGACTGTATTACATCATCGCGGTCAGCGATGCGGACAATGCGGTGCCCGAGACTGCCGAGACGAACAACACGCGGGCGTTGGCGATTCGAATCAACTGAAAGTGCTGAGTTTTGATTGCTGAATGCTGATTGACGGGTCTTACGTTCAGTCAGCATTCGGCCAATCAGCACTCAGAATTCAGCATTTCCACCGTCGTCAGCTATCATCGTCGCGTCCGATGCGACGCGCCACTCATGACGCCGAGCTCGCCCGCCGGCTCGATGCGCTCTACCACGACTACAACCGCGAGGATTCAGCCAGCGATCCCATTCAGACGGTGAGGCCGTTCGCCGATCCTGCCGATCGCGAAATCGCCGGCTTCTGCGCGGCGGCCCTGGCATTTGGCCGCGTGGCGAGCGTGCTCAATTCCATCGGTGCTCTCTTCCAGTCACTGGGCGCGAGGCCAGCCGACTTCGTCCGCGCCTTTGAGCCTGAAGCGGCACCGCGCGCAATGCGGTCGATGGTGCACCGATGGATCCGTGGCGACGATCTCGTCGCCCTGGTCTGGATGCTGAGACAGATGATCGATCGGTCGGGTTCGATCGAGGGATTCTTTGTCGAGGGCCTGAATGGCGCCGACGAGGACGTCGGCGCGGCTCTCGATAGCTTCTCGAAACGGGCGCTGGCGCTGGACATGCGGCGGGCGTACGGCCGTCGACCGAGGCGGCCCGGGGTGTGCTACTTCTTTCCCCGTCCGTCAACCGGCAGTGCGTGCAAACGCCTCAATCTTTTTCTGCGCTGGATGGTGCGCCATGATCAGGTCGATCTGGGCGTCTGGAAAAGCGTCCCGCCATCGAAACTCATCGTGCCGCTCGATACCCATGTGATCCGGCTCGGGCGGTGCCTTCGACTCACACGATACACGAGCCCCGGATGGCGGATGGCCAGCGACATCACCGCGTCGCTGCGGGCGTTGAACCCGAGCGACCCGGTGAGCTTTGACTTTGCTCTCTGCCACGTCGGCATGATGAACGCCTGCGGGTTCGGTCGAAAACAAGGAGATTCACAATGCCCGCTTCGAGGACTGTGTCATCCACGCGTTCCAACACGGGCGTAACGACGGCGGTGCTGCTGGTGGCGGTCGTCGCGGCGTACTCGTTCGGCAAGCGCGTCGGCGCGGTGCAGGAATTGATCGCGGCCAGCCCGTCGAACGCGCAGAAGATTGCTCTGGTGAAAAAACAGAAATGCGCCACAGGCTGGTGTGAGACGCTCTGGCTCGGGAACACGAGGGCAGACGTCGTGAAAGTCGCTGAACTGACTCCTCGCACTGAGCACTGTGACGAGATCGCGTGGGCGGCGGATGGCTACCGGGTCGGGTTCGTGGTCAATGGTTACCAGCTGCGCATTTTCGATGGAATGGCGCGCAAGCCGATCAACCGGGTGAACCTGATCGAACCCGACGGCACTCCGACATCGCAGATCGTGCGAGGCGTCACGTTTTCGCAGAACGGGGCAGCAGTGACGTTTGATGAATGTCCGAGAGGGAGATCGGGGTGTAAATCCGGGTTAGTGGCCGTTCGCTGACATTGAACATTGAACATTGACGTTAGTCCTCGTTGTGCGGCCGCAGCGCCACCCCCTCATAGACCTTTAGCGTGCCGTGGACCATGCGCTCCGCGCTGAACAGAGCGCGCGCGCGAGCGCGGCCGGCGTCACCCATCTGCCGTCGCAGGGTCTCGTCTTTGAGCAGCCGAACAATTGCTCCGGCCATCGCGTCGTGATCGCGGGTCGGAACCAGAACTCCTGTTTCTCCATCTGCGACGACTTCCGGTATGCCACCGGCGCGGGTCGCGACGATCGCTTTTCCCGCCGCCATCGCGTCCAACAATGACGTGCCCAGCCCTTCGGTCACGGAGCTCATCACGAAGATGTCGAACGCCTTGTGCAGCGAGAGCACGTCGGGTCTGAAGCCCGCGAGCAGGACGTGTTTCTCGAGATGGTAGTCCTTGATTTGCCGCTCGAGCGACGGCCGCAGGTCGCCTTCACCGGCAATGATGAATCGCGCATCGGGCACTTGAAGCACGACTGCCCTGGCGGCATCGATGAGGTGACGCTGCCCCTTGTGCGGAACTAGTGCGGCGACGTTGCCGACGATCGGCGCGTGACGCGGAAGCCAGAACTCTCCGTGAAGGTTTGCGGCTTCCGCCCGCTCCACCCGTTCGATATCGATTCCTTCATGCACGGTGACGGCGCGCGATTCCGGAACGCCGTCGCCAAGGAGGATCTGGCGGATTGCCTCTGACGCGCAGATGAAGCAGTCGACCTGGCGATACTTCCAGCGTGAGAGAGAATTTCCTCGCAGATGAAAATCAACGCGACGCGATGCCACGAGCGGCGGTTTTGCGAGCTGCGTGCTCATCGAAAGCGCCAGAGCGGCCATCGCCACGCCATGCGGGTCGTGCGCATGGATGACATCCGGTTTCAGTTGTTTGAGAAGTCGCGATAAACGCCATGCCGCGGTGAGATCCATCTCCGTCCTTGGCGCGAGCGGCACGAGGTCGAGCCCTTCAGCGGCACGCTGCCGCAGTTCGCCTTCGGAATGCGCGACCAGCAGCGTCCGATGTCCGGCCGCACGCAGTCCCATCAGCGTCGTCAATACCTGGTTCTGTCCGCCTCGCCACGTGCGCGCCGTGTCGATGTGCAACGAGAACATCACGTTTTGCGGTTGGCTGCCGGCTGCTGGCTGCTGGTTGCTTGAAGCTCCCACAACTTCGCGAGTTTCAGGAACACGTAGAACGCATTCATCCTTGATACGAGCAGGCCGACAGCGCCGTCGCTGAATCCGGCTTTGAGCACGTAATTCCGGATGAATGCGAATCGCGGATGGAAGAACATCTCGAGCGTGCTGGTGCGACGTCCCTCGGACAGCCATTGCTCCGCTGCGAGGGTCGTGTATGTGTCAATCGTCGCGAGATGATGCGAGATGTCGCGGTAAGCGTAGTGCTGAAGTTCGTGGCGGAGCACTCCTGGCGGGCGCTCAGCTTCGACCGATTCGTGGACGCGCCGGCCATTCCACCGGGCCGCGCGGCGATCGTAGAGACGAAGCTGATAGTCGGGATACCAGTCCGTGGATCGGATCCATCGCCCCAGATACCACGCGACGCGAGGAATCCGATAGCCGGATTCTGTCGGCCCCTTCCGTAGGAGCTCCTGGATTTCCGCTGCGAGTTCAGCCGTGACGCGTTCGTCGGCGTCGAGCGAGAGGATCCAATCGTTCGACGCGATGCTGGCGGCGTAGTTCTTTTGGGCGCTGTAGCCTGGCCACTCGCGAACTTCGACGCGGGTGGCCAGCTTTCGAGCGATCGCGACCGTGTCGTCACGGCTTTGTGAGTCGACGACGATGATCTCGTCGGCCCAGGCGACCGATTGAAGGGCGGCGGCGATGTTCGCCGCCTCATCGCGCGTGATGACCGTCACGGTCAGTTTCACGCGCCGCAGTGTATCCCTTTTCCCTTTTCCCTTTTGCCTTTATCGTCCCGGTGGGACCGACTGAACCGCTTCAAACGCGATGAGCGAGCGGTTGTAAGCGATGATCGCGTTCAGCTCGGAGAGCTGTGCACTCGAGAGGTCGCGCTGCGCCTGGTTTAGCTGGAACGTCGTCGAGAGTCCGACCGCGATCCGCTTCTGTTCCGCTTCGTAGCGCCTCGTGCTGAATTCCCGCGCTTTTCGCGTCGCTTCCACCCGCTTCAACGACGTGTCGACCTGGCGTGCGGCCTCGCGGACCTGCTGCGTCACCTGCAATTCGAGTTGACGAAGGGTCGTCGCCTGCTGCTCCCGCTGCACCTTGGCTTGCGCGTATCCTGCGTCGGCGGCGCTCGTGCCGATCGGGTAGCTCACCTGAAACTGCACGCTCCAAGTCTTGAAGTCGTTTCCGAAGATGTCCCGCAGCGCATCGCTGAAGCTGCGCTCCGCCACTCCGGTTCGCACGGGAAATCCGCCGGAGGAGTCGTAGAGCGTACGGGTTCCGCCCACGCCGGCGAGGCCGTAGTTCACGATTGCGTTGAGCGCCGGCAGTTTCTGATTGCGCGCGAACCTCATCGTGATGTCCGTCTGATCCATTTCACGGTGTGACTGCGCCACGTCCGTGCGCTGGTTGAGCGCGTTCTGAATCGCGCCATCCAAATCCAGCGCCCGGGGCGTCAGCGCGGGCTCTTCCGAAGGCACGATGTGGACGGCCCAGAAATCAGGCTGTTGTGGATTCATGATCAATGTGCGCAGCGCGTCCTCGAACGACTTCACCTGCGATTCACTGATGATCACTGATTCTTCGTTGCGCGACACTTCGGCCTGCGATTCGACGATGTCGATTTGAGGAATCGTGCCGACTTCAGCGCGCCGCTCGTTGTTCTTGAGCGACTCCTTCGCCAGATCCAGCGACTGTTGCGAAACTTTCAGCTGTCCAATTGCACCAACCAGATCGTAGTACGCATTCCGAACGGTGCGTGACGTCTGCGTGACCTGCTGCTGCAACTGCAGGTCGACGATCTCCTGCTGTTTCTGACCGATGAGGAGCTGCTGCCGCGTGGAATCGATCATGAAATCGCGCAGCAGCGGCTGGGTGAAATTGAAGTTGAAATTCGAAGACAGCCGCGGGTTGAACGGATCCGTCGGGTCGCTGGTCGTATTTCGGGAACCGTCGAGCGATGCCTGGTAGCGCCCGCCACCCCACTTGATCAATTGCGCGACGCCGCCGTTGGATCGGAAGCCGGCGTTGGTGACGAAATTGTTTCCGCTCAGGAAGTTCTGCGGCGGATTGCTGTTGCTGTTTTTCGTCGAGTTGCCGAAGACCACCGGCGCGTACGCGGCGCGCGTCTGCGCGACCACGAGGGACTGCACCTGCGGACTGAGGCGCTCGGCGCGGATGCCCAGGTTGTTCTCCAACGCCAGGCGGACCGACTCGTCCACGCTCACTTGTAACTCCGGTCCCGGAACCGTCAGGGGCGCCTGCTGAGCCGGCGCTTGGGGGGCGGGCGCGGGAGCCGCGGGCGTCTGTTCGGATGCGGACACAACCCGCCCGGAAGCGAACAGCAGCAGAGCGGCGGTACAGACCGCGACAGACTTCAAACAGGCCGATATTTGTTGCTCGAAACGCATTGCATGTCTCTCCAGTAACAGGACTTTCAGATCTTCGATGCTTCAGGAAAAGCAAGAA
>Ga0075434_100005951_pt1 | contig 11162 bp, 8 predicted proteins | sample RhiMethybrSRZTD3_FD_75298 | JGI IMG/M metagenome (GOLD analysis project Ga0075434, IMG submission 75298) | Populus rhizosphere microbial communities from Tennessee, USA - Rhizosphere MetaG P. TD hybrid SRZTD3 | ecosystem: Host-associated > Plants > Roots > Rhizosphere > Soil | place: USA...
CGGCTCTACTGGTTCAGCCAGACGATCGGCCCGGGCCGCGGTCTCGAGACGGCCGTGGCGGCCGCCGGGCGTGCGGGCGTCCGCGCGGAACTGGCCTTGAGAGGGCGCGCGCAGGCGGGCTACCTGGAGGCGCTGCGAGAGCTGGCGCGCAGCACGGCGCCACGGCTGACAGTCGTGCACCAGCCGCCCGCCTCGCCTGATGCGATGGTGGATCTCGCCCGCGGCTACGACGTCGGGCTCGCGCTCGAACAGATGGACGTGCGGAACCGGCAGCTGTGCGTCACCAACAAAGCGTTCACCTACATCCTCGCCGGCGTGGCCGTCGCGATCACCAGCACGCCGGGGCAGCGCTCGCTCGGCGTCGATCTGGGCGAAGCGGCTGCGCTGGTGGCGCCGGGCGACGCCGACGCGCTGGCCTCCGCGTTTGCGCGTTGGTCGGCGGATCCCACCGCGCTGGATTGCGCGAAGCGCGCCGCGTGGAGGGCGGCGACGCGGCGCTGGCATTGGGAGCACGAGTGCGAACGGGGTGCGCTGTATCGGCTGGTCGAGGCTGCGCTCGCGTGAAAGTGCTTCTCCTGATGGATCCGCTGATCAGAGTGCCGCCGGATCACTACGGCGGCATCGAGCGCGTCGTCGCCGATCTCGCCGACGGCCTGACGCGGGCGGGGCACGACGTGACGCTGTGGGCGGCGCCCGGATCGCGCGTGAACGGCCGGGTCGAACCGTTCGGCCGTGAAGGCGAGTGGACGCGGTGGAGCAACGTGCGCAACACGCTCACGCTGGCCGGCCGGTTTCTCGGCCGGGGCGGCCGCTTCGACGTGATCCACAACTTCGGGCGCCTCGCGTATCTCGCGCCCGTGCTCGCCCGCGACGTGCCGAAGGTGCAGACCTACATGCGCACGGTCAGCCCCGGGAACATGGAAACGGCCCGCCGGCTGGGCGCGCGGCGACTTCACTACACGGCGGTGAGCGCGGCGATCGCCGACACGGGACGGCCCGGCGGCGGCGAGTGGTCGGTGATCTACAACTGCGCCGCAACCTCACGATTCCCATTCGACGGCACACCTGATCCTCGCGCCGCACCGCTCGTGTTTCTGGGCCGCCTGGATCGCATCAAGGGCGCGCATCACGCCATCGCGGTGGCGAAGCGTCTTCGTCGGCGGCTGGTCATCGCCGGCAATATTTCGCCGCTCGCGCACGAACGGGAATATTTCGAGCGCGAGATCCAGCCGCAGATCGACGGCGATCTCATCACTTACATCGGACCGGTGGACGATGTCCGGAAGCGCGCGCTCCTTGGAGCTGCGGCGGCCATGCTGATGCCCATCGAATGGGAAGAGCCGTTTCCGGTCGTGCTGCCTGAATCGATGCTCTGCGGTACGCCGCTGATCGCCTTCCGCCGTGGCGGCGTGCCGGAGGGGATCGACCACGGTCGGACCGGGTTCCTGTGCGACACGGTCGACGAGATGTCGGCGCTCGTCGGCCGGCTGCCGGAGATCGATCGCACGGCCGTGCGCGCGGAGGCCGAGCGACGCTTCAGCGACGCCGCCATCATCGGGGCCTATGAGCGGCTTTATCGACGGCTTGGAGGCGACGTCATCGCGTGATTGGCAGCAGCCTCTTCCGGCGGTCGACGCTGCTTGACCCCAAGTTGCTCGGCCGTGCCGACTGCTCTATACCGGCCTGAATGGTCGATTCGAACGGCAAGGTCGGCGCCTGTGCATGCCGCGACTTCGATGCGTCGAGCGATCTGATTCTGGGTCGGGTGCAAGGCGAGCCGCTCGAGCAGATCTGGCGCGGTGACGTCCTTGCGCGGCTGCGCAAGCAGTGGCGGGCGCGCAACGCCGTTCCGCAAATCTGTCAGTCGTGTCGGCACTATCTCTATTGACCAGATGCGCCGTGTCCTGATGATCAGCCCGCACTTTCCACCCGACTCGAGCGCGGCCGCCCATCGCGTCCGCCTGCTGGCGCCGCACCTGGGCGAGGCCGGCTGGGAGCCGACGATCGTGACGCTCGAGTCGTCGGCCTACGAGGGTCGGCCCGATTGCGAGCTCGAGGCGCTCGTGCCTCCGTCGCTGCCGGTCGTTCGGGCATCGGCGTGGCCGGCAAGGGCGACACGGGTCCTGGGGATCGGTGATCTGGGGTTGCGTGCGTTCACCGGATTGCTGCGCGCCAGTCGCGCGCAGCTGTCGCGGGAACGGTTCGATGCGCTGTTCATCACCGTATACCCCGTCTATCCAGCGCTCCTGGGGCCGCGTTTGAAGGCTGAGTTCAACGTGCCCTTCGTCCTCGACTACCAGGATCCGTGGGTTGGCGCCTGGGGACGTTCGGTGGGCGGGGGATCCGGCGGGATGCCGGACTGGAAGAGCCGGGCGTCGCGGCGGATCGGCGAGTGGCTCGAGCCGCGCGCGGTTGCGGCCGCCGATGCACTCGTGGCCGTCTCGCAGGGGACGATCGATGGCATCGTCGAGCGGCTGCCCGCGGCCGGCCGTCTCCCTCACTGTGTAATTCCACTCGGTTTCGAGCCGGCGGACTTCGAGTCGCTGAGACGCCGTGTTCCGTCACAATCGCATTTCGATCCGTCGGATGGGCTCGTACACCTCTGCTATGTCGGCACCGTGCTTCCCGCGGGACACGACACGCTCGCATTGCTCCTTCGCGGGCTCGCGCACGCACGTCGCGAGGATCCGGAGGCGTCGCGCCTCCGGCTTCACTTCTTCGGGACGAGCAACCAGTCGACATCGGACACGCATCGTGTGCTGCCGATGGCGTACGAACTGGGGCTGGGCGAAGCCGTCACGGAAGTCCCTGGCCGTCTCGACTACCTGGATGCGCTCTCCGTCCTGACGAATGCGTCTGGCATTCTGCTTCTAGGCAGCAGCGAGCGCCACTATACGGCGAGCAAGCTGTACCCGGCGCTGCTCGCTCAGCGGCCGCTGTTCGCGCTGTTCCACGAGGCGAGCAGCGTCGTCTCGATTCTGCGGGCGGCGGCATCGGCGCCAACGGTACGCGTGTTGACCTACGGCGACACGCCACGTTCAGCCGCTGGTGTCGCCGACGTCGCCTGTCACCTTCGGGAGCTTGCGGCGAATTGCACGTACGACAGCGCGGACGTCTCGCTCGATCGCGTCGCCGACGTCTCGGCGCGGAATCTTGCCCGGCAGCTCGCGGCCGTCTTTGATCGGGTGGCCGCATGAGCGCGCGCATCCGGCTCACCGCCGTATTGACGCATCCGATTCAGTACTACGCGCCGTGGTTCCGCCACATCCAGGCGCACGCGCCGGAGATCGATCTCACCGTCCTGCATGCGACGGAACCCACGCCGGTACAGCAGGGCGTCGGCTTCGATCAGGCGTTCGAATGGGACGTGCCGCTGACGGAGGGGTATCGCGCCGTGACGGTGCGATCGGCGAAGCCGACCGACCGCATCGACAGCGGGCATTTCACCGGTCTGGACGTGCCGGAAATCGGCGACGCCATCGCGAAAACGCGACCCGACGTGGCGATGATCACCGGGTGGTATTCGGTGACGCTCGTACGGGCGTTGATCGCCTGTCGCCGGCTGGGCGTGCCCACGTTGAACCGCGGCGATTCGCATCTCCTGAGCGGACCGAGAGGCTGGAAGCGTCTGTTGTGGACACTGAAGACGCGGGTGTTCCTCCGGCAGTTCGACGGGTTCCTCTGTCCGGGCCAGCGCGTCGAGGAGTACCTCCACTGGCACGGCGTGCCCGACTATCGCATTTTCCGCGTGCCGCATGCGGTGGACAACGACATGTTTGCCGCGACGGCGGCGCCGTTTCAGCAGCCCGAGGCCAGGGCAGCGGCGCGGCAACGACTGGGCATCGAGTCCGACGCCTTCGTCCCGCTGTTCGTCGGCAAGCTCGTACCGTCGAAGCGTCCGACCAACATCGTGCGCGCCGCGGCACGCCTCGGCGGCCGCGTGTCCGTGATGTTTGTCGGCTCCGGCGCCCTCGAGGCCGAGCTGCGCGCGATCGCCGCGGAGCTCCGTGTCGATCTGAAACTCATCGGATTCCGGAATCAGACCGAGCTGGGCGAGGCCTACGCCCTCGCCGACTGCCTGGTCTTGCCGAGCGACTACCCGGAAACGTGGGGTCTGGTCGTGAACGAAGCGCTCGCAACCGGTTTGCCGTGTGTCGTCAGCGATGCGGTCGGCTGCGCGCCCGACATGATCCGCGATGGCCAGTCTGGATACGTCTATCCGCTGGGCAATGTGGAGGAGCTGGCGGCGGCGTTCGAAAAGGTCCGCCGCCGCAAGGCCGAAGGGTACGACTGGCGTGCGGGCTGTCGACAGGTCGTCAGAGAGTTCAGCTACGACGCCATGACGACAGAACTGCTTCGCGCCAGCCGGTCGGCGCTCTCGCATTCGGTTGGCGGCGAGCCTGACTGGACCGACGCGCAGCGCCGCATCGTCGCCTGTTGCGGCCAGATGGTCATCGCCGGCGGCCTCGAACGCATGACGTTTGAAGTCCTTCGCGTGCTGAGGGAGCAGGGGGCGCCGGCGCACGCGATCGTCAATTCCTGGGAGAACTTCCGAATCACCCCGCTCGCCGAAGCCGCCGGTGCCAGCTGGTCGGTGGGACCTTACTGGTATCCGCTGACAAGGCGCGCACTGTCACCCGGCAAGATCCTCCGGATGCTCGTCGAGGTGGTGAGCGTCAGCGCCAACCTCCTTCGGGTGTCTCACCGCGTTCGGCCGACACACGTTTTCTTGCCCGATTTCCAGACGGGCCTGCGCAACAGTCTCGCGCTCCTCTGGCTTCGAGCGCGCGGCGTGCGCGTAATCGCGCGTCTCGGCAACGCGCCCGCGACAGACCGCTTCTACCGCTTCCTGTGGCGGCGCGTCATCGATCGGTTCGTCGACCAGTTCGTCGCGAACTCGGGTTTCACGGCCCGCGAGCTGCACGCGACGGGCGTGTCGCCGGCCAAGGTCGAGATGATTCCAAACATGCCGAGCCGACGCGCGTATGCCTGGAGCGCCGACCGTCCCAAGACGCCCGGCCGCGTGATCTTCGTCGGACAGATCATTCCCGAGAAGGGCCTCGACTTGCTGCTCGACGCCGTCGCGCTCGTGCGCGCGCGGGGCGTGGAGGCGACGCTCGACATCGTGGGCGACATGGATGGTTGGGAAGCGCCGGCGTATCGCGGCCACCGAGCCGCGCTGCGCGATCGCGCCAGACGCGCGGACCTTGCCGGCGCGGTGAACTTCCTGGGGTGGCGCGAGGATGTTCCAGTGCTGCTGAGCACCGCCAGCCTGCATTGCTGTCCGAGTCGACCCGAACAGCGCGAAGCGTTCGGCAACGTGGTCCTCGAGGCCAAGCTGTCAGGCGTGCCGTCCATCGTGACGTCAAGCGGCGACCTGCCCGAGCTCGTCGCGCATCAACGCGACGGATGGGTGTGTCAGGAGACCACCGCTGCCGCAATCGCCGAAGCGCTGGAGTACTTCCTGACCAGGCCTGCCGCGCTCGCGGCCGCGGGCGAGGCGGCGTTCTCCTCGGCAGATCGCTACACCGAGGATCGGTTTGCCGCGTCATGGGCACGGATCTTCGCCACCAGCGCTCACGAGCCTGCACATGCGATTCAGTGAAATCGAGATCGTCACTGGCGCGGTGATCGCGTTCCTCGTCGGCCTGTTCGCCAATGACTGGATCGCGGGGGCGTCAATCCTCACGCTCATGGTCGGAGTCCGGCTGGTTTCGACCGGCGATCATCTGTTCGTGCTTCCGGCCGCGTTTGCCTTTCATTGGCTGCAGACGAGCGTCGGCGTGATGTACCTCGGGTTTCTCGGTCGCGCCGTGCCGACCGTGGAGCTCAGTGACTATCGGCCCATGGTCCTGGTGGCTCTTGGCTGCTGTCTGGCGCTCGCCGTCGGCATACGCCTTGGCCTGATGCTGCGTGAGGCGCCCGATCCGAGCGAAGCGCGTCCCGGGTTCGCCTTCAGCTTCGGGTTGCTCGTCGCGGTGTACGTCAGCACGGTCGCCCTCCAGGGAACGCTCGGCGCGCTCGCCCCGGACTACCCCACGCTCCGTCAAATCATCGTGACGTTCGATACCGCTCGCCTCGGCATCCTGTTTCTGATCCTTCGCCGTCTTTGCAGTCCGCAGCCGCGATGGGGACTCATCGCGCTGGTCGTGTCGGTCGAAATCGTGCTCGGCATCACAGGATTCTTCGCCGGGTTCCGCGAGCCCGTGGTGCTTGCCGTTCTGGCGGTGCTCGAGATCTTCGATCGCCGTAACCAAAAGCATTGGTTGGCCATCGGCATCGGCGGCGCCGCCGCCGTCGCGCTGGGGCTTCTGTGGATGAGCATCCGAACCGAGTACCGGAAGGAGTACGTCGAGGTCGACAAGTTTCAAACGTCGCGGTCCGCGCGATTCGAGCGGATCGGATCGCTGACCTCGGGGTTCCTCAACAGCGAATCCGCCGACCTCTGGAGAGCGACCGACGCGCTCGTCGATCGTCTGTGGACCGTGTACTATCCAGCTCTCGCGCTCGCACGCGTCCCGCGTGTCCTGCCGCACACCAACGGCGCCATCTTCACCGCGGCAATGGTCCACATCGTGACCCCTCGGGTGTTCTTCCCGAACAAGGCGGAGCTGCCTTCTGACAGCGATGAGGTTCGAAAGTACTCGGGCGTGCACGTGGCCGGGCGCGAGAACAACACGAGCATCGCGTTCGGATATGCGCCCGAGGCCTACATCGACTTTGGGATTCCGCTGATGTTCGTGCCGGTCTTCGGTTTCGGCGTCGCTGTCGGCTTCCTGTACGGGCTATTCCGCCGGTTGATCTGGCATCGCGAGCTGTTCGTGGCGTTTGCGACGGTGACGTTCTGGCTGACGGTCTATCTGTTCGAACGATCGTGGGCGACGATGCTGGGCGTCTCGCTGGGATTCATGGTGTACCTGGGCGTTCCTCTTATCCTTCTCGATCGGTTCCTGCTCATCAAGTATGAGCGGCAAACGCGTGATGACGCGGACCTACTGTTCGGACAACCCGATCGGCATGAGGCGTAGATCAGGCGACCGTTGACGGTGCGCGTTCTCCACGTCTCTCCGTACTTTCCGCCGGCCATTCCGTACGGCGGACCGCCCGCCTCCATCCTCGGTCTGTGCCAGGGGCTGCAGCGCGCCGGCCTCGACATCGAAGTGGTGACGACGACAGCCAACGGCGAGGCGGAGTTGCCAGCATCCACCAGCGGCGACGATCGGTACGACGGCGTCTCCGTTCGATACGTGCAGACCGCATTTCCACGACGATTCTTCGGAGCACACGTCCGCGGGCCGCTGGCCGCCGCGCTCGAACGTGCCGACGTGTGCCACATCCACGGCGTCTGGAACGTGCCCGAGTGGTGGGCGTCGTATCTGGCGCGCACACGCCGACGGCCGTACGTCGTATCGCCGCGGGGGATGCTGCAGCCGCAAGCCGTCCGGCGCGGCCGCCTGCGCAAATCGGTCGCGTATCAGCTGCTCGAGCGCGCCAACCTGCGCGGGGCGGCGCTGCTGCACGCGACCTCGGAGCAGGAGGCCGCTGCGCTCCGCGATCTGCACCTGGGCGTTCCGATTGCCGTCGTGCCGAACGGCGTCGATCTGGAATCGGCGCAGTCGGCACCGCGGGGCTATCGCGAGCGCCTCGGGATCCCGCCCGGCGCATTTGTCGTTCTGTATCTGGGGCGCATGCACCGAATCAAGCGGCTCGATCTGCTGGCTGATGCGTTCGACGATCTGCGAACGACCCATGTGTCAGCGCGCTTGGTGCTCGCCGGACACGACGAGGAGGGATTGCTGCCGGGGCTGATGCGCCGCCTGTCCGCGCACGAATCATCGGTACACCCGATCGCCGCGGTGGACGGACGCGACAAGTGGGCGCTCCTCCGCGACGCGGACGCGATCGTCGTCTGCTCCGACTCGGAGAGTTTTGGCATGACCGTCGTGGAATCGCTCGCCGCCGGCGTGCCCGCCGTCGTCACACGCACGTGTCCCTGGTCCGAGATCGAGCAGCGGCAGTGCGGTCTGTGGGTCGAACAGCGCGCCCCGGCGATTGCCAACGCGCTTCGCCGGCTCGCCGACGATCCGGTGGCACGGCAACAGATGGGAGCGCGTGCGGCCGCGTTCGCTCGGGAACGATATGGCTGGGACGCGATCGCGCCGGTCATGTCGCGCCTCTACACCGGGCTGCTCTAATCGTGTCGGTCATCCTCCTCACGCCCAATCTCTCTGGCGCTGACGGCATCTCCACTGTCGCGCGCCTGGTCACCCGCGCGTGCGAGGACGTGACGGTCCTCGCGTTGCATGAGGCGGACCGCACTACGTTCGACGAGGTCGACGTCGAGGGCTCCGGCGGACGCTCGTCGCATTTCGTGACTGCTGCGACACGGTGGGCCGTCTCGGCCGATCGGCCGACGACCGTCATCGTCAACCACCTGCATCTCGCGCCAGCGGCGCTGGCTTTCGCCGCGCGCGGCGCCTCGCTGATGACGATTGTGCACGGCGTCGAGGCGTGGAAGCCGCTGACCTGGCTGCAGCGTGTGGCGCTCGACCGGAGCGAGCGGATTGTCGCCGTGTCGGCTTATTCGCGCGATCGGTTTCGAGCGGCCAATCCGCACTTCGCGCAGCGGCGCATCGACGTCTGCCACCTCGGCCTCGAGCCCATCGTGACATCCCAGGGACCGGCCGAGTGGGCGCCTTCGGCGCTCATCGTCGGCCGGATGGCGCGCGACGAGCGATACAAAGGCCACGACCTGCTCATCGACATCTGGCGGGATGTGACAGTCGACGTTCCTGACGCCGTGCTGCGGGTCGTCGGCGACGGCGACGACCGCCCGCGACTCGAGCAGAAGGCCGTGTCGATGAATCTCGGAACTCGGATCGAGTTTCTCGGCCGTGTCAGCGAAGAGCAACTGGCGCGCGAATACCAGCGGTGCACGGCCGTCGTGATGCCCAGCCGCGGCGAGGGGTTCGGGCTCGTCTTCCTTGAGGCGATGCGCGCCGCCCGCGGCTGCATCGGCGCCCACGGATCGGCGTCCGAAATCATCGCCGACGGCGAGACCGGTTTCGTGGTCGATCCACGGGACCACGCGCACCTACGGCAGCTCCTGGTCCGAATTTTCCTCGATCGGACCGGCACGGCGACGATGGGCGTTTGCGGCCGCGCCCGATTCCTGCAGCATTTCACTGAAGATCATTTCCGCCGCCGGCTGCATGCCTTGTTGCCTGACACCGCGTACGCGACCGCGTCCGTAGCCGTGTCGAAAGCCCGTGGTGTTTGACACGCCGTGAACATTCTCGGCCTCAACGCGTATCACGGCGACGTGGCGGCGGCGCTGGTCCGCGACGGACAGCTTGTCGCGGCGGTCGAAGAGGAGCGGTTCCGCCGCATCAAGCACGTGGCGGGTTTTCCACACCATGCGATCGCCGTCTGCCTGGAGATGGGTGGCCTCGCGGCGTCGGATGTCAACGTGTTTGCCGTGTCGCGCGATCCGCGCGCCCACCTCTGGCGAAAGGCGCTGTTCCTGCTGAAGAACCGGCCAAAGGGGACGGTTGCCTCGAGGACTCGCAACCTGGCCAGCCTGCGTGCGCTCCCCTCGACGATCGCGAGGTCGCTGAACCTCGACGAAGCGGTCGTGCGTCAACGGACGCGGTTCGTCGAACACCACCCGGCTCATCTCGCCAGCGCCGCGTTCGCGTCGCCATTCGACGAGGCGGCGGTGTGTGCGATCGATGGATTCGGCGACTTTGTCAGCACGTCGTGGGGCCGGGTCGCCGGAACCCGTTTGTCCGTCGAGGGACGGGTGTTCTTCCCCCACTCGCTGGGGCTGCTGTATCTGGCGATCACGCAGTATCTCGGCTTCCCCAACTACGGCGATGAATTCAAGGTGATGGGCCTCGCGCCGTACGGCGAGCCGCGGTTCGTGCGCGAGATCGAATCGCTCGTTCAGTTGAAGGATGACGGCCGTTTCGAGCTCGACCTGTCCTACTTCCGGCACTGGTCGGAGGGTGTCCAGATGACGTGGGAGGATGGGGCCCCGACACTCGGCGCGGTCTTCACGCCGAAGCTCGAGTCGTTGCTCGGCCCGGCACGGCAGCGCGAGGATCCGCTGGAGGCGAAGCACGAGGCGATTGCCGCCTCTCTGCAGGTCGCGTTCGAACGTGCCGCCCTGCATGTGCTGCGGCACGTGCAGAAGTCGACCGGCAGTACGCGGCTCTGTTTTGCTGGCGGTTGCGCGATGAACAGCGTCGCCAACGGCAAGATCCGCGAACAGACGGGATTCCGCGAGCTCTTCATCCAGCCGGCGGCCGGCGACAATGGCACGGCGCTCGGGGCGGCGTTGTACGCCTGCCACGAGATGAACGGAAGGAACCGCGGCTTCGTGATGGATCATGGCTACTGGGGGCCGTCGTTCGACGACTGCGCGATCGCCGCGGCGCTCGACGCACAACGTGCCGCCATTGCGGAACACGGCTGCGGCCGCCGGGCCTGGGACGACGAGGCGGCGCTCGACCGATGGACGGCGGAGCAGATTGCCGCGGGTCGGGTCGTTGGCTGGTATCAGGGCCGGATGGAGTGGGGCTCGCGCGCGCTCGGCAATCGAAGCATCGTTGCCGACCCGCGGCGTGCGGACATGCGGGAGATCATCAACACGCGCATCAAGTTTCGGGAGCGGTTCCGGCCGTTCGCGCCTTCGGTGCTCGAGGAGGCGCTCGACGAGTACTTCGTCGGCGGCGTGCCCGATCCGTTCATGCTGCAGGTGTATCCGGTGCGGCCCGACAAGCGGGCGCTGGTCCCGGCCATTACGCACGTCGACGGATCGGGCCGGCTGCAGACCGTGAGTCCGCGGTCCAACCCGCGCTACTACCGGCTGATCAAGTCGTTCGAGGGCCTGACCGGCGTGCCGATGCTGCTCAACACATCGTTCAACGAGAACGAGCCGATCGTGCTGACGCCGCAGCAGGCGCTTGATTGTTTCCTGCGGACTCATATGGATGTGATTGTCATGGGCCGGCACGTGCTCGAGCGCGCCGTGGTCGCGACGTAATGCGCATCCTCGAATCGAGACGCGTGGTGGTGACCGGCGGGAGCGGATTCCTCGGCCGCCATGTGGTCGCTGCCTTTCAGGCAAGAGGTTGCGCGGTGTCAGCGCCCCGGAAAGC
>Ga0075434_100005952_pt1 | contig 11161 bp, 8 predicted proteins | sample RhiMethybrSRZTD3_FD_75298 | JGI IMG/M metagenome (GOLD analysis project Ga0075434, IMG submission 75298) | Populus rhizosphere microbial communities from Tennessee, USA - Rhizosphere MetaG P. TD hybrid SRZTD3 | ecosystem: Host-associated > Plants > Roots > Rhizosphere > Soil | place: USA...
CGATGATGCTGCTGGTTTCTTTGGATTAATAACTGAAACAATGTAACTTGCTTCCTTTTCAATACCTAATTCTTTCTGAGCTTCACCTGGTTCCTTTGGCATTTCAAGGATATACGCTAATTCTGTATGGTTTTGATGGTGCCTCACTATTGCATACTTTCCTTCCCCAACCGGTCTTGCAGCATCACCTTTCCTAAACTCATCTGAGAAGAGTTCTCTTGCAAGCTCGTCAGGTTCTTTAAAAATGCCGCCAACTCTAGCCCAGTATCTTTCAGATGCTCTAGCTTCAGTCTTCCTCACTTCTGGAAGCGACTTTTTACCTATTATAAATAATCTATACAGCCGACTCTTGTTGTTATTTTCTTCCTCTTCTTCTGGTGCAGTGACCATAAAGAATCTTCTGACGTCTTCAATACCTTTTACTTCTTCAGCACCTTTCTTAGGCCTGTAAAAGAAGTAAATGTCACCTTGTTCCAAAATCTCCGATTGAGTATTGTCATTATTATTACTATTATTATTACTATTACTACTACTGTTATCCTTGACTTGGTTTTGTTGATTCATATTTAAATTCGCCCCTTATATGATATAACAATTTTCCATTAATTATTTATCAAAAGTGACAAGCTGCATTCTTGAAAGTAGCAGAACCACTCAAAATTGGAAGATAATGTCATCATCTCACAGCAGCGAGGACATTCTGTTTTCTGTTCTGATTCTTCCCGCTTGCAATCCAAGACTGTTTTAATAAAATGCCAATACTGCATCCATATTTCTGACTCCTGATGTAGGGGGTCCAATCCCCATGCTGCCAGGCATCTTGTTATATGTTGCCAATTACTATACTAGATGTTCTTCTTTTGGGATTTATTATTCCTCAGATATATCATCGAAATGGAAAAAATAATCTATTCAATCCCATCTATAATCTATATCATATATTTACAAGGTTAGTGATCAACTATTGAAGTCCGACAGCAGCATTGATCCCATGTGCAATTTGGGGCACTCCGTTGATGATTTATTGTCGTTACCTTGTTCTGGTAATTTTAGTATGTATGGAATGTAAGTCAAACAGCATGTATTGATTATATGTGGTGTGCAATACAAGAGCTAGAACATGTACTTGCAAGTTGGCACTGCAGAACAACATCCTGACTCAAATATTCAAAGCAATTGGCGAAATTATGCGTACAAGTATACTGTTAAGAAACTTGTTCACATCAAAGGTAGCACAGCCTTTAACACGCTGTTAATCAGCTGGCGAATAAGACAGTGGTTACGGCAGTGGTGAAGGAAGAATGAAGAGTAAGGACTGTGAAGTTTTCAATGTACGAATATGGAGCAAAAACATTAACAACGTGAGAATATTTAGGGTTGTTTTTATTATCCCACTTATAACATAATTACTTGCATTGGATGGCAACACTAGAGGTAGTATAAAGCGTGGTTCTAGGGTAAAAGTAGTCCAAAAATGTGATCAAAAAACAGGAAAGTTGACTGAGGGTATTGTAAAGGAAATTCTGACTAAATCCTCATCACATCCTTATGGAATTAAGGTTCGTCTCGAAAATGGAATTATTGGTAGAGTAAAGGAGGTAACTGACCAATGACCACAAGTATAGAGTCTGATTATCCCATACATTATATAAATTGACTATAAATTTTAATATTGTATGATACAAGTTATCATTTTATGCTTACTTATGCTAACTAACTAGGTATTTTTGAAGAATGTTATTTGTTCGCTCTACTCCTAAGTCAAGGACATAGTTTCCAATTCTTGGTCCTCTATCAGAATTTATGAGTATCTTGTAAAGCAGAGTGAAGAGTTCTTTGGGTTCCATTCCATTGTCTCTAGCGATGTCAAATACCTTGGATTGCAGATTTTTCGGTGAGTCTGATTTTTGTTCGGAACCGATAAATGACTTTAGAGTTTGAATTAAGTCGGCAATCGCTTTCTTGTGATTATCTGTCATTTCAATTTCAAATTTTTCTTCACCAGAAGAGAGATCTTCTGACCATTTGGATGCGAGCTCAATCTTTTTTGTCAGATTAGCCGTCTTCTCCTTCACTGCTCCATATTTTCGTAGTCTTTCGTATATTTTGTCGATCCTTTCATCGCCAGAGAATAACGATGCCTGTTGTACAAGGACCATGTATGGTACATGTACCATAGGCTGCTCTGGTGGTTTTAGCCGATTGATAAATTCATAAATTCCTTTTATCCTGGTTAATTTAGCTTGATTATCCTCTTTAATTTTATCAAAATACATATCCTCATAAGCATCATATTCATCCATCAATGCTGGTATATCGTCAAGTCCTACATGTCTGGTGCCAGATATACGTTTGAACAGTAGTAGTAGTATGGACTCTGGAGTGCCATACCTTAACCACATCTGTGGAGTAAGTACATTGCCTGCAGATTTGCTAATTTTTTTACCTCTCTTATCTAGAAACATCTCGTACTTTACATGCAAAGGATGCGGGTAGCCGAGAATTTCATTAGCAACCCAATCATTAATCCTTACAGAATCCATGATGTCTTTTCCATACGCCTCAAACCGAATATCAAGGGCTTGCCATCTTGCTGCAAACTCCACTTTCCACGCTAATTTTCCTTCTCCCTTGCGTATGTCGACTTCACCACTGTATCCGCATCCTTTCAGATCTTCCACGCCAATTTTGCTTCCAGAGCATGTATACTGTAGTTTCTTTTCATCAGGTAAATATTTCTCAGCCTTTGCAACGTACAGTCTACCACAACTTTCACAAATAGGGAAATATGGTAGTGATTCATTATACTTTTCCTGACCTACAAACTCAGCTATTTTTTGGCCAAGCTGAACACTCTTTCTTAATATGGCGTCAATTTGATTAACAAGAGCTCCTTTCTTATAAGTTTCCGCTCCACTTTGGAAGCAGTATTTTACACCAACCTTATCTAGGCCATCCAAAAGGAGGTTACTCATGTGAGCACCATATGATGTATGACAGTCGCCAAAGGGATCAGGGATTCTTGAAACTGGCTTTGCTAAATGCTCTCTAAGCCATTTCGGTAAACCTTCTGGAACCTTTCTTAACCCATCCATGTCATCAGAATATGCTATTAGTTCTGCATTGTAACCAAAGTTTTCGAGAGCCATTACTATCCCATATGCCCTAACGGCATCACCCATGCTCCCTATATGTGGTATTCCAGAAGCTCCTAGGCCACTTTCTACTCTAATGAGATTTAATCTTCGTCCTAACTTTTTTTCATGTTCTATAAGATTATCTGCCACCTTGTCGATCCAAGTGCCTTTGCCTATTATTTCATCTGTCATTGTAGCTACAGTACCTTTGATACATAAGGACCATTTTGAACATATCCAAGTTTTTTGTAATATTCCCTGGTTCCTACTGCACTTATAACTGACAATTTTTTTACCCCAAATTCAGTCTTTGCGATTCTCTCTGCTTCCCACATCAGTCTTGCTCCATAGCCTTTATGCTGGCAGAATTTGTCGTTTCCTTGCTTTCCTACATTTAACATTTGACCATATACATGCAATTCCCTTACAATTCCAGCAGCATCGTTATCGTATTCTTTCAGCTCATTTCTGTAAGGGTTCATAACTTTACGTAGTCGCAAAAAACCTAGAATGGTTAACTTATCTATGCTTTCAAATGATAAAAATACTTCTTGTCCATTCGAAGCTAAATAATCGATCCTACTCATTACAACTTCGTTCTCAGAAAGATACCTTCTTTGCAATCCGATCTCTCTGCAGCGTATGCACCTGCATCTGAGGCCAATCTCATCCAATTTCCGTAGTACCATCTGCCTTAGGTTTCCATTCTTGGGGCCAGCAACAATATCTTTGGGTTCTATTTCTCGTTGCACTCGCATTATTCTTACCCATGGAGGTACAATCTTTTTTATTGCAAGCAAAACAGTCATTAAATCATTTTCTGAATATGCATGATATCTGCCCTCTTGGTATAATTTGTATAATCCGGTGTGTTTCAAAACAAGAGTAGGATATATCTTTAACATATCAGGTTTGAAACAGGGATTGTCAAATAATGTCTGAAAATCCTGTATATCCTTTTCTGGTGATGAATTAGGCAGGCCTGGCATCATGTGAGCAACAATTTTGTAGCCAGCATCTCTTGCAAGTTGAAATGAATTGACAACATCATCCAAAGTGTGCCCGCGATTGATAGTTCTGTAAACTTCATCGCGCAAGGATTGAATACCTATTTCTATACGCGTAACTCCTAATTCAAGCATTAGATCAATATGCTGTTGTTTACAATAATCCGGTTTCGTTTCTACGGTAAAACCAACACATCTGTTTTTTGCTGTCTCGTTATTTATGATCGCTTCCTGGAGATTGACAGAAGGTTTTATTCCATTCAAAGCGTCAAAACATAATTTTGCAAAATCCTTCTGATACTCTTCGGGCATAAAGGGAAAAGTACCGCCAACTATAACCACTTCAACCTTACTGATATCATGTCCTCTTGCATGTAATTGATGAATTTTGGACTGGATCTGTTTGTATGGATCGTATTCAAATTTTTGAGCAGATTTTGTAGAAGGTTCGGATCCTATGTAACTTAGTGGTGTATTGAACTCAATTCCGCCTGGACAATATATACACCTGCCTTGCGGACATCCAAATGGTTTCGGCATTACTGTGACTACTACTATGCCTGAAGCTGTCTTTATAGGCTTAACCATCAAAACTTTCCGGTAATGGCTATCGTCAGGGAGATATTCGATTATATTTTCATTCCTTGGTAATGTAGAAAGATGATATTTCGATGCTGTTTCTCTTATGATCTTCAAGATATACTTGGATGATGTGCTCCGTTTTTCCTGGATTTGTTCAGCAATCGATTTACAGGCTTGGATATAATCAGAATCTGCATTGGCCTTTGGATGTATGAGCAATTTTTGAAAAACTTAACTCCATAACGAATATTAATTTTTGTATATGCGAATTACGTATTATTGAAATTTCGTAAAGACTGCATTTGTTTTTAAAAATAAATGGGATTGGACATGGAACACATTGATTAGATCATCGTGGCTAATCCTTTAAAATGAATCCATATGGGAAGTCTGACTAAAATTTTACGATATTGCATGATATTTCTACAAAACTTCGTTTTTTCCGTCTATATTAGCTATGACGGTTTCCTTCTCCTCTTTTTCGTCCACTATTCCTATCCTACTGCATCCCATATTATATTTCTTAAATATACTGATGACTGCATCGACAGAATGTTTTGGAAGTATTATACAAAATCCAATTCCCATATTGAATGTTTTGTACATCTCTTTTGTTTTAATATGCCCGTCTATTTGTATCTGTTTGAATATTCCATGTGCCTTTGGTAAGTTGTCAAGGTTGTACCGTACTTTCTTATTTAGACGTGCCAGCTTTGTAAATGAGCCGCCAGTGATGTGAGCTAAACCATGAATCGAGATATGTTTTTGTTTTAATATTTCGATAACTGGTTTGACATATATCGTGGTAGGGGTGAGCATTTCTTCTCCTACTGTATGTACTAAATGAGGTGCGGTATCATCAACAGAATACTTTGAAAGAAGAACTTTACGAGCTAATGTATACCCGTTTGAATGCAGGCCACTGCTTTCTACTCCTAAAATTATATCCCCAATTTTGATTTTATCACCCAATATTATATTGGGCTTATCCACAATCCCAAGGACCATACCAACAAGGTCGAAGGTATTTTTATCCTCTCCAGTGATGAGATCTGGTAATATTGCAGTTTCTCCTCCAATTATTGCCATGCCTGATTGTCTTGCTCCTTTGACCAGACCTTTTGCTATCTCCTGTACAACGTATTGATTTGCAGATCTCAAAGCAATATAATCTATAAATGCAAGTGGATGTGCACCGAGACAAATGATGTCATTGACATTCATTGCAACGCAGTCAATTCCTATATTATCGAAACGACTCATCATTTGGGCTATGATTACCTTTGTTCCGACTCCATCACAATGCATGGCAAGAATTTTAGAACCGATATCAATTAATCCTGCATAATGTCCAAACCCTGAAATAACGTTTCCAATAGTAGGAAAGGAGTGAGTAAGAGAAATTATATCACCAATTGATTTCTGGACTGTACGGATCTTTTTCACATCTATTCCTGCACGGCGGTAGGTCATTCTTTTTGATTTCAAATAAGGTAGTGATACATAAAACTTAATTCTAATAAATACTGTATAACATACAGGTTCACAGAGGTTATGATAGGGCAGAAAAGCTATGGTGCTGCATCGCAATCCTTGAAAGTTTATTATGCTACTAATGAACCTTTCGAATGCGGTAGCGAAAATCCGATTGTTGCTTTAAAATTGTTCGGGGTTCATTGCGTCGTTAATGGATAATGAAATGTTGTTAGAATAACAGATAGCGGTGAAATATCCCCACTGGAGCTATGCCAAGATAGATGGATTGATTGAATGATTTTGGATTCTAGATCTAACACTATTACGTTTGGATCGGCAGGAGCCAATGCAGCGTTATCATCACAAAATAAAGGATTCTCCATCACCATGTCTTTTTTTATGACAAGTCCTCTATCTTCAACATATTTAGATTATTTGGATTATGTCTATAGTTTTATGTTTTAAATTCAATATACGATTGAGTTGCTATTAACTATGGCTATAGATCTAATGTTATCTGTGCAGTTCTGATAAGAGTTAGAAGATGATTTCTATGAAATTGAAATCAATTGCATCTTGTTATTATCAGTAGTAACAACAATAATGACTATTGATGAGGCTAACATGGGGTTTGCTGTTGTCACTGCTGCTACTGGTCATGTACATTGCGATAAACTATGCTTTCATTCTCGTTATAGCATAGGTTACAAAGACTAGTCACAATGCTCCTTGAGCGCCTTGTCCAAATGGACACAGTTCAAACTATTGTGCAGGATGGACTGTTTGTTCTGGAGATGCTATACATTGAGATAAACCAGGATGGCCCAGCTGCTTTCAGACAGGTATGAAATCTTATGGATCTGCTTGTCCTACTGGTCATAAGTAAGAACTATTGGGGAGGACTCGAAGTAGGGGACAGAACTGTTAGCAGTGGTGGTATCAGCAATAATGGTGGCGGAGGTGGAGGAACTATTGGTAGTAGCACTGGCAGCAGTTGAAATGACAAGACCAAAGAGGCAACAGTAATACACTACAAGTGTATTCAGCAGCACGCATCATCAACAACAACAAAATAAATAACGAAAATTATTACTGCTGGTTGTCGCATAGAACCAAGGCAGGCTCTCATGGAACGACATCTGCACATCTCTTGATATGTATATACTTGGTAACGGGGCATGTATGGGATCTATATTGCATTTATTAGCTACTATGCTATGGCTGTATGGATCTATTAGCTAACTATACGGTAATACTGACTATCATTGTGTTTTATTGCAATTTTATTTCTTATTAAACGAAATACTTCCCGATCCATCTATCTGTATAGCGTTTTTGATTTTGCAATACTACTACTCTTGAAATTTCACTCTCATCCATTATAGAAAACCCGGGCATTTTATCGGATAACTCCCTTGAAAAGCTCCTAATCTCGCCCATTTCAATCATGTTATTTTTCTCAAGACGTTCTGTTGACATTCCTATGTGCATATATGACTTTACTTCTATAAAATGTGGATTACCATACAACATCATTTCAGCGAATTCATTGACCAAGTCGATCTTTTCGTTATATTCTCTGATCATTGTCATTCTTAGGACGGTTCTTGTGTTTGCAGTTGCAAGAAAACGCAGACTTTTCCACCATCTTTCCCAGGCATCTTTGTGGCGTGGTCGATTAATGCGGTAAAACGTCTTCCGATTAGATGCATTAGTAGATAGGTACAATTGGGTAGGGAGCGCATCTTCATCTGCCAATCTCTGAAGCATCTGAGGCTCTTGACCATTTGTAACAAGGAATATTGATTTTGTGGTTTTCAAGGCTTTCAAATATTTGATTAATTGTGGTAGCTTAGGATACATGGTTGGCTCACCAGATAGTGAAATAGCATAGTGTTCAGGAAGCAGAGACTCATCTAGCCTTTTCTTGTCGTTCTTAGCATTACCATAGAAACCATTAATTAATTTCTTCCTTTCCGCCATTAGATTTTCAACAATTATATCAGGCTCATCAACTAATTCCGCAGGCATTTCTAATGTATCATAAAATTCAGTTGGCCTCCAACAATAAATACATCGGTTTTCACAGTTCATGGCAGTTGGAGTCATTTCCATGCATCTGTGGGTTGAAATTCCGTAGAACTTGTGCTTATAACAATCACCTTGATTGGCAAAAGATTTTTTTGTCCAATGGCAAAGCTCGACAGAAGAGTGATTATATACACCGTACTTTGCCCTTTGTAATTTTGATTTTATTTGCGGTGTTATTTGGATGAGATTGTTTTCAGTGGCATGTGAAATATATTCATCAGAGCAGCTCATTTTAAGCTTTTACAATTAAGAATTAAATTTAAACCTTACAATAGAATGACAATTTGGGTCAGTCGGTGGTACAATTAGATCTAAACAATAGGGCTAATTAATAAGTCTACATTTTTGTAAGTTGTCATGATTGATACTGAAGGGATAATGAAGGTTGGACTGGATCTGGTAAACTGGAAAAAAATACCGTTGGACAGTGCTGTTCATATCAAAGGTAAAAACATTAAGAAAGTTCTGCTCACTATAGATGTAACAGTTGCAGAACTGATGTTGGCAAAAAGTATTCAATGCGATGCAGTAATTGGACACCATCCACTAGGAACTGCGGCGCTTAATTTTCATAAAGTTTTCGATAGGCATATTGATTATATGATAGAACATAAAGTTCCAATAGGTATTGCTAAAAGTGCCGTAAAGAAATTAAAAGACAAGACTGAGTTAAGATCTCATTCGAATATTTATAATGACATAGTAAGTGCAGCAAAGATACTGAAAATGCCACTCGTAAATATTCATCAACCGTGTGATGAATATATGAGAAAAGTGATTCTTGACAAGATAAATTCTGGAAAGATTAAATATGTTTCAGATATTGTAACGTCAATTGAAGAACTCCCTGAATTCAGAAATGCTGATACAAAAGTAAAAGTTCGATATGGGAGCACAAAAAATGAGGCTGGTCAATGGTCACTTGTTATCGCAGCAGGCACTAACGGTGGATTTCCAATCGCTAAGGCGTATTTTGAACATGGTGTCACTACTGTAATATATCTGCATATTGACTACAATGATCTAACACGGATGTATGAAGAAAAATTGAAAGGTAATCTTATTGTTTTAGGCCATCTAGCTGGTGATTCAATTGGGTTAAATGCTTTAGCTAATAAATTAGAGGATAAAAACATCGAGGTTGTCAAAATAGGAGTCATACCAAATATGAAATAATAATTGGGATTATGAATTAGTGGGAGTGAGATAATTTGGATGGAATGCAGCAGCAGGTTGCTGGCAAGACCATAGAACATTATCCTTGCATTGACTAACTCTTATTAAGTTGATGCTTATATACGTTAATAACCTGAGAACTAGGATTTGTAGTCTCGTTACAGTTCTGATCAAATATCATGGATATGAGATATCCACATTTTCATATTAGCCAAAGAACTGCCAAAGATCACAGCTTTAATGGTAAAATGACATTGATGCATTATGCTTGCTAGATGAAGGATATTATTGTACACCGTCTACTCTCACATTCCAAAGTCAATACACATTCCACATTCGCATCATTATGGTACATGGTGAAAACACTTGTGTATCATTATTGCATGTGAGTTCAACATTTATTATAAAAACTTTCTCAACGGAAGAGGTGTAAGAAGATCTATATCGACTCCGGCCAAGTTACCCACACTAACGATAGCTGCTTTCTCTTCTTTCCATTCATCATCTGTTTTTCCTAGCAGGTATAATATCTGATGTAATTATGTCATAAAACAAAACATGTACAATTATATACAGTTATTTTGGCAGAAGTGTTGGCTGGCCTTCGTAGTATAGCCTGGTTAGTATAGGCGGCTGTGGACGACTACTACTCATAAACTAGTTATCGAAAGAAACCGCTTGAGGAGGGTTCAAATCCCTCCGAAGGCCCTATCACAAAATTGACTAGCTTTTAATTCTCGATGATGAAGGTTGATTTTCTAAGGTTCACACATTGCAGATATATTTTGGTTAATGGACTGGAAAAGAACATAGAATAAATACAACCGTGATAAGAAGGATTAGGATATTTGAGGGACAAAAATCACTTCACTCCAGCTGAGTGGTGGAATGAAATAGGTAATTTCATATCCAATAAGATACCTTATTGAAATATCACAACTTATGTCCAGCAACAGTGGAGTTTGTATTTCGACAACGTTCCCCCGTGAGCCCAATCGCTCAGTATTGATCTCCTTTCTAAAATTATCATCATTCTGAATTAAATAATTACTAACATCATTAACCAGGATAGCCCCGTTTTCAAAATCTGTATCGAGATAGACTTTGCTCTAAAGTGATAGGCTCAACCTTGGTTTTGCCTGTTAGTATTCTAGGAGAATTCGCGTCTCACTCGTCGGCACCTTTCATTTTTGATCGAATAATATGTCACATAGCTTTCTTCTATTGTTCTAATTCTTTTAATAGAGAATCAAGATCCGATTTGCTTAGACCTGTGCCCATCTTAGCATCCCTTCTAGAGATAATATCACCCTTGTCAAAAGCAATAATTGTAGGAACAGCGTTTATTGAGAATCTGTCCCATAGAGGATTCTCATCATCATTCACCTTAGCTCCATACGTTTTGTAACTAAATGCCGATTTTGCCTGTTCTGGAGTAACAGATTCAAAAACTGGTTTAAATCTCTGGCAAAAAGGACACCAATCTGCATAAAACATTACTACAGACTTTTCCCCTGATGACAGCAAGTTATCAAATTGATTTGGTTCGAGATGATCCATTATTCCTGTAGCATCTGAACGACTGTATAAATTAACTGCTTTTTTGTCTTTGGTCAATTATCTTTATCCTCAAAAGGGAACACTGTTATATTAGCAATAGCCAGATTCATATCAAAGGTGCATTTATCTGGA
>Ga0075434_100005953_pt1 | contig 11160 bp, 12 predicted proteins | sample RhiMethybrSRZTD3_FD_75298 | JGI IMG/M metagenome (GOLD analysis project Ga0075434, IMG submission 75298) | Populus rhizosphere microbial communities from Tennessee, USA - Rhizosphere MetaG P. TD hybrid SRZTD3 | ecosystem: Host-associated > Plants > Roots > Rhizosphere > Soil | place: USA...
TTGTCCATTGCCGGCAGGTCGTCATGGATCAGCGAATAGCAGTGGATGCATTCCAGCGCGGCCCCCGCAAAGAGCGCCGCTTTGCGCGGCACGCCGAATACCGCAGCGCTCTCGACCACCAGAAACGGCCTCAACCTCTTGCCGCCACCGAGGCTCGAATATCGCATGGCATCAATCAGTCGCTTTGGACGGATGATCTCATCAGGCAACAGCCGCTCCGACAGCAGTTCTGACAAGAGGACTTCGGTATCGTCCGCGGTCCTGTCCAACAGCTTTGGGAAGTCAGGAGGGGCAGTGGCGGTCATCAAAAACGCTCCAGGTCAAATTCGCCCGGACAATCGTTGATGACAAAGCCTACGTCAATTGTGCAAGGCGCCTCAAATGCGCTTGAATGCGCGGGCGTCGTCGGATCATGTGCAGGACCGACGATCAACCTTGGTCGCGCCTGTCGTCTCAAAGCAGAAGCACCGCCTTGCGCATCGTCAGAACTTTGCTCTTGATCTTGCTGGCCGCGCTTTTGCTGCCATACGTTCTGACGCCGCTTTATCGCGTGGGCCATCCCGTCTCGATGCTGATGGCATGGCGCTGGCTGAAGGGCGCGCCCGTGTCGCGGCAATGGATCGATCTCGCTGCGGTCTCTCCCTATGTGCCGCGTGCGGTGGTTGCCGCTGAAGATGCGCATTTCTGCAAGCATCATGGCGTCGACTGGGGTGCCTTGCGCGAGGTCATCAACGACGCGGAGGAGGGCGAGGCGCTCCGTGGTGCCTCCACGATCACGCAACAGGTTGCGAAGAACCTGTTCCTCTGGCCGATTCCCGGTCCGATCCGCAAACTCCTGGAGTTTCCGCTGGCAATGTGGATCGATTACGTGTTGCCTAAGCAGCGAATCCTCGAAATCTATTTGAACATCGCAGAGCTTGGCCCGTCCGGTCAGTTCGGTGCCGAAGCCGGCAGCATTTACGCCTTCGGCCATTCGGCAGCGAGCCTCTCACCGCGGGAAGCATCGCTGCTGGCGGCGATCTTGCCTAATCCCATTGCGCGCAGCGCTCGCAATCCCAGGCCTGGGGTCCGCCGCCTGGCCGGCATTCATGCAGCTCGGGCTCAGACATCAACCTTACGGACATGCTGGCCTGAAAATCGCGAATTTTGACCGGATTTTGGGCCTGATATGCTGTTATCGCCCTAGCATTGCGCTAGTCCATCCTCTATAAGCCCGGCCTTGACCGGCATCCCGGCTCGGCTGGCTTTTGTCAGAGCCGTCCGCTTTCCCGGACAATGCCCCCAACACATTCCTGTAGAGACACTCCTAGAGGACACCGACATGGCCGTTCCCAGACGAAAGACATCGCCATCGCGGCGTGGCATGCGCCGCTCGGCGGATGCGCTGAAAAAACCCACCTATGTCGAGGATAAGGATTCCGGCGAATTGCGTCGTCCGCACCATCTGGACTTGAAGACCGGCATGTACAAGGGCCGGCAAGTGCTGAAGAAGAAGGAATCCTGAGCGCGGTGGGAGACCGACAATCCTGTTGGTCTCAGTCTGGCTGCTGCACGCTTCGAAAAGGATTCCGGAAGGCAGAGCGACGAGCGTCGGCCTGCTATGGCGCGGATGCGCTCCCAGTCTCCTGTTTGCAACAGAGGGCCTAGCCGATGTCCATGGTCGGTTTTCCGCTGCTTCTGATTCCGCTCGCGATCTACAACATCATCGTCTTCCTGATGCCGGGCGTATCGTTCGCCGATCCGATCCTGCGGCTGACATTGATGTCGGGCGCGGACTGGCCCATTACGCTCGCCGACATGCTGCTGGCCCTTGGCATCATCTTGCTGATGCTCGAGGTCATCAAGGGCGCGCGGCCCGGCGCGAAGTATCTCACCGATCATCTCTTGTCGCTGATCATATTCGGCGCGGCGGCTGCCGAGTTTCTGCTGTGGCCCAAATTCGGTACCTCGGTCTATTTCTTGCTGACTCTGCTCGCCCTGGTCGATTTCGTGTCGGGTCTGGCGCTGCGCGCGCGGCGCGGCGTACAGGTCGCCGCGCCTGTGCCCCGTCGTTCCCTCAGGACAGCCGAGCCTGCTCCTGTTGAGCCCCGGAACGAGACGAAGCCTCCGCAAGCCGGAAACTACTCGAACGACATCGCGCCGCTTCCGCCGCGGCAGGCATCCCCTGTGCCGCCAGCGCCGTCGGCTCCCGAGCCCGCGCCGGCACAATCGCCGGGCGTGCATCCGCCCGATGATTCGCCGGCTGCGTCATCGCCGCCGCAGCATTAACTCATTGTTAAACAATTTGCCGCGTCCGAAGGCCTGTGACCTGAACGCTTCCTTGACGGGCACGGTAGGCAGAGAGCGCTTCCGCGGGCGCCGCCCGCCGCAAATCACGGACCTGCTCAAATCGTTCCGCGGTCGCGATCAGTTGCGTCAGGAACGTCGGATCGGGCCGGGTCGGTGCGAATTGCCGCGCTCCATGCATCGAGGCCGCAAGCGGCACCATATCGACGCGTGCAGGCTCGACCTCCTCGAAGACGCCGTCTTCCACCAGGTGCTGATAGATGCCGGACATTGCAAACCGTCACACTTTGGGACATCAGCGCGTGTTACGGTTTGATCTCGGCAATATGTATGCCGTTTCGGGGCTGTTCGATCAAAATGCCTGTCAAACGTGGTTTCCAGATTATTTATGAACTTCGCCTACGTTCGGCGCTGAAACAGGCTCTGTCCTGAACCGGCCGGAGTCACCCTCCCTGTCCCGAAACGAGGCGATATTGACCGTCGCACTTCCGCAGACCTCAACGATACTCGCTTCGCTCGGCCAGGCCGCGTTTGCGTGGGATATTGCAACTGACACCATCAGCTGGAGCGACCATGTCGGTGCAGCATTCCCCGACATTCCGCTCGAGCGGCTTTCAAGCGGCGCCGAGTTCGCCAAGCTTGTCGAGCCGCAGGGCTCGATCCGGAGCGAGGCACTTCTGCTTTCGCCGCCCGTGCACGGCGCTGACGGCGTTCCCTACCGGATCGAATACGGGGTGCGAACTTCGACCTCGACGCCCATGCTTTGGATCGAGGAAACCGGCTGCTGGTTTGCCGGCCCCGATGGGCGACCGGCGCGGGCCCACGGCATTGTCCGTATCAACAATGAGCGCCACGTCCGCGACGAACAACTCTTGAAACTTTCGCGCAACGATCCATTGACCGGAGAGCTCAACCGCACCCACCTGATCGCGGCGCTTGCGGAGGCGATCGAGGAGGCCCACCGCCACCGCGGCGACTCGGCCTTCATGCTGATCGGCATCGATCATCTGGCCCGCATCAACGACGCTTTCGGGTTCGATGTCGCCGATGCGGTGATCCTGGAGGTCGCCAGGCGCATCCGGTCGCTCCTTCGCGGCGGCGACGTGCTTGGCCGCTTCTCCGGCAACAAGTTCGGGCTGATTCTGAAGAACTGCACTGTGGACGACATGAATGTCGCGGCCGAACGGCTTCTCGCCGGCGTCCGCGACGAGATCGTACCAACACGGTCCGGGCCGGTCTCGGTTACGGCCTCGATTGGTGCCGTCAACGTGCCACGCCATGCACGATCCACTGAAGAGGCTGTCAACCGTGCCCATGAAACATTGGATGCCGCCAAGCGCCGCCGCGCGGGATCATTTTCGATCTGGCGGCCGAATGTCGAGCGTGACGCGCAGCGGCGCGTCAATATCCGCGTCACCGACGAGATCGTCACCGCCCTTAACGAGCGGCGGATCGTGATGGCATATGAGCCCGTGGTCACCACGGTTCCGCGCAAAACCGCATTCTACGAATGCCTGGTCCGCATGGAGCACGATGACGGTCGCGTACTGCTGGCGCCCGACATTGTGCCGGTTGCCGAGCGGCTCGGCCTGATCCGTCTCGTCGACCATCGCGTGCTCGAGCTCGTGGTCGCCGAGCTTGCCGCTGCGCCCGATGTGACGCTGAGCCTCAACATCTCGCCCGATACCACGATGGACCCGGACTGGTGGACCTCGATCGAGTCCTTGATGCGCGCGCATCCCGGCGTTGGCGAGCGGCTGATCGTTGAGATTACGGAGACAGTGGCGATCCACGACATCGACGATTTGCGGAGCTTCGTCAGGCGGCTGAAGAATTTCGGCAGCCGGATCGCGATCGACGATTTCGGCGCCGGCCACACCTCCTTCCGCAACCTGCGCAAGCTCGGTGTTGACATCCTGAAGATCGACGGTGCATTCGTGCAGAAGATCGTGCGCTCCGCCGACGATCGCGCTTTCGTTCAGACACTGATCGATCTCGCACGCCGGCTCAGCATCGAGACGGTCGCCGAGTGGGTGCAGGACGAGGAGGCCGCCAGTCTGTTGCGCGAGTGGGGATGCGACTACATCCAGGGCCGGCTGATCGGGCTCGCCAGGGCCGAGCGGCCGTGGGTCGCGGCGAGCGGGATGTCATTGACCGCGGCGGGATAGTGGTCATGCCGGGCCGGCGAAGATGCGCCGTTCAACCGAAAGGTGTCTTCGTTGAGCCGACTTTCGAAAAATGCAGTCAGTCCCGGATGGCGGAGGATCACTCCTCCTTTTTTTGCTCTTTCGACATGCGATCGAGCCGCTCCTGCATTTCCCTCATCTGGCGGCGCAGAGCGTCGATCTTGTCTTCCCCGCCAGCCGCTGGCTCCGCCGGCTTCTCCGGCTCAGTGGTTTCGGTGCGGGGCGCGAATGGCTTGAACATCGAGAAGGTCTTTTCGAACAATTCCATGTTGCGGCGAACCTGCTCCTCGAGCGGAGCAAAGGGCGTGCCGCTCAAGGTGCTCGCGAGCTGCTTGCGAAACTTCTCCTGCTCGCGGGTGAGCGTGTCGATGGATTGTTCGAGATATTTCGGCACGACCATCTGCATGCTGTCGCCATAGAAGCGGATCAGCTGGCGCAGGAATGTCGTCGGCAGGAGGTTCTGGCCAGCCTTGTTCTCCTGCTCGAAAATGATTTGCGCCAGCACCGAGCGGGTTATGTCGTCGCCGGTCTTGGCGTCGTAGACCAGGAAGTCCTCACCCTCCTTCACCATGGCGGCAAGATCTTCCAGCGTCACGTAGGTACTGGTTCCGGTATTATAAAGCCGCCGGTTTGCGTACTTCTTGATCGTCGTCGGTTGGTCAGATTTCGCCATGGGCTGGGCTCACACGTCAAACCGAGAAGGGGAACCCGACGGTCTCGCCGCAGGGCACATCAAAACAAACTAAGCATTTTCAAAGGGGTTCGGCTACCGTTTTGTGCACCACGGTTAATCGAAGGGGACTTTTTATTGCGCAGCAATTTTTGCGCGGGTTGCGAAGAGTCGGCTGATCGCTTGGTGCGCACCGCGGCTTTTCGTCGAAGCCTAAAAGGGACGTGCCGGGCTTGGCAGAACCTCCACAACCCGGGGGCGCGCCCGGTGAATGCAGCTCTGTCCAAATCAGTCACTTGGGCCGATTGACATGCCGCAATGACGTTAACAGGATGGGTGTGAGAGGACTGGCCTGCCGTTCCGGCGCCCGCCGATTTCAAAGACTCAAAGCCCAGGAGATGTCCATGTCAGACGATGTCGTCATCGTCAGCGCTGCCCGTACCCCCGTCGGAAGTTTCAACGGTGCGTTTGCCACCATGCCAGCGCACGATCTCGGCGCCATCGCGATCAAGGCGGCGCTGGAGCGCGCGGGCGTCGAGCCGGCGCATGTGTCCGAAGTCATCATGGGCCAGATTCTCACCGCGGCGCAGGGCCAGAACCCGGCGCGTCAGGCGTCGATCGCCGCCGGCATTCCCGTGGAAAGCCCGGCTTGGGGCGTCAATCAGCTGTGTGGCAGCGGCCTGCGCTCGGTCGCGCTCGGCTACCAGGCGCTGATGAACGGCGATTCCGACATCGTGGTTGCGGGCGGCCAGGAATCGATGAGCATGGCCCCGCATGCCCAGTATCTACGCGGCGGCGTCAAGATGGGCGGAGTGGAGCTCGTCGATACAATGATCAAGGACGGGCTGTGGGATGCATTCAATGGCTACCACATGGGCAACACGGCGGAGAACGTCGCGCGCCAATATCAAATTACCCGCGCGCAGCAGGACGAGTTCGCGGTTGCGTCCCAGCACAAGGCCGAGGCTGCGCAGAAGGCCGGCAAGTTCAAGCATGAGATCGTTCCGGTGACAATCAAGACCCGCAAGGGCGATATCGTCGTCGACGCCGACGAATATCCGCGGCATGGCGCAACGCTCGATTCGATGAGCAAGCTCAAGCCTGCGTTCGAGAAAGACGGCACGGTCACCGCGGGCAGCGCCTCGGGCATCAATGATGGCGCCGCGGCCGTCGTGCTGATGACCGCCAAGCAGGCGGCCAAGCAGGGCAAGAAGCCGCTCGCGCGGATCGTCTCCTGGGCGCACGCCGGTGTCGATCCGAAGATCATGGGCACCGGGCCGATCCCGGCCTCGCGCGCCGCGTTGAAAAAGGCCGGCTGGAATATCGGGGACCTCGATCTGATCGAGGCCAACGAAGCCTTCGCGGCGCAAGCCTGCGCGGTCAACAAGGACCTCGGCTGGGACACCTCGAAAGTGAATGTCAATGGCGGGGCGATCGCGATCGGTCATCCGATTGGCGCATCAGGTGCGCGCGTGCTGGTGACGCTGCTGCACGAGATGCAGAAGCGTGACTCCAAGAAGGGTCTTGCCACGCTGTGCATCGGTGGCGGCATGGGAATTGCGATGTGCGTGGCGCGCGACTAGTGATCCGACTCCAGCATTTCGCATTCCGTTTGGGAGCCACGTTTGTGAATGTTGGAGTCAAAGGACCACTAGCAAGTTCATGTTGCTAGTGGAGCCGCTCCACTAGACGATCGGCAGCGAGTGCGAAGAGCTTATCTTTTCGCAACTGCACAGCATCGAGTTTAGCAAGAACGCCCGGCCCAGCGCCGGGCGTTTTGTTCTTGATGTTGATCAAGGGGGTCGCATAATTCGAAGCTTACACAACAAGCGCCGTAAGGGCGCAAATGGGAAACCCCAAGGGAAGGATTTGATATGGCACGTGTTGCATTGGTTACGGGGGGTACGCGGGGCATTGGCGCTGCGATCAGCAAGGCGCTGAAGGCAGCAGGCTACAAGGTCGCTGCGAGCTACGCCGGCAACGACGCGGCTGCGGAGAAGTTCAAGGCAGAGACCGGCATTGCCGTTTACAAATGGGACGTCAGCTCGTTCGATGCCTGCGCCACGGGTGTCAAGAAGGTCGAGGCCGAGGTCGGCCCGGTCGACGTGCTCGTCAACAATGCCGGCATTACGCGAGATGGGGCGTTCCACAAGATGACGCTCGACCAATGGAACGCCGTGATAAACACCAATCTTGGTTCGCTCTTCAACATGTCGCGCCAGGTGATCGAGGGCATGCGGACGCGCAAGTTCGGGCGCATCATCAACATCTCGTCGATCAATGGGCAGAAGGGCCAGTTTGGGCAAACCAATTATTCGGCGGCAAAGGCCGGCGAGATAGGATTTACCAAGGCGCTCGCTCTGGAGAATGCCAAGGGCGGCATCACCGTCAATGCGATCTGCCCCGGTTATATCAATACCGAGATGGTTCAGGCTGTACCGAAGGACGTGCTGGAAAAGTCGATCCTGCCGCTGATCCCGGTCGGACGGCTCGGGGAACCCGAGGAAATCGCGCGTGCCGTGGTGTTTCTTGCCGCCGACGAAGCAGGCGCCATCACCGGCTCGACACTGTCGGTCAACGGCGGACAATATATGATGTAACGCGGAGGGCGTGGCATCGTCACGCCTGAGTTGCTAACGCATGATCCGGAAAAGTGGGCGCCGGTTTTCCGAAAGGATCATGCGCAGACAATAAGCTAAAGCGCGATGCGTTTCGACCTGAAGCAATCGCGCTTTAGTGGTTGCTGATGGCCGGGGTTTGTCCCGGCCATCCATGTTTTTGATTCGGCCACGCTTGAGCAAAGGGGCAGGGGTTCGGATATGACGGATGGATATTTGACCTCATGTCGCCCCGCACCGCCACGCTGATCGGACTGACCGCGATCCTGATGTGGTCGTTGCTGTCGGTGCTGACCGTCGCAACCGGCAGCGTTCCCGCGTTCCAGCTCGCGGCGATCACCTTTGCGATCGGTGCACTGGTAGGTTCGCTGACCTGGATCGGAAGGCCTGAAGCACTCGCCGCCCTACGTCAGCCGCCCATTGCCTGGATTGTCGGGGTAGGCGGGCTTTTCGGCTATCACGCGCTGTATTTTCTTGCGCTCCGCTTCGCTCCGCCGGCCGAAGCGGGATTGCTGAACTATCTATGGCCGCTTCTAATCGTGTTGTTTTCCGCGTTCCTGCCGGGAGAAAGGCTGGCGCCTCACCACGTCATCGGCGCGCTTCTCGGACTTGCAGGCACGGTGCTGTTGTTTGCCGGAAACCGAAGCGGCGTTTTCGCGCCGGGCCAGCTGCCCGGTCTCGTCGCGGCCTTTGTGGCCGCGTTCGTGTGGGCGACCTATTCGGTAATGTCGCGTCGGCTCAAATCGGTGCCGACGGATGCGGTGGCTGGCTTTTGCGCGGCAACCGCAGTGCTCGCGGTGCTTGTGCATTCGGTCGTGGAGAAGACGGTGTGGCCTGAGAGCGCGCTGCAATGGCTTGCCGTTATCGGGCTCGGGATCGGGCCGGTGGGCGCAGCATTCTACGTCTGGGATATCGGGATGAAACGCGGCGATATCCGCGTGCTGGGGGCCGCATCCTACGCGACCCCGTTGCTCTCGACCGCGTTCCTGATTGCCGCAGGATTTGCCCAGGCGACGGCGACGATCGCGATCGCAGCGGTCTTGATTGCCGGTGGGGGCCTGATTGCGGCGAGGGATATGTTCAGAAAGTAACTACCACGAGCCCGGCTCCCATCCATATGGCGCCAGATCGAACTTTGCGAATTCGAATCCGGGCGCAACGGTGCAGCCGACCAGCGTCCAGTCGCCGGTGGTCTCCGCGCGTTGCCACGCCGATTCCGGCACGATCGCCTGCGGGCGTTCGCCCGCCGCGAGGTCGGGCCCTAGAGCGACCGTGTGCAGCGCGCAGCCTTCATTGGCGATCTGCAGGAGAAGTGCGCTACCCGCGTAATAATGCCAGATCTCTGCGGCGTCGATCCTGTGCCAGTCCGAGCGGTTGCCGCGCGCCAGGAGGAAATAAATCGCCGTCGCGCACGAGCGGCCCTGGCCGTCGCAGCGCTTGTCGCGAAATGTCTCGCGGTAATATCCGCCTTCGGGATGCGGCCGCAGCTCGAGGCGCGCGATGATGTCTGCAGCACTCAGCGCTCGTTCCATCAGGATTTGTTCTTACGTTCGCGCAGCTCCTTGAACACCTCGGACGCGCTCGCACCCTTCAGGTGCAGTTTCGCCGCGACCGCGGGATCGTCGGCACGCAGAAAGACGTTGGCCTTTTTCTCCTCGCCGAGCAGGGTGGGAATCGTGGGCTTGCCCTCAGCGCGCAGCCGGGTCACTTCATCGGCTCGCGCTTTCAGTGCCGGATTGTCGGGTTCAACCGAGAGCGCAAATTTGACGTTGGCGGCAGTGTATTCGTGCCCACAGTAGAGACGGAAATCGTCCGGCAGCGCGCGCAGCTTCAGAAGCGAATCCCACATCATCGGATAGTTGCCCTCGAAAACCCGCCCGCATCCAATCGAGAACAGAGTGTCCGCCGCAAACAACGTCTTCTCGCCGTCGAAGACGTAGGAGACATGATCGAGCGTGTGCCCCGGCGTCTCCAGGACCCGCGCGAGCAGGCTTCCGACCTTCACCACATCGCCATTGGCCACCCGTGCGTCGACATTGGCGATATGGGCGGATTTGTCGTGCGGGGCGACCACGCGGCAGCCATATTTCTGTTTGAGCTCCGCAACGCCGCCTACATGGTCGCCATGGTGGTGTGTGATCAGGATGTCCGTCAGTTTCCAGCCTTCGCGTTCGAGCGCCTTGACGATAGGCCCGGCCTCGGGCGCATCGATCGAAGCGGTCGCCTTGGTGGCGTCGTCGTGGATCAGGTAACCGAAATTGTCGGTCAGGCAGGTGAAGATGCGAATTTCGGCGGCCATGTCGTCTCCATCGTCGCTTGCGGTCGCGGTGTGGGTGCTGAAGAAATACGGCGTTAACGCTGAGCGGGCAATGCAATATTCCGCGCGCCCGGAGGGGTTGCCGCGTGGTAGGTTGACGTCATGAGCATCGATGTCATCGATCTCCGCGACTTCTATTCGAAACGCCTCGGCATCGTGGCGCGGCGATTGATCAATCGCGCGATCAGACAACGCTGGCCCGACGCGAGCGGCCAACGCGTGCTCGGTTTTGGTTATCCGACCCCCTATCTCGGACTTTTTCGTGAAGATGCCGAGCGCTGCATCGCGTTCATGCCGGCGGCGCAGGGTGTCCTGAAATGGCCGACGGCGCGGCCGGCGCTTGCCGCGCTGGTTGATGAATATGACTTGCCGCTGCCGGACGCCGCGGTCGATCGCATCCTGCTGGTGCATGTGCTGGAAATGTCCGACGATCCGGAAGGACTTTTGCGCGAGGTGTGGAGGGTGCTCGCGCCCTCCGGCCGGGTGATGGCCGTGATCCCGAATCGGCGAGGAGTTTGGACTCGCACCGACAACACGCCATTCGGGCACGGCCGGCCCTATTCCCGCTCGCAGATCACCCAGCTCTTGCGGCAGACCTGGTTTACCCCGACGGCGTGGGGTGAAGCGCTTTTCATGCCGCCGGTGGCGGGCGGCTGGTTCCTGCGCTCGGCGATGGCGTGGGAACGCGTCGGCGCTGCGCTGTCGCTCCCGGTCGCCGGCGTCCACATCGTGGAAGCGACCAAGCAGGTCTACAGAGCGATCCCCGCCAAGCGTGAACGCGCGCGACTCATTCCGGCGCTCAAGCCGGTGCTGGTGCCCTCACCGACGACGAGATCGGCCGGAGCGCCTATTCGTTTCCCGAATTGAAGTCCTCGCCCGAGGCGGACGACTGAGGCTCCGGCCGCGGGCCATGCGGACGGCGGCGCCGCCGCGGAAAGCGGTCGCGATCGCCGCCTCCATTGCCTTCATAGCCAGAACCCCCGCCATTCATCTGCGGCTGCGATCCCGTAATGAACGACGGCAGGCGATCGACTCCGCCGGTATCAGGTATCGAGGGCTGCGGCTGATATTGCGGCTGCGGAC
>Ga0075434_100005955_pt1 | contig 11160 bp, 6 predicted proteins | sample RhiMethybrSRZTD3_FD_75298 | JGI IMG/M metagenome (GOLD analysis project Ga0075434, IMG submission 75298) | Populus rhizosphere microbial communities from Tennessee, USA - Rhizosphere MetaG P. TD hybrid SRZTD3 | ecosystem: Host-associated > Plants > Roots > Rhizosphere > Soil | place: USA...
TATGGCGCACCCGCCAAGAAGGCGCGCCTGTCCTGCTGCCGCCGGAAAAGGGCGTTCGCGGACGCGAAGGGCAGACCATCGGGGTCCCGCTTGCGATCACCAGCTCAAGGCGACGCCTACCCTGCAACGAAGTTCGCGTGGCAATCATGCCGGCAACGCAAGAGACCGAAGCTGCCATACGGGTGAAAAGAGAGCCTCAACTACTGAAGCTCGAGAAATCGAGTTCGACCGAACCCCCCGTAACCTCAAGTGTCCAACTTTGGCCCTGGATGCCGGAGATCACTTTGCTTCGGCGCGGTCTATGGCCCGGGCCGCGCGTGGGAATCGAGCGACGTTCACGCTTTCGAATCTGGTGCTTGCGGCAATGGTTTGATGCGCCGGAGCCCTTGCGAATCGATGCGGATTTGCGGGCCGGGCGGCGGGAAATTCTGCGCAGCGCCATTTATCGCATGCTTGTGGCCTCTCAACAGACCCCGTGGACTGGGCACGGGCGCGATTTCGAGCGCTTGCGCGAGTACCTGCCTGGCGATAACTACTCAGAAATCGCCTGGAAGTCCACAGCGCGTCGCGCCGCGCCAGTCACCCGGCTTTTTCAATGGGAGCAGAAGCAGGAAGTCTATTTCGTGGTGGATCAATCGCGCGCGTCCGCGCTTGCGCTTGATTCACCTGCAGACACTGAAAGTGGTGCCTCACAAAAACCGCCGCGACGGTTGCTCGATCTCGCGGTGGAGACAGCTCTGGTGGGCGCGACCGTCGCCCTTGAACTCGGCGATGAATTCGGTTTGGTCACCTACGCGGATGAGCCGACGTCCTGGTTACGGTCAGGAGGCGGTCAATCACAGCTGCATCAATTTCGTGAGCGCTTGTTGAATATCGAGCCTTTGCCCACGACTGCGGATTACGAAGCGCTGTTTGGCGAAATCCGGGTGCGGTTGCGGCGCCGCGCCTACCTGCTGTTGCTGGCGGATTTGGCCGAGCGCTCGGTTTCGGACTCGTTGCGCCGCGGAGTTGGCCTGGTCCGCTCCTCGCATGCGCTTCTAATGACCAGCATCTTGCCGGCTCATGCAAGGCCGGCGTTTTCGCCGGGCGAGGAGTTGCACAGCGAAGAGGATGTGTACGCAGCGCTCGCGGGTGAAAAGGAAAATCAGCGCCTCGGCGCACTGGCGCGGCAAATGCGCCAACTGGACGTCCAGCTCCGCTACATCCCAGCGGAACAGTTCCTGCGAACAGCGATTGGAGGATATCTGGAGAGCAAACGGGAGCAGCGGCTGTGATTTTGAATCTCGAGCGATTTCAGGCGCAGGCGCGTCCTCGCTGGAACAACCTTGAATCACTCCTGGGCGTGCTCGAAAGCCGGCCGGATCGCCGATTGAATCCAGCCGAGGCGCAACAGTTGTTGGAACTCTACGCCCAAACTGCGGCTGACCTGAACCGCGTCACCCATGGCGCATTGGCTCCCGAACTAAGACAGTACCTCGAGCGCCTGGTGGCGCGAGCATATGCGGAGCTGTATTACGCGCCTCCAAAGCGCTCCGAGATTTGGCAGCCTCGCCGCTGGTTCAGGATCTTTACCGCTTTCCCCGAATCGTTCCGCCGTCAGTCCCGCTATTTCGCGATCGCAGTGCTGGTCACGGCTTTAGGTTGCGCCTTGGGCGGGCTGGCGGTCCGCTACGATCCCGCCTCCGTGGACGTACTGCTTCCGGCAGATTATCTGCGCAACCCCGGAGAGCGCGTGCATGAAGAGGAGCAAGGACAGGGCGAACATATGAAGACCGCAGAGAACGAAGCTGTGTTCTCGGCGGAACTGATCAGGCACAACATCCAGGTAGCACTGCTGGCGGCTGCACTTGGCGTCACCTTCGGCATCGGGACGGCACTTCTTCTTTTCGAAAATGGAGTGCTGCTCGGCGCGGTTGCAGTGAATTACACGCGGAAGGGCTTCGGGCTGTTTTTGTCAGCATGGCTGTTGCCGCACGGAGTATTTGAGATTCCTTCGATTTTGATCGCCGGGCAGGCAGGGTTTTACTTGGCGCGATTGTTGCTCCATCGGCGCGAAAATCGCAACGTCCGTGAATCGATGCGCGAATGGTTGGTTCTGGTCGCCGGGCTGGCGATGATGCTGGTGTGGGCGGGAATCATGGAAGCGTTTTTTTCTCAGCACCATGCGCCCGTTTTTCCATACTGGTTTAAGGTCGCGGTCGCCACCGCAGAACTGGTACTGTTGGCGATCTATCTATCGCTGATCGGGAAACGAGAAACCAGCGCCGAAGCTTCCGGCCTTCCTTCGGAGAGCAGATGATAGATACCCAGTTAAGCCGCGCGTCAACTGCGGTCGAACTCACCATTGTCACGCCTGAAGGTGTGCTCTTTCGATTGCCCTTGGCCGGGCCCGCCTCCCGCCTCTATGCCATGTTGCTGGATATCGTGATCGTGCTGGGAGCGGTGAACGGAATAGGCCTGCTGGTTTACTGGATTTTTGCCAAACTTCCCGGATTTGGGGTGATGGTGATCACGCTCGCGGAATTCGCAATTGGTTTTGCCTATGGCGCACTCCTCGAAGGTTTTTGGAATGGGCAGACGATTGGGAAACGTCTATTCCATCTCCGCGTAATCGATCAGGCCGGCCTTCCGTTGCGGATCGAACAGGCATGGGTGCGCAACCTGATGCGCGTCTTCGATGCGCTGCCGCTCGCCTATTTGGTTGGGGGAGCTTCCGCGCTGAGCAGCCCTCTGATGCAACGCTTCGGCGACCGAGTCGCGGGGACCCTGGTTGTCCGCCAAACCGCGCTTGCCGCGCCCGGCGAGGGCAACTGGACACGGCAAAAGTACAACTCCTTCATGGACTATCCGTCTATTGCGGTAAACCTCCGCCGGGCGGCAACCCCGGAACTGGCTAGTCTGATTCAAGAGGCGCTTCGCCGTCGCAACGAGCTGGCGGCATACACTCGGCGCGAACTCTATCGCGAGCTCGCCAGGTACTTGCAGAGCGAAGTCTCTCCATTTCCGGATGAATTGGTTGAGAGGCTCAGCGATGAACAGTACCTGATTAATGCCTCTGGAATCCTGTTCGGAGATCAACGCCCATCGCGGGTTCAGGGTTGACAACTTACGATCCAAGGGCCGATGCCGACCTTCTTTGCCGCAGGCTGGAAGAGTTGTGGAGTAGGAGGCCCACGCGCACCTTAATGTTGCGTAGTAAATTCCGCGTACATGCCTTCAATCTGATCGCGATAGCGCTCCTCGATCGCGCGCCGGCGCAGCTTCAGGCTTGCCGTTAAAGTACCCGTGCCGGCGGAGAGCTCATCTGCTATCACACGGAACTTCTTCAGCTTCTCAAACTGTGCAAGGCCCTCGTTTTGCGCCGCGACAATATCCATGTAGCGCGATTGGATCTCCGGAAGGCCGACCAATTCCTGGCGCGACTGGAACGTGAGTCCTTCCTGGCGCGCATAGGCTTCAAGCACGGCGAAATCGGGGAAGAGCAAGACTGCGGGAAACTTGCATTTATCGCCCACCACCACAGCTTCTGCGATCAAGGGGTGATGCTTCAGTGAATTTTCGAGGGGCTGTGGGGCGATGAATTTTCCGCCGGAAGTTTTCAGCAGGTCTTTCTTGCGATCGGTTACGTATAGGAAGCCGTCTTCATCGAGGCGGCCGATGTCGCCGGTCTTGAACCAGTCGTCCACAAACGCATTTTGTGTTTCTTCAGGTTTGTTCCAATAGCTTTTGAACACCGAAGGCCCGCGCACCAGAATCTCACCGTCCTCGGCGATGCGGACTTCAACATTTTCGAGCGGCTTGCCCACGCTGCCAATTCGGTGCGCCTTGGGTGTGTTAACCGCGATCACCGGAGACGTTTCGGTGAGTCCGTATCCCTCGCAGATGCGCAGGCCGACATCGGCATACCACTCGGCCAGGCTCTGCCCCAGGGGAGCGCCACCGGAAATAAAGATGCGCACGCGTCCACCAATTCCTGCGCGAATTTTGGAGTAGACCAATTTGTCGGCAAATTTCCAGGCCAGTGAGTTCGGAGTTTTGCCTGCAAGAATCTCGCTGCGATGGGCTCGTCCCGTACGCAGGGCCCATTGATAAATTTGCTTTCGCGGAAATGTCGCGGCCTTGGTTTCAACCTGGGTGTGGACCTTTTCGTACACGCGCGGGACGCTGAGAAGAAGATGCGGCCGCAACTCGACGAGAGCTTGCGGAAGCTGATCGATCTGCGGTAAGTGAGCAAGCGTGACCCCTCGCGAGAGCAGGCCGAGGTCCACGCATCGGGCAGTCACGTGCGATAGCGGCAGGAATGAGACGCAGGTGTAACCCGCCTGAAATCCGAAGTCGCGGCAGAAGTAATTTATGTTGCAGGCCATGTTGCCGTGCGTCAGCATCACACCTTTCGGAATTCCGGTTGTGCCGGAGGTATAAATGAGGGTTGCGAGATCGTCTGGCTTGACGCTTGTGGCAATGCTTTCAAGCTGCGGCTCGGGAGCGAGCTGCATCATTTCGGCCATCGAGCAGGCCTGGGTTCCAGTCACCTCATCCATTAACACGATTTGTTCAATCGCGGTCCTTTGCCAAATCGGGAGGACCTTCTCCAGCTGTTTTTCGGAAGAGACGAAGATGGCGCGCGCGCCAGAGTCTCGCAGCAGGTCACAAATCTGTTCGGGTAGCAAGGTGGTGTAAATCGGCACTCCGACTGCGCCCAGCAGCATGCAAGCGAAATCGGCGACCACCCATTCGTGACGGTTCTCGCTCAGGATCGCGACCCGATCTCCGCGGGAAATGCCCCACGATCGAAGCCCGTTTACCACCCCGCCAACTTTGCTTGCGAATTCCTGAGAAGAGATTGGTGCCCAGCCGGCTGGGCGCTTACGAAGCAAGAAGTCTGGCTGATTGCGCCTGGCAATGTCGAAGAAGATATCGTTGAGGGTTTGCAGCATCATCAGAACTGCAGAACTGTAACCCTTTGCGGATTGGGATGCAATCCTGTATAGCGACTACTTTTGTCTTCCGGCGACATGTACAAGTTGCACCGACCGTGAAGTCTGTGATCGTGGTCACACCGTGTGTGGAGAATAATCAGAAAATGTTCGTCTATCAGGGCGGTTTATGACTGACCAACGGATGGGAAGCTCTAACCGCCTACAACCGCTTTCCTAATACACCGCCGGCCGACCTCATTGCGCCGCGCAGACGTTTTCTGATGGAGCTGGCGAACTGCAAGTCCAGTAAGCCTTCGATTGTGTTGGTGAACTGTGATCCGTATCGGTACCACCAGGCTTTCTTCATGCCCGGCAGCAGGTCGGAAGCGACATACTTGATGCCTACCATTTCATCAAGTCCGAAGCGGCCATGCGTTCGTCCGATGCCGCTGGCCTTGACTCCACCGTGTGGTGCTTCGCTGATGCCGAAGCAGGACACGGCGTCGTTGACCTGAACAGTTCCCGCCGCGATCCGACGCGCCAGGGCTTCGCCGTGGCGGCGATCGCGCGTCCACACGCTTGCCGCCAGGCCAAACTCAGAGTCGTTGGCGAGCTGGATCGCTTGCTCCTCAGTGTCGAAAGCCATGATCGGGAGCACCGGCCCGAATGTCTCTTCGCGCATGACCAGCATTTCGTGCGTCACGTCGCTGAGCACAGTGGGCGCATAGAAATTCGGGCCTAGCTCGGGCAGTCGCTTTCCGCCAGTGAGCACACGCGCGCCCAGGGCTTGAGCCTGTTCTATTTGCTGCTCCACGATTCGAAGCTGGCGCTCGTGGATCATCGGCCCAATATCGGTGCCAGGATGCAGGCCATTTCCGACGTGCAACTGTTTCGTCTTCTGGACGCAGGCTTCAATGAAACGGTGGAAAATGTTGCGATGGACATAACAGCGTTCGACGGACAAACAGGTCTGTCCGGCATTCACGAACGCGCCCCAGACTGCGCCGCTGGACGCGACTTCAATATTGGCGTCTTCGAGCACCAGCATGGGATCCTTGCCGCCGAGCTCAAGCACAACCGGCAGCAACTTTGTCGCGGCAGCCTTGCCAATGCGCTTTCCGGTAGCGACGCTTCCGGTGAAGATGAGCTTGTCGATTTCCGAGTTGAGCAAAGCTGCGCCGGTTGCGCCATCGCCCGGGAGAACCCGAAAGACATCTGCCGGCACACCCGCCTCATGCAATAGATCGCCGAGTTCGAGGGCGATCAGCGACGTAAACTCCGACGGTTTGACGACGACAGCATTTCCTGCCACAAGCGCGCACAGGCTTTCAGTGGCGGGAATTGAAAATGGATAATTCCACGGCGAAATGATGCCCACGACGCCATATGGCTCGCGCAGAATGCGTCCGGACTTGGCTTTCATTGCGAGATTGCCGTGTGACAACCGCTCATCGCGAAGCAGGGCAAACGAGTTCTCGAAGTAAAAGCGCGCCGAATCGAGGACAACCACGACTTCAGTGGTCAGCGCCTCACCATAAGGTTTGCCGGCCTCGCGAGAAATAAGCTCTGCCACGCGTGATTTCCGCTCATGCAGCAAGCGCTGGAAATTCTTTAGAATCTCGCAGCGCCGGCGAACACTCATGTCAGACCATGCCGGCTGTGCTGCTTGTGCGCGCGAGACGGCCTCGTGGACCTCCTGCTCTGGTGTGCAGGCGATTTCACGCAGAGTCTCGCCAGTCGCTGGATTACGCGATACAACGCTGCGGACAGCGATTTGAACATCAGTGGCCATTTCTATCCAAAGTGTACGCGTGGAGGCGGCGCTCGGCCAGCCGGATACTCCGGCGACGGTGATTGCAATCACTGACGGTTCCGATTCAGCGATGAAATTGAATGTTCCCAGTCGGTGTGATTTCGGCGGAGGCGGGCTGTGTCAAAGCAGAATGTCAGCTGCCCAGAATGCGGAATTGAGGCGTCGAGCATCGGCCTCACCTCAGCCAATCTATCAGCTACGGATGGATAGGAAAGTGATCTGGATCACTCCGCTGGCGATAATGCTAATTCAGGTTTTCGAAAATCCCCGCAGCCCCCATGCCCCCGCCAACGCACATCGTCACCATGCCGTAACGCGCATTCCGGCGTTTCAATTCGCGAATCACGGTTGCCGTCAGCTTCGCGCCGGTGCAGCCGAGCGGGTGTCCCAGTGCTATGGCTCCGCCGTTCGGATTAACGCGCGCAGGATCTATTCCAGCTTCCTGGATGACCGCCAGGGATTGCGCCGCGAATGCTTCGTTCAGTTCGATCACTTCAATGTCGCCGAGTTTCAGCCCCGCAAGCTTCAGCGCTTTCGGAATTGCAAACACCGGCCCAAGCCCCATTTCTTCCGGTTTGTAACCAGCGGTTGCGAACGAAACGAATCGCGCCAGGGGAGTGATGCCCAGTTGCTTGGCGCGATCCAGTGACATCACCACCGCCGCCGCCGCGCCGTCTGACATCTGTGATGAATTTCCCGCCGTGACCGTTCCCTTCGCGTGAAACGCAGGCTTCAATGAGAGCAATGCTTCGAGCGATGTGTCTGCGCGCGGACCTTCGTCGGTCTTGAAAGTAATTTCATGCTTCTTTGGTTTCGAGCCATTCGGAGTTGTAAAGCTCACCGGAACAGGCACGGTCTCATCCTCGAACTTGCCTGCCTGGATGGCCGCGACCGCTTTCTTGTGACTATCGAACGAAAATGCATCTGCGGCTTGCCGCGATATGCCAAAGCGTTGCGCCAGTCGTTCTGCGGTCAGTCCCATCGAAAGGTAGGAATCCGGATAGTGCTCGACCAGCCAGGGATTCGGCGAGATTTTATGGCCGCCCATGGGGACCAGCGACATGGACTCAGTCCCCCCTGCAACCATCACCTCTGCGGCGCCGGAACCAATGCGCTCCGCCGCCATCGCAATAGACTGCAATCCCGAAGAGCAAAACCGGTTGATTGTCATCGCGGAAATTTCGACTGGCAGACCCGCGCGAAGGGAGGCAATTCGAGCAACGTTCATCCCTTGCTCGGCCTCGGGCATGGCGCAGCCGAAAATGACATCTTCAATTTCCTTGGGATCGAGCTGCGGCATGCGCACCAGTGCGCCTTTGATGGCAATCGCAGCAAGCTCGTCGGGTCTAGTCGCCCGCAGCGTTCCTTTGTAAGCGCGCCCAACCGGAGTGCGAACCGAAGAGACGAGAACAACCTCGCGCATCTGGACCTCCCGCGCAATTCCTGTTTCAAGACTACTATGATTTCGGCGGCGCCGGGTGGTGAGCAACATCACTCTCTGCGGTGAGTGAAATCACTTGTCAAGGAAACAAATCGAAGCAGAGACTAGAGAGTTTGGGAGGTATTCTGTTATGAAGCGCATTCATAAGGTAGCGGTCCTCGGCGCGGGCACCATGGGCGCGCGCATTGCTGCGCATTTCGCCAATGCCGGCGTCCCCAGCTTTTTATTCGACATTGTGCCACCAGACGCGGACACGCCCATGCGCAACAAGATCGCAGCCGCAGGGCTGGACGCGGCGAAGAAATCAAAGCCCGCGGCTTTCTTTGAACCCTCGCTCGCCCATCTGATCACGATTGGAAATTTCGAAGATGACCTCAAGAAGCTTGCTGACGTGGATTGGATCATTGAGGCAGTCGTCGAAAATCTGGAGATCAAGCGCGATCTGCTGAGAAAAGTCGAGGCAGTACGCCGGCCGGGAACTATCGTGACTACCAACACCAGTGGTCTCCCGGTCGCGCGGATCGTGGAGGGCTTTTCCGAAGATTTTCGGCGGCATTGGTTCGGCACGCACTTCTTCAATCCTCCTCGTTACATGCGCTTGCTGGAAATTATCCCGACGGCCGAAACGGACCATTCCGCCATGGAAACCGTGAAGTGGTTTGCCGACGTGCGAATGGGTAAAGGCGTCGTCTTCGCGAAGGATACGCCGAACTTCATTGCCAACCGCATTGGCACCTTTTCGGTTCTCAACGTCATGCGGCTTATGCAGGAGCTGGATCTCTCAATCGAAGAAGTCGATGCTTTGACCGGTCAAGCCGTGGGTTGGCCGAAATCGGCCACGTTCCGCACCATTGATCTTGTCGGACTGGATGTTCTTGGGCATGTCGTAAAAAATATGGAAAAAGCAGGCATGCAGGAAGGCCCGCACACCGCGCCGCTACCGGATTTCATGAAGCAGATGCTGGAACGAAAATGGCTTGGCGACAAAACAAAAGGTGGTTTCTACAAAAAGGCGAAAGGCACCGATGGTCAAGAGGAGCGATTGGCGCTGGATTGGAAGACGCTGGAGTACCATCCACGACAGAAGCCGAAATTCCCCGCTCTCGAGATGGCCAAAAATGTCGATGACATTGGGCCGCGGCTTCGCATGTTGCTGGGCCTAGAGGGTTCGCACAAGCCTGACAAAGCCAGTACGTTTCTGTGGTCTGCGCTGTGCGACCTCTGGAATTACTCAGCCCATCGCATTCCGGAGATTTCCGAGACCGTTGTCGAAATTGATCGCGCCATGCGGCTGGGTTTTAACTGGGAGCTCGGGCCGTTCGAGTTATGGGACGCTGCCGGCGTTGAAGCCACCGTTGCGCGCATGAAGAAAGAAGGACACGCGGTTGCGGCGAAAGCGGAGAAATTACTGTCCTCGGGCAAGAAGTCCTGGTATGAGGATGACCCTGACCTGCCATCCGGCCGCGCGTTTTGGAACCTGAACACCAACCACTATTCCCCGGTTCTGGTACCGCAAGGAGTCTGGTCGGTCACGGTGGCGAAAAAGTCCGGAGGGGTAGTCAAGAAAAACTCCGGCGCGTCGTTGATTGACCTTGGCGACGGAGTGGGCTGCATCGAGTTTCACTCCAAGATGAACTCGCTTGGCGCCGACATCATTTCTCTCATCACGCAGAGCCTTAAGTCAGGCGGGCCCGGGGACGATTTCGACGCGTTTGTGATCACCAATGACGCGCCAAACTTTTCGGTCGGCGCGAATCTGATGCTCCTCTTGATGTCCGTCCAGGAAGAAGAGTGGGATGAAGTTGATTTGGCAGTCCGCCAGTTCCAGGGCATGACGCAGGCCATCAAATTCTCGCCCAAGCCGGTGGTGGTGGCGCCTTTTGGCATGGCGTTGGGCGGCGGAGCAGAAATTACCTTGCACGCTCCTGCGCGCCAGCCTCATGCCGAGTTGTACATCGGCTTGGTCGAAGTCGGCGTTGGCTTGCTCCCCGGCGGCGGAGGATGCAAGGAAATGCTGTTGCGCGCAGTGGATGGAGCCACAGCATTGAAGCAGGGAACTCGGGCGTCGGCGGGGGGCCTGCCCGAATCAGTTGAGCTGCTAGAGACAATGAAAAAAGCCTTTGAGACGATCGCAACCGCAAAGGTCGCCACCTCTGCGCATGAGGCGCGCGGTCTCGGGTTCCTTTGCAATTCTGATCGGATCACGATGAATCGCGATCGCGTACTGGCCGATGCAAAGAATCGTGCATTAGAACTTATTCGCGCAGGATACGACCCGCCGGTTCCCCGTACCGACATTCCCGCTCCTGGAGAGAATATTCTTGCCACCCTGAAGATGGGCGTTCATCTGATGCGGCAAGGCGAGCACATCACAGACTACGAAGTAAAACTCGGGCACAAGATCGCCGATGTTCTTTGCGGAGGGAACATCACACCCGGCACGTCCATCAGCGAACAATACGTGCTGGATCGCGAACGCGAAGCATTCAAGTCACTCTGCGGTGAGCAGAAGACACAAGAAAGAATTCAATACACGCTGAAGACAGGGAAGACTCTGCGGAATTGATGGAGTTGTAAAAGCCCTGCCCTACTGGGCGTTTGCCCTGACCGAGTACAAGGTAGTATGGAAATATGAAGCCAAAGAACACGATCTGCCTCTGGTTTGACAAGGATGCGCATGATGCGGCGCGCTTCTACGCCGCCACTTTTCCGGACAGTAAAGTAACCGCGGTTCACAACGCCCCAGCTGACTATCCGAGCGGCAAGAAAGGCGATGTTCTGACGGTGGAGTTCACCGTCGTTGGCATTCCCTGTCTCGGTCTCAACGGCGGTCCGGCGTTCAGGCACAGCGAGGCCTTTTCCTTCCAGATCGCGACGGAAAATCAGGAACAGACGGATCGTTACTGGAACGCGATCGTCGGCAATGGAGGCCAGGAAAGCGCGTGCGGTTGGTGCAAGGACCGCTGGGGTCTCTCCTGGCAGATCAC
>Ga0075434_100005956_pt1 | contig 11159 bp, 9 predicted proteins | sample RhiMethybrSRZTD3_FD_75298 | JGI IMG/M metagenome (GOLD analysis project Ga0075434, IMG submission 75298) | Populus rhizosphere microbial communities from Tennessee, USA - Rhizosphere MetaG P. TD hybrid SRZTD3 | ecosystem: Host-associated > Plants > Roots > Rhizosphere > Soil | place: USA...
CGGGGTATTGCGAAAAGGCCTAGACGTGGCTCGCGGTGTTCCGTTTTGAACAGCAGCGCCGATCCGCACTGTCCTAGTCTCTTCAGGTTGTCCGCCAATCCCGCCCACCGGCTCGTTTCTGCTTTCCATGGATATCAGATGCACCAGACGCTGAGTACGCCTGCAACAACAGTATCGACTCTCGAGTGGCGCTCCGTGTGTGAACGCCACTGCAACATATTGCTGGAAGGCCGAGACGACGCAACTGACGCCGCCCTGCTGCTCCTCAGACCGCACCTGTTTGGAAAGGTTTACTGGAAGCAGCGGACAGCGCCGCTGGAACTTCCACGCCGTCACGTCCGGACGCTCATTCTGGAAAACGTAGCCGGTCTGCGAGCGGAGGAACAGAGGGAACTTGTGACGTGGCTCGCGGCGGCGGACGAACGAATTCAGGTTGTGTCCACCACCACGTACCCGCTATTTCCGTTCGTCACACAAGGGATTTTCGACGAACGCCTTTACTACTGTCTCAACACCGTCAAGCTGCACATCGATTGATCTACCGGCCCGCGTAGGCGGCAAGACAGCGTCTGTCACAACACACCGTAGAAACGCTCGACCTTGATACGCGCGCTTCGCATTTCTTGCTCTCATACGAGCGTTTGCAATCCAGCGGCGGCGCAGCTTATCGCCGTGCTGACATGACCTCCCATGCCGGCCAACGTTACACGGCGCGCAGTAAAAGCCCGTGATCGGTCCTGCTGGGATGATGCATGTGCGGAGGCATGAACCGGGGAACATCGTCTTGCGGCGGAGCAATAAAGGAAACTGCTCACTCTACGACGTGCGGACACCGCATTGCATATCTGCAGCACGGGACATGGAGGTCGTATGAGGCGAGACAATGAACGTCGAAATCTGATGCAACGCCAACAGACTTCTGCTCAGTTGTTGGCACTGATACGGTCACCTTCGGTGCTGTTGACAGTAGAGGGGGCGCAGCAACTCCTCCGTCTCCACCGAGACGCCTGCCAACGCATCCTGAGGCGTCTGGTCGACGCGGGAGTGCTTCGCGAAATACAACGTGGCGTCTATACGCCCACGCCATTGATCACCGCGATGCCTACGCCGTAACTCTCGGCGTCCCACACGGCAGATGGGCGAGTTTGATGGTCGCCATCAGGATGCGCGACACCACACGCCGTCGCTGATCTCCCGTAGAATCCCTGCGCTCACAAGACTCGCGATGACGCGACGGACTCCGTCCTCAGGAATCTTGAGCAACTCCTTCAGGCTCTCGATCGTCACCGTGCGCTCGGCACTCTGCACAACGTAATTCACCACCAAACGGATGACCTCCTCGCGCCGATGCTTATCACGACGATCGATCGGCATCGTCGATCTACAGCGGCAAACGAGATACCGCGATAGCGAGTAAGCTCGAGCAGAGCTATCGGTTCAATGGCCCAAGTAATTGTTAATTGTGCGGGTGGGGTTCGATGGGTTCGACGTGAGATCTACAGCTGTTACCAGTGTCTCCGGAAGACTTTGTTACCCATGTCTCCGGAATGGACCTTGAGGAAGTGGTCGGGGCGACTGGATTTGAACCAGCGACCCCTCGGTCCCGAACCGAGTGCTCTACCAGGCTGAGCCACGCCCCGACGTCTGACTAGACTATCAGATAGATGCCGGGGTCAAAAGGATTGCTGGCTTCTACCGCACCGGCGTCGGTGTGTCGAGCGGCAGATTCTCCAGATATTGCAGCGCGTCGTGCGCGGTCATATCCGGCTGGAGCGGTGTAATCGAAATGTATCCGTCTCGCACCGCCTGGTAATCCGAGCGGTCGTGCGGCTCCCACTCGTTTTCCCCTTCTTCGATCCAGTAATACGGCCGTTTACGCGGATCGATCCGCTCGTCCACGACGGTGACGTGATTGCGCTTCGCCTGGACGGTGACTCGAAAGCCCTTGTTGGGCCCGAACGGCACGTTGATGTTGAGGAAGGTGAACTTCGGCATGCCGCGCTCGAGCACGAGCTCGGCGACGACGGCAGCCGCGCGAGCCGATGGACCGAACTCAAATTCGTTGCGCCGGTGGAAATTCTGCGTGGACACCGCGATGGCTGGAATCCCGAGCAGCGCGCCCTCGAGCGCACCGGAGACCGTGCCCGAATACGTCACATCATCGCCGAGGTTCCATCCCTTATTGATCCCCGAGAGGATGAGATCCGGCTTCTGCCTGATGACGTGCGAGATCGCGAGGTTCACGCAGTCGGTCGGCGTGCCGTCGATTCCGAACGTCCTCGGCGCGATCGTCTCGATGCGCAACGGACGGCGAAGCGTCAAGGCGTGGCCAATCGCACTCGCCTCCTGCATCGGCGCGACGATCGTGACGTTGCCGAGATGTCCGAGGGCCCCCGCCAGTGCCTTGATACCCTCGGAATGAACGCCGTCGTCATTGGTGATCAGAATTTCGCGCATCGGAATCTTTGATTGTATCGGTGGGAATGAAGAGCAGCAACACAGCCGCGACGCCCGCAAGCGCGGCTCCGGTCATGAACGCCACCGGCGCGCCGAAGTGTTCGTACAGCTCGCCGAAGAGCACGCTCGCAATCAATGCGCCGACACCCGTCGTCGCGTTGTACCAGCCGAAGGCCGCGCCGCGACGCTCCAGAGGAGTGAGGTCTGCGACGAGCGCCTTTTCGGCTCCTTCCGCCAGTGCGAAGTACACCCCGTAGAAGAGGAACCACGCGATGAAGGCGGCTGCACTTGTCGACCACGCGAACCCGAAGTACACGAGCGTGTATACAAGCCACCCGGCGATGATCATGCGCTTGCGGCCGAATTGATCCGACAGCCCGCCGCCCCACGTCGAAAGCGAGGCCTTGACGACGTGAATGGCTGACCAGAGGAGCGGCACATAGGTCGCACCGCCAAGCGCATCCGCAAGCCGCAGCAACAGGAACGCGTCCGCGGAGTTGCCGAGACCGAACACGAGCAGCACCCCGAGCAGCGCAGCCACCCGCCCTGGCAACTTCCCTCCTGGGGATTTGGAACTTGGAACTTGGGGTTTGGGATTTACTGCGGCGTCAGCCGCGGCCGCGTCCGCGTCCTCATCTACGAAGAACAACAGCGCGACAGCGATCGCCCCCGGAATCACGGTCAATGCAAACAGAAGACGATACCGATCCGGTGCGAAGAACAGAATGACCGTCGCGACGAGCGGACCCAGAATCGCGCCGGCATGATCCATCGCCCGATGAAACCCGTAGATGCGTCCCCTCGTCGTGGGCGTCGCAAATCGTGCCAGGAGGACGTCGCGCGGCGCGCCGCGAATGCCTTTGCCGACGCGGTCGAGCGCGCGGATGACGAGCACCTGGGGCCACGAGGTGGTTACCGCGATGAACGGACGCGCGATCGACGACAGCGTATAGCCGCCGATGACGATCGGACGCCGGTGGCTCACGCGGTCCGACCAGTACCCGGAAATGACCTTCAACAGACTGTTCACACCTTCGGCGACACCTTCGATAATGCCGAGCGAGACGGCGCTCGCGCCGAGCACGCGCGAGAGGTAGACCGGCAGCAGCGGATAGATCATCTCTGTCGCCGCGTCGGTAAACAGGCTGGTCCAGCCGAGAAACCACACTGGACGCGGTATTCGTGATTTTTCGGCCACTTCTGGAGTCATCGTGTCGGGTACCTTACGATCAGATCACAGGTGGCCACGCTTCAGGATGTTTTGTCGGCCCGCACTCGCGAGGCAGCGCCCGAGCTCATCGAGCCGCTGTCTGGTGGACGACTGCGTTGTCACGCGTGCGGTCATCAATGTCCTATTCCACAGGGCGCGGTAGGTGTCTGCAAAGTTCGATTCAACGAAGGCGGGACATTGCGCGTGCCGTGGGGTTACGTCGGCGGCGTCCAGTGTGACCCGGTCGAAAAAAAGCCGTTTTTCCACGTGCACCCAGGCGCATTGGCGTACAGCTTCGGGATGCTCGGCTGCGACCTGCACTGCAGCTATTGCCAGAACTGGGTAACGTCGCAGGCGCTGCGCGATCCGCAGGCGGGTGCGCCGCCGCGTGACACGACACCCCAATCGCTCGTCCAGGACGCACTGCGGCAGCAGGCCAAGCTCGTCGTGTCAACGTACAACGAGCCACTCATCACCGTCGAATGGGCGAGAGCGATTTTCAAGGAAGCGCGCGAGCACGGTCTGGCGACCGCGTTTGTGTCGAATGGCAACGGCACGCCTCGAGTCCTCGATTACCTGCGGCCGCACATCGACGCCTACAAAGTGGATCTCAAGACCTTCGACGATCGCCGCTACCGCGAGCTCGGAGGGCGGCTCCAGCCGATTCTCGACACGATCACATGGCTTCACAAGGCAGGCGTCTGGGTGGAAATCGTGACGCTGCTCGTCTCCGGGTTCAATGACGGCGAGGCGGAGCTCACGGCGCTGACGGAGTTCATTGCGAGCGTGTCGCCCGACATTCCATGGCACGTCACCGCGTTCCACCAGGACTACCGGATGACCGATCCCGCAGACACCACCCCTGCGATGCTGATCCGGGCGGCGGCCGTCGCACAGCGATCCGGCCTCCGCTACGTCTATGCGGGTAATCAGCCTGGCCGGGTCGGACCCCTCGAAGACACGCATTGCGCCTCGTGCGGTGACGCGTTGATCCGCCGCCGTGGCTATTTCATTCAGGAATATCGCCTTCAGCCGAACGGCAGTTGCCCGCGCTGCAGCACGAGTATTCCGGGGATCTGGAGCCGGCGTTTCGAGGGACAGCGCACGGCGTCGCCGTTCCTTCCTCACGACCGCACTCGCCTTTCGGTTCTATGAAAGCGCCGGTTGATGCGGCCGTGAGAGAATCAGGTCCGGTTTCTTTACTGTGATTCAGGACCTTTACGGACGTCCGCTGCGGAACCTTCGCGTCTCGGTCACGGACCGGTGCAATCTCCGCTGCGCGTACTGCATGCCGGAGCAGGACTACGTCTGGCTGCCGAAGGAAGATCTGCTGCAGTTCGAGGAGATTGCGACGCTCGTCGATATCTTTCTCGACGAGGGAGTGGACAAGGTGCGTCTGACCGGCGGCGAACCGCTGCTGCGACGCGATTTGCCCGTCCTCGTGGAGGCGCTTGCCGTCAGACCGCGCATCCGCGATCTTGCGCTGACGACCAATGGCGTTCTCCTCGCCGACTACGCTCAGGCACTGAAGGACGCCGGCCTCCACCGACTGACGGTGAGCCTCGATACACTTCACCACGATCGTTTCGCGAGGCTGGCGCGCGTGGACGAGCTCGATCGGGTCAGGAGAGGAATCGACGCCGCCACAGACATCTTCGGCGGCCTCAAGATTGATACCGTCGTCATTCGCGGCGTCAATGAGGATGAACTCGTTGAGCTGATCGAATTCGGCCGCGAACGCAACGCCGAAGTCCGTTTCATCGAATATATGGATGTCGGCGGCGCGACGCAGTGGTCGATGGACCGCGTCGTCTCGAGGGCGCAGATACTCGAGGCTGTCGCGCAGCGGTACGGCCCACCCTCGCCGATTGTCGACGATTCGTCCGCCCCCGCACGCCGGTATCGGCTCGAGGACGGGACGGTGTTCGGCATCATCGCCTCGACAACCGCGCCATTCTGCAGCGACTGCGACCGCAGCCGCCTCACCGCCGATGGCATGTGGTACCTGTGTCTCTATGCGACCGACGGAAAGGATCTGCGCCGCGTCCTGCGATCGGGCGCGCCCCCGGCGGAAATCGCCTCGATGATTCGTTCGGTCTGGGAGCGACGCCGGGACCGGGGCGCGGAGGAACGACTCGCCAGCGGCGCACGCTCAGCGCTCATTCCGCTCGATCGTCTGAGGCGCGACCCGCACCTCGAGATGCACACCCGCGGCGGCTAGTCTCGGCCACGGGTCCGGCTGAAGCCGGACCCTACCGGTTTATCGGGTCTTGCGCTGCTGGCGCGCCGCAGAACTGATCGAAGGCGGCTGTCAGACGCTCGGCAATCTGGCGCGCGTCGCGATTCTCGATGTCGCTCCGCTGAAGCATGTATACCAGCTTGCCGTCACGCAGGAGTCCCACGGACGGAGACGAGGGCGGATAGGGCGCGAAATACGCACGTGCACGATCCGTGGCTTCAATATCGGCGCCGGCGAAGACGGTCCCAATCAGATCAGGCCGCCGATCGCGCTGAAGCGCCAGCGCAATGCCGGGACGCGCCTTGCCGGCGGCACATCCACAGACGGAATTGACGACAATCATCGTGACACCGGGCGAGGCGACCGCCGCATCCACGTCAGCAACTGTCCGCAGCTCTCGAACACCCAGGCGCGTCAGCTCTGCGCGCATCGGCGCAATGAATACTTCAGGGTAGGGCATGTAGTGATTGTAGTCGCGGATTGAGAATCAGACCGCCTGAGCGTCGATCACGTGCCGCAGCTTGCGAAGCAGCTCCTCGGGCGTGAACGGTTTCTGCAGAAAGGCCGCGGTTTCGCCCAGCAGGCCATCGCGAACGATCGCGTTGTCCGAGTAGCCGGACATGAAGAGCACCCGTACCCGCGGGCGCAGGTTCCGCAGCTGCCCGGCCAGCTCCACGCCGCTTGGACCAGGCATGATCAAGTCCGTCAGCAACACGTCGATCCGTTCGTGCCTGGCGGCAAGCTGCGTCGCCTCCTCCGCGTCGCCGGCCTCGATGACCGTATAGCCTGCACGCAGCATGATGTCGCGCGCCAGACGACGAATCATCGGCGCGTCCTCGACGAGCAGCACCGTCTCTGTCCCCTTGGACCACTGTGCGCGGGTCGCGTCGGTCGATCCCGCCGCGGCGCGCTCGGTCGCATCGACCGGTAGATAGATCTTGAACGTCGAGCCCACTCCCTCTTCGCTGTACACCCAGATGTTGCCGCCGCTTTGCTTGACGATTCCGTAGACGGTCGCAAGCCCGAGGCCGGTGCCCTTCCCCGCTTCCTTCGTCGTGAAGAACGGTTCGAAGATGCGCGTCTGCAGCGCCGGCGACATGCCCATCCCCGTGTCGCTCACGGAAAGCCGGGCGTACCTTCCCGGGCGAACCCCCACATGCGTGCTGCAATAGTCGTCGTCCAGGATGACGTCGGCAGTCTCGATCGTCAGACGTCCGCCGCGCGGCATGGCGTCGCGCGCGTTGACCACCAGATTCGCCAGCGCGGACTCGAGCTGACTCAAGTCAGCGCGGATTGGCGGCAGCTCGGGCGCGCACACGATGCGCAGGTCGATATTCTCGCCAATCAACTGTCGCAGCATCCCCGCCAGTGATTGGACCGTCTCGTTGAGATTGATCCGCGTGGGGTGCAGAACTTGACGACGGCCGAATGCCAGGAGCTGACGTGTGAGCGCCGATGCGCGATTGGCCGCCGCGAGGATTTCGGCGGCGTTGCGCGACGCGGATTCATTGTCGGAGACCTGCTCGGCGACGAGCGTCCCGAAGCCGACGATTGCCGTCAGGATGTTGTTGAAGTCGTGGGCGATGCCACCGGCAAGCTGGCCAACGGTTTCCATCTTCTGCGCCTGATAGAACTGCCGCTCGAGCCGCTCGCGATCGGCTAATACCGCCGCGAGCTGCGCTTCGCTCTCCCGCAGCGCCTCCGACGCCCGGCCCTCCGCGGCGCTCGCCGCTGCCGGCATGCCGTCGAACTGCTCGGCCCGATCCGCGGTTTCGACCACGTATTCGCGCCCGGTATGAACGCGGAGAAGCGACACGATCAGCGCGCGCGTGTCGGCATCGGCATCGAGGATGCGCAGGCGAATGGGGTCCGAACCGTTGGAAGCCATCGGAGCCCTACAGCGCAGGCACCGCCGCCGCGTTGGCGATGCTGAGAAATGCTTCGACGTGTTCGCGCAAGAACTTACCGTCCCTGGCATCCTGCACCAGATGGCGCGCGGCCTCTTCCGCCGACAGCGCCGGACGATACGGCCGATGCGACGTCAACGCATCGAAGACGTCGCAGATGCCGACGATCTGGGCAAGAAGCGGAACCTCGTCGCCGCGAAGCCCCTGCGGATACCCGCTTCCGTCAAGCCGCTCGTGATGGCATCGGATGATTGGCCGGACGCTGCGGAGCGACTGCAGCGGCGCACACAGCGAATCGCCAATGTCGGGATGTTTCTTCATCAAGTCGAATTCCGCGCTGGTGAGCGGACCACGCTTGAGAAGCACGGCATCTGGAATGCCAACCTTGCCGACGTCGTGCAGGTAGCCGCCCCGATGCAGCGCCTGAAGGTCGGTTTCGCTGACCCCAATCACGTTGCCAAGCGCGACGGCATGACGTGCCAGGCGTTCACAGTGGCCGCCGGTCGTCGGGTCGCGGGCCTCGATCGTGAGCGCGAGCGTCATAAACGCGGCTTCCGCCGAATCAAGCGCGTCGAGAAGATGCTTCATCCTGGTCAACGAGGCGACTCGCGCCCGCAGTTCCAGTGGATGCACCGGCTTCGACAGGAACTCGTCCGCGCCGGCTTCGATGCCTTTGATGCGGTCCTGCAGATCGCTCAGGCCGGTTACGAGGACAACGGGCGTCAGGCGCGTTGCCGGATCGGATTTCAACCGCCGGCATACCTCCAGTCCGTCAAGCTGCGGCATGGTGACGTCGAGTAGCACCACGTCGGGATGATGTTGCTGGACAGCGGCGAGCGCCGCTTCACCGTCGCCGACGTCGATGACCTCGTGGCCATCGGTGGCAAGCAGCTTCCGGTAGAGTGCACGGATGCTGTCGGTGTCGTCGGCGACGAGAATGCGGCTCCGGCGAGGTGCGGGCGATTGTGATGCGAATTCGATCACGCGGTCTCTAGCCTTTACGACGAAACGGTCTCGTTGGTGCGCGAAGACATCGGGATACGCTGGTGCAGGCCGTGGCGTTCGAGCTGGCGGTAGAACGCGCGACGGCTGATGCCGAGCAGCCGCGCGGCGACCGCCTTGTTGCCTCGCACCTGCTGCAGTGTGCGAATGATGTGTTCGCGTTCGACTTCGACGAGCGGCAGGGGGCTGTTCTCGCCTCGCGTCAAGGCTGGCGTTCCGGCCGTCGGCGTCGCAGGCGCTGGCGCGAGCCGCTGCTCCTGCATGCTGCCGGACAAATCTCCTTCGCCCACGAAATCGCCTTCGGCCAGGATGCAGGCACGCTCGATGACATTCCGAAGCTGACGGACGTTGCCGTCCCAGTTCGCCCCGGACAACATCCGTTCGGCGCCCGGCGTCAGACCAACCAGCGGTTTATTGAAGCGCTGGGAGAAGCCGCGCACGAACGCCGCGGTCAGGTAGGGGATGTCCTCGCGCCGTTCGGCCAGCGTCGGCAGACGAATCTCGACGATGTTCAGCCGGTAGTAGAGATCGTTGCGAAAGCGGCCGGCGGCAACTTCGGCGAGGAGATCGCGGTTGCTGGCCGCAATGAGCCGCACGTCGATCTTGCGCGGCTCGAGCGATCCAACGCGCTGCACTTCGCCCTCCTCGAGGACCCGCAGCAGTTTTGCCTGCACCGGCAGCGGCAGTTCGCCCACTTCGTCGAGAAACAGCGTGCCGCCATCGGCGGTTTCGAACAGGCCGGCCTTGTGATCGGTTGCGCCCGTGAATGCGCCTCGAACGTGGCCGAACAGTTCGCTCTCGAACAACGTCTCCACGACCGCCGAGCAGTTCACCGTGACAAAACGCTTCGAGCTGCGCGGTCCCAGTTTATGGAGCGCGCGCGCGACCAGCTCCTTGCCTGTGCCCGTCTCTCCAGAGATCAACGCCGTGCGCACGTGCGGCGCAAGGCGGCGAATCAGACCAAAGACTTCCTGCATCGCCGGTCCGCGTCCGACCATCCCGCAGAACTCCAGTCGCTGCGCCAGGTCGCCTTCCATCGTCAGGACTTCGCGGCGCTGTGCGGCCTCGTCGCGAACGGTCGCCAGCAAATGACGGAGACGCTGCAGGTCGAAGGGCTTGGTCAGGTAGTCGAGCGCGCCGAGCTTGACCGCTTCAACGGCGCTGTCGATGGTGCCAAAGCCGGTCATCAAGACGGCCTTGCACTTCGGGCTGATTTCGCGAATGGCTCGGAGGACATCGAGACCGGTAATCCCGGGCATCCGGAGATCGAGAAGCACGAGCTCCGCCGGGCGATCACGCAGCTGCTTCATCGCCTCTTCGCCGTTGGTTGTCGTCGCGACGTCGAAGCCTTCCGCGAGGGCGATCGTGCCTATCAGTGTGAGGATCGCGCGGTCGTCGTCGACGACGAGCAGCCGCGGACGTTGGTTCTGCATCTTCGGGAATCTGCCAGTCAGCCGCACACGTGAATCGTGTGACGCGATGCCGAATTGAGGAAAGCTGGCTCGAAACCGCCCGCCCCGCGCACGCATTCGGGCATTGTGCTTAACCCACTGTATCGACGTGAGTTGAGGCCGGCTTTAGGTATGTAGGAGGACGAACGACACCGCCCGCTGGCTTATTTGACGTGTGCGCAGGCGTCACAAGCCGCTTCACCGCCGGTGCCGCACAGGAAATTCAACGAGTTAGCGAAGGGACGGTCCGTTGCGGCGCAGCCAATCGCGAGCGGCGCGGTAGCCGGGACAGGCGTCGGCTACCAGGCGCCAGTACGCCGGCGAGTGGTCCATGCGCCGCAGGTGCATCAGCTCGTGAATGAGAACGTATTCCCTCACAGCAGGTGGCATCAGCACGAGCCGCCAGTTCAGACAGATGTGGCCATCCCTGCCGCACGAGCCCCAGCGAGCCCGCTGATTGCGGATGCTGACGCGCGAGACCGCCAGGCCGTGCTGCGCCGCGAGTTCGAGAAGGCGTAACGGCAGCTCGAGGCGAGCTTGCTCGCGCAACGCGCGCCATTCGTCGACGGGTCGACTCCCGGAGGTGAGCCGCGCACGTTGCCTGGCAATCCATTGAGCATGGCGGTCGGCGAACGCTTCGGCCTCGCGGCGTGAGCCGCCGCGCGGGATCGTTATACGGACGCGGCCGTCGCTGTCCACGCGCAACACGTAACGGCGCGCGCGGCGATGGCGGACGAAATACGTCGGTTCAGGGGGTTCAATGGGTTCAGGGGGTTCAATGGGTTCACGGGGTTCAATGGGTTCACGGGGTTCGATGGGTTCGGAAGCTGCAATCGGTTCATCTCGTGAAAAAGGAAGACCCAACTGCATCGATGCGAGAATAAACCAACTCG
>Ga0075434_100005961_pt1 | contig 11155 bp, 7 predicted proteins | sample RhiMethybrSRZTD3_FD_75298 | JGI IMG/M metagenome (GOLD analysis project Ga0075434, IMG submission 75298) | Populus rhizosphere microbial communities from Tennessee, USA - Rhizosphere MetaG P. TD hybrid SRZTD3 | ecosystem: Host-associated > Plants > Roots > Rhizosphere > Soil | place: USA...
GTTGTTGTCACCGTCGCCGCGGATTGCTCCGCGACTTAGCGCCAGCCTTGGGGCGCCAGGACCATACGGCTTCTCCGTCCGCGATCGCATCGCTCGTCGGGCGACGCAACCCACGTCCATCGCATCCCGACTCGCGTTCGTGACGACTCGTCCGCCCCTCGAGGTGAGTCGGGATGGCGGAAGATAAGCACAACTTCGGAAAAAGCGAAAGAGAAATCTTTTCGCCCCGGTCTGGACAACCCGACCGAAAGACCGGCGCGCGTCACGCAAAGCTGGAAAATCGGTCCAGTCGAAATGGATCCGGCGTCGTCAGCCGCGAGTCAATCGCCAGGTCTGCTAGCATGGCACCGATCGCGGTGGCGAATTTCGCGCCGTGCCCGGAACACGGCGAGGCAACGATGATTCGCGGGTCCTGCGGCAGCCGATCGATGATGAACTCGTTGCCGTGGTCGGTGCGAAGGTCGGCCTTCACGGTGTTGGTGTATAGGCAGATATCGCGATCGAGGATCGGACCGGCCGCGCAGGGAATCAATTCCGAAAGCGTGGCCCGAACCGGCTCCAATTCGGCATCGCTCGCGGGCGGTCCCCACGCGTTTGCGCCGACTTCCGGCCCAAGGTCATGTTGCGCGGCCTTCACGCCGCGCCCCTCGAAATCGGGAAAGCCATAGATCATGCCGCGCGCAGTTTCGAGAATGAAGATCGGAAATTCGCCATAGCGCGTCGTCTGCGGCTGGCGTGGCGAAAACCAGCCGACCGCCTGGCGCGTCACTGTCACGTGAGGCTTCAAGCCAGGGATGAAATCAAGGATCCAGGGTCCTGCCGCGACGATCACCTGTGTCGCCATCACTTCTTCGGCGGTGGTGGTGATGCGAATTCCGGCTGGCGTCGACCGCATCCGTGCAGCCGCTGCTATAACCCGGCCTGTCGCGCGCTCGCGAAACGCGCGCATAGCTTCTTCCACCAGGAGGATGCCGCCGCTCTCCTGCACCACGACATCCCAGTCGTCAGGCAGATTGAAAGCGGGAAAAGCTGCGTTGGCCTCCGATCCGTTTCGTGGGCCGGCGATCACGCTCCTTGCGGCCGAAGCGGCCGCGCGCGAATTCGCGACCAGAGCCGATCCCGGTGGTCCCGCTTCGAGCACCGAACTCGGCTTCAAGATACTGCGTCCGCTCTCGGACTCCAGCGCCAGCCAGCCCTCAAAGGCCCGGTCGCTGAGTGCGGTGTAGGCTTGGCTTTCGAAATTGAAACGGCGAAAGATCCGACAGGACCCGTGCGACGAGCCGCGCGCTTCCCCGAGCGCGAGCGGATCGAACCCAAGCGCGTCGATGCCACGACGCGCCAACTCGTAGAGCGCGGCGCTTCCCATCAGCCCCAGGCCGATGATGCCGATCTCACATCTCCGCATAGCGGCTCCCGGCTCGAAACTTGGAACTCATGCTCGCAGGTCTCCGGCTTTCAACCAGCATCCCTGTTGTGGACGAGTTCTTCGGCGACGCCAAGATCGAGTCGGTCAACCGGGTGATCTGGACCGGGCAATGTGCCCTGCCCGCCTCCTGCAATTTCCAGACAAGCGCCACTTTCCCGCAAAAGGCACGAGCGCCGCCTGCGGGCACATGATGGCCGACGACGCCGTTTCATCCGCGCGGGACTTGAACCACGCGCGACGATCGGATTTGCTCGACGACCGGGTGCGGGCAGCTCTTTTCCGGCTCATGCCTTGGGAGTGGAGATTGGAAACGCCACACACTGCGCAGTTGACGGAAAAGCTCTTGCCGCTGTTTCGCTCGCTTCACGGCTACCGAGCGGCGTATCTGGCGGGAGACATCGTTGCCGGCCTGACACTGGTGGCGATCGCGATCCCCGAGCAGATGGCGACCGCCCGGCTCGGCGGATTTTCTCCGCAGATCGGCTTCTTCGCGTTCATCGCGGGATCGCTCGGCTTCGCCATATTGGGCAGCAATCGCTTTCTGTCCTGCGGCGCGGATTCGACGATCACCCCGATCTTCGCCGCCGGCCTGGCGATGCTGGCATCCGGCTCCGGGGCAGATTATCAGGCGCTTGCGATGGCGCTGGCATTGATGGTCGGCATCACGCTGATCGCCGGTGGCCTGTTTCGCCTCGGCGGAATCGCCAACCTTCTCTCCGTGCCGGTGACTGTCGGCTTTCTTGCCGGCATCGCCGTCCACATTCTGGTCTCGCAATTGCCGGGCGTGCTCGGCTTGCCTTCGCCGCACGGACCGATGCTGCAACGCATCGCAGAGCTTGCAAGGCATGTGGCCGAAGCCAATCCGTTCACGGTTGCGATCGGTTTTGGCGTATTGGCCATCGTCGCGATTTCGGAAGGCGTCGACGCAAGAATTCCCGGTGCGCTGATCGGGCTTGTCGCAGCAACGGTCGCGGTGATCGTAGCCGATCTCGAGCACAAGGGCGTCGCGGTCGTGGGAACGGTCCCGGCCACGCTGCCCGCGCCATCCCTTCCGGACCTCTCGCCCGAGCGGTGGGCGCGCCTGTTTCCCCTCAGCCTATTGATCACCATCGTCATCATGGTGCAGACGGCCGCCACCACGCGGGCATTTCCATCCGACCCCGACAAGCCCGCTGATGTCGATCGCGATTTTCTCGGCGTCGGCGCCGGCTCGCTGATTGCCGGCCTGTTCGGCGCATTTCCGGTGGACGCGAGTCCTCCGCGAACCGGCATCGTGGCGGAAACCGGCGGCAAATCGCAACTGTCGGGCCTGTTTGCGGCGGGAATCGTGCTCGCGCTGATCGCGTTCGGTGCGAGCTTGCTCAAGCACGTTCCGGAAGCCGCGCTTGGCGGCGTTCTGCTCTTCGTGGCGCTTCGAATCATCCGCTTTCGCCAGATCATCACGATCTATCGCCAGTCCGCCGCAGAATTTCTCCTCATCGTTGCAACGGCGGCTGCGATCATCATCTTGCCGATCGAGCAGGGCGTTGCGATCGGCATCGCCCTCTCTCTGCTGCACGGAATCTGGAGCAGCACGCGCGCGCGGCTCGTCCCGTTCGAGCGCGTGCCTGGCACCACGATCTGGTGGCCTGCCAATCCGCACAGCAAGGGCGAGCGCGTTCCAAACGTGTCGGTTGTGGGGCTGCAGGCGCCGTTGTCGTTTCTCAATGTTTCAGGTTTCCGCGCCGACGCGCTCAACATTCTGCAGGCTGAAAAGCCGAAGCTGCTGGTGCTGGAAGCGAGCGGCATCCCCGAGATCGACTTCACCGCAGCCGAAAACCTGATCGATCTCTTCAAGCATTGCGGCGTGCAAGGCGTGACGCCCGCCGTGGCCCGGCTCGAAGCGTTGCGGGCGCAGGAGGCCTTCGAACGGTTCAAGATCTACGATGTCCTGCCAAGGAACCACGTGTTCCTCAGCGTGGCGGAGGCCGTTGCGACGCTCACCAAGTAAATGATGATGCGGACCTCTGCACAAAGCCACTAAGGCTAAGCGCCGGGTGGCCGCACCCCGCGGATCGATCAGCTCGTTCGCTTCGGCCCGATCGCCTCGAACTGCGCCTTCTGCTCGTCACTGAGCGTTGTGTAGAAATTCTCCAGCGCCGGGCGCAGCAGTTTTATCGCCTGCAGCATCGCGTCGAGCTGTATATCGGCTGCCGCGAGCCGTGCCGGCGGCGATTGGGCGTCTTCCGGCTGACAATCATCTTTCAGGATGTCCTTTGCCTTGGCGCTCCGATCCCGAAACTCGTCAAGCGCGGCGCGCTGCGCCTCGTTCGGGCGCAACTTGGCCTCGAGCTCGCTGCCGGGCCATTGGAACGGCGCGTGGGGGGCGTTGCGGCATCTTTGGGCGGGCGGGACCCTCGAGTCGCCGTCCGTCACCTGATCACCGGCCAACGCCATAAGCCGTTTCTGCTGCTCGTCGTCCAAGAGCTCGTAGAGCTTCTGCAAGGGCGTCCGTATCCTGGCGATCGCGGCAGACATCGCCTCCAACCGCAGCTGCATCGCGGCGAGGCGGCCGGACGCCGTCGACGCGACTTGAGTGGGACATGTCGCACGGATGGTCTTTGCGGCCTCCCCCGAGGCGCTGGCGAGTTCGTCAAGCGCAGCGCGTTGCTCATCGTTCGGCTGTATGGCCTGCCTGATCTGATCGATCGCGGCGTCGGCGATCACGCCTTTCTCATCGCCGCACATCTCCGCGAGGGAAGGCATTCTGTCGTGCTTGCGGCCTCGCGAACGCGCCAAATAACGGGCGAGGTCGTCGTAGCCGTAAGGCGCGAAGATCGCGGCGTAGATATCGACATAGCCGTAGCCCCAAAAGCCCTTGCCGTCGCCCCAGACGATATAGTCGTAGATGTCATCATAGGCGAAGGGCCAGAACAGCGGGCCCACCCATCCATATCCGCCATCACCATGCCGCCACCAGCCGCTCGCGCCACGGCCGCCTTGCCAACCAGCCAGCGCTGCAGCCGCGGCAATTTGTCCGCGCGCCGCCGTGTCGCTGGTGCGCGGGCCAATGGCCGTGGGGGCGGCGCCGCGCGCCGCCGTGTCCGCGCTCTCGCGGGCGGCCGCGAACCGCACCCGCTCGCCGTGCCGGGCATAGGCGCGCCGGACGTGAAGGCCCGGCCGCGGCAACAAGTGCGAGAAGACGGACCTGACGGCGCCAAGAGGGCCGCCCAACCGAATATGAATGCGCCCAAACGCGGGCTCAACGCTCGACAGCGCGGCCGCTACCGCTAAAACAGCAATGCCGACGCGAAATGCCGACATGGCACCCTCCCCGTGCCGTCCGCCCCTTCGTCATTGATAACATAATCGCCGAGGGGAACTGAAAGTTCCGCCGCGACCGGCGGCGCAAAGCATGTCGTGCCGGTGCGGCGCTTCAGCAGTCCGCAACATTCAAGCCGCGGGATCGTACTTCTGAACCAAAGCCACACTGGCTCAACAAGTTGCGCTTCGGAATTGGTACACCAACTCAAGCCGGCACAATCTTGCCCGGATTGAAAATGTTTTGGGGATCGAGCGCGCGTTTCAGTGCGCGCATGGCGTCCAGCGCCTCGGGCCCAAGCTCGGCGCCCAGATATTTTTGCTTGCCCTGGCCGATGCCGTGCTCGCCGGTGCAGGTGCCGCCCATGGCCTGCGCACGCTGGACCAGCCGATGCATGAACTCCTCCCCACGCGCCATTTCCTCGCGGTCGTCGACGTCGCACATGAGCGAGCAATGAAAGTTGCCGTCGCCGACATGGCCGACGATGGGCGACGTCAGCTTGAGCCGCTCCAGATCTTCTTCGGTCTCGGTAACGCAATCGGCAAGCCGAGAAATCGGCACGCACACATCGGTCGCCACCACGCCCGCGCCCGGGCGCAGCGCTTTCACCGCCCAATAGGCGTCGTGCCGTGCCTGCCATAGCTTTGTCCGGTCCTCGGGACGTGTGGTCCAGGAGAAATCGCCTCCGCCGCATTCCTTCGCAATCTCGCCGAAATTCCTCGATTGCTCGGCTACCTCCGCCTCGCTGCCGTGAAACTCGAGCAGCAGCAACGGCGTCTCCGGCAGCGACAATTTCGAATAGGAATTGCAGGCCTTGACCTGCGCGGCGTTGAGCAGCTCGATTCTGGCCATGGGAATGCCGGTTTGGATCGCCAAGATGGTCGCCTGGCAGGCGCCGCCTACGGTTTCGAAGGAGCAGGCAGCCGCGGCAATCGTCTCGGGAATGCCGCGCAGTTTGATGGTGAGTTCCGAGATGATGCCCAGCGTGCCCTCGGCACCGATGAAGAGATGCGTAAGATCGTAGCCCGCCGAAGATTTTTTTGCGCGCGTGCCCGTCGTGATGATCTCGCCATCGCCGCGCACAACCTTGAGCGCCAGCACATTCTCCCTGATCGTGCCATAGCGCACCGCATTCGTGCCGGACGCCCGGGTCGAAGCCATGCCGCCGAGCGAAGCGTCGGCGCCGGGATCGATCGGAAAGAAAAGACCCTGGTCGCGCACATACTCGTTCAGCGCCTTGCGGGTGACGCCGGGCTCGATGACGCAGTCGAGGTCCTCAGCATGGACCTCCAGCACCCTGTTCATGTCGCGCATGTCGATGCAGATGCCGCCGAACGGTGCGTTGACCTGCCCCTCCAGGGAAGTGCCGGTGCCGAAGGCAATGACAGGAACGTCGTGCCTGGCGCAGATCCGGACGGTATCCCGAATGTCCTCGGGCGACTGGGCCATTATGACCCCGTCTGGCGGCTGCGGAGGCAGCCAGGTCGTGGTGTGGGCGTGCTGCTCGCGCACGGCCCGGGACGTGATCAGCCGGTTGCCGAATCGCGCCGCTAGCTGCTCCAGTGTGCTCGCCAGCGCCTGAGGCTGCGGCCGCTTTCTTTCGGTCGTCGTCATGGCCAGCCCAACGTCCTCCGGCTCTAGTGCCTCTTGTTCCAGCGCCGTTTTTCGGTTTGAAGTCCTTTGGCCGCGTTGCCCCTGACAAGCACTCCAAATCGACCATCCTGGGCGACGGTGGCAAAGGACGTATAAAGGGTCAAGTATCAGAAGGACAGATGGGATCGATGATGACGACCGCTAGTGCCCTGAAGGATATGCCGCTACCGGCCGCGCCGTTTCTCTCACCGGTGATGCAGATCGAGCCGCAATGGATCGATTATAACGGCCACCTGAACATGGCCTATTACAACGTCATGTTCGACCGCGCCATCGACGAACTTTGGCTGAAGCTCGGTCTTGGACCTTCCTATATTAAAGAGCGGCATCGTTCCACTTTCACGGCGGAATGCCATGTGCGGTACTTGCGGGAGATCCACCTGGGCGACCCCATCCAGATTTCCGTTTACCTGCTCTCCGTTGACGAAAAACGCATTCACACCTTCGAGGAATTGCGCCATGCAACCGAGGGTTGGCTGTCGGCGACTTCAGAGAATATGACGATCCATATGGACATGATCGCGCGCAAGACAGCGCCGTTTCCTGCGGATATTCGCGCGCGGATTGCCGCCGTCGCCGCCTCTCACGCCGCCCTCCCGCAGCCGGAGGGCGTCGGACGCAAGGTCGCGATGCCGATCAGGCAAACCACCTAGCGGCTCCGGGTCAGAAGTCCGCACCACCGACGCGCGGGAATAATGCAGACTTCCGCCGCACGAAATGCGACATGATGCGACCTGGTATCAACGCCGCCTAGATGCGTCTGCGCCGCGCCACGCCGACGATCGCCGAGACCAGGAACAGAATGATCGCGACAAAGAAGATGATCTTGGCGATTTCGATTGAAGCGCCGGCTATGCCGCCGAATCCCAGAAGACCGGCGATCAGCGCAATAACCAGAAAAGTAACCACCCAGCCTAGCATGTGCGAAAACCTCTCTCGCTCGATTGCTCGATGAACGTAAATCCGGCTTCAGACCGGATGTTCCCGCTGGGACAAGGCGAAAAAACGCAGCCAAGTGGGAACCAATTCCGGTTCGCAACCGCGCCAACGTCCTCGGCGTTGCTGTGCGTTGCGGCTTCCTTGCTATTACTGCGTCACCCATGCGGGCACGCGGTCGAACCAGGGAATTGTCTGTTCGAGCTGCCGCGCCAGCTGCAGCAAGCGTTCCTCTTCGCCGAACCGGCCGACGAACTGTACGCCAAGCGGCAAGTTATCCGCAGTCCAGTACAATGGAACACTCATGGCGGGCGTGCCGGTCAGGTTGGCGAGCTGTGTGAACGGCACATATTGCAGGCTGTCACGCGCAATCTGGTCGACAAGCCCGCTCAGGAGGCCGGCACGCGCCAGTAAAGCGAGCAGGCCTACGCGATCGAGAAGATTCAATGCTGTTTGTTGCGCGACCGTCGGATCGCCCTGTCCGTGGCGGATCGGCGGATGTGCAAGCGTCGGCGTCAGCAGCAGGTCGAACCGTTGATGGAAGCGCGCCAGGGCACGCGCGAACTCGTTCCACTTGAGCAATTGCTCCGTCAAGGCGCCTGCAGAGACTACGCCGCCGAGGGTTGCCAGCACACGCGTGAGGGGCTCAAAATCGGAATATCGCGCGCCCGCGGCGCGCGCTTGCGCCACCATCGCCGGGACCTGTCCGAAATAAACATACAGAAAGGCCTTCGCGAGCGCCGCGCCATCTATCTCGGGCGCAGCTTCCTCGACGTCATGACCAAAACCACGGAGCAGTTTTGCTGCCTCATTGACCGCAGCCACAGCTTCGGAGTGAACGTCCGTTCCGATCGGAGACACCGAGGTGAAGCCGATGCGCAGCCGCCCGGGAGCGCGCTCCAAGAGCTGCGCATAAGGCTCGCTGGGCTTTGCGAGCACAAACGGATCGCCCGTTTCGGCGCCGGAGGCAACGTCCAAAGCGACCGCGGTGTCGCGCACGCTTCGGGAGATCACGCCTTCGCTGGAGGCGCCGTACCAGTATTCTCCATAGCTCGGTCCTGGTGAAATACGTCCTCGCGATGGACGCAACCCGAACAAGCCGCAACACGCGGCGGGAATCCGGATCGAACCGCCTCCGTCATTGCCCGCGGCCATCGGAACAACGCCCGAAGCGACCGCAGCCGCGGCGCCGCCGCTCGAACCGCCCGGCGTGTGGTCAACATTCCAGGGGTTTTGCGCACGGCCAAGGATATGCGAATCCGTAACGCCCTTGAGCGCAAACTCCGGCAAATTGGTCTTGCCGAAAATCACGAGTCCTGCCTCGATATATCGCCGCACCACATGCGAGTGCTCGCGCGCCACGATTTTCTGCATCGACCGGCTTGCGTAAGTCGTCGGCAGGCCGGCATAGTCCTGCGCGCAATCCTTGATCAGAAACGGAACGCCGGCGAAAGGACCGGCAAGCGGCTTACTCAGCCGGCTGCGGGCCTCGCTCTCCATCAAACGGCAGATCGCGTTCGTCCTGGGCTGCGCGGCCGCATGTCTTTGCAGCGCAAGCTCCAACAATTCAGCCGCCGTGGTCTCTTTGCGCGCGACGCACTCTGCAAGTCCAACGGCGTCGCGCTGCAAATAGTCGCGAAATGTCATGCCTGGCATGTCACGACCGTAACATTTTTGAGGCAGTGCGCCAGCAACGGAACACGGAGGGTTCCCCCCGAGGGCTTTCGCCAGTGAGCAAAGCTATAAAACACCGCCTCCACACCCCATATACGCTCAATCCCTGCTAAGAAGGCTCCCCTTCGCGGCCCCGCGGTGCCATCGTGGGGATGACAGACGATTCGCATGACCGAGCCGAGCAAAACAAGCCACGCAAGCGTTCCCGACCATCAGCCGCCGGCTGGCGGCATTGCGGCGCGCGCGCGCGCGACGGCCGGACCTCGCTATCTCGAGGGGCTCAATCCCGAGCAGCGCGAGGCGGTAGAAACTTTGGACGGGCCGGTGTTGGTACTGGCTGGTGCCGGCACCGGCAAGACGCGAGTGCTCACCACCCGTATCGCGCACATCCTCTCGACCGGCCGCGCGCGGCCGAACGAAATTCTCGCGGTGACCTTCACCAACAAGGCTGCCCGCGAGATGAAGCTGCGGCTCGGCCAGATGCTGGGCCAGGCCGTCGAAGGCATGCCGTGGCTCGGCACCTTCCATTCCATCGGAGGGCGCATCCTGCGCGTGCATGCAGAGATGGCGCAGCTGAAATCGAATTTCACGGTGCTCGATACTGACGACCAGATCCGCCTGCTGAAGCAACTGCTGCAGGCCGAAGACATCGACGAGAAGCGCTGGCCCGCACGCATGCTCGCCGGCCTGATCGACGGCTGGAAGAACCGCGGGCTAATGCCCTCGCAGGTGCCGCCGGGTGAAGCCGCCGCCTTCGCCAATGGCAAGGGCGGCAAGCTTTATGCCAGCTATCAGGAACGCCTGAAGATTCTCAACGCTGCCGATTTCGGCGACCTGCTGCTGGAGAACATTCGCATTTTCCGCGAACACGCCGACGTACTGACGCAATACCAGAATCGTTTCAGGTTTATCTTGGTGGACGAGTATCAAGACACTAACGTCGCGCAGTATTTGTGGTTGCGGCTCCTTGCGCAGTCGCCTGGGTCTTCCCTGACCGCTTCCCGCGCGCGGGTGACGGTGAGCGAACCGCGTGGAGGTGCGCTCCGCGAAGAGAACGCTCCGCAAGGCGCGCGCGCGGAGATTCCCCCTCAGCCCGAGCCTCTCCCCGCGAGCGGGCACAGCGAGAAGACACATCCCAAAAACATCTGCTGCGTCGGTGACGATGACCAATCGATCTACGGTTGGCGTGGCGCCGAGGTCGACAACATCCTGCGCTTCGAGCACGACTTTCCCGGCGCCAAAGTCATCCGTCTGGAACGCAACTACCGCTCCACGGGCCACATCCTGACGGCTGCCTCCTACCTCATCGCGCACAATGAAGGCCGTCTCGGCAAGACGCTGCGCACCGAGGAGGTCGACGGCGAGAAGGTTACCGTAACCGGCGCCTGGGACTCGGAAGAGGAAGCGCGCGCGATTGGCGAAGAGATCGAGGAGCTGCAGCGCAAGGGCGAGAAACTCAACGAGATCTCGATCCTTGTGCGTGCTTCCTATCAGATGCGAGAGTTGGAAGACCGCTTCGTCACGCTGGGCTTGCCCTATCGTGTGATCGGCGGTCCGCGTTTCTACGAGCGCGCGGAAATCCGTGACGCGCTCGCCTATTTGCGCGTGATCAATTCTTCGGCCGACGATCTCGCCTTCGAGCGTATCATCAATGTGCCCAAGCGCGGACTTGGCGATGCGACCGTGCAGCTTCTGCACGACCATGCCCGCAAGAAACGAACTCCGCTGTTCGAGGCGGCTCGGGCCGTAGTTGAAACCGACGAGTTGAAGCCGAAGGCGCGCGGATCGCTGCGCGATCTCGTCGCGCAGTTCGACCGTTGGCGAGCGCAAGCGGAAGTCACTGCGCATACCGAACTCGCCGAGATCGTGCTGGATGAAAGCGGCTATACGGAGATGTGGCAGAAGGACCGTTCGGCTGACGCCGCCGGGCGGCTCGACAACCTCAAGGAACTCGTGCGCTCGATGGAGGAGTTCGAGAACCTGGTCGGCTTCCTGGAGCATATCGCGCTGGTGATGGACCGCGACGGCGAGGCCGAGGACGACGCAGTGTCACTGATGACGCTGCATTCGGCCAAAGGGCTCGAATTCGACAACGTCTTCCTGCCCGGCTGGGAGGAAGGCCTGTTTCCGAGCCAGCGCACGCTCGACGAACAGGGCCGCGCCGG
>Ga0075434_100005964_pt1 | contig 11153 bp, 14 predicted proteins | sample RhiMethybrSRZTD3_FD_75298 | JGI IMG/M metagenome (GOLD analysis project Ga0075434, IMG submission 75298) | Populus rhizosphere microbial communities from Tennessee, USA - Rhizosphere MetaG P. TD hybrid SRZTD3 | ecosystem: Host-associated > Plants > Roots > Rhizosphere > Soil | place: USA...
AGCGGGATGGGGGATGAGGCTGCGGCGTTAGAATCTAGCTGCGCGTCCCCATCCCGCATCCCTCATCCCACATCCCTCTTAGTGCTCGTCGTTCATCACGTTCGGCGACACGTCCTGACCACTCACACCTTCCGGTGTCGGAGTGTCCGGAGGATTCCACGGAACTGCGTTCGCGATCGAGTTCTGTACGTCGGCCGTGCCGAACAGCTCGGACCGCAAATCCTCGTGTAGATGCTCCGCTTCCGGATCGTCGTTGCGCGGTACGTCTCCCAGGAGAAGTCCTTGGCGCAGTTCCTCGTCGGCGAGGTGCTCGTCGATTGCGGCCGGACTCTCGGCGCGCCGAATCGGATCGACGACGAGGCCATTCTGAACGTTCTTGAGGCCGACCAGATCGGTGACCACTCGTTCGATAATCCGGAACTCTTCCTCGGTACCAACGCGGCCGGAGAGCGAGACGATCCCCGATCGCACCGCAATATCGACGTCATCCGGATCGAATGCCAGCTGTTGATTGAAGGTGTCGCGCACCAGCGCGCGCAGCTCGTTGTCGCTGAGGTCGTCGGTATCGCTGATGTCTTCGTAATCGCGTTCCACTTTTCCTCCGCAGCCTCCCTCATACGAGGGAAGTTCAGGTTACCGGAAGAACAAGAGCGACGCGCCGATTGTCAGAGCCCGATTGCCCTTCCAGAATGAGCGGGCCTGATTCGCCGGCACTGCCGCCGTCCCGCCAGTCGGGGCCAGATAGTACTTCGTCGGGTATTTCAGCTGGTAGAGATAGTGGCTCCAATCCGCCGTCAGCTGAAAACGTCCACCCGGAACCCATCTCAGTCCCGCACCATATGTGAACGCAAAGGGGGTGCCGAAAGTGTACGGATCGGCGTCGTTCACCGTGCAGCCACAACTCGCGACGCCGGCTCCCATGTTCACCACCGGCACGATGTGATGGAAACTCTTTTGGCCGGTGAGATTCAAGGCCAGATCGACGTCGTAGATGTTTACCGACACGTTCTCCTTGCCCAGCTGCCGAGCAGCACCCGTTTTGGTTGGATCGATCGAAACGCGCTCGCTGTTCACGTGCGACCAGCGCGCCATCAGAAACGCGGGACCGCCGACGTGAATCAGATATCGCATGCCGAACATCCCGCCATCCGTCGGTGCGATTCCGATCGGATCTTTCCCCGCGTTGTAGTGGCCGCCGAAAAACGTCAGCTCCTGCGACGTCTCCAGATCCCGATACGGGCTGTTCTGCGGCAGATGTCCCACCTGAGCCTGGGCGTTCGCCGCGAAAACGACAAGCGCAAATGCGCTGAAGATTTGCTTCACTTAATCGACTCCAAGATTTTCGCCGGTCATCTCCGGCGGCTGCTCGATACCGAGCATCGACAATATAGTTGGCGCAACATCGCATAACGCGCCGCCCGATCGCAGCGACGTTTGCTGCTCCCAATCGACGACGACGAACGGTACCGGATTGGTCGTGTGCGCCGTATGTGGGCCGCCAGTCTCCGGATCGATCAACATCTCGGCGTTGCCGTGATCCGCCGTCACGATCAATCGCATTCCCGATGTCTCTGCCGCTTTTAATACCCGCGCCAGCGATTGATCCACTGTTTCGACCGCTTTGATGGTTGCCGGAATCGATCCACTGTGCCCCACCATGTCCGCGTTTGCGTAGTTGCAGAGAATGAAATCGTGCTCTCCCGACGTTATACCCTTCACCAGCGCATCGGTGACACCCGCCGCGCTCATCTCCGGCATCAAGTCGTAAGTCGCGACCTTGGGACTCGGCACCAGCACCCGATGCTCACAGCGAAACGGCTCCTCGACACCGCCGTTGAAGAAGTAAGTCACGTGCGGGTACTTCTCGGTTTCCGCGGTCTTGAGCATGTCGAGCCCGTGCGACGACAGAACTTCAGCCAGGATCCGCACCATCGACGTCGGCTCGAAGGCGACCGGCACATCGAAGGTTTTGTCGTAATTGGTGAGAGTGGTCACAGTCACCTTGGGACCGTCGCTCGTATCGAAGCCGTCGAAGCTCGAATCGATCAGCGATCGCACGATCTGGCGCATCCGATCCGAGCGATAGTTGAAGCAGATGACAGCGTCGCCATCGTGCATTGGCGCCACCGGCTTGCCGTTCTCCACGATCACGACGGGGAGCATGAACTCGTCGGTCTTTTCGGCTGAATACGACTTCCGGATTGCTTCCAGCGGATCCGTTTCCGTCGCGCCTTGCCCTTGCACGATCGCCCGATACGCAAGCTGGGTGCGATCCCAGCGACGGTCTCGATCCATGGCGTAGTAGCGCCCGGAAACGCTCGCGATCTTCGCCGGTGAGCCGGTCTTCCGGATGTACTCCAGTAGCTCCTGCATGTAACCGAGCGCGGATTTCGGGAGGGTGTCGCGTCCGTCGAGCATCGCGTGAATCGCAAGTCGTGCGATCCCCTGTCGCTTGGCGAGATCGAGCAGCGCGAAGAGATGCGAGTCGATGGCATGGACGCCGCCCGCGCCGATCAATCCCATCAAATGAAGGGTTCCGTCTTTTGCTTTGACTCGCTCGCACGCAGCCACCAGCGCGGGATTCGAGTAGAAGCTCCCATCAGCGATCGCCGAAGAGATGCGTACCAGATCCTGCATCACGACGCGGCCCGCGCCGAGATTGAGGTGTCCGACTTCGCTGTTGCCCATTTGGCCGGCCGGCAAACCCACGCGCAGTCCGGATGCTTCGAGCAAAGTGCGGGACCCGCGCGACCACAAGGCGTCCCAGGTCGGGGTGTCCGCGAGCGCGATCGCGTTGCCTTCGGTCTCGGGGCGATAGCCCCATCCATCGAGTACGATGAGCGCGACTGGTCGCGCTCGTGGTATGCTTGCCATTATATCAGGTAATGTAATTCCACCCTGACGAGAGGGCGCGCAGACCCACATGGCTTTTTTGAGACCGAAGCAGGAGACCGGACCGGACACCCGGCGCCGCGCGGAGCGCGCCGCCGAGGGTGACCGCCGACGTGGCAGTTGGAAAGATTTCCGCCGTGCCTATCCCGGTTTCGTCTTCGTGCTGGGTCTTGGACTGGCGGCAATGGTCGGCATCGACGCGTGGCTACTGGCGAAGCGCGTCAAGTACAACCACGACGTCAAACAGCTTCGTCAGCACATGACCGCCACCGAGCGTGAGCGCACCGACGCGATCGTCCAGTCGGAGCAGAACAAGCTGCGCATCGCAATCGAGCTGGCCAAGCGACAGGCAAAATTCGACAAGCGACTTCATCTCAATGTCTCGGTCGATAGCGCAAGGATGTACCTCACGCGTGAAGGCGCGCTGTTGCGCGAGATGCCCGTGCAGTTCGGGCCAGAACGACCGCCAACGCCGAAGGATACCGCCCCGCCGCAAGCGATTCCGCGCGGAGAGCGCACCATTGCCGACCTCAGCGACACCCGCATCGTCCTCGATGGAGGCGCACAGATCCTCTCGTCGAGTAGTGCTCAGCTTTCCAACGACACGACTGCCATCCCACCAGGATCGCTCCGCATTACTGCCGAAGACATGAAAGCGATCATGCCGAACCTTAGCGCGGGTATGAAGGTATACTTTTACTGATGACCAGAATCTTTTCATACGGCGGCCGAACGGTCTGGATGCTAATCTCCGGATTCATCGTGGCCGCCATCCTCAGCGTGATGTTGCTGACAAATACCGCGGAGCTCCGTTACACGCGGGACGTCAGCCGCATGGTGTACAACGACAACCTCGGCGTTCTCAACGAGGTTAAATCCAAGCTGGGCATGACGACCGACAGCTTGCGTTCGCTGATGAACGAGACCGCGGCGGAGGCTGCCAATCAGCCCTACATCGTCGTCAGCATGGCCGATCATCGGCTTTGGTACAAGCAAGGGAAGGAGATTCTGTTCGAGGCGCCGGTCGCGACTGGCAGCGGTAAGGAGCTGGTTGGCGGGTCCAACGGACAGTGGCGATTCGAGACTCCGCGCGGACGCCTGACAGTAAAGGCAAAGGATGAAAACCCAGCTTGGGTACCGCCCGACTGGCATTACGTCGAGCAGGCGCACAAGAGGGGCCTTGGGATTGTTCATCTGGATCCAGGTGAGACCCTCGCGACAGGTGATGGCGGGGTCGTCACGACGAGTAATGGCGAGGTCGTAAGACGTTACTCCGACGGCCGCTCAGTGTCTTTAGGAGGGGGAGTTGAAGGCAAGGAGATCGTCGTAAATGGAAACATCGTTGTGCCGCCTTACGGCACCACTGCGCGTAGATACATGGGTGTTCTGGGGACCCGCCGCCTCGAGCTTGGCGATGGGTACGGAATCCACGGCACGGACCATCCCGAGACAATCGGGCAGTCCGTCAGTCACGGCTGCGTGCGTATGCGCAACGAGGACATCGAACGCCTCTACCCGATGGTCGCCATCGGAACGCCAGTCTACATCTACTAAAAAAGAAGTCTTTTGACGTCGGCAGTTGTAAGCGACAGACGCCGGCCAACCGGCGAGGAGCTGGAGCTTCCTGATGATTTGCCCGTCAGAAGGCGCCATGTCGGCCGCCTGCTCTGGCTGGCGATTGCTGCTGTCGCGGCAGTAGGAGCCTTCCAGTTTCTTCAGGCCGCCGGCGACACCACCGATAAACCGATCGGCACCTTCACGCGCGCTGTCGTTCCGCTCGCCAATCCATCGGTGACAGCGTTCGGTGCGAGCGGGGAAGTGAAGCTCGCATTCGCGATGCCGGCGCAGGAGATCTCCTATCCGCTCGACGTGCACGGTGATCCGACGTCGCTTCAGTACGCGTGGATTCGCGTCGGCGACACCGCGCTTGCCACAAACCCCCAACCTCTGAGCGGCGACAAAGTCAACGCGCCCCCCGAAGCCGGCTTCTTTCACATGGCCCTCATCAAGGCCGACCAGCAGAGGACCGTGGAAGGCCTTACCCTCGCGGTGCTGGTGCCATTCGAGGAAAAAGAAGGCAGCATGCTCCACGGCTATCGCATCGGCACGTACCTCGCCGAGCGAATTCGCGGCAAGCAACCCCCGCCCGAAGGATTTCTCGAGATCAGACCGACCGATCTCGACATCCCGATCACCAAGCATCTCAAAGTCGGCGATTTCCTCAACCACGATCAGCAGGGCGTGTGGCCAAGCTTCGCCGCGGTTAACCCGAAGCTTCTCGACAAGCTGGAGCTCGTGATTCAGGAGATAGCTCGCTGGCACGGTGACAAGGCTGTCGCCGATGTCGAGCTCGATGTTCACTCCGGCTTTCGCGCACCCGCCCACAATCGGCGAGTTCGACGCGCCGCCAGCGACAGTCAGCACCAGTACGGCGACGCCGCCGACGTTGCGATCGACGCCAACGGCGATGGCCGCGTCACCGCAATCGACAGCCGGATGGTCGGCCTCGCGGTAGAGATCGTCGAGCTAAAGCACCCCGAGCTCGTAGGCGGCCTTGGCATTTACACGAGCGGACACTCGAGCACCAATTACGTACATATCGATGTGCGCGGGCGGAGGGCGAGGTGGCGGGGGGGCGGCTGACCTGCGAACTGGCAACTGCGGACTAACCAAAGGTAGGCAGTTCGCAGAGAAGCTCAGACTGGAGTTCGCAGCGTTGCTACCGCCATTCGTGGCGCTCGACGCTCCGAAAGCCACACACATAGCTGCCAACTGATTGCTGTGCAGACTCTGCCCCCTGCCTACCTTTAGTTGTAGTTCGGGATCGAGCTGCACTTCCGTTACGCGCTGGCGCCTTTCGAGCGCCAAGAAGAGATTAGTGAGATATGAACGACATCCTCCGCGAGCGCCTCATTCGGAAGCTGGACACGCTTCCTGAAGAACGCATCTACCAGATCCTCGACTTCATCGATTTTCTGGAATCGAAGTACGCGCCCAAGCCTTCGACTGCGCCGAATCCGCTGAAACGCTTCGCCGAAGGAGTGGAAGACACGTTGCGGGCAGGCAAAATGTCGGCGACCGCCATCGCCGGCACCATGAACGTGATGAACAAGGCCGTTGGTGTCGTCACCGATGTCGCCAATGCTGGCAAGTCAGTTGCAAGTGGGATCGTCGGAGTCGTATCGTCGGTAGCTTCGCCTTCGCCATCGCCCAATGCGACGACCGGTCCGACGGCGCCGGCTGCGACGCATCCAGTGTCACCATCGTCCGACGTTCCACCAACGCCGCCACCTGGAGATCAGCGTAAGTGAGAACACAATCCGCGCGCTCGCACGCCGCATCAAGCGCCAGAAAGCGTCGCACCGGTGGTGCGGCGTCGAACGCTCGGCCCGCGCGCGGACCTGAGCGTACCAAATCCGCCGCCTCGACGGTGGAGGCTCCCCGGGGCAACGCCAAGCGCACCATCGTATCGACGATGAAGGAGCTGCCGAACTTTCTGCGTCTGCTCGGCGGCCTCATGACCGATCGACGGGTCTCGAACACAGACAAGCTGCTCGTCGGCGGAGCGGTTACGTATCTCCTGATGCCGATGGATTTCATTCCCGACTTCATCCCATTCATCGGCGAGATCGATGATTTGTTCGTGCTGGTGCTGGCCCTGCAGCGGTTGATTGCGAATGCTCCGCGCTCCGCGCTCGAGGATCACTGGATGGGCGATCCGGCGCAGTTGCGATCGCTGGATCTCGAGCGCGTTCTCGTCGCGGCTGCCTTTTTCCTGCCGCGCCGTGTCAGAAGGCGGTTGAGGACGATTGGCCGCGAGATTTAACGCGCTTCTCCTGGCGGTGCTTTGGTCTAGCGCCTGCCACCGCGGCACCTCAACGGACGTAATGCTGTTAACGGGACGCTGCACGACCCACGTCCGCACGCTGACAACTCCGCCCCAGCTGCCGAGCGCGCCTTCGCTGCGCCCGGGATTTGGCGGCGTTATTGGAACTCTCGCCGATTCAGGCGGAGCGCTGCGACGTTTTCCGATTCTGGCGCTGACGCCGGGCGACGCACCGAACTCACCGCACGCGTCGACAAGCGCAGACAGCCTGGGCGGGTTCGTTTTCGACGCGCTGCCGCCGGGCCGCTACCGGCTGTTCGTTCGAGCATTTGCGCATAAACCAGATTCGACAGAAGTTGATGTCTCCGCGGGTAGGATAGACACCGTGGCATTAAGGCCGATTTTCTTTCAATGCGTTCGCTGATGAGGACCTGACCATGTGCAGAAATATCAAGACGCTCGCCAATTTCGAACCGCCGGCAACTGAGGACGAGGTGCGCGCATCCGCGCTCCAGTTCGTGCGTAAGTTGAGTGGAACGACCAAGCCATCGCGCGCCAACGAAGAAGCGTTCAACGAAGCAGTCGAGGAAGTCACTGCTGCCGCGAACAAGCTCATTCATTCGCTCAAGACCAGCGCGCCGCCGCGCAATCGGGAAGTCGAGATCCAGAAGGCACGCGAACGCTCGCTCAAGCGATTCGCCTGATGACGCGACTCGGCTTCCTGGTTGCCATGACGGCCTTAACGGCATGCTCGCGTCGACCCTACGTCGAGCCTGCGCCGCGCGGTGTCGTTCTCAAATCGGCGCAGCTCGGGTTGTACAGGAAGGAAGTCGTCACCAAGCAGGAACCGGATACCTTCGTCGCGCCGGACGCGACGATTTGCCGAGTATCGCCGGACGTGTTCAAATCAACGTCGCTGCACAGCATCGCCTATTGCAACTGGCAGTGAGTCCAGGCGATCTGCCTCGAGGCCACCCAATGAAATTTCTCTTTCTCGCAATCGCGCTGATGATTGCCAACGCTCCTGACGCGAATTGTCAAACAGCCCAGCCCGATCCGCTGCGCACCGACTGGCCCGATCTCGCCAAATATCGCGACGCCAATGCGCAGCTTCGTCCGCCCGCAAGGAACGAGAACCGGGTCGTCTTCATCGGTAACTCGATCACCGAGGGCTGGACTCACTATTTCCCGACGATGTTCGCCGGGAAGCCTTACATCAATCGCGGCATTAGCGGGCAAACCACGCCGCAGATGCTGATTCGTTTTCGCCAGGACGTAATCGCTCTCAAGCCTAAAGTCGTCGTGATTCTGGCCGGCATCAACGACATTGCCGGGAACACCGGCCCATCGACTCTCGAAATGATCGAGGACAACCTCGCTTCGATGACTGAGCTGGCGCAGTCCAACGGCATCCGCGTCGTGCTGTCGTCGGTGCTGCCGGCCTTCGATTTTCCGTGGCGGCCCGGCCTCCAGCCAGCGCCGAAAGTCATCGCTCTAAATAAATGGATAAGGGACTACGCTCGGAAACGCGGCGCCGTCTACCTCGATTACCACTCGGCAATGGCCGACGCGAACGGCGGGATGCGCGCCGGGCTCGCATCAGATGGAGTTCATCCGACGGAAGCCGGATACCGCCTGATGGCACCCCTCGCTGAGCAGGCTATCGCGAAGGCACTGCGGAGGAAGTGAGCTCCGCTGCACAGCGTCTCAGCACGGGCGACAAGATCCGTCTGATCGCTCCGCTCGTGATTTATGCCGTCCTCGCGTTTGTGGCTTGGAGGCTTGGCTATTTCCATGAGCAAAAGGTCGCACAGGAAGCCAAAGCTTCGGGACCAGGCCCCTTTGTCGACGCTGTGTTTGTCATGATCTACGCAGCTGTCGGCGCCCTGGGTTTACCCGTCACCGTCCTGGCGTACGGCGCGGGAGCGGTGTTCGGCTTTTGGCGAGGATCCATTCTTGTCTGGATCGGTTCTATGCTTGGCGCGATTGGTGGCTACTACCTCGCGCGGGGGATCCTGGCGAAGCCCGCGCGGCAACTTCTCGGTCACTATGGCGACAAGGTGCACTTACATCGCAAAGGCAATGTTTTCCTGACCGCCCTTCGTCTACAACTTCTACCCGTGGTACCCTTCGGTCCGTTCAACTACGCCGCTGCGATTAGCAGACTGGATCCGATCCCGTTCTTCGCCGGTACAGCACTCGGCATAATTCCCGGAACGTTGATGGCGACCTTCATCGGTGATCGATTCGTGGCCGGCGCGCACGGAAAGAGCAAAAAACCATATCTGGTCGGGGGCACGGTTGCGGCGCTGGCGCTCGCAGTATCATTCGCGCCAAAGGTCTGGGAGAAATTCCGGGCACGGAAATCCCGCTAAGTCGTTCTGTCAGTTGAATCGCGTCGCGCGCCACAGCGCGGACGCCGCGGTCGCCAGCATTCCAATCGTGGCCACAATTAGAGCAAGCGACCAGCCCGGCCGAATGCTGATTTGCGGCGCGCGCGCGACGACCGCAAACGCGATGATGATCGCCGTAGCTACTCCGACCACCAGCCAGTCTAACGGGCTGCGTCTCCGGGTCGCGTCGATTGCACCCGCCTCGCCTGCGATGCGAGCCTGGGTGTACTCAGCCCGAACGCCATAACGGTTGCCTTCACGCTCCGCTGCTTCCTGCCAGCGTAAATGCTCGCGACGATCGACTGACGAGAGCGCGATGACCCCGGCGCCGAGCGCCATTATGATCGAACCTCCGATCACCTGCGCCAACACTGATCCCGACGCCGAGCGGAGCTCACCGAAAACGAGAATGCCCCACAACAATCCCCAGAGCTGATTCGTGTTCGACAGAGGAATGCCGCGCGTGATTCCCGCGTATTTCACTGCGTATTGCTGAAAGAGGTCGCCGATCACCCAGATAAAGCCACCTGCGAGCAGCCAGAAAAGAACGTGCTTCGCGCCAGCGAGCTGTGACCATAACGCGCTCGCGCCGCCCGAATACGTCACAGCGAGAATCGACATCATGCCGAGCTCGCCAACTGTAAAGAACGTCACGAAAGACAGCGGGCTCATTCCGGTGAGGTAGGCTTTGCGGTAGGGGATGTACATCGTGCCCCACAACACTCCCGCCGAAAGCGCAGCGACGACTCCGCGCGCCGCGTCGCGCGACGGAACCTGAGATGCCGACGCAATCGCCAACACCGTTGCTCCCGCGAACATCAGTAGCGCACCACCAATCACGCCGAACCAGCGGCGCGAGTCGGCGCCGCGAAGCTCCTTGAAGAACACGATTCCCCAGATGATCCCGAGCATGCTGTTGCTGTTCCACAGCGGGAAGGCGATGCTCAAGCCGACATCCCGCACCGCGAAAATCGTGAGCGTGTTGGCGACGGCCCACAGACACCCGGCAAGAATTGCCCATACGATCAGGTGTGGCGCCTGGCGGAGGTCCGCGGCGATGTACGATGTGCCCTGGATGAGCGCCGGCAGTGACCACCGTGCCAGAAAGACTCCGATTACCATCGTCAGCGAAATTACGACCGGCGAAAGTCCAAGGGTGACTAGCTTGGTCGGGGCCTCAGCGGCGCCAAGCCAGGCGCCGGCGGTAAGACCGCAAAGCATGCCGACGTTTTGGAGAGTGCGGAGTCGAGGCGCTTCGATCACACCGCGTGATTGCAGATCCCGCGGTTCCAGCTCGACAGCGCTCACGAGATCCAGCGCAGAACGATCAGTCCGCCCACGAGGACCGCAACCGGCACCCAGAATTGCACATCTGCCAGCACAGTTTTGAGCAGGCTACGATTTGGCGGGCCGTCTCGCATTAGTCTCTCCGTCGGGGGCCACAATGGGCGGCCAATGTTGAGAGGACTGGCGTCGTTCCGCAAGTGCGGCATCATTCTAGTCTTACCCGCACAGGAGATTGAATGGCGAAGGAGGAATGGCGCTCGATTGTGGCTTCCTCGCTGGACTGGGAACAGGCTCACGCCAGACTGGAAAGCGCGATCAAGGGACTTTCTTCCGACCAGCGCGGCCGACGACCGCCTGCGATGCCTCATTCGGTCTGGGAGCTGCTCGAGCACATTCGGATTACCCAGCACGATCTGCTCGACTTCGTGCAGAATCCCGATTACGAAGAGAAGCTCAAATGGCCGGACGATTACTGGCCAAAGGCACAAGCGCCGGCCAGCGATAAGGCGTGGAACGAGAGCGTCGCGTCCTGGCGCAAGGACCGCATGGCGCTCGAGCGATTCACGACGCAGACCGAAATCGATCTGACGACCAAAATTCCTCACGGCACTGGTCAGACCTACCTGCGAACAGTTCTCGTTGCGCTCGACCACGCCGCGTATCACATCGGTCAGATCGTGGCGACTCGCCGCATGCTCGGCGCGTGGCCACCCGCGAAGTAATGAAGCGCGGCAAGAAATCCGATTCATCGCGGG
>Ga0075434_100005965_pt1 | contig 11150 bp, 9 predicted proteins | sample RhiMethybrSRZTD3_FD_75298 | JGI IMG/M metagenome (GOLD analysis project Ga0075434, IMG submission 75298) | Populus rhizosphere microbial communities from Tennessee, USA - Rhizosphere MetaG P. TD hybrid SRZTD3 | ecosystem: Host-associated > Plants > Roots > Rhizosphere > Soil | place: USA...
CACGAGTAGCGCTTCTGCTTGATGCCGCCACCCGAGAACCATGGCGTCGAAGACGAGGCGCTGCAGCCTTCGCAGGTGAAGTCGGAGACCTGCCACGCGAAGCGCACGAACAGCGACTGCTTCTGCGAGAGTTGGCTGTCCCCGCGTGTGAACGACATGTGATTGAACTCGGGGCTGGGGAAGACACCGTTCATGTTGTCGTAGAAATTCCCCGCCGTCTTGCGCACGACGACGTTGTCGTAAAGGTGGTTTTCCAACCCCTCTGCCGCCTCGAAGAAGTGCACGCGATCCTTGACCACGGGACCGCCAATCGCCAGGCCGTACTGATGACGATTGAAGTTCGGCTTCGGCTGCCCAGCCGCCTTCGCGAACGGATCGATGGCGTTGAGCGTCTTGTTGCGATAGAACTCGAACGCTTCGCCGTGCAGGTTGTTGGTGCCGCTCTTGGTCGCCATCGAGACGGCGCCACCTGCAGTCCATCCGTATTCAGCAGGCGACTGGCTGACGAACACCTTGAACTCCTGGATCGCCGACTGCGGGAAGTCTTGCCGCGGCTCGCCGGTATTGCCCTCCTTGTTCCACACGCCATCGACGAGCAGCGCTGAACCGTTGGTGAATGCGCCGGCTCCGATGTTCGAGTTTGCCTTGCGCGCGCGCACGGCATCCTGATTCGTGCCGGGCAGCAGCAGCGCCAGATCCATCGGCTGGCGCGTCGCGAGCGGCAGCATCTGCATCTGGTCCTGCGTGACGATGCCCGAGATGTCGGTCTTGGTGACTTCGATGACCGGCGCTTCGCCGGTAACCGTTACCGATTCCTGCAGCCCCTGCACCTGCATCGTGACATTCCGCGTCGTCTCGCTGCCGACCGCGACGGTGATGTCCGGCACCGTCACGGTGCCGAATCCCTGCAGCTCGGCTCGCAGTTCGTAACGTCCGGGGAGAAGCCCGGCCAGCCGGAATCGGCCGTCCGCTTCCGTGGTGATGTTCCGCGTCGCACCGGTATCGACGTTGCGCGCGGTTACTGTCACGCCGGGAAGCACGCCTCCCTGAGCGTCGCTGGCGATTCCCGCGATGACGCCATTGGTGGTCTGCGCCATTGCGGGTGTCGCGATGAACGCGAGCGCAACCAACAGCGTCGCGAATGATAGACGTCGCAACATGTGTGTCCCTCCGCTGAATTAGTTCGAACCGCTTGCCGCTGGAATTTCGAGCACGTCGTGCGCTTCCGTTGCGTACGGGTGGTCGTAGCCCGCCATGTCGGGCGCACCGCCACCTTCCATCTTTCCGCTGACGACGTGAAGTTTGTTGCCGATGAAGCCCATGGCGTTGCCATGGCGCGCGCTCGGCATCGATGGGAGGATGTCCCAGGTGTTGCTCGCCGGATCGTACGCCTCGAGCGCGCGGAACGCCGCCGCCAGCTGCCGGTTCTGCAGCTCGCCCCCGCCGACGTAGATCTTGCCGTTGTAGGTGGCCGCGCCGCCGCCGCTGCGCGGCGTCGGCATTCGGTCCTTGATCGCACCCCACAGGTTCGTTGCGGGATCATATTCCTCGACGACATCTATGTTGGTCGTCGCGGGAATGTTGCCGGCGCCGATGCGGCCGCCGATGACGTAAATCTTGTTGTTCACCACGCCGGAGAACGCGTGGTTGCGCGCGGTGGGCATCGGGCTCTTCTCGGTCCACGTGTTCGCCGCCGGGTCGAACATTTCGTTGCGGCCGGTGACGCGCGTGCCCTGCCCGTTCTCGAGCGGCTCGAGCCCTCCGATCAGGTAAATCTTGTCGCCAACCGTTTCCGCGATCGCCGAGCACCGCTTTACCGGCAGCGCCGCCTTTGCGGTGTAGTTGTCCGTTGCCGGGTCGTACTCCCACACGTTCGTGCTGCCGCCCTCGCCGCTGATGGCGCGCGTGCAGCCGCCGAAGATGTAGATCTTGCCGTTGAAGGCAGCCTGCGCCTGGTGATGCACCGCCACGGGAATCGGCTTCTTCTTCGTCCACTTGTCCGGCCCCGGGTCGTACTCGTAGACCAGTGCCGGCGGACAACTGAAGCAGGGTCCCTTGCTCACGTTCGGCGGCGGCGGCTGTACTCCCTTCGGCGTGAAGCCGAATCCGCCGATCACGTAGAACTTTCCATTGACGACGGTGCCGTACAACTCTTCTTCCGGTTCCGGGAACGGCGCCGCCTTGGACCATCGCATGCCGCGCGCCGGCGGGTTCTGGGCGATCACCGTTTCGCCGAGCGCGAAGCCGATGACGCACGCAGCGAGCACCGCTGCGAAGACACGTCTCACGTGCATTAGTTCTCTCCGAAAATGAATGGGATTCAGATTGGGCGGAGTGTACGTCTCAAGGGCACCCAAGACAAGCGCCGTGTTATCGTGTGCGCCGAAGGAGCGTCATCATGACATCGCTAATGCGCCGGACCAGTACGGCTCTCGCTGCGGGGCTGGTCTTCGGGATATTGACGGTTTCCGCGCAGCAGTCCCCTGGACGCTGGGACACCGAGAAGTACGCCAAGCTGCCGCAGCCCGCGGAGGAATACACGCCGGTGCAGGTCAACGACAAGCTCTATCTCATTGGCGGCAACGCGGCGGTGCTGACGCCCGGCGCGCGCGCGACGCATCCGGCCCGGGTCATGGTGTACGACCTGGCGAACAACACCTGGACGGAGAAGAAGAACACACCCTTCTTCGCCGACCACATGAGTGCCGCCACAGCGAACGGCAAGATCTACGTGTTCGGCGGCTCCGGCGCGATGACGCAGGAAGCGCCGAGCGGCACGCTCGACAACGCGTGGGAGTACGATCCGGCGGCCGACAGCTGGAAGGCACTCGCGAAGCTGACCTCGAAGCGCACTGCCGGGGCGGCCATCGAGTTCAGCGGGAAGATTTACTTCATCGGCGGCTCGGCGGATGTGACCGGCGCCGACGGCCGCGTGCAGAATGCGGGCCTCGTTGTCGGCACCAACGAGGTATATGACCCTGCCACGAATACGTGGCAGGCACGCAAGGCGATGCCGACCCCCCGCAACCATCCGGCAATCGGCGTCGTCAATGGAAAGATCTATCTGATCGGCGGGCGCATTACGGCCAACAACATCGGTGGATATGCGGCCGCAAACGTTGACGTGGTCGAGGAGTACAACCCGGCTACGGATTCATGGCGCGCGATGAACCGCATGCCGTCGGCGCGCAGCGGACAGGGATGGACGACGTATCAGAACAAAATTTACGTAGCCGGCGGCGAGCAGCACGACTATCACATCGAAGGCGTGCTGCGCGACGTCGAGGTCTTCGATCCGGCAGCGAACGACTGGTATCGCCTGCCGGCGCTGCCGACGGGCCGGCACGGCGTCAACGTCGCCGCCTTCAACGGCAGGCTGTTCGTCATCGGCGGCCACACGGTGTTCGCCGGCGGCGGCGGCCATGCGCTGGATTCGCCGCTCAACGAGGTATTCGAGTTCGCGGGTGCAGGACGTACCAACTGATGCAGTCACAAACCACGGAGGCACGAAGACACGGAGGTACCTAATGTCTTTGCTCCGTGCCTCCATGGCTCCGTCGTTCGTGGCGGTAATGTTTCTCGCGCGCGCTGCAAGCGCCCAGGGCTCCTACGAGGCTCCTCCGTACGACTCCATTCACATCGCCGTTCCCGAGATCTCGACGGCGCTCGACTGGTATCGAAACAACATCGGCGGCAACGCGGGTGAGACCGCCGATCGCATCGCGTTCGGCAGGTGGACGGGCGACCATCCACTTCCGCTGTCGTTGATCTTTGAAGTCTCTGCTGGTGCGAAGCCGAGCGCGGGTAGCGTCATCGACAGCCTCGGGTTCTCGTACGCCGACCTCGACGCCAAATTGAAGGAGCTGCAGGCGGCGGGCGTGAAGATCACCGCACCGGCGGTGAAGACAGGTCAGGACTGGAAGCGCGCCTTCATCGAGGATCCATGGGGGACGCGCATCGAACTCGTCGAGGATCCGGAAAACCTCGGCCTGCATCACGTCAATCTGCACGTCAAAGACATCAACGCGAGCCTTGCCTGGTACGTGCGCGCCTTCGGTGGGGACCGGGCGAGCGTCTATGGGCGCGAAGGGATCCGCTACCGCGATCTCGGCCTGTTCTACGTGTTCGCGTCAAAAGACGACGCGGCCGAGCCGAGCGAGGGCCACTCACTCGACCGCATTTCGTGGGGACCGATCGATCTGGACAAGACGGTCAACGACCTAAAGCAGATGGGGTTCGACAAGTTCTCGTCGGACACGAACCCGCGCGCCAACCCGCAGTGCAACTTCATCGCGAGCGGCGCGGAGGAAGGCATCCGTCGGCTGTTCTGTACTCAGCCGAACCAGCTCCCCCACCGCACCGTGTATCTGGTGGCGCCCGACGGCGTCAAGGTGGAGCTCACCCAGCATCTGGAAGCGGCCGGGCATTAGGAAATTCCAAGCTCAAAATTCCGAGCATCAAGACCCAAGATTCTCTACTGCGGCCACGCCGCGTCGACGTCCATGTTGACGATGGCCTGTACCTGTGCGGTGGGAACCTGCGGCCGGATGTACGGGCGCCCCACGCTCTTGTGGCACGAGTAGCAGCTCTCGAGCATTGTTTTGTAATTCTTCTCAAATGCGGGGGCATCCTTCTTCGCGATCGCGTCCTTGACCATCGCGAGGCTGCTCGTATCGATGCCGTCGAAGATGCCCGTCAGGTCTACATCGGTGCCGTCGGCCGTGTTACGAATCGTGGGATTTTTCCGGACGAGCTGCTGAATGTGTCCGCGCGCTTCGTTGAAGTAATACTGCGCCAGCGGCCAATTCCGCTTCCGCCCCGCCCACCACAAGTTGGTCCAGTGCCACTGCACGTCCATCATGATCGTCGAGTTTGTCGGGATTAACTGTCGCAGCGCTGCTACCTCCTGCGACAACTGCTCGTTCGTCAGCGTCGGAGGCGCGCCGCGTCGGCCCTCGCCCTGCTGCGCGTATAAGGTCGGCAGATTCATGCCGATCAGGATTCCAGCGACGAGCAACAGCCCGCCGATAATGACATGCCTCGACATGACAGTTCTCCTCAATGATTAGGTCGGTGAATAGAGTTCGAGCTCGTGCGAATCCACGATCGTCTTCATCAGTGCTGCTCCTTTTCGCGCCGTCCCGTGGATCTTGGAACTTGGAACGTGGAGCTTGGAACTTGGCAGCTTACCTAAGCTCCAACACATCGTGTTGTGCCGTGTTCAGCGGCTCCCCTCCGCCGAAGGCTGCCGTAATGTGGCCGCCGACGACATGGAAGCGGTTGCCGATGACGCCGCCCGACACTCCGTAGCGCGCCAGCGGCATGTTGCCGAGCGCCTGCCAGCTGTTGCTCGCCGGGTCGTAGGCCTCGAACGCGCGCGATACGGAATTGTTCAGGGCCGTGATGCTTTCCCCGCCGGCGACATAGATGCGGTTGTTGAAGACGCCCGCGACACCTTCATCACGCGGCGTCGGCATCCGGTCCTTGAGAAAGCCCCATTTGTCCGTGGCAGGGTCGTACTCCTCGACGACGTCCGTCACGCTGCCCGTCGTCGCAAACGCGGTCGCGACGCGGCCACCGATCAAGTAAATCTTTCCATTGACGACACCAGCAAACATCGAGTTGCGCGGCGTCGGCAGAATCTGTTTTGCGGCCCAGGTATTGGACGCGGGATCGTAGACCTCGTTGCTGTCGAGCACGCGATGCGGCTGGTTCGGATCGAGCGACTGCCCCTCGCGCGCCTTGTAGTTGGTCGCGCCGCCCATCACGTAGATTTTTCCGCCAGCTGCAACGGCAACGGCGGCCAGCCGCGCCGTCGGCATGGCGGCGAGCGCCTTCCACGAATCCGCGGCGGGGTCATATTCCCATGCGTTGTTTGCAGGGACGTACGCGCCGCTGCCAGGCTGCTTCTGCGTGCCGCCGCCAAACACGTATATCTTTCCGCCGTTCTCCGCCACGGCGACGTGATGCGCCGCCAGCGGCATGTTCTTCTTTCTCGTCCACTTGTCACCGGCCGGATCGTATTCCCACACGGCGCCCGGAGGTGTCCCGGTCAGGGCGACGGGATTGCCGCCGATTAGATAGAGCTTGCCGTTCGCGACGACACCGTTGCGCTCTTCGTTGGCTTCGGGAACGGGTGCAAGACGAACCCACCGCTGTCCGGGCGGAAGTCCTGGAGCGATACCCTGACCCGGAGCACCTGCGTCGCCGCGGCCGCCACGGCCCTGCGCGGACAGCGTGGCCGCCGAGAGCAGCAGGATGAAGAAAATGCGTCCTCTAAAAATGACCGCCGGCCCCATTTAGCGCGTGCCTCCCGCCGCCGGCTTGCCGATGATGAAGCCTTCCACCGCCGGGGATCCGCCGGGACCTCCGCCGCCGGTGCCGCTCTGCAGCTGGCCCGTGGCGGTGTAGAAGACGCCGTTGATGATGCCGCCGGCAAACCCGTGGCGTGCGACGCTCATCGGCGGCAGCTCGTACCAGAGATTGCGCGCCGGATCGTACGCCTCGGCATTGCGGAACACGCCCACCATGTCGCGATTCAGATATTCACCGCCCGACATGTAAATCAACTTGCCGTCGGTGGCGAACGCCATGCCGCTGCGCGGATACGGCATGCGCGCGCGCACGCGCCACGTGTCGGTCGCCGGGTCGTACTCCTCGACCGCATCCGTGCTGCTCGCGCCGACGAATGACGATCCGATGCGGCCGCCCATCACATAGATCTTTCCGTTGACCGCGCCGCCGGCGAGATGGTTGCGCGGTACAAGCATCGGCGCCTTCGTCTCCCACTTCCCCGTCTCGGGATCGAACACTTCAACCGTGTTCACGGTGCGATGCGGTACGTTTGCGGCGATCGAGACGTCTTCGGTCTGCAGCGGGTGATATCCGGCTCCGCCAATGACCCAGATCTTGTTGTTCAGCACCAGCGCGATGCCGCCGCCGCGCTTGGTCGGCATCGGGCCGAGCTCACGCCACTTGTCGGTTGCCGGCGTGTACTCCCACACGCGATTGGTGGGATACCAGTTGTCGCTGGTCGGCGAGATCTTGACGCCGCCGCCAAACGTATAGAACTTATCTTTGAAGCCGGTGATCGCCTCGTGATGCACCGGCATCGGGATGTCGGTCTTCTTCGTCCACTTGTCAGCGGCCGGGTCGTATTCATTGAGCCACCCCGCGAGTCCGCCGGGCGCGTTCGCGCCGTAGCCCCCGAGGATGTACAACTTGCCATTGACGACCGCCGCGCCGACTTCCTGCGTCGGCTGCGGATAGGGCGCGAAGTTCTGCCAGTGTCCCTCTGGATATTGCGCCGACAACGTCGTCGCTGCCGCGACGAGCATGACCGCGCAGAAGAATCGCGATTTCATGATTAGTTCGTCTCCGTTATTGGTCGTGGCGCCGGCGCCTGCACTCTGCCCTGTACCTTCTCCGCGAACTGACTGAACGGCACGACGGCCCTGCCGTGTGATGGCGCGAGCTGCGCGACATCGAGCTTCAGCTCCTTCAACCGCGTATCAAGCGCCGCGTAGTACGGGCTGACCAGGCCTGGCGGTGGATCGTTGGGCCGCGGCATGCCGAAGTCGTTGAAGATGTCGGTGATCATCAACAGCTTCTCCTTCGGCAGATACGACATCAGCAGATTCTCGGCGTGGCCGTTCTCCACGTGGTAGATGTCCATCTCGCGCGTGCCGTCGCTGATGACGTACTTATCCTTGTCCTTCAGGTAGATGAAGTTCGCCTTCTTCGCGTTCTTCGTCAGCGCGTCCGGCTCCAGCGTGTGCGGCGCCTTCAGCACGACGTCCTCGTAGAACTTCTTGTTCATCTCGTGCGTGATGATCGTCGAGCCCTCGGCCACGAATGCCCGCAATCCCGCGGAATGATCGGAATGATGGTGCGAGTTGACGTGATACTTGATTGGTTTACCCGGCACGAGCCGATGCGCCTCGGCGATGTTGGCCAGCGCGCGCCCTTCGGTTACAGACGACTCGACGATGACGAGGAAGTCCTTGAACTCGACGAGCTGACTGTTCGGATCCGGCGCGCCGGCCAGATACCACACGCCGTCGGCGACCTTCGCCGATTCAACGCGTGCAGCCTGTGCGCCGGCGGCGGGAGCCTGCAGGCTCACCGCCGCGTTCGGTTCGACGCTCGCCACGTTGATGTCCAGCACGGGATAGATCCACTGCTTCTGGACGATGTGGCCGGGAAACTTCACGCCGTTGAAGTCCCGGTAGTCGCTGAACATCGTCTCGATGGACATGTCGCCGAGGGTCGGCTGCGGCGTCCACGTTTCGATCTTCTCGATCAGGTGCTGGGCGTTGATGTAGCCATTCACCTTGTACTTCCCGCCAGCCGTGAACGACACCATGGTCATCGGCCTGCCCGCCACACGTGTCTGAGTCATGGTCGGCTGCGCCGCCAACGCCGCGCGGACGAAGCCCTGCGGCGTCAGCAGGACGGAGCCGCCGCCCCAGGCGGAGTTGTCGCCGGTCATGGCGGCCTGCGTCGTATCGGTGTAGAGCGGCTGCTGGCCGCCGCCGTGCGGAGGATTTTCGAACTGGCTGCGCGTCAGCTCTTCGCGCGAAACGCGCTTGTCGAAATCGATAGTGCGCGTGTACTTCGCGTAGAACTTCGGATAGGGCGCGTCGGGCCGCCAGTTCTGCAGGAAGTTGTAGGCGAAGCCGGTCCCCGTGTATCGAATTGACTTCAGGTTCGATGCGCCGAGCGCCTGATCGGCCTCACGCAGCACGCCCGTCGCGTCCTGGCCGAGTCCAATTGTCCCCGACAGCGCAAGCGCCGCACAGACGAGTGCTCTTCTCAATGGTGCTCCTTGGTGACGTAGTGCAGGTGGTCGCGTTCGCTGCAGGGAAGTGATTCGGGAAGCACGGCCGTCGCATCGGCATTCAGCCGCACTGTCCGCGGCTCCCACACCCACGGTTTCAGCAGCACGTCCGGATCTTCAGCCGTCACCTGCCAGGTCAACGTGTTGCCGTTGCGCGTGAGGCGTTCAACGACGTGCAGGTTTTCGCTGTGGAAGTAGCCGCCGGTGTCGAGCCAGCTCGAGCTGTTGAAGCCGATGCTGTCGATGACCATGGTGTCGCCTTCCCATCGGCCGATCGACTCGCCGAACCACGTGCCGTCGAGATCGTTCAGGTTGCTGTGCCTGCGGCCGTCGATCGGAATGACGCGATACGTGGCGGGAAAGGCGGTGGCGCCGCCGACGCCGAGATACAGGAAGATCAGTTGATCTTTCGTCTGGACGATTTGCGCCGGCGGACCGGAGCGCGGGATGCCGGGCGGCATGCAGTTGAATCCGGGATCCGCAGTGTTGCTCTCTTGATCGAGCTTCTTGACCGTCTCCCAGTACTGCGGTTTGTAGAGCGGTTTGTTGGTCGCCATGCGGCGCACCAGCGCGTTGTCGCGCTCGAAGTTCTCGATGTTGTCGTCTCGCGTCGCCAGAATCGAAGGCGCGATGCCGACCGCTCCGAGCGAATTGCGGACCTGTTCTCCGAAGGCGGCGCCGCCGCCACCACCGCCGCCCGCAGGACCCGTCCATAATCCGCTGAGATCCGGGTGACCGTCCGGCGTGCGCGGCGTCGAACCCTGCTGCGCGGACACGGCGGCCGACGCGAGGCAGAGTGCGAGACCTGCCGCAAGAACAATCTTCATAGCGACCTCACGAGAGATGTCGGGAGGATTTTACTCAGTTCGATTGCGGAGAGGCGCCTTTCTTGACGCTCGCCGGAACCGGCATGACGACATACAGGTTCCCGGTTTCAGTCTCGACGGTGGTGAGATCGCGCGTCACCATGCCGTTGCGCTTTTCCACCATCGTTCCTGGCATGAACGCTTCGATCTTGTTCAGCGGGTTGTTGTAGTCGTCGTACTTCGCGTAATCGAACGTGTAGACCGTGTTGCCGTCGCGCACCTCGATGTGCTCGGCCTGGTTCTGCGCGCTGAGCGTCGCCTTCGCCACGGCGCCGCCCGCACTGGGAATCGGATACGTGACGACAGCTTTGCCAGTACTCCAATCGACGCTGGCGTTTTCCTTCGCGGCGGCCGCCGCTTTCGGAGCGCCCTGCGGGCTCGCCCAGAAGCGGATCAACCGCTCACGCAGCAGCGCCGGCTTCGGCGTCGCCTTTCCCTTGCCTGGCACGATCTCGGCTCCAGGAATGTCCTCGTCCCACGCGTACTGACCGCTGACGACCTCGACGTTCGAATACGCCTGGCCGTTGGCCCGCGTGCAGGCGATCTGAATGCGCTCGCCGGGGATCTGATAGTTGTTGCTGATGCGGTACTTGGTCAAACGGCACGGCTGTCCATCGACTTGCACCGTGCCGTTCGCCTTCAGCTCCAGCGTCGCGACCGCTTCGATTTCCTGGGGGCCGCGCAGCATGCCCATGTACCACGCCCAGTTGAAGAGCACCGCGCGCAGATCCTTGGCGCCGGGCGCTGGCGTGTAGCGCGCCGGTGGTCCACCCTGCCTCTGGGCCGCCGCGCCGGCAACAGCCACCGCCGCGATCGCAATCGTGATGACGAGTTTTTTCATAACGAATCCCGAACCCCGAATCGCGAGTCCCGGCCTAGTGCCGGATTTGCGTGACCATGTTGTCGTGGTCGTAGTCCTTGCACGGCGTCGATTCAGGCAGCAACCCTGCGTCCTTATTCGGATTCAGCCGCAGCATCCGTGGCGCCAGCACCCAGGGCTCGGCGAGCACTGCCGGATCCTCGACGGTCACCTCATAGCGCAGCGTGTTGCCCTGCCGTGTGAACTTCTCGATGACATGCATCTGATCCGAGTGGAAGTAACCGCCCTTGTCCAGCCACGTCAGATCGTTGAACGCGATCGAATCGACGACGAGCGTGTCGCCCTCCCAGCGGGCCACCGAATCGCCCCAGAAGAAGACGTCCTGCGACTTCACCGGATCGTGCTTCCGTCCGTCGGTCGGAATGATGCGGTACTCGGACGTGCCGGCGCCGCCGCCACCTGACGCGTAGAGGAACACCACGTCATTCGCCGTCTGCAGGATGCGTGCGGGCGCCCCGGCTCGCGGCACGCCGAGCGGCTGGCAGGTGAACAGCGGATCGTACTTGTTGGTCCACATGTCGAGCTCCTGGACCTTGTCCCAGAACTCGGGCTTGTAGACCGGCCG
>Ga0075434_100005966_pt1 | contig 11149 bp, 9 predicted proteins | sample RhiMethybrSRZTD3_FD_75298 | JGI IMG/M metagenome (GOLD analysis project Ga0075434, IMG submission 75298) | Populus rhizosphere microbial communities from Tennessee, USA - Rhizosphere MetaG P. TD hybrid SRZTD3 | ecosystem: Host-associated > Plants > Roots > Rhizosphere > Soil | place: USA...
TTCCCGAGCTCGCTCGTCGGCTCCGGCGTGCCGATCGTGCGGCCGAAGGTCTCCGACAAGTTCGACTATGAGGGCGAGATCGTCATCGTGATGGGGCGGGAAGGCCGTCACATCCCGACCGACAAGGCGCTGTCCTATATCGGCGGCCTGACGCTCGGCAACGAAGGCTCGATCCGCGACTGGCTGCGGCATGGCACGCTCAACATCACCCAGGGCAAGAACTTCGATGCCTCCGGCAGCCTCGGACCCTGGATCGTGCCGTCGGACGACGTCGACCCTGGCAAGCCGCTGCGGGTGACGACGCGCGTCAACGGCGAATTGCGCCAGCAGGACACAACCGACCGCCTGACCTGGGGCTTCGCCTGGCTGATCAACTACATCTCGACCTTCGCGACGCTGCGACCCGGCGATCTGATCTGGACCGGCACGCCCACCGGCGCCGGCGGGCATCACAATCCGCCCAAATGGCTCAAGCCCGGCGACGTGGTCGAGGTCGAGGTGCCGGAGATCGGCGTGCTGAGCAACGCCGTGGTGGACGAGGCTTAGTGCCACGCACGCATCGCTTTCTGTGATGCGATGTGCGGGCCACAAACTCCTCCCTCCCCCCTTGCGGGGGAGGGATGGGGAGGGGGGTGGTTCCGAATTCGGAATTTGCTGCCACCCCCCTCCCTGTCCCTCCCCCGCAAGGGGGGAGGGAACGCTGTGGCACGGACTTTCGCAACGAAAGTCATCTGCGCGCGTCTAGATCGCGATCTAAGAACGGCTGATAGAAACGGCTGATCGAGAAGACAACCCCTGCTATTCCCATGCCCGCCTTGGGCGTGCTAACCCACATTCAGTTGTTTGACGCCCCGGGGGAAACCGACGCCTATGGCCAAGTTGCAGCTTACGTTTGCGTCCGCGCTCTATGACCGCATGCAGCCGATCTATACCGGGGAGGTTCCGGTCGACGGCATCGATCTCAACTTCATCCGAATTGAGCAGCCGCGCCCGATCTTTGACCGCATGTCGGGCGGAGAGGAGTTCGACGTCGCCGAATATTCGAGCTCCGAATACGTCCAGCGCTACGCCAACAAGAAGTGTCCGTTCGTCGCCATCCCGGTGTTTCCGTCGCGCTGCTTCCGCCACAGCTTCATCGGCATCAACAAGAAGTCCGGCATCACCAAGCCGAAGGATCTCGAAGGCAAGCGCATCGGCGTCGCGCTCTACACCATGACGGCCGCGATCTTCATTCGCGGCATCCTGCAGCACGATCACGGCGTCGACTTCTCGAACTGCACCTGGGTCCAGGGCGCGATCAACGACAAGGGCGCACATGGCGCGCCGGTTGTGCTGCCGCTGCTCAAGCCGGTGAAGATCGAGCAGGGCCCGCCCAACAAGTCGCTCGACGACATGATCCAGGAGGGCGTGATCGACGCCACCATCGGCACCAGCATGCCGGAGTCGTTCCGCACCAATCCAAACATCGCGCGGCTGTTCCCGGATTTCGTCGAGCGCGAGCGCGATCACTACAAGCGCACCAAGATCTATCCGATCATGCATCTCGTCGCGATCAAGAAGTCGATCTACGAGAAATATCCGTTCGTGGCGACCAGCCTGTTCAATGCGTTCCAGCGCGCCAAGGAGATCGCGCTCGTGCGCATGTATAACCAGCGGGCGCTGCGCTACATGATGCCCTGGCTGCCGCGCGACATCGACGAGATCTACGAATACTTCAACGGCGATCCGTGGCCCTACGGCGTCGAGGAGAACCGGCCGACGCTGGAAGCGCTGGTGCAGTATCTGCAGGACCAGCACCTCACCGACTGGAAGCCGACGCTCGAAGAGCTGTTCGCGCCGGTCTATGGCCTTGAATAGCGGTCTCGAATAGTCCCGCCCACGATCCATATTGTCCCATTCCGCCGGAACCTCTGCCATGTCCAAGCTCGACACCATCATCAAGGATCTCGTTATCGCGAACCGCATCCTCGCCAAGGAGGACGTGGTCGACGCCTACGGCCATGTCAGCATCCGCAACCCTGACAACCCGAAGAGCTTCTTCATATCGCGCTCGCTCGCGCCCGAGCTGATCGAGAAGGAGGACATCGTCGAGCTCGGCCTCGATGGTGAGCCGCTGAAGAACGAGAAGCGCTCGCTTTACCTCGAGCGGTTCATCCACGCGGCGATCTACGAGATGCGGCCCGACATCAATTCCGTCGTGCACGCCCATGCGGAAGACACGCTGCCGTTCGGCATCGCGGCTGCCACCAAGCTCAAGCCGGTGATCCATTCCGGCAGCTTCATCGGCCCGAACGTGCCGGTGTGGGACATTGCCGACAAGTTCGGCGCCACCAACGTGCTGGTCACCAACATGGCGCAGGGGCGGGACCTCGCCAAATGCTTGGGCAAGAACAGCGTTGCGCTCATGCGCGGGCATGGCTTCGCGTCGGCGGCGCGCTCGCTGATCGAGGTTGTGCGGCTTTCGGTCTATCTGCCACGCAATGCCCGCGCGCTGATGCGCGCCAAGATGCTTGGCGGCAAGATCAAGTACCTATCAAAGGGCGAGATCGACGCGCGCAACAAGGGTTACAGTCCCTATTCGACCGAGACCTGGCGTGCCTGGGAGTACTGGGCCAACAAGGCCGGCATCGGCCATCTGCTGACTCGCCCGGACGGCGCGCCGGTGCACACGGGCAAGCACGACCACAAGCATGATCATTAGGCGAGCTGGTAGGATGGGTTGAGCGCAGCGAAACCCATCGTCTTAGGCGGTTCTGTTTTGTTGATGGGTTTCGCTGCGCTCAACCCATCCTACTTCTTCGCCATTCGCACTCTTGTCTCCACTGCCCGCGTTGAGGTTTCCCCATGAAGCTCGCAAGCTATATCGCCAACGGTAAGCCGGCCTTCGGTGTGGTTGTTGGCGATGGCGTCGTCACCATGAACGATCGCCTCGGTGGCCGTTACGCGACCTTGCGTGATGTGATCGCGGCCGGCGCGCTCGACGAGCTGCGCCGCGCGGCGCAGGGCGCGCAGCCTGATCAGAAGCTCGCGGACCTGCAGTATTTGCCGGTCATTACCAATCCCGAAAAGATCATGTGTGTGGGGATCAATTACAAATCCCATGCCGCTGAGCACGGCACCGAGGCGCCCAAGCTCCCGAACATCTTCCTGCGTTTCATCAACACGCTGGTGCCGCATGACGGCGCCATGATCCGCCCCAAAGTGTCGACCAATTTCGATTTCGAGGGCGAGCTGGCGCTGGTCATCGGCAAGGCCGGCCGTCACATCAAGCGCGAGGACGCGCTCGGCTACATCGCCGGCTACACCTGTTTCTGCGATGCCACGGTGCGTGACTTCACCAAATATTCGCTCGCAGCCAGCAAGAACTTCGTCGGCTCCGGTCCGCTGGGGCCGTGGATCGTTACGGCGGACGAGATCCCCGACCCGACCAAGCTGACGCTGGTGACGCGCCTCAACGGCGCCGAGATGCAGCGTTCCGGCACCGACATGCTGATCCACGATATTCCGGCGATCATTTCGTTCTGCTCGATGTTCACGCCGCTGGCGCCGGGCGACATCATCGCCACCGGCACGCCTGACGGCATCGGCGCCAAACGCAATCCGCCAGTGTGGATGAAGTCCGGTGACGTCCTGGAGGTTGAGGTTGATCGTATCGGCGTGCTGCGCACGCGGATTGCGGATGAAACTTAATATACATCGCAATTGAGGCAATTACCTCCATTTTGGAAGAATTGCCTTGTGTCTGAGGCCACTATCCACCATAGTGGAGGTAACCGAAGAAACTGTTTACCATAATTGTGGTGCGGTTATGCCCGATCTGGTGGAACTGGGCAGCGTGATCAGGACCGCCCGCAAGGGACAGCGTCTCACTCAGAGCGACCTGGCCAGGAAGTCCGGTGTCAGCCGGGCGCGGATCGATGCGCTCGAGAATGCCAGGGCCGCCGGAATCGGGTTCAAGCCGGTGCTGAGGCTGCTCAACGCGCTGGGGCTCGACCTCAAGGTCGGTGAGCTCGACCGGGCGCGTCCGACACTGGAAGAGCTCATGGCGGAAGAGGGCAATGCTGCGGGTCTGGACCGATAGCCGGCACGCGGGCTTTCTCGATCGGCATGAGGTGAGTGGCGCGACCTTCGCGTACGAGCCCGAGCTCGCCACGGCGCGTGCGGTCTCAGTCACCATGCCGGTTCGGCTTGCTTCGTGGAACTCGAGCCAGGGACTGCTGCCAATCTTCGACATGAACCTGCCCGAAGGCGTGCTGCGGGCGCGGATTTCCGCGAGCTTCGCCAAGCCCTCCGGAAAATTCGATGACATCGATCTGCTGGCCGTTGTTGGAGGCGCTCAGATCGGTCGCATCGGTTGCTCATCCGCCGAGGCTGAGCCTTCGGATGATGTGCCGTTTCAGCCGATCGATGAAATCATCAAGACCGAGCATGGCGGAGAGCTCTACGAGAATCTCTTGCAGACATTCGCCAGGCATTCGGGCATATCGGGCGTTCAGCCGAAAGTCATGGTGCGCGGCGCGAAGCATCAAGCGGCGAGCGCGGGCGAACAGCAGCCACACGGCGTCCGGCCTGCGACCCACATCGTGAAGCTTTGGGATTCAAACGAGCTGCCCGAGCTGGCTGCGAATGAATATTTCTGCCTGTGCGCTGCCAGGAAGGCCGGCCTTGTGGTGCCCGGATTTCAGCTTTCGGAGAATGGTCATGCGCTGGTGATCGAGCGCTTCGACCTCAAACCGGACGGCAGCCATCGCGGCTTCGAGGATTTCTGCGTCCTTAATGGACTGACCAGCGCGAAGAAATATGATGGCGGTTACGAGACGCGCCTGTTCAAGCGCGCCAGCGACTTCATCGAGGTCGAGGGGCGGCGAACCGCGTTGGAGCGGCTGTTCCGGCTGTTCGTGCTCAATTGCGCGCTTCGCAACGGCGACGCTCATCTCAAGAACTTTGGCATTATCTACGACGACGTGGTGGGACCGGCGCGGCTCGCGCCTGTCTATGACCTCGTCACCACGGATGCCTACATTCCCGATGACGCCATGGCGCTGACTCTGAACAGCACGACCATGTGGCCCGACAAGCGTGCGCTGGTGGTTCTGGCGCAGTCACGCTGCGATATCGCCACCAAGGAGATCGGCCAGATTTTGGAGCAGACCGCCGACGCGCTCTGTGATGTGATGGCTGATGTCAAACGCTATTTCAGCGAAGTCGCTGCGCATCCCGAAATCGGCGACCGCATGCTCAACGCATGGGAAACCGGAATTGCAATGAGCCTTGAGTGTTCCGATGACCGCATGCTGCTGCTATCGGGCGCGCCCGCCGGCAAGAAGCCGGCCCGAAAACAAAGGCGCCGCCCGAAGGCGGCGCCAAAGCGCTGATTGATGCGAACTGATCGTTACTGCACCAGCTGGATGACCTTGCCGTCCTTGGCTTTGCCCTGCGCCCGGTACTGGCCGATGTTCTTCAGCAGCGCCGAGTCCGACACCGTATAGAGGATCGCGTTGCCGGTGCCCGTATTGGTGTGCTTGCGCCACACGAAGTTGGGCACGACCATGATGTCGTTCTGCTCCCAGTCGAAGACCTGGCCGCCGATGTCGGTCTTGCCCTTGCCCTCGATCACCACGATGAAGGTGCCGCAGGTCTCGCGCTTGGGCTGCGTCTCCTCGCCGGGGCGGATGAGCTGCGCCTGGTAGTTCAACGTCGGGAACACCGGCTTGCCGGTCACCGGGTTGACGAGCTGCATCTGGATGCCCTCGAACGGATCGCCGGATTCCTTGGCGAGGCGCTCGAGTGCGCCGCGGATCTCGTCGCCGCGGTAGTGGATGTATGGCGCCGGCTCGTTGCCCCAGCCGCGCTGGTGCGACACGAAGGTCGGGACCAACCCGCCATTGCCGTAAAGGCGCTCGGAATAACCGTTCCCCTGCAGCGTGGCCTGGCTCTTGGTGTTGCTCGTGTTGGCCGGCCGATATTCCTGGTCGACCCAGGCGCAGTCGAGAAACTCCATCAGCGGCCAATCGAGCATGTCGATCCAGACCACCGGCTGGCCGGATTCATTGCCGTGGTCATGCCAGGTGCCGTTCGGCGTGAGAATGATGTCGCCGCGCGTTGCTTCGCAGCGCTCACCCTCCACATTGGTGTAGCCGCCCTTGTCGGACAGGATAGTACGGCTGGCATTGGGTGAGTGAACGTGCGCGGGTGCGATGTCGCCCGGATTGTAGATCGAGATCGCGCAACGAATGGTGTTGGTGACCTGCAGGCGACCGTTAAGGCCGGGATTGGTGAGCAGAATGCTCTGCCGGTCGGCGAACTCGATCGGCGGCACGTCGGCCTTGGCCGCGATGGTGGAGAGGCGATCGAGATAGGCCTTGTAGTCCTTCCAGCGCCAGCGATAGGCGGCGCTCTTCATCTGATTGGCCGCGACCCGGCCGCTCGCCATTGCGCCGGTGCCAGTGGCGCCGCCAGTGTCGGTGAACCACGGGCGCTGCGCCGGGGCGTTCATCTGAGTACGCACCCAGATGTTGTCCTTGCCGGCGTCGGTGTTGATCTGCTCCATCAACTCGCGCGCCTTGTTGGAAAGCCCCGGGCGGGCTGTTGGTTCTTGCAGGGTCATGATGCTCCTCCTGATCGGCCGCGGCGAGGCCGCCAAAGTCGGCGATGGTAGCGCAGGCCAAAGTAAAGCCAAGTAAACAAGCCATTTGCCCAGGATTGGGCCGGGCTGTCCCTTAGTGAGGTATAACGCCCCAGAAATGATTGCAACGGCGTGGCAGGGCGCTTGAATCGCAGCACACGTCTGCGATTTGGCGGAGGCAGCGACCGCCATTCACCCTTTCAAGAAATCCGCGACTGCTTTGGTAAATGCCTGCGGCTGCTCGACGTTGGAGATATGTCCGGCGCCTTCGAGCGGCACGAGCTTTGACCCCGGCATCGCAGCGTGGATTTGCTGCACTGCGGGGAAGGCAGCGTCCTTGGTGCCGCAGATCAGCAGGGTCGGGTTCTTGATGCCGCCAAGCCCTGGCCGCAGGTCATAGTCGGAGAGCGCCTGCGCGCAGCCCGCGAAACCCTTATAGGGCGTGGTGCGGATCATGCCGCGGACCTTGTCGAGCACTGGCGCCTTGGTGGCGACGAAGTCGGGCGGAAACCAGCGGTTGATAGTGACGTCGACCAGCGCCTCCATGCCCTTCTCGCCGCCAAGGTCGATGCGCTCCTTCCATTGCTGCGCCGAAACCGGAGTCGAGGCCGGCCCGCAATCGCAGGCGATGATGCGGTCGAAGCGGTCGGCGTGACGCTGCGCCAGAAACAGGGCCGTCATGCCGCCCATGGAGAGGCCACAGAAATGTGCGCGCTTGATCGACAGCGCGTCCATGAGCCCGACCACATCGGCGGTGAGCATGTCGAAGTTGTACTTGCCGTCGAGGACTTGGGTGCCGCCGTGGCCGCGCTGGTCGTAGCGCAGGATACGGTAGTTGTCTTTCAGGCTCGCCACCTGATCGTCCCACATCGAGAGATTGGTGATCAGCGAGTTGCTGAAGATCAGCCAGGGCGCGCCTTCGCGGCCGTCGATCTGATAGTTGATGCTGATGCCGTTGGCATTGGTTTGCATGTCACCCCTCAATGAGACATCGGTTACGTGTAGCCCGCATTGAGCGAAGCGAAATGCGGGGCGGCCAATCAACTTGCATTGTTGCTCCCGGATTTCGCTCCGCTCAATCCGGGCTACGCGTCGCTGACTCGCATAGGTGTCCGCCGCTTCACTTTTTGAAGAAATCGAGCAGCAGCCGCAGCAGCGTCTTCGGCCCGGTGGTTGGCAGGAAATGCCCAGCCTCCTCGATCAGCTCGAAGCGTGCACCTGGGATCTTCTTGGAGAGCTCCTCGGTGCCGGCGGGCGGCCGTACGGTGTCGTGCTTGCCGGCGACCACCATGGTGGGCACGCTGACCTTCGGCAGCATGTAGATCATGTTGGTCATCGCCAGCATGCGGTGCGCGAGCCCGAAGCCGACCGGGTCGTTGGCGAGATAGCGGCCGCGATAGGCTTCGTAGGCCGAGCGCTCGCCGAGATCGGGCGGATAGGACTTGTCGAGCGTGATCCCCATGACACCGCGGATGCCGTCGCGCTCCGCAAGCTCGGCGCGCTCGCGCAGCGCTCCGGCGCGGCTCGGGTCGACGCCGGGGGCCGGGTTGCACAGCACGATCGATGACACCTGTTCGGGGTGGCGCTCGAGGAAGCGCAGCACCTGCGTGCTGGCGGCGGCCACGCAGACGAAGTTGTAGGGCGGCTTGAGGTCGAGGTTCTTGAGCACGCCCTCGAGGTCGTTGACCGCGTCGTCGTTGGTGAATTGCGTTCGCACCTTCTCGGACAGGCCGGCGCCGCGCTGGTCGTAGCGCAGCACGCGGAACTGCGCGGCGAGGCCGGGCGTCACGCCGTCCCAGCTGTCGAGCGTGCCGCCCATCTCGTGCAGCAGCACCACCACCGGACCGTGATCGCCGGCGAGCTGATAGTGAAGGCTTACTCCGTTAGCGGTCATCCAAGGCAAGGCGATATCCTCCCGGGTTCGCCGCTTGATTAGAGCCTGAAGCCGACGAGGGGAAGGGGGCTACTTTCGCTTGCCGGTCGGCGCGGGGCCGCTGCGCTCGAAGTCCGGGATGCGCGCCAGTGCCGCCTTCAGCGGGTCGCCGGCCCAGGCCCGGGTCATGAAGTCGTTGTGAGCGACGTTATCGCCGACCGACAGGAGCGTCACGCTGCCGGGCGTGAGCCGCGCCGGGAGCGTGGTGCCGAAGCCCACGCCTCGATCGGTCAGCATGCGCTGCAACTCGGCATGCTCGCTGCGGGCGGCTTTGCCATAGGCGGTGAAGAAGAACGCAGCTGGACGCTTGGCGAGCCAGTCGGCGAACTTCTCGATCTCGGCAAACAGGCCGTCGAACAGCATGACGCCATGCACGCGCTGATTGACACCGCCGATCGCAAGCGCGTAGGCGGCCGGGTTGTAGCCGCCGCTATAACCGGCGATGACGACAGGCGCTCGCTCGAAAGCAGTGCGCGCCTGCGCATCGCCATGCAGGCGGGCAAGCTTTCCGACGGCCTCGTCCAGAAACTTGCCGAATACACCCGGCTCCCAGAACCGGCCGCTCGATGAATCGGCCGCGTTGACCGCGAGCTGGGGCGCGACCAGCACGGCGTTGAGTCCGGACTGCTCGAGCTGGCGCGGGATCTGCTGGCGGTCGCGCACGTCTCGACTGAGCGTTGCCAGGTTGCCGTGGAAGTACACGACGATCAGGGCCGGCCGCCGGATATCGAAGCCGCGCGGGATCGAGAGCAGCACGCGCTTGTCGCTGTAGGTCAGGTCCTCCCAATAGACGCCGCCGCGCAAGGAAGTGTGGCCACGCCGCTCGCCGTTCACCACGTCAAGGAAGGTGATGTTCTTGTCCGGCAGCGGACCGCTGTAGGGAAACGGCGTGACGTCAAACGGCACGAGCTGGGTCTTGGCGGCTGGCGTCGGAGGTTGCGCGAGCGCAGAGGTCGCCCAGAGCAGACCGACAACGGCAACGACCCGCGCAAGCGCAGTAGGGTGGGTTAGCGTGGCCCCGGACTCTGAATGGAGTCGATTGGCTTGATCCACGCGTAACCCACCATGGCGCCGCCGGTGAGTTACGCGTGGACGATGGTTTAACGGAATCGCGCGTGCAGGGGCCACGCTAACCCACCCTACAATTCTGCCTGAGCGGGGAAGACAGGTGGCAAATACCCCGGCTTCAACGGCAGAAGTACGGCAAAGAACGCCGGGATCGCGATCAGATAGGCGATGCCCGCGACCCAGAGCACGGCGGTTAGTCCAAATGACGTCGCGAGGATCGGCACCAGCGCGGCGCCGATGACCGAGAAGCAGCCATTGATGCCCCAAGCCCACAGGAACATGTGCTGCTTGCCGAGGCGGCCGAGCGTGGTCATCGCGGTCGGCATCGGGAAGCCCATCAGAAACGCGGGCGGGAAGACGAGCACGAAGCAGAGCAGGAGGCGCACCGGATAGGGAAAGGTGCCGATGAAGTCGAGCACGCGATCGAGCGCGAGCCCATAGACGATCAGGATCGCGCCGATCGCGACAAACACTTTCGGCATCACGTCGCGCGCGCGATCGAGGAAGCGGTCCGACACGAAGCTGCCAAGGCCTGAAAACACCAGCATGCCGGTGATCAGGATCGAGGCCGAGACGGTCGCGTTGCTCAGCGCCAGGATGAACTCGGAGATGAGCCCGACCTCGACCATGATGTAGCCGGCGCCAAGGCAGGCAAAATAGATGATGGTGCGGAACTTGCCCGGGTTGTGGCTGAAGATCGTGCGCCAGCCGAAGATCACGGGCAGGATCACCAGCGACAGCGAGGTCAGGCAGGCAATCGCGAGCGTCGCCCAGATCAGCAGATAGCCCCACTCGTCCTGCAGGAGCTCCAGCCGGTCGGTGACGCGGTGCAGGTCGGACGGCTTCACATAGGCCGCGAAATACGGGCGGTTGTTGGTGAGCAGGCGCGTATCGAACACATAGGCGTCGGCAACCTCATCCCAGCCGCCGTTGATCAGCCGATGCCAGGCGAGCTGTCCCATAGTGGTCGCCGGAACCTGCGTTGCGGCCTGCTCGGGCGATGCCTCGCCGGGTGTCTCGCCTTCGGTAGGCTCGGAAGGCTCGGCCTCTTCGCCGGTGGCGAATATCTGCTTGCGGTAGTCATCGAGCAAGCGCGCGGTCTGGCTGTCATCGTAGACGAAGCCTTTGTAATAGATCTCGTCGAATGACATGGCACGCGTATGGGCGCGCAGCTTCTCGATCTCGGCTTGGTTAAAGCCGCCGCGCTTGAACAGCACGGTTGCGGTCGAGAGATAGCTCGACGCCACGAAGAAGCTGTCGGCGACGCGTTCCGGATCCAGCTCGCGTGCTGCCGCCGCCATGGTGGCGTAGAGCTTGAGCACCGATTTCGGCGGCTCTTCCTTGTTCCACAGCGTCACCGACAGGACCCCGCCATCTTTCAGCGCGCGCATGTAGCTGAGCATCGCCTCGCGCGTATAGGAAAACTTCTCCACGATCGCGAAGCCGCCCGGGTTGGAGAGGCCGGCGGAATCGGCAAGGCTGAGGTCGATGACGTCGTAGCGATTGCGCGTGTAGGCGAGATA
>Ga0075434_100005967_pt1 | contig 11148 bp, 6 predicted proteins | sample RhiMethybrSRZTD3_FD_75298 | JGI IMG/M metagenome (GOLD analysis project Ga0075434, IMG submission 75298) | Populus rhizosphere microbial communities from Tennessee, USA - Rhizosphere MetaG P. TD hybrid SRZTD3 | ecosystem: Host-associated > Plants > Roots > Rhizosphere > Soil | place: USA...
ATTCCCAACTCAGACGCTCCCATCATCGCCCCGTCGTCGCAGGCAAAGCAGGTAACGGTAGAGAACACGGGTACGCTGACGACCGTCCGGCTGACGTTCGACACGGGTATCCGGTGATGTTACGAACGCCGCTCGCCGCGTGCGAGCGCGAGGTACAGGATGAAGCTGAGACCGAACGTCACGAACCACGCGTAGGTGTAGAGCGAGTCGAGAAAGGTCGGATTCGCGGCGGCGCCACCGGGCGTTGTCGCGGCACGCAGGAATCCGGGGATGACGGGCAGCACCGCCACGACGAGCGCGATCACCGCGCGCGGGTTCACGCCGCCTGAATACGTGTAGCGACCTTCAAGCTTGAACAGGTCCACGGGCGAGAGCTCGCGCCGCCGCAGCACCCAGTAGTCGGCGATGAGAATGCCACCGATGGCGCCCATCAGACTCGAGTACCCGATCAGCCACGTGAAGATGTAGGCAGCGGCATCGGCATAGAGCTTCCACGGCAGCATGACGATACCGATCACGGCGGTGATGAGGCCGCCGATCACATAGCTAATCTGCCGGGGCGCCAGGCTCGAGAAGTCGTTTGCCGGAGACACGACGTTGGCGGCCATGTTCGTCGTCAGCTGCGCGAGCAGCACGACGAGGGCACCGAAGATGATGACGGGTGCGCTGCCGATGCGTGCGATCAGTGCAACCGGGTCCCAGATGGCTTCACCGAAGAGCACGATCGTCGCGCTGGTGACAGCGACTCCGATGAAGGCGAAGGCGGTCATCGTCGCCGGCAAGCCGAGCAACTGGCCGAGCGCCTGCGAGCGCTGGCTGCGTGCGTAGCGCGTGAAGTCGGGGATGTTGAGGCTGAGGGTGGCCCAGTAACCGACGTTAGCGGTCAGAGCGGCGGGGAACAGCCGCCAGAAGGGTACGTGTGACTGCTGCAGCCGCGCCGACTCCGAAAGAATGTGACCGAGACCGCCGCCGCGGACGATTGCCCACCCAAGCAGCAGCGCGCCGCCGCCGAGAAGCAGTGGCGCCGACCATCCCTCCAGTTTCTTAATCCCTTCGAGCCCGTTGATGATGATCCACACCTGGATGGCCCAGAAGATGGCAAACGAGACCCAGATGCCAGCGGCCACGTTCATCCATGCAGGCCACGCAGCGATGATCAGCGTGTTCAGCGCGAGTGCGCCGATCCATGTCTGGATACCGAACCATCCGCAGGCCACGAGCGCGCGGAGGATTGCGGGAATGTTCGCGCCGCGGACGCCGAAGCTGGCGCGGCACAGCACGGGGAACGACACGCCGTACTTCGTTCCGGCGTGCGCGTTCAGGATCATCGGCAGCAGGACGATGACGTTGCCGAGGAGGATGGTCAGCATCGCCTGCCACCACGTCATACCTTGCTGCATCAGGCCCGAGGCAAGCGTGTAGGTGGTGATGACCACGCTCATGCCGATCCAGAGCGCGGCGATGTGATAGGTGGACCACGTGCGCCGCGACAGCGGCGTGGGCGCGAGATCCGGATTCCAGAGCGGGCTGCCTGAGAGATCCTCGGAGACCTCAACGAAGCTCATGAACCGCGTACCCTTCGGCTTCGTAGCCGCCGTGGTAGTCCTTCGCGTCGGGTCGGCGGATGCGCGAATGCTGCACGATGCGGTCGCGTCGGATGCCGCGGAAATCTTCGAGCGTGTTCCAGCCGTGGCGCTCCATCGACTCGCGCATCCCGGCGATCAGCGACTTGATCACGTTCGGTCCGATCGCGTGATCGAGCATCGCCGCCGTACAGACCTGCACGGTGCCGCAGCCGAGCAGAAAGTAATTGAGCGCATGCGAGAAATCGGCGATGCCGCCGATACCCGAGAATGCCTTGTCGGGGAAGGCCTGCGTGAGCTGCGCCATCTTCGCCATCGAGAGCGGAAGGATCGCCGGACCGCCAAGACCGCCTGACGACACCAGGCCGTCAACGTTCATTTCGAATTCGAGCGTCTCCGGATCGACGGGCGGCAGCGACGGGAAGGTGTTCGAGGAGACGATGGCATCGGCGCCGCCGAGAAACGCGCCGCGCGCTTCGACAACGATGTCGGTCGTCGAGGGCGTCAGCTTCGCCCACACCGGAACCTTCGCGACTTCCTTCACCACTTCGGTAACGACGGAAATGAGCTCCTGGTCCTTGCCGATGTTCGACCCCATATCCTTGCGGTCCATGTGCGGGCACGAAAGGTTCAATTCGAGCGCGTCCGCGCCTTCGGCCTGACACGCCTTCGCCAGCGTCTGCCAGTTCGCCAGCTCCTGATCGCTTCCGGACCCCGCCATGATCGAGGCGACGAGGATGTGCTTCGGATACGAGTGCTTGATCTTTGCGATGCGCGGCACCCACCAGTCGAGTGTCTTGTCGGAGATGAGCTCCCAGTTCCACGACGAGTGCAGCACCGCGCCGGCGCGCTTCTGCATCGAGAGCCGGGCCGAATCCGAGCTCGCGCGGAGAAACTTCGTCTTCGGACCGTCGACGTTGACGACCGGATGCAGGCCGATCGTTTTCGAGACGACGCCGCCCCAGCCCGCGTCGAAGGCACGCATGATGTTGCTGTCGGATTCCGTCGGCGGCGCGGAAGACAGAAGAAAGGGATTTTCGAAATGAAGGCCGGTGAATGTTGTGCTCAGTTGCACGGGCATGTCTTGGTCCTTGGGAAAGGCGAGACTATATAGCAGAATTCCTTCGTGGGCACGCTTCTCATCAGGAACGGCATCGTCGTCACCGCCAGCGACATCTACGAGGGCGACGTGTTCGTGGACGGCGAAAAGGTCGCCGCGATCGGCTCGAGTCTGCAGATGAAGGCCGACCGCATTATCGATGCGAAACGCAAGTACGTGTTTCCCGGCGGCATCGACGTCCACACACATCTCGACATGCCTTTTGGCGGCACTACGTCCGCCGATGATTTCGAATCGGGCACGATTGCCGCTGCCTTCGGTGGCACCACGAGCGTCGTCGACTTCGCCATTCAATACAAAGGGCAGAGGCTTCATCACGCGTGGGAAACGTGGATGAAGAAGGCGGAAGGGAAGGCGGCGATCGACTACGGCTTCCACATGATCATCACGGAGCTCTCCGATCAGGTGGAAGAGGAGATGGATGCGCTCGTCCGCCAGGGCGTCACCTCGTTCAAGCTGTTCATGGCCTACCCGGGCGTGTTCATGCTCGACGATGCGAGCATCTTCAGGGCGCTGCTGCGCACGGGAAAGAACGGCGGCACCATCTGCATGCACGCGGAGAACGGCGGTGTGATCGACGTGCTGGTGAAGAAGGCGCTGGCGGAAGGGAAGACCGCGCCGAAGTATCACGCGCTCACGCGGCCGGCCCGCGCCGAAGCCGAGGCGACGCACCGCGCGATCGCGCTCGCCGAAATGGCCGACGTGCCGATCTATATCGTCCATCTGTCCGCGTCCGAAGCGCTGGAGATGGTGACGGAAGCGCGCGACCGCGGACTGCCCGCGTTTGCCGAAACCTGCCCGCAGTATCTGTTTCTCTCCTACGACAACTACGAGGAGCCGGACTTCGAGGGCGCGAAGTACGTGATGAGCCCGCCGCTGCGACCGAAAGACACACAGGAGCGGCTGTGGCGCGGGCTGGCGTTCAACGATCTGCAGGCGATTTCGACGGACCACTGTCCGTTCTGCATGAAGGAGCAGAAGACGCTTGGCAAAGGCGACTTCTCGAAGATCCCGAACGGCGCGCCGGGGATCGAGACGCGCATGAGCCTGGTCTACGACGGCGGTGTGCGGCCGGGACGCATTTCGCTGAATCGCTTCGTCGAGCTGACGTCAACCTCGCCGGCAAAGATCTTCGGTCTGTTCCCGCGCAAGGGGACGATCGCGCCGGGATCCGACGCGGACATCGTCATCTTCGATCCCGAGAAGAAGGTGCGGCTGTCGGCGAAGACGCTGCACATGAAAGTGGATTACAACCCGTATGAGGGGCGCGAGGTCGTAGGCGCTACCGATACAGTGATTTCGCGCGGCCGCGTCGTCATCGATGCAGGCAAATTCGTCGGCAGAGCCGGGGCGGGATCGTTCATCAAACGAGCATGCAGATGAGCACTCTTACAAAAGACGAGAAACTGACCGCGCAGCAGATTGTGGAGCTGTCGAAGAAGCACACGATCTCGGAATGGGCCGTACAGGGCGCGGTGGATCCGCTTCCGATCGAACGGGCCGAAGGCATTTATCTCTACACGTCGGACGGCAAGCGCTACATCGACTTCAACAGTCAGCTGATGTCGGTCAACATCGGCCACAGCGACAAGCGCGTCATCCGGGCGATGCAGGAACAGGCTGAAAAGCTGTGCTACGTCATGCCGGGTGGCATGACGACAGAGCCGCGCGCGAAGCTGGGAGCGAAGCTGGCGGAGCTGTGCCCCGGCGACATCGACGTCTTCTTCTTCACCAACGGCGGCGCGGAAGCGGTGGAGAACGCGTTCAAGATCGCGCGTGCGTATACGGGCCGCTACAAGATCATGTCGCGCTATCGCTCGTATCACGGTGCGACGGCCGCGGCGATGGCGGCCACGGGCGAACCGCGCAGCTGGGGACAGGCACCGTTGCCCGGGATGATTCACTTCACCGACTGGTATCACGGCGTCGATCGCGAGCAGGATTCGGCGGACGTCGCTCTTCGCACCCTCGAGGAGCAGATCGTGCTCGAGGGTCCGCAGACGATTGCCGCGATCATTGTCGAATCGGTAACAGGCACCAACGGCATCCTCATTCCACCCGACGGCTACATGCAGGGCGTCCGCGCGCTTTGCGACAAGTACGGCATCGTCATGATCGCGGACGAAGTGATGGCCGGCTTCGGCCGCACGGGCGAGTGGTTCGCGATCAATCACTGGAACGTCGTCCCCGATCTGATGACGATGGCGAAGGGAATCACCAGCTCGTACATTCCGCTGGGCGCCGTCGGCATGCGTCGAAAGATTGCGGATCACTTCAAGGACAAGATGTTCCCGGGCGGCCTCACCTACAGCAGCCACGCGCTCGCCTGCGCGGCGGCGTTGGCGACGATTGCCGTCTACGAAGAAGACGGGCTCATCGAGCGCACGAAGCGCATGGGAAAAGTGATGGGCGAACTGATGACGGATCTGGCAAAGCGGCACCCGTCCGTCGGTGCCGTGCGCAACATCGGCCTGTTCGGGGTCATCGAGCTGATTCGCGATCGCAGGACGAAGCAGCCGATGGCGCCCTTCAACGGCGCGGCGCCGGAAATGGCGGCACTCGGCAAGTTCTTCCGGGAGCAGGGGCTCTTCACCATCGTGCGATGGAACTATTTCTTTACGAACCCGCCGTTAATCATCACGGAGGAGCAGCTGCGTGATGCCTTCAAGATCATCGACCGCGGACTGGAAATCACGGACAAGGCTGTCGCGTAACCTCGCGGTGGCGTTGCTGTTCGCGGCGCTCGGCTGGCCGGGCGCTGCGAATGGGCAGGATGCGCGGCCCGTTCCACTCCGTCCGGTCCACACATTCTCAATCGTTGCCCACGATTCCGCGACCGGCGACCTGGGTGTCGCCGTGCAATCGCACTGGTTCGGCGTCGGTCCGATCGTCCCGTGGATTGAAGCGGGCGTCGGCGCCGTCGCCACGCAGTCATTCATCGATCCGAGCTACGGCAAGCTTGGCCTGGACCTGATGCGCACCGGCAAGAGCGCTCCCGAGGCGCTGAAGGCGCTCATCGCCGGCGACGCTGCCAGCGACGTGCGCCAGGTCGCGATGATCGACGCACAGGGGCGCGTAGCCGCGCACACCGGCGCGAAGGACATTCAAGCAGCTGGCCACAAAGTCGGCGTGAACTACTCGGTGCAGGCGAATTTGATGCTGAACGACAGCGTGTGGCCGGCCATGTCGCGCGCGTTCGAGGCGGCCAGAGGCGATCTTGCCGATCGCATGCTCGCGGCGCTGGATGCGGCGCAGGCTGCGGGCGGAGATATCCGCGGCCGGCAGTCTGCCGCGCTCATCGTCGTGTCCGGCAAGCCGACAGGAAAGCCGTGGGTCGATCGCACGTTCGATCTGCGCGTGGACGACAATCCCGAGCCGCTCAAGGAGCTGCGGCGTCTGCTCGTGCTGCAGCGCGCTTACAACCACATGAACGCTGGCGATCTCGCGGTCGAGCGCAAGGACAATCAGGGTGCCTTGCGCGAGTATTCAGCGGCGGCGGCACTCGCGCCCGGCAACATGGAGATGGTTTACTGGCATGCCGTGGCGCTGGTGAACATGGGACGAGTCGACGAGTCGCTGCCCCTTTTCAGCAGGGTGTTCAGGGCCGAGAAGAACTGGATGACGCTGACGCCGAGGCTCGCAGCGGCTGGTCTGCTGCCGAAGGATCAGAACGTGATCGATCGGGTTCTGAAGGCGGCCGCGAATTGACGCTCGCCGAGTGGCCGCAATAAACGCAGCGCTCGGACCTGAGATCGAATTCGTGAACCCCGCCGGTGCGGAGCTCGCATCGCAGCCGCCGGCGTACGTGGCGTATCCACGTCCAGAGGCTGGAGCTATTCGTGGTCGCCGACAGGTAGACGCGGCTTTGGTTAATCAGGGGGGACCCAGGGGGGAGTCCATGCATGCTGAGCAATCGCCGATCCGCCATCCAAACGTCTGTAACTGCTTGTAATCATTGGCCAGAAGCTCATCCGACGTTGGTGCTAGTCATCCGACGCGCCGCACTTTTTCTTCCTGATTCGATTCTCTGGCGCTAATAACGGGGCGCCCGAGGCACCGTGCGAAAGCGCTGACGGACGGCGTGCTCTCTCCTACAACACCGTCCGCCAGCTTGGAGGGAGCAAGCCGCTGAAACAGCACACCGCATTCCCACCGCCCCGACGTGTGACCGTGTGCATCCGCTGGCAACTCGCTCGAAGTAGATGCGCTGCGTGGGGAAAGAAGACTCCGTCCCGGCGTACTTCGGAGCCCCTCAGTAGTCCGGTCGGAGCCGGTGTGACCCAGGAAGTCTGCCGTGTGGAAACTCGCGGCGCCCGCATTGACATGCAGCCGTGAGCGATCCCGCACAGAGCCACCTGTTGCTCCCGCACATCACCATGACGAAAGTATTGACGGCTGCGGTGATCACGGCGGCGCTCGGTGTGTGGGCGAGTGCGGCCCACGCGAGCACGATCACGCTTTTCGGTACCGGTTTAGGAATCGCGGCGCGGCGGCTTCGACAGCGAACGCCTCACAACTCCTGAGTACAACGGTTGCCGTCCGGTATCGCCTGCCCGCAACTTGCCGTCACGAACGCATCATGGGTGTGTCGATGGGCGAGCTGACTGTGATTTTCTACCTCGTGCCCGGTCGGTCGATCTCCATCCCGTATCGCAGGCGTTTCAGGTACAGGCCTTTGCGCGATACGCCCAGCAGCTTTGCGGCTTCATCGACGCTGTTGGTGCTGGCGAGCGCGGCCTGTACCATCGCGCGCTCGAGATGCTGCACGGCGGCGCCGAACGGCTGATCGATGCGCACGACGATCTCGCTGGCGGCGTCGAGCGTCCGCTCCGATGCAGGCAGCGTCTTGCGCGAGGCGGCGATGTCGGCGGACAGATGCTCGGGCATCAAGACAGCGCCGCGCTCGGCGAGCGCGGCGAGGCGCCGCATCTCGTTGGCGATCTGCCGCACGTTGCCGGGCCAACGATAGAGCACGAGGTACTCCATCGTTTCCTCCGCGAGGCGAAGCTCGCCCTTGTTCATTTCCTTCGCGGATTTCTCGAGGAAGTGGTTGGCAAAGGCCGGAATTTCGACGCGTCGCTCGCGCAGCGGCGGCATGTGCAGGCGGACGATGTTCAGGCGGTAGAAGAGGTCCTCGCGGAAGCGTCCCTGGCTGACGAGCATGTCGACATCGGCGTTGGTGGCGGCGATGACCCGCACGTCGACGCGCTGCGGGTGCGTTTCGCCGATCGGGTGCACCTCGCCGGATTCGAGGAACCGGAGCAGCTTGGGCTGGATGTCGAGCGTGCTCTCGCCGATTTCGTCGAGGAACAGCGTGCCGCCGCTGGCGGCGCGGATCACGCCGGAGAAGTTCTCCATCGCACCGGTGAAGGCGCCCCGGCGATGGCCGAACAGCTGGGAGTCGAGCATGTCGCGGGGCGTCGCAGTGCAGTTGAAGGGGAGAAAGGTCTTCGTCGCGCGTGGAGAGTAATTGTGAATCAACCGCGCGAGCACCTCCTTGCCCGTGCCGGTTTCGCCGGTGATGAGCACGGGGATGTTGGCGGCGGCGACGCGCCGCGCCGTGTCGAGCACCGTTTGCATCTCCTCGGCGATGAACAGGACGCCTGCCTGCATCTCGATCGGATCAGCCGGCCACAGCGCCGCACGGCTGCGTTCTTCCTGCCGAGCCTTTTCGAGCTCGAGGACCGTGCGGCCGATGTGAAAGATGTCGGCCACCGTTAGCGCGTCGGCTGGCGAGGCCGGGACGTCGCATGAGAGCACCACCGACTTGCCGGGGCGACTGCCGTTGCCCAGCCGCAGCGTGAGTTTCCTGCCCGACCGATCGAGGCCGTCGCGGGACCCATCGACCGCCTCAGTGATTGCAGCGTTCGTTGCGAACGCGGTTGTCTCGAGCAACGAGAGGAGTTCGGCGCCGAGGAGGCGTGGGTTGTCGGCCTGATCTACGGCAGCGGCAATTGAACTGATCGCAATGCGCACGCGCTCTTCGGGCGAGGGTTTGAACACTTCGACCGACGTGCTCGTTGGCTGTGCCGTTCCATCGTCGATTTCGGCCCGCAGAGCAACCACGCCATGGCTTGTCCAAATGCGTCCAGCACGTTCGCGCAATTTGGCTGCAAGAAGATGATCGCTGCGCGCAAGAATCACACCTGCCGAGTGATAGAAGTGTCCTTTGAGTTCGGTTCGACTGCGGGCGCCTGCCAAGTCCGCAACCAGCAAACTGGAGGAAGAATCGCGCTCGTTGCCGAGCCTCGCAAATGTTTCAGCACCTAGCAGATGGATTGCAGCCCAAAAGGGTGCATCGCCTCGTGCTGACGCGCGCGTCTCCAGCGATCGTAGATAACGGACCGCTGCATCGAAGTGTCGCTGTTTCAACAGCAACTTTGCGCGAGTGAGACATGCCCACCGCTTGCCGTAAGTGGACGTGTCGGCTTGTTCATTGCTGCCGATCAGACTTAGCGTCTGCTCACACCGCTCAAGATTCCCTTGAGCAAGGTAAACACGAGCTAGGAGATCAGCGGTATCAGTCTTCGTTCCGTCGGCCAGATGTTGTTTCGAAAGAACCCCACTTAACGTTCGTTCGGCCTTGTCGAACTCGCCGGACAGGAAGTGGACGTAGCCGGACATGTTTTCCGCCGAATGCCGGTGCGTTTGAGCTGAATGCACCGAGGTGAGCGCCAGGATTCGATCGACATGCTTCAGCGCGGTGTAAAAATCGTATCGAAGACATGCCACGCAAGAACGGTTTACCAGCGATCCACTCAACACCCACGCATTTGGTTCAACGCGTAACAGAGACTCCGCGATGTCGCAGTGACGTGAGACTTCGTCAAGGTTTCCACGTTGTCCTTCGAAAGCAGCTACGCAAACATGCAGATATGCGGTCGCGGCCGGTATCCCAGCGCGGACAACCGCATCTCTGACCTCACCTAACAACGCTTCAACTGCGTCAGACGCTTGGACCTCTATCGCGAATCGCCAAAGATGCAAGTATGCCCATGCCACACGTTCGGTGTCGCTCGCCTCGCGAGCTAATCGCACCCCGGCTTGAAGGTGATGCCAGGCTGTATCGTGAGCACCAGAACGCCAGCTGATAATTCCCCGTGCTGTTTCAATTTGGGATCTGACGCCCGGCGACAGTTTGTTTTCATTAAATCGCAGCAGCGATACCGCGGTCTTTGCATCGTCCATAACAGCCGAGACGTATGCGACTAGGGCCTTCAGCTGCGGCGGTGTGTCTTCGGCGTCGGCTGACGCAATGAATTTGTCAACGAAAAAGCGAAACTGCCCGTTTCGAACGAGGGTGAGCCCGTCGTCGTAAGTCATGCGACCACATCCTCAGGGAGGACGCCGCCGCACCTTGCGACGACGTTAGCGGCTGCGGGGTCTGAACACGAGCTGGCGTGATGGATCTACAACAGAAAGGCTGCGAAGTCTATCGCTTAATGCGACTGCGATTTGTTCAAATGCATACGTATGGGTTTCATTAAAAGCACCCCTGTCAGGCGAATAGGCAGTCAACACCCCGAGCAGATCCGACTCGTTGGCCATAGGAGTGCACAAGACGCTCTGCAAGGGTGGATCGAAGAAGTCTGCCACATTCGCCAAATCCAGCGATGCAGTGGCATTAATTGAAACGCGACGAGTTGCGGCGGACCAGCCGGTGACGCGGCTGCCCATCGCGATCGTGAGCCCGTCCAGTAACCCCTTCTTGTCCCCAAAGGTGTGCTCGCATGTGAGATGGTCTTCGTAACGATCGCGGCGAAAGAATGCAAAGGCCGTAGCGGGACTAAGCTGCCGCAAGCATTGGGCCGCCGCAGCGAACGCTTCTGACGACGTTCTCGACGAGGCAATGAGCCTTCGGTGTGAATCGAGTAACGACGATTCCGATGCGTTGATACGGATTCGACGCAGCGGGCTCGCAGGTGGCTTTTCCTCCGTCTCAAACGCCGACGCGGCAATAAGCCCCGTCGATTCGTCTCCAGCCTTCAGGGCGGCTGGCGCGATCTGTGGATACGCCTCCACAAACGTATCGACAACGAGTGGATCGTAAAGAGAGGCACGCCCTTGCTTGATCATCGCGAACGCTTCCTCCGTCGTCAGGCGTGGGCGATACGGTCGGTCTGAGGTCAGCGCATCGAAACAATCAACCACTGAGAGAATGCGGGCGCCGAGCGGAATGTCAGTACCGGAAATTCCCGCTGGATAACCGTTCCCACCCCATTGTTCGTGGTGATGTCGGACGATCGGAACAACGGGGTACGGAAACTTCACGGCAGATAAAAGGTCGGCCCCAATCTCCGCATGAAGTTTCATCTTCTCGAATTCGGGTCCCGTCAGCTTTCCGGGCTTGTTCAATATGTGCTCAGGGATCGCAAGTTTGCCCATGTCGTGTAAGAGGGCAGCTGCCTCGATCGCTTTCAGTTGCCTTTCGTCTTTCACTCCGAG
>Ga0075434_100005968_pt1 | contig 11148 bp, 8 predicted proteins | sample RhiMethybrSRZTD3_FD_75298 | JGI IMG/M metagenome (GOLD analysis project Ga0075434, IMG submission 75298) | Populus rhizosphere microbial communities from Tennessee, USA - Rhizosphere MetaG P. TD hybrid SRZTD3 | ecosystem: Host-associated > Plants > Roots > Rhizosphere > Soil | place: USA...
CCGCCGCCGGGCCGAGCGGACCCTCGAAGTCCACCAGCTTTCTGCCCGCGAGCTTCAGCTTGAGCACGCGCGCAGCCTCGGCGTCGATCACTTCCCACGCCGCCGTCGAGATCGGCGCGAGCTCCCGTCTCAGGTTGTTCATAATCCCGGCCCGCCCTTCAGGCTGCCGATGCCGAGCGACCCCCCGCCGTCCGACGCGGCACCCGTGGACGCGCCACCGCCCGTCGCGCCGGCTTCTCGCGCGACGAGGGAGCCGCTCGAGAAGAGGTATTCCTTGAGGCGCGCGTCCATCGTGGCGTCCCGCCGCCGGTACCACTCGAGCAGCATGGCGAAGTGCTCCTTCTCCTCGTCACGGTTGTGGGCCAGGATCTGCTTCAGATCGGGATCGGTGGCGGCGTCAACGCGCTGATCGTACCAGTCGGCCGCCTCCAGCTCCTCCTGCATGGAGGTGAACGCCCGGTGATTGTCCATGGTTTCGGGGCGCAGCTTGTCTTCCGACTCGTGATACCCCACCGAGTTCGCCATCGTCACTCCTCCGAGATTGTCGGCTCGCCGCTCTGTTGCGTGGAGATGCGGCCAAAAATAACGCAGGAGTGATGACACTTCAACGGTGGGATCATTCGCACGATTCGGGGAGCGCGCGGCGGCGAGGCGAAGGGCGGACGCGCGTGGTGGCCGGGAAGTCTCAGCTCAGACCGGGAATCAGCTCCCGGCCCGCCCGGAACTCGATGGTCGAGTCCGCGAAGTCGCCGCCCACGGGCTCGAAGCGGCCGCCCAGGTGCGCGGCGAGAAAGGCCTCCACCACGGCGGTGAAGGAGCTCCGATTCGCCTTCCGTCCGAAGCCGTGGCCCTCGTCGGAATAGTAGATGTAGGTGACCGGAATGCGCCGAGCCTGTACCCTCGGTTGGCGAGCCACTGATGTATCGAGGAAAGCGCCCAGGTGTCACGCGCCCACGGGCCTCCGTGGACGAGCAGGACCATCGACCGATCCGCGCCCCCGAACAGGACACGCCGGGGAATCAATCCCGCGTCGGAGGGACGCAGCGGGGACGCCGCTCGCGGGCGCAGCGATTCGTCGGCACGAGCCGGGCCACGGTAGAGCAGGTGTCCCGCGCCGGCCGCGACGGAGGCGAGCAGCGCGCGCCGGCTGAGTGATGGACCCTTCATCGCCATGGCTCCTGGCGGCTCGACGAGCCAGCCCTCTCGAACCTTCTCGCGAGCCCTCGCATGGTCATCTCAGGCGGAGCGACGCGTCGAAATCTGCCGCAGCGCAGGGCAGATGGTAGCCACGGCCCGCGCGGGGGTCAAGGATCTCGCCCTCCGTGCGCGCGGCGCTGCCGTCGGCGGCGAGGCAGCTCGCCCAGTTTCTCGAGTTGAAACATCGGCGAATCCGGTTATCATGTTGGTGCTCATGGCACGCACCGGCCGAGAGTGGTCTCGAGGTGAGCGGGTGGTGGTGGCCGCATGTCTGGTCGCCCTGGTCGGGCTCTGGACGTATGCGCCGGCGGCGGCGGAAGGCGACAAGCCTGCCCCGCCTCCCACGATCTTCGAGCTGACGAAGCCCCAGGTTCCCTCCGCGATCAAGGGCATGTCCGACTCGGTCCGGGAGAGCCTCCTGACACCACCGCCGCCGCCCGTCCAGGAGTGGGTCCTCCAGCCGGACGGCAGCATGAAGAACACGCGCACGGGCATCACGATCGCCCTCCGGAACGTCTGTGCGCCCGGCGACATGGAGCACGAGGCCGCGCTCGCCGCGTTCAAGCGGTCCCAGGCCCGCAAGAACCGCTGAGCTCTCGCCGCCACCTGGCGCCTTCGACTCGATCGGCGCCGCCTCTTCCTCCCCTCCTCGATCGTCAGCGCTGCCGTTCACCCGGCCGCTTCGGTGGGAGGATCGCGCGGTGACCGCCTCGTCCGCGCGTGCCGCCGCGGCCGCGCCCCGATTCGCTGCGCTCCACGTGCCCGACTACCGCCGCTATTTCGCCTGGAGCCTGATCGCGATGACGGCGGACAACATCGAGCACGTCATCAGCTACTGGGTCATCTTCCAGGCGTTCCACTCCCCTGCCCTCGCGGGCTTCGCCGTGATCAGCCACTGGGTGCCCTTCTTGCTCTTCTCCGTCTACGCGGGCGCACTCGCGGACCGCCACGACTGCCGGAAGCTCATCCAGGCCGGGCAGATCCTCTTCATGGTGGCATCGTTGTCCTGGGGACTGCTGTTCCTCACCGGCGCCCTGCGCATGTGGCACGCCGTCGTGATCCTGCTGATCCATGGCGCGGCGGGCGTCACGGGCGCCCCGGCGACCCAGCTCATCATCCACGACATGGTCGGCGGGACGGAGCTCCAGAGCGCGATCCGCCTGAACGCCACCGCCCGCTACCTCGCCATCCTGCTCGGTCCGGCCGTGGGAGGCGGGCTCATGCTGCTTCTCGGTCCCGCGTGGGGACTGCTCACGAACGTCGTCATCTACGTGCCGTTCTCCGTGTTCCTGTGGCGGATTCGCTATACCGGACACCTCCGCGACGGGGGACATGCGCGTGCCGGGCCGCGTCCTCGACTCCGCGACATGCTCCGCGTCCTGGGAGAGGTGCGCGGGGATCGGCGGATCACCGTGATGATCCTCCTCGGCGGGATCACGTCGTTCTTCGTGGGCAACGCCTTCCAGGCCCAGATGCCCGAGTACGCCCATCACCTGGGGACCGACGAGGCGGGCGGCTGGTACAGCCTGCTCCTCGCCGCCAATGCCGCGGGAGCGGTGCTCGGTACCGTCCTGCTCGAGAGCACGAATCTGTTGCGCCCGAGCCCGCGAGCCGCCATCGTGTGCGCGGGCATCTGGGCACTGGCCATCGGTCTGTTCCCCGCCGCGCCCAGTTACACGAGCGCCCTCGCGCTCCTCGTGGTGGCCGGCATCTTCAATCTCGCCTTCTCCTCGATGGCCCAGACCCTGGTGCAGCTCCTCGCTCCCGCGCGCGTGCGCGGCAGGGTGGTGGGCCTCTTCAACACCGCCGCCCTCGGCCTCCGCGCGGGCAGCGGGCTTACGGTGGGCGTCGTGGGAGCGCTCATCGGCGTGCAGCGGTCGCTCATGCTCAGTTCGGCCGTGGTCGTCGCGAGCGCCGTCGTGCTGCTCACCTGGGAGCTCGGACCGGTGACCGGCCTCCGCAACGATGATCCGACGAAGTCGGGCGACGTCGCCCCCTCGAGCGACGGAGGGAGCGACGCCGCGGCCGAAGCGGCCCGGGTGAAGCCGGTGAGGTAGTCGAGAGCTGCCCTGCCAAGCGAGAAATGCCGCGTCGCGTAAAGGTCGTGTGCCAGGCCGACGCCACGCGGGCTAGGCTGATGGTCATGTTCATGTCTGCCCATGTCCTCTGAGGGATCGTGCATGCGGCCACGTCTCTTCTCGGGTGCAGGTCTCGCGCTGCTCTCAGCCGTGCTGTTCGGTGCCAGCACTCCCCTGGCGAAGCTCCTGCTCCGAGACATCGATCCCTGGATGCTCGCCGGGATCCTTTACCTGGGCTCTGGCGTCGGCCTGAGCGGACTGAAGCTCCTGTCTGCGGTGGCCGGCGCCCGCTCCGAATCGAGACTTCAGGGAGCGGACTGGCTGTGGCTCGGCTCGGCGACTCTCTCCGGCGGGGTGATCGGGCCCGTACTGCTCATGGCGGGGCTGGCCAGTAGCCCAGCCACCACGGCGAGCCTGCTCTTGAATCTCGAAGGCGTCTTCACCGCGCTGCTCGCCTGGTTCGTCTTTCACGAGAACTTCGACCGGCGCATTGCCCTCGGCATGGTGGCGATCGTTGCGGGAGGACTGACGCTGAGCGCGGGCGGGGCGCCGACCGCCGGAGGGTTTTTCGGCCCGCTGGCCATCGCGGGCGCGTGTCTGGCCTGGGCCATCGACAACAACCTGACCCGCAGGATCTCCCAGGCCGATCCCGTGCAGATCGCGATGCTCAAGGGCTCCGTGGCGGGCGCGGTGAACGTGGCCATCGCCCTCGCGCGAGGATCGGGCGGACCGGGCACGGCCTCGCTGGCCCTCGCGGGAATCGTAGGCTTCGTCGGCTACGGCGTGAGCCTCGTGCTGTTCGTCATCGCTCTGCGCCACCTCGGCACGGCACGAACCGGCGCGTACTTCTCCCTCGCCCCCTTCTTCGGCGGTGTCCTCGCGGTCCTCGTCCTCCACGAAGCCGTCACCGCGCGGCTGCTCGTGGCCGGCGCCCTCATGGCCCTGGGGGTGTACCTGCACCTGACGGAGCGTCACGAGCACGAACACGAGCACGAGCAGCTCGCCCACGAGCACCGTCACGTTCACGATGAGCACCACCAGCATGTCCACGACGGCTCGGAGCCGCCGGGAGAGCCCCACTCGCACTGGCACGTGCACTTGCCCATGCGGCACAGCCATCCGCACTATCCCGACGTTCACCACCGGCATACCCACTGAGCATCCCGCCCACTATCACCATCGGGCTGGGTCTTCTCGAGGAAGGAAGACGAGCAGTTGCCGTTGATCCGCCGTGGGCTGGGGAGACGGCGTGGCCGGCCGAGCTATTCTGGCTCCTGCAGTCCAGCCTCCGCGCGAGCGAGCCAGAATCGCATGTCCATCTCTCGGTACAGTCTCGTCGCCGACCTCAGGTGCTCGTGGGCCTTCGCCCACCGACCCGTCCGTTGGAGGACTTCACCGAGATGAAGGTGGCAATGGGCGGCGAGTGGCCGAGCCCCGAGGCTATCGGCGAGGGCGAGCGCTTCCCGGTAGTAGCCGTCGGCTTGCTCGACATCGACGGGATCATGGTGGGAGGCGATCTGGCCGAGCAATCGGAGACACCAGGCCTCGTGATTGCGTTCCCCGTGCCGCCGTGTCAGCGACAAGGCTTCCTGAGCACGGGTCAGAGCCTCGTCGAGCCGCTCCTCGAGGAGATAGGCTTCACTGAGCCACCCGAGCTGCATCGCCCTGCTGACGCCCATTGCGCTCATCGTGGACGCGCTCTCGATCACCTCGGCGAGGAGACGGCGGGCTTCCGCCGGCCTCGCCGAGAGGACGTGCGCGTAACCGAGACGAGCGAACACGGCCCAGGGCGGGAGACGCCACTCGACGATGAGGCCGCGAGCACGCTCCAGTGCCGCGAAGGCGTGCTCGAGATCTCCCTGAGCGAGTGACACGCTGCCCGCCCCTGCCAGGGCTTCAGCAAGCGTGAATGGGTGGTCAGCGGCTTCCGCTATCTGGACGGCCTCTCGAGCATGCGCTCGTGCGTCCTCGAAACGTCCCAGATTCGACAGGGTCAGGGCGAGCCAGCTGTGGGCCCAGGAGGTGAACAGGACGGATGGTTGGGAGGACTCGTGGCTACTCCTCGCCACGCACCGCGAGAGCAGCTCGAGAGCCTTGCCGAACTCTCCGATGGCAAAGTACGCCTGTCCCGTCCGATACTGCGCCTCGAACTCGAGCTCTCGATCGTCTGTGTCCGCCGCGATGGCTATCGCCCGCTCCCCGACCTCGATGGCTTGTCGATGCTCTCCGGCAACGTTCCGGAGTCTCGCGCAGATGTCGGCGAGGATCCGCCCCAGGCGAGCACGATCGCCGAGTCGGACGGCCAAGCCTTCCGCCTCCCGCATGACCCTGAGAACGTCCTGGTATCGTCCGAGCGCAGCGAGCGCGATCCGCAGCTCGAGTCGCGCGTCGATGGCATGCTCGAGAGTGTCTCGGGTCTCGGGCAGGCGTCCCAGGGCGCGCAGCGCGTCGTTCAGCAACTCGGTGGCGACCACGTATGAGGACCGAGCGATCGTCTTCCGTCCCGCCTCCCGCAGGTACTCGACCGCTCTGTCCCAGGCTTCCGCGCCAACCGCGTGTCGGGCCAGGACCTCGACCTCGCCGGCGGGCTGGTCAGCCGGCCGACGCTCCAGGGCTTCCAGGATGTTCCGATGCAGCCCACGCCGTCGCTCCTGCAAGAGGCTGGCGTGGGTCACCTCGTGAGTGAGGGCATGCTTGAACGTGTACTCGTGCTCCGGGAAGAGCCGCGCCTCGTAGAAGAGCCCGGCCGCCTCGAGCCGAGCAAGCCTTCCGCCCAACTCCTCGTCGGCAGTCCCGCTGATTTCTCCGAGCAGCGCAACCGGGACGTCCCTGCCGATCACGGACGCCGCCTGGAGCAGCCGCTTGTCCTCCGGCGGGAGCCGGTCGATCCGGGCGGCGAGCAACGCTTGCACCGTTGCCGGGACGTGAACATCACGGACGTCCGTCGTGAGGCGGTACGCACCCCGCTCGCCCACGAGAGCTCCCGTCTGCGCCAGAGCGTGGACACTCTCCTCCAGGAAAAAGGGATTACCCTCGGTGCGTTCGATCAGGAGGCGCTTCAGCGGTACCAGGCCGGGGTCCTGTCCCACCAAGCCCTCGAGCAGAGCCTCCGCACTCTCCAGCACGAGAGGAGCGATACGGAGCTCGCAAACGCCGGGCTTGCTCTGCCAACCGGGGTCATGCTCGGGCCGATAGTTCACGAGGGCGAGCACCGGCACCGTCGCCACACCTTCCACCAGGCTGTCGAGGAGGGCCTGTGTCTCAGGGTCGATCCAGTGAAGGTCTTCGACCACGAGCACGAGAGGTTGCATCCGGCTCTCGCGCCATAGGAGGCGCTCGAGGGCATCGAGCGTGACCTGGCGGCGATGAGGCGGCTCGAGGTTCCCGAGTCCGTCCCCTTCGGGAAGGACATCGAAAAGCCAGAAAATGGGCGGGAGGAGGTCTCTCAGAGACTCGTCCAGGGTGAGCACGTGTCCGGTGATCTTGGCGCGGATCGACCGCAGGTCGTCACGATCGTCGATCCGGAAGTAGGCACGTAAAAGATCGATGACCGGGCGATAGCTCTTGGCCTGCCCATAGGAGAGACAGCTCGTCTGGAGGACTCTGCAGCCGCGGACGCTGTCGGAATGCGTCAGCTCATGGAAGAGACGAGACTTGCCCATCCCCGGATCACCCACCACGGCCACGACCCGGCCACGCCCCTGGCGGGCCTCTTCGAGAGCGGACTCGAGCTGCTCCATCTCCGCATTGCGCCCGACGAACTGGCTCAAGCCTCGGAGGACCGCGGCCTGAAACCGAGTCGTGACCCGCCCCGCCGCGATCACCTCGCTGACCTCGACGGGCGTCTCGAGACCTCGCACCGGCATGGTGCCCACCGGCTGGATCTGGACGAAGCTCTCCACGAGACGGCGGGTCTCGGCAGTGATCCAGATCGCTCCGGGCGGAGCGAGCTGCTCCATGCGGGCCGCCAGATGAGTGGTCTGGCCGACCGCCGTGTAGTCCATGCGGAGATCCGACCGGATGGAGCGGACCACCACCTCGCCGGAATTCAGGCCGACCCGGATTCGCACGGTGATGCCGTGGCTCCGAAACGCCTCAACGGCGTATCGCTTCACCGCTTCCTGCATCCGCAACGCGGCGTAGCAGGCTCGCACCGCATGATCCTCATGGGCGAGAGGGGCGCCGAACAGCGCCATGATCCCGTCGCCCATCACCTGGTTCACCGTCCCCTCGTAGTGGTGAACCGCCTCCATCATGCGCTCGAGCACCGAATCGAGGAGCTGGCGGGCCTCCTCGGGATCACGATCGGCGAGAAGCTCCATCGATCCTCTGAGGTCGGCGAAAAGCACGGTGACCTGTTTGCGCTCCCCTTCGAGGGCCGCCTTCGAGGTGAGAATTCGTTCGGCTATCTCCGTCGGCGTGTAGGCTCGGGGAGAACTGAACTTGCCTTCCTGGACCTCCATGAGCGCGGCTCTCGATTTCCCACAGCCCCCGCAGAACTTCTCGGTATCCTCATTGGCGAAGCCGCACGCCTCGCACACGGAGCCCAACGACAGGCCGCATTCGGCGCAAAAGCGGCGCTCCTCGCGATTCTCGGTCTGGCACCGCGGACACTGCACGTTCAGGCCTCCCCGATGCCTCTCATCGTCGAGGCGCCGTTGATCGTGGACGCTCGCGCGTTAGATCTCCTCAACGTCCATTCCCCAGTGAGCTCTGCGTCCGCGGCCATCCGGCTCAGGCGGAGATCCAGGTCGTGATCAGGCGCCCCGCCGTCTTGAATCCAGCCACCAGGGGCCAGCGGCTCCGCAGGATGCCGAGAGCCGCCCCCGCGATCATGAGCTTGAAGACCCCGAGCTTGGTCAGGGTGAGAGCGAGCAGCGTCGCGGCCAGGATGGCGATAGCGAACGGATCGGGCAGCGCGGCCGGCACGAGCCGTGCGAGGGACACGGTGAGGACACCGATGACGGCGGGGGCCATTCCCTTCATCACCGCGCGCATCCCGGCGAGCTTCCTGACCCGATCGAGGACCGGGAGAATGACCAACATGATCACGAAGGAAGGCAGGAACGCCGCGGTAGCGGCGACCACGGCGCCCGCCGCGCCCGCCACCTTGTATCCGACATAGGCCGCGATCATCAGCACCGGCCCGGGCGTGAGCTGACCGAGCGCCAGGCCGTCGACGAACTCGCGCGGGGTGAGCCAGCCGAACTGCCCGACCACCTGATCCTGGATGAAGGCGATCATGGTCAGCCCGCCCCCGATCGTGAATGCGCCGACCTTGAGGAAGTACGCCCCGATGTCCACGAGACTCTGAGGATCCGGCACTCCACGCGCGACGACGGCGCCCGACGCGGGGCCGTTCACCCACCAGGCCGCCACGACCACAGCTACGAATGTTGCCGAGCAGAGAAGCACCGGCCAGGGTCGCCCGGAGTGAAAGAGGACGAAACCCGCGAGGCCGGCCAGGATCAGGATCGCCACGATCCCGACGGGCGTGGCCACCGCGGCGGCGGCCGCCAGCAAGCCGATGGCAATCTCCGGCACGGTGCTCATGGCCGACTTGCCGAGGCGATACACCGCGATGGCGAAGAGGCCGATGACGACCGGCCCCAGACCGTAGAGGGCGCTGCGGGCGACCGGCGTGACGCCCAGGCTCGCGTAGGCGATCGTCAAGCCGAGCATGATGAGGAAGGCGGGCAGGACGAAGCAGAGCCCACCGATCAGTCCGCCCCACCACCCACCGCGCGCGTATCCGAGGAAAATGCCGAGCTGGGTCGCCGTAGCGCCGGGTACCATGTTCGCGACCGACAGGCCCTCGAGGAAGCGCTCCTTCGACACCCATTTCCGCTTCTCCTGCAGCTCGGCCTGCATGATCCCCATGATGGCTGGTCCACCGTAGGACGTGGCGCCGAGCCGGACGAGCGAGGCGGCGACTTCCTTCAGGCCCTCCGAGGGCGCGGCGGCCGGCGTCTTCATTTCGTGGGAATCCCGGTCACCTCCAAGTCCGTGAACTCCGTCACCGAGTCCGCCTTGGTCCAGAGGCCCAGCCACCCGCCCGTGAACGTCCTGTCCTCGTGGTCCAGGAGCAGCGCCTCGTCCAGGTACGCCTGGATCCTCGGCCCCTTCGCGACCACGCGGATGCGGTGCCATTCGCCCAGCTTGGGCTCGGTAACCTTCGCCGAAGCGATGGTGCTCCGCTTCCCGTTCACGATGGTGTAGAGACGGAAGTTGTTTTCGAGCGCGTTGGCCCTCACGAGGAGGTAGTTCCGGCCATCCTTGGCGCGCAGGATGATGCCTCCGCTTGCATCCTCCTTCCCGGAGATGGGGCGAAAGCGTACGGCGACGTCCACATCGTCGAACTTCTTCTCCTCGAGGAGCGCGACGGCCCACGGCTGCGTCTCGACCACCTGGGCGAGCACCTGGCGGCCGCCGGAGGGGCGATGCACCCACTGGCCGGCCACGAACTTCCACTTGGGATTCTCCTTGCCGAGATCGTCTTTCATGGTGATTTTCTCCGGCGCCGTGATGGCAATCGGTTGCACGTCGAGGGCGGCATCCACTGAAAGTGGGAGGGTCACCAGGAGCGCGAGAAGAGCGGTGAGAGTACGTTTCATGGATCCTCCTTCCCCCTGAGGGTCGTCTCTCGTCGGATCATGAGGCTTGCTGGACCGGACGCCACTGAAGACTCGCTGACTTTTCTGTCAGGATCGGCCGAGGGCGCCGGCTCGGCTCAGCATCCCGGCACGGGCAGGACGATCCGGAAGAGCGCCCCGTTTCCATGCTCGCTCTCGAGCTCCACGCGCCCCCCGTTCGCCTCGACGGCCCAGCGTGCGGTGGCCAGGCCGAGCCCCACCCCTCCATGGTCGCGCGATCGCCCGTCGTCCACCCGGTAGAAGCGCTCGAAGATTCGACCCTGATGCGCCGCCGGGATGCCGGGACCACTGTCCTCGACCTCGATGGCGACTTCTCCGGAGCGCCGCTGCTGTACGGACAGCCGGATCGCGCCCGCTCGGGGCGTGTACTTGATCGCATTGTCGAGGAGATTGACCAGACCCTGTCGAAGGATCGCCGGGTCGCATCGCACGGAGACGGGCGAGCCAGCGTCGATGGTCAAGGTCTGCTCCTTCTCCTCGGCGAGGACCTTGAGATTGTCCGCGACGCTCCCCACGAGGGCGTTCAGGCTCACCATCTCGAAGGCAGGCCGGATCCGGCCCGAATCTCCCCGCGTCAGGGTGAGCAGGCTCTCCACGAGGTGCGTCAGGCGGCCCACCTCCTCGAGCATGCTCCCGATCACCTCACGATAGGCCGGCACGCTCAGGCTCCGCTGGAGCGCCACCTCGCCGACGCTGCGGAGGGCGGCGAGCGGCGTGCGCAGCTCGTGCGATGCATCCGCGGTGAATCGCCGGAGCTCCTCGAACGCCGCCTCGAGACGGGCCAGCGTGTCGTTGAAGACGCGGGCGAGCTGGCCGAACTCGTCCTGCTCGTTCTCGACATGGAGGCGCGCCGACAGGGACTCGGCGGTGATGGTGCGCGCGGTCTCGGCCATGGTCGCCACCGGCGCCAGCATGCGGCCCGCGAGAAAGTAGCCGCCCCCCATCGCCAGCGCCACCGCGCACGGGACGCCGGCGGCGAGGATGATGCCGAGTGTCCGGAGCGTCTGCCGCACCATCGCCTCGTCCCGGGCGGCCACGATGTGGTGGGACGAGTCACCGAGCGCGCTCACTCGATATGGTGCCGGCCCAGACGGGGGCCAGCCCGGCGTCCGGTACACGACGGTACTGCCCTCCGTCACCTCGAAGTGCGCAACGCCCATCCGGTGAGCCAGCTCTCCCAGGTCCCCCGTCTCCTCCCGATAGACCGTCTCGATGGTCGC
>Ga0075434_100005969_pt1 | contig 11146 bp, 9 predicted proteins | sample RhiMethybrSRZTD3_FD_75298 | JGI IMG/M metagenome (GOLD analysis project Ga0075434, IMG submission 75298) | Populus rhizosphere microbial communities from Tennessee, USA - Rhizosphere MetaG P. TD hybrid SRZTD3 | ecosystem: Host-associated > Plants > Roots > Rhizosphere > Soil | place: USA...
TGATGTGCGCGCGGCCGAGCTGGTGCCATTGGCGCGGCCGCGCCCGGCGACCCTTCTGTGATCAGGCAAGGTCGCGGAGATCGCGCAATGGGTGGCCGAGCACGAGGTGGGGCTCGTCATTCTCGATCACGCCGTGAGCCCGATCCAACAGCGCAATCTGGAACGGGCGTGGGACTGCAAGGTGCTCGATCGAACCGGGTTGATCCTGGAGATCTTCGGCGAGCGGGCCCTTACCCGCGAGGGCCGACTGCAGGTGGAACTTGCGCATCTCAACTACCAGAAGAGCCGGCTGGTGCGCTCCTGGACGCATCTTGAGCGTCAGCGCGGCGGCTTCGGGTTCCTGGGCGGCCCCGGCGAGGCCCAGATCGAGACCGACCGACGCTTGATCGAGGAGCGCATCGAGGGCATCCGCAGGGACCTCGCCCACGCTGTGGGGACGCGAACGCTGCATCGCGCCGGGCGCAAGCGCGTGCCCTATCCCACGGTTGCCGTCGTGGGCTACACCAACGCCGGCAAGTCAACGCTCTTCAACCGCTTAACGGGTGCCGCGGTAGCGGCGCGTGACCAGGTGTTCGAGACCCTCGATCCCACCATGCGCGAGGTGAAGCTGACGAGCGGCCGGCGCATTATCCTCTCCGACACGGTGGGCTTCATCTCCAATCTGCCGACCACGTTGGTGGCGGCCTTCCGCGCTACCCTGGAGGAGGTCGTGGAAGCGGACCTCGTCCTCAACGTGCGCGATATCTCCCATCCCGAGACGCTGGCGCAGCTCCACGACGTGGAGGCGGTGCTATCGGAGCTTGGCATCGACGCGACAGCGGCGGACGCGCCTATTTTGGAGGTCTGGAACAAGGCCGATCGGCTCGATCCATGTGGGCGCACCGAAGCGCAGCGCGCCTTGGTGCGCTGTGAACGAGCGCCGGTCATGATCTCGGCGCTGACGGGAGAGGGAATTGAGGCATTGCTCGCGGCCATCGATGCTCGCTTTGCCGCCAAGGACGAGGTCCTGACCCTTGAGATCCCGCCTACGGCAGGGCGGCTCATGAGCTGGCTCTTCGACCACGCCGAGGTGCTCAGGCACGAGAGCACCGAAGAGGGTGCGATGCGTGCCCGCTTCCGCATCGACCCCATCCTCAAGGGCAAGCTCGATGCCCAGCTCAAACGCGCCGGTTTGAGCGTACAAAGCGGCCTGCGTCAGGGCGGCGGTCTCAGTCGCAGCTGACTATCCTGCGCAAGGTGACCGCGTTTGGCGGCTCGGCCGCGGGAATGCAGGGGTCGGTGCGCGCGATGCGGCCGTCTGGCAAGGCCAGTTCAGACCGCGCGCTCCTCGGCCTTGGCCTGATCCCACAGGCGGTCCATCTCGGCCAAGGTCGATTGGGCGGGCGTGCGGCCGTCGGCTGCCAGCAGCGCCTCGATGCGTCGGAAACGGCGAATGAATTTTTGATTGGTCGTCCGCAGTGCCCCTTCAGGGTCGATCCCCAGGTGGCGGGCGACGTTGGCAATGACGAACAGCAGGTCGCCCAACTCCTCCTCGACCTCGCTGCGGTCCGCGGGCCCCTCAGCGTGGGTCGCGTCGGTGCCGAAGTTGGCCGCCTGCTCAAGTTCGCCGAGCTCCTCCTTGAGCTTGGCGAACACGGGTGCCAGCGATGGCCAGTCAAAGCCGACGCGGGCGGCTTTGTGCTGCAACTTGAGCGCGCGTGTCAGCGCCGGCAATGCGATCGGGACATCATCCAGGAGGCTGCGAGGTGGCTCCTCTACCTGCCGCGGGGAGGGCGGTGCCTGCTCTTTGCGTTCCTCCGCCTTGATGCGCTCCCAGAAGCCGGGCGGCGCGCCGGCTGAGCGCTCGGCCGCGCTACCGAAAACATGCGGGTGGCGCCGGATCATCTTGGCGGTAATGGCCTCGGTCACGGCGGCGAAGTCGAACGCTCCCTCTTCCTCGGCCATGCGCGCGTGATAGACGACCTGCAGCAAAAGATCGCCCAACTCGTCCTTGAGCGCTGCCCGGTCCTCCTTCTCTATGGCATCTGCAACCTCATAGGCCTCTTCAATGGTGTAGGGCACGATCGTCTTGAAGGTCTGCTGCAGGTCCCAGGGACACCCGCTGCCGGGCGTGCGCAGCGCGGCCATGACGGCGAGGAGGTCAGCGATGGTCTTGGGGGCGCTCAAGGACATTGCGGCCGTCCTCAATTCCGTGTTGATGGGACGGGAGCCTGATAGCACGAAATCGGCCGTACGCCCCGGCCAGCCCCATGCTGCACGTCACCGCCACGATCGCCATCGATCCAGCCGAGCTTGAGGAGGCCTTCGTGACTGCCTCGGGACCGGGCGGGCAGAATGTCAACAAGGTGTCAACGGCCGTGCAGCTGCGTTTCGACGCGCGCCGTTCTCCGTCACTGCCGGATGGGGTGCGTGAGCGGCTCTACAAGCTCGCCGGGCGACGCATGACGGCCGAGGGTGTCATCGTCATCAGCGCGGCGCGCTTCCGCAGCCAGCTCCGGAACCGCGCCGATGCTCGCGCGCGGCTGGTGGCCCTCATCCGGGAGGCCGCCGAGCCGCCAGCGCCGCGCCAGCCGACCAAGCCCCCGCGCGCCGCCAAGCTCCGGCGTCGGGAGGAAAAGCGACGCCGCTCAGCCGTCAAGTCGCTGCGGCGGGTGAAGATCGCGGATGACTGAACCCGGCATCGGCACCCCAACCTGGGCTGCATCAACGCGCGGCATGTCGTTGGGCGTCCCGAGAATTGGGCGTCCGCGCCCTTGATCGGCGAACGTGCTGCTCGGCTTGCGCAGCGAAGACAGCGCCTATCGACCCGAGAGCCAATTGGCGCAAAACTCAGCCGGCCGGAGCGATCAGGGGTCGCTCCAGCGGTGTCCATGGGCTGGCCAAATCCCACCAGTTTCATTCGCATAATATATATTATGGAAAATGACCAGAAATTCATCAGACAATACAAAGCGATAAGGCAAGCTCACAACAGCCAGGTCACAGCCTTATTTGTCGCCTTTCTCATAATGGTCACAGATCAGGCGGTCGAGGAGACGCACGCCCCAACCCGAGGCCCAACTCGGATTGATGTCGTTGCGGGCTGAGTCCATCGCCGTGCCGGCCACATCGAGATGCGCCCAGGGCGTGTCCTTGATGAAGCGCTGCACGAACTGGGCGGCCGTGATGGCCCCCGCATGGCGCCCGCCGATGTTCTTCATATCGGCATTCTTGCTGTCGATCAGCTTATCGTAGGCCTTGTCCAGCGGCATACGCCAGACCTTTTCGCCGGTTGCTTCCCCCGCCGCGCTGAGTTCGCCGGCGAGGCGATCGTCATTGCAAAAGAGGCCTGCGTGCTCCTTGCCAAGGGCGACGATGATGGCGCCGGTTAGCGTGGCCAGATCGACAATCAAGCGCGGCTTGAAGCGCTGTTGGGCGTACCACAGCACGTCGGCCAGCACGAGCCGGCCCTCCGCGTCGGTGTTGAGCACCTCGATCGTCTGTCCCGACATGGAGGTGACGATATCGCCGGGACGCTGCGCTTTACCCGACGGCATGTTCTCCACGAGGCCGACGAGGCCCACCGCATTGACGGCAGCCTTGCGCCCGGCGAGCGCCAGCATCAGTCCGGCGACACAGGCCGCGCCGCCCATGTCACCTTTCATGTCCTCCATGCCGCCCGCGGGCTTCATGGAGATGCCGCCGGTGTCGAAGCATACGCCCTTGCCGACGAAGGCGAGCGTCTTGGCCCGTTTCGATTTGGCACCGTGCCACTGCATGACGACGACGCGCGAGGGCCGGTCGCTGCCCTGCCCAACGGCCAACAGAGCCCCCATCTTCAGGGCGCGGAGCTGGTCTTCGTCCAGCACCTCAACCTCAATGCCAGCCCCGGTGAGATCGCGCACCCGTTCGGCGAACTCGACAGGGCCCAGCATGTTGGCGGGCTCATTGACGAGATCGCGGGCGAGGAAGATGCCCTGAGCCACCGCCTTGCGGCTGGCAAAGGCCTTGGCGGCAGCATCCGGTTTGGCACAGTGAACCGCGAGCCTGCGCACGCCGTCGCGTGGCTCATCGTCGGCACCGTCCTCGGATTTGCGCGTGGTGCGGTATTTTTTGAAGGCGTAGCTGCGCAATAGCGCACCAAACGCCAGGTCGGCGGCAAATATATCCGCGCCGACCTCGCCCGTGTCGGGCACTTCTGCGACCAGGCTTGCGGCCTCACCCTTGCGCGCAGTGATCTGGGAGAGCGCGTAGCCACCAAGCAGCAGGCGGTCGAGCTCTTTGCTCGGGCGGCCGGCTCCAATCACCAGAAGGCGGGGCGTGTCGATGCCGGCGGGTGCGAGAATCTCCATCGATGTCTTGGCTTTGCCAGTAAAATCTGCGGCGCGCGCAGCCTTGCTCACCGCGCCTTTGGTGCGCTCGTCCAAGCCGCGCGCGGTCGGGGCGAGCGCGAGTTCGGCACCGGCAAGCAGTGCCAGCGCGCCTGTCGGCGCCGCCGACAGCGATGCAAATTGGATCTCAAGGGCTTCGGACATCGACAGGTTCCAGCGCAGGTTGAGCGCGCCGGAGACACCTGCGGTTCCGCCTTGGCGATCAAGGAAGACGCCGCGAGGCCAGCGCTGCGGTCGGGAATGCTGCACAATACGCCGTCGCCGGCGAAGCGCAAGCAAACGCCTGGGCGAGAGGTTATCGCGTCCCGGTATCGAGCTCGCCGCGAGCTTCAACTTCGCCGTTGTGCCCGGGGGCGAGCGTGGGAGCGGATGCGGCGGCCCGGCGTCAAATGACCTTGGCCTCCCGCAGAGCGGCAATCTCGGCGGGCGTGAAGCCGAACTCGGACAGCACCTCGAGGGTGTGCTGTCCGCGCTCAGGCGGGGGCGCCGCCAGGCGGGTTGGCGTGCGGCCGAGGGAGACCGGCTGCCCCACTACTTTCAAAGTGCCGCGTGCGTCGCCCGTCTCGATCTGCTGCACGATGCCCAGATGGGCGACCTGTGGGTCAGCGAACACTTGCTCGATAGAGTTGATGGCGCCCGTCGGCACGCCGGCGGCGTTGAGACGCTCGATCCAGTCAGCGCTCGTGCGATGGGCGAGGTGGGCTTCGATGGCGGCGTTGAGGGTATCGCGGTTCTCAAGGCGCGCTCCCGCGGTGGCGAAGCGCGGGTTGGTGGGGAGGGCGGGCGCCTCAAGCGCCTTGCAAAGGCGCTGCCACATCTCCCCGCCAGCCGTGGCAATGTTGATATAGCCGTCGCGCGTCTTGAACACGCCGGTCGGGACGCTGGTTGGATGGTTGTTGCCGGCCTGTCCTGGAACCTCGCCGGCATTGAGCCAGCGGGAAGCCTGGAAATCGAGCATGAAGATCTGCGCCTGCAGCAGCGAGGTGGCGACCTCCTGGCCCTTGCCGGACTGCTCCCGTTCCAACAGCGCCGCCAGGATGCCGAGCGCGCAGAAGAGGCCAGCGGAAAGGTCGGCAACGGGAATTCCGACCCGCATCGGCCCTCTTCCTGGTTCGCCGGTGATGGACATGAGGCCACCCAGGCCCTGTGCGATTTGATCGAAACCTGGTCGGTCGCGGTAGGGGCCGTCCTGGCCGAAGCCGGATATGCTGGCGTAGACGAGACGGGGATTGATCCCGCTGAGGGCGGCGTAATCGATCCCGAGCCGGGTCTTCACATCGGGGCGGAAGTTCTCGACCAACACATCGGCCTTGGCGGCGAGGCGCCGAAAGGTTGCAGCTCCCGCGGGCGATTTGAGGTCGAGCGTAAGGCTGCGTTTGTTGCGATGCAGGTTTTGGAAATCCGGACCGTGGCGCGCACCACCCAGACCTTCTGCAGCGTCCAAATGTTCGGGGAGCTCGACCTTGATGACATTGGCGCCCCAATCGGCCAGCTGCCGCACGGCCGTTGGACCAGCGCGGACGCGGGTCAAATCGAGAACCGTGAAGCGCTGGAGCGCGCTCGAAGCATTGGCAATGGGCATGGAGGTTACCTCAGGCGAAAGACATGCTGCGCCAGCCCAGGTTCGATTGCGCGCAATTGTGGCCTTGCCATTGCCGCTGGTGGCACGCACAAGGGCTGGCACCTCTCCGGGTTGCGATTGGGCTGGCGGCGGTGCTGCCGCACAGAGCCCGTCACAGGCGCTGACCCGGATCGACGGAGGGGTCGGGCGCACGCATCGGGTCGAAACCATGCATGTAGAGTGCCCATTGCAGCGCAACGAGGGCGCCCTTGACGCGGGGCAACAGAACAAGGCAGCCAAAGAGCGTCAAAGGCAGCCAGATGGCCAGCTGAACCCAGATGGGCGGCGATAGCCCGCGCTCGAGCGTCAGCACGCCGCCGACGACGACGTGGCCAACGATGAGGATGGTGAAATAGGCCGGGGCATCGTCGGCGCGATGGTGATAAAGCGCCTCACCGCAGGCGGGACAATGATCGCGCACCTTGAGGTAGCTGCCAAAGAGCTGCCCTGTTCCGCAACTGGGGCAGCGCTGCGACAATCCGCGCCAAACCGCCCGCAGGAAGTGGCGGGACGGCCTTGCCGGGTCGGACGCGTCGGTCATGCGCTGGACATAGACAGTGCGGCCACAGTCCGCGTTGTGACAAATCGACCGGCTCGGTGGTGAATTATCGACCGGCCCGGTTGGGTGGATCAGACGCTGGGGCGCGGTGCCCTGCGCGACCGTGAGCCAACGCCGCTGGGCCCGGTTGAGGCACCCTCCCTTTGCGCGCAATTCTTCTGTGGATAACTGCGCTTTCGCCATTGACTGCGGCACGGGTCGATCCGTTCGCTAGGCGCGGTTTGCTTGCCCGTTGCCGCAGCGGGCCAGCAGCTGCGTCAGGGGGTTGGCGATGAGCGTTGCCAGGGAAAGTGAGTTGGCGCTCAAACTCGAGCTTACGCGCGAGGAATTACAGCGGGTGCGGGTGCATCCAGCCCTTGGTAGCCTGGGGGTCGGCGAGCCGGTGCGGCGGACGCTGCGCTCGATTTACTTCGACACGCCAGATTATCGCCTGCGCACCCTTGGCGTCGCCTTCAGACTGCGGTCGGAGGGCGAGCGCTGGCTGCAGACGATCGAAACCGATTGGTCCGACACCCGTGCCGGCTCGGACGGCGTGGCGGGGGACGGCAGCCTAGAGCGACCGGAACCCAACTTGGACCTCATCCCCAGTCGACGCGTGCGCCGCCGAATCGCAAAGGCGATCGCGCGCTCGGTGCTCGAGCCGATCTTCGAGACCGTCGTTGAGCGCACGACGCGGCAGCTGCACGCGGGGGAAGGTGATCTTGAGCTCGCCCTTGAGGAGGGTGTGGTGCGCGCGGGCAGCGTTGAGAGCAGCCTATGCCAGGCGGAGTTAGAGCTGAAATCGGGACGTCCGGAATGTCTGTTGCACACTGCCGCTCAGCTCTTCGCCACGGCGCCTGTGCGCCTTGCCAACGGCAACCCCGCGGATCGGGGCTATAGCCTGGCACTCGGCCGCAAGGCCAACGGCCAAGCCATACCGCAACGCGCCGAGCTGCCACACCTTGAGGCGGACCACACCTGCTCACATGCCCTTGGCCTCCTCGTGCAATCGGCCGCCGCCCAGATCGCCGCCAACCGGACTGCAGTCTTGGAGACGGAAGACCCCGACGCCGCACATCAGCTGCGCATCGGCCTGCGTCGGCTGCGTAGCGCCCTTCTCGACTTTCGCCCCCTGAGCGATACGACGGTTGCCCGCGAGCTGGAGCGCCATGCGCGAGCGCTCGCGCGCAGCGTCGGCGAGCTACGCGACGCCGATGTGTTGATCGAGGAGATCTATGCGCCGGTCGCCGGCACCCTGCGCCACGACCCGGGGCTGGCCGAGCTGCGCGAGGCGCTGCTGGCGCATCGAGTCCGCATGCGCGATCGTGTGCGGTCTGAGCTGTGCGGGCAGCAGTGGTCGGTGCTCCAACTCTATCTGGCGCTGTGGCCGCGCACGATCGAAGGCGGCGACGAGCTGTCAGTGCCTGTCGCGAAATTCGCGCGCTTGGCGCTCAAGAAGCGTTGGCGCAAGGTCGCCGACAGCGGTGAGCGCCTTGACGATCTCGACGTGGTCGAGCGCCATGCCATGCGCAAGGCGCTGAAGACCTTGCGCTACACGGCCGAGTTCTTCGTCGGCCTCTACCCCGCGCCAGCAACGCGCCGGTTCATCAAGGAAATCCGCGGCTTGCAGGAGGAGTTTGGCTATCTCAACGACGTCGTTGCCGCCGAGCGGCTGACCACCATCTGTCGGGAGCGCTGTCCCGACAACTGCGAGGCGCAGCGCGCTGCGGGCTTTGTTCTGGGTTGGCATAACGCGCATGCCGTGCACGCCTGGAAGGATGCCCACAAGGGCTGGCGCAAACTCAACGCCCTGCCTCGGTTCTGGGCGTGAGAGCCCGAAACCGTCGGGACCCCCCAAGAGCGACAAACCGTCTCTTCGACCGCGACTGTCACCGCGCTGTTACGGGACTCGGGCACAGCCTCCAATTGCGCTGCTAGCCGCGTGAGGAGGCCCATGACGCCGCTTGACTGGTTGCTGATCGCCTTTTGCCTCACCGCCACATTCCTCCACATCATTACGAGCCTGCTCGCCATGCGTCGCTGCCGGCAGCGCACGGTGCCGTTGCCCGCGCCGGAGCGCGCGCCGTTGGTGAGCATCTTGCGACCCGTGCGGGGTCTCGATCGCTGCGAGGAAGTGACGCTGGCCGCGAGCTTCGCGCTCGATTATCCGAATTTCGAGCTGATCTTCTGCTGCGCCGACGCCGACGATCCAGCGGTCGCGCTGATACGCTCGTTGATCGCCCGGAACCCCGGCGTCCGGTCGCGCCTGCTCATCGGCAATCACGAGATCTGCCTCAATCCGAAGCTCAACAATCTCATCAAGGGCTGGCGCGCCGCCGCCGGGGACTGGATCGTGTTCGCCGACAGCAACGTGCTGATGCCGCGTGACTACGTGCAAAGGCTCTTTGCGGGCTGGCGACCCGAGACGGGCGTCCTGTGCGCTCCGCCGATTGCTTGCAGCGTGGTTGGGTTTTGGGCCGAGCTCGAATGCGCATTTCTCAACGGCTACCAGGCGCGCTGGCAGTACGCCGCCGACAGCATCGGCATGGGCTTCGCCCAGGGTAAAACCATGGTTATGCGCCGAAGCGATCTGGCGCAGGCCGGAGGCATTCAGGTGCTGGCGCAGGAGATTGCCGAGGATGCCGCCGCCACCAAGCTTGTGCGCAGCCTGGGTCGGCGCGTTGCTCTTGTCGATGCGCCATTCGGCCAGCCGCTGGGTCCGCGCACCGCGCGCCAGGTGTGGGATCGCCAGACCCGTTGGGCCCGCCTGCGACGCATGAGCTTCCCGGGTTTCTTTGCCGTCGAGATCCTCACGGGCTGTCTCTTTCCGCTTGCCGCAGCAGCTTGGGTTGCAGATGCGCTCGATGCCCCGCCGGCGGCCCTGGTGGCAGGACTGTCCACGCTCTGGTTTGGCACCGAGGCGCTGTTGGCGTGGGTCGCGGGCTGGCATTTGCGCTGCTGGTCGCCATTCGCCTGGGCACTACGGGACGCGCTGCTGCCGCTCGTGTGGGTGCATGCGTGGTTGAGCGAAGGCTACGCCTGGCGCGGCAACGAAATCAGCACAGCGCAACCGAGCGCGCCGACGCGCTGAGGCAAGCCAAACGGACCAAGCAAGGCCAGGCCGGGGAGCCAGATCAACTTGCCTCGATAAGATCGGCGCGGCGTTTGAGGATGGCTTGCGCCTTGTAAGCGGGCACCTTGTACTCCCAGCCCTGGGTGCGCTTGACAATGTCTTCGGCGGTCTTTTTGGCATCGCCCTCCGCTCCGGAGGCCTCGAGCGAAACCCACGTGTCATCGCCCTCCTTGCGCAACCGAACCGTTATGGCGAGCCCGCCGTCGGCTTCGATTTTGGCGACGCTCAGGTCGCTGGCGGGCGGGGCGGCGGCGGCGGCCTTGTGCACGTCGTCGAGTTCGAGGTTACCGGCGGCCCGCACGATAGCATCGATGCCGGCCCCTTCCTTGAGCTTCTTGCCTTCGGCCAAGCCCACGAGCGTGTGCTTGGCGGTGTCGGCTGCATCACGTGCGATCACGAGGGGCTCTTCACCGGGGATCTCGACTGTCAGCTTGGCGATTTTGGTCGAAGGCACATCGAGCACCCCAGCCTGTACCCAGTCGCGCACGTTGAGGGACACGTCGAGGTCGCCGTTGCTGAGCCAGGTCTGCGGGTCCCCGGGTTTGCGTACGTAGGTACCGCTCTTGCTGCCGCCAAAAGCGTCCCATCGCTTTTTGCCGACGATGGTCTCGGCGATGATGGCACCTTGGTCGTCCTTAAGCCGCAACCAGCGCGACTTGCTGTCCTTGCCCGCCGGGTCTTCGAGCTCCAGAAGAGCGAAGCGCTCCTTGTTGCGTGTCTTGCCCTCAACGAGCTCGGCCTGAGCCAGCTTGACCAGCAGCGCACGTACGGCGCCGGGCTTGACGGGATAGCCGCCCCGATCGGCGAGCGTCCAACCCTCATCGGACTTTGCCAGCGCCAGGGTCTTGTCGCCCTGCTGCAGCTCGAGGCGACTGATGCGGTTTGCTTGCGCCCAAGCCCTGGGAGCAGGGCAGCGCCGGAGACCTTGGCCTGCGACCAGCGGTTCTGCGCTGCGTAGGTTGCAATGGCAATCGCCACCGCCACGAGTGTAATGAGCGCGAGAGCGGCGAAGGCGCGTGGCTTCATGGTGTTCCTCCCTGCGCCCCCGGCGCCGGCGGCAAATGTGGCCCAGTGCGCCGCCGCTGCCTCACTGCCCAGCCGATGCCGCCGACCCCGACCAGGAGCGGCACGAGCGCGATATTGGCGAACTTCAACCAGCCATCGAGGCGGTCGATATCCTCGCGCAGCGCACGCTTAACCTCGCGCAGCTCGCGGCGGATTGCCAGCATGTCACTGCGGAACTTTTCGATGGCCTGGCGATCGCTCTCGCTGACGATGACATTGCCACCCTCCCCAGCGTTCTCGAGCTTGGTAAGCTGGTCTTGCACCTCTTTGAGTTTGGCGGTGAGCGCCTGCTCCTTCTCGCGATAGCGCCGCTCCGAGTCCCGGCGCAGATCGTTGACTAGCTGGAACGGGCGATCTTCGGCACCGCGGCCGCGCAGGCCGATGAGGGCGTCCGAGCCCGACAGATTGTCGAGCGCGTT
>Ga0075434_100005971_pt1 | contig 11144 bp, 12 predicted proteins | sample RhiMethybrSRZTD3_FD_75298 | JGI IMG/M metagenome (GOLD analysis project Ga0075434, IMG submission 75298) | Populus rhizosphere microbial communities from Tennessee, USA - Rhizosphere MetaG P. TD hybrid SRZTD3 | ecosystem: Host-associated > Plants > Roots > Rhizosphere > Soil | place: USA...
CACGGCTGGCTCGCGCTCGGCGACCCGGAGTGCCGTCGCGTGTGCGAGGAGACGCTCGATTATCTCCTGCGCGAGATGACGGACCCGGCCGGCGGCTTCTATTCGTCGCAAGACGCGGATTCCGAGGGCCACGAGGGCAAGTTCTTCGTGTGGAACCCCGACGAGCTGCGCGAGGTGCTCGGGGCCGCCGACGCGGACTATGCGGGCCGGTACTGGGGTGTGGACCGCGGCCCGAACTTCGAGGGTAAGAGCATCCTCTACGTCGCGGGCGAGCCGGATCCGCTGCGGATCGCGGCGATCAAGCGCAAGCTCTACGACGCACGCGAGAAGCGTGTCCACCCGGGCCGTGACGACAAGGTGCTCGCGTCGTGGAACGGCCTCGCCTGCCGTGCGTTCGCCGAGGCGGGCCGGGCGCTCGGGCGGCCGGACTATATCGCCGCCGCCGTCAAGAACGCCGAGTTCGTCCTGGGCTCGATGCGGGCCGATGGTCGCCTGCTCCGAACGTGGAAGGGCGGCCGGGCGAAGCTCAAGGGCTATCTCGAAGACTACGCGATGGTCACGGTGGCGCTGCTCGAAGTCTACGAGGCGACGTTCGACCGGCGATGGCTCGACGAGGCGCGCGCGCTGGCCGACGACATGATCCGGCTCTTCTGGGACGATCGGCTCGACGGTTTCTACGACACCGGGAGCGACGGCGAGTCGCTCATCGTGCGGCCGCGCAATCTGTTCGACAATGCGGTGCCGTGCGGCACGTCGGTCGCTATCGAGACGCTCTTCCGGCTGGCGGTGCTCACGGGGGAGTCGCGCTACGAAACGACGGCGCTGACCGCGCTGCGGCCGATGGCGGATCTGATGGCCCGGCACGCCAGCGGCTTCGGCCGCTTCCTGTGCGCGCTCGATTTTCATCTCGGGCCCGTGATCGAGGTGGCGCTGGTCGCCCCTGCCGCGGGCGACGGGCTCGGAGCTCTCCTGAACGAGGTGTTCGGCCGCTACCTCCCCAACCGCGTGGTGACCGGGATGGTGAGCGGCGACGGCGCCGGGGCTGCCGGGATTCCACTACTCCAGGGTCGGGAAGCGGTAGGCGGCAAAGCGACCGCGTACGTCTGCCGGAACTACGCCTGCGAGCTTCCTGTGACCGATCGCGCCGAGCTGGCCCGTCAGCTGGAAGAGGCCTAGGATGCGTCGAGTCACTCTGCTGCTCTCGGCCTTCGTGCTGCTGTCCGCCGCGCCGGTCTCGGCCCAGCTCGATTCGATCCTCAAGGAGATCGATACCTACTCACGCCCCGGAGTCGGCACGTCGGCGGACAAGATCGGTGCCGGGCTCAAGCAAGCGCTCCAGGTCGGGACCGAGAACGCCGTGAAGCTCACGGGCAAGACCGACGGCTACTTCTCCAACCAGGCGATCAAGATCCTGATGCCCGAGAAGCTGCGTACGGTCGAGAAGGGGCTGCGCGTGGCGGGCTATGGGCCGGACGTCGACAAGCTCGTGCTCAGCATGAACCGCGCGGCGGAGCGCGCGGCGCCGGAAGCGAAGAAGATCTTCTGGGACGCGATCGGCAAGATGTCGATCGACGACGCCCAGAGGATTCTCAACGGAACGCCGACGGCGGCGACGGACTACTTCAAGGACAAGACCTCGGCTTCGCTGACCTTGTCGTTCCGGCCGATCGTGCACCGCGCGATGGACGAGGTCGGCACGGTCAAGCAGTACAACGAGCTGCTCGGCCAGGCCAAGTCGATTCCGTTCTTGAAGACCGAGAACTACGACATCGATCGCTACGTCGTCGGCAAGGCGCTCGACGGCCTCTTCCACGTGGTCGGCGACGAGGAGCGCAAGATTCGCTCGGACCCGGCGGCCCGCGTGACCTCTCTCCTGAAAGAGGTCTTCGCCAGCAAGTAGAGCGGCTAATCTCGACCGCGTAACTCGACAGGCGCGCGAGAAGGGCGCCGTCGCAGCGCCAGACCGGCCAGGAAGAGCAGCGCGCCTGGCAGCCAGATCCAGCCGAGCTCACTCCACATCACCCTGATCCCGCGGTAGCCCAGAAACACGTGGACCGAGATCGGCGAGACCAGGATCGGCCGCCAGGGAAGAAAGTAGCGATCGTTGGAGAACGGCGCGAAGAACGCCACGCCGAGGCCACCGTTGGTCATCGAGTCGAGCAATCCGTGAGAGGCCGTGGCGATGAAGAAGAATGGCCAGAGCCTGGCGCCGCCAGGGCTTTCCGGCCAGGTGTGGCGCACGAAGATGGTCACGACGGTGGCCAGCACGGCGGCGCAGAAGATCGAGTGGGAGAGCCCGCGGTGGCCCAGGATGTCACCGTAGCGGATGCCGAACAGGGACGAGACGACGTCGAGGTCAGGCGCCACGGCGCAGAGCGCGCCGATTACCCAGATGCGAATGCGGGACGGCCCGCCGACCGCCGCGCCCCCGAGCGCGACCGCGGCGATCGCGTGTGAGAAGACGGAGGGCATTCACTTGACCGCCGCACGGACGCGATAGCTCACGTACCACGGCAGGCCGTCCGCGCCGAGCGTGCGCTCGGCGACGTCGCGCAGGGCCGTCAATCCCAGCTCGCCGTCGGAGAGTCCGAGATCGAGCACCGGCAGGACGATGCCGATCGTGCACGCGAACCCGACCAGGCGCTCGGCCGTGCACCGCTCGACGTTGTGCAACGAGATCTCCGAGACGTGACGGAACACGCCGCTCCGGTAGATCCGGTCGGCGTGCTGATCCTTGCCCCACTGTTCCTCCTCACTCTGGATTCCGTGCTTCGTCCTGAGCGCGCGAATGCCGTCCATGAACACGGCGAACGCCTGGTTGGCCTCCCAGTGGACCATCGGCGGCCAGTCGTAGTCGTACGCCGCGAAGACACCGCCCGGCCGCAAGATCCGGCCGATCTCCCTCATGGTGCCCGCGGGCTCCGTGTGGTGCAGCGACTGGGCGCACGTCACGATGTCGGCGGCGCCGTCGGGAACTCCGGTGTGCTGGGCGACGCCGGCCTTGAAGCTCACGTTCCCAGACGCGTTGCCGGCTTCGGCGATCTTCCGCATCTCGTCGAGCGGCTCGACGCCGACGACGCGCTCGGCGTGGGGCGCCCAGAGCATCGTCGAGATGCCGGTGCCGCTGCCGAGATCGACGACGAGCCGCGGCCGTCGCGTGCCCGCCAGCTGCAGGAGCACGTCCACGAGAGCCGCCGGCGGCTTCGGCCGGTGAGCGTGATAGCGAGCGCCGAACCCGCTCCGGGTGTAGCCGGTGCGGCGCGCATTGAGGAGCGGGTCGTGCGGCGGTAGGCTCATCGCCGGGAGGGGCACGCCCGATGGGAGTTCGACCGCACTTGCTCGAATGGCAGTGGAGCGACTATTCGGCAAAGCACCAGGACCGGACCAATCTGCGGCTTCACATCGCGACCGGCTCCGGCCTCGCGGTGGGCCTCGCCCTCATCGGCATGGTGGCCGCGGTCGTGATCCAGGGACGCGGCCACCGGCGTGAGCGCGAAACCCCGACTCCGTTCGCGGGACCGATCGACTTCGTCAGCCGCCGGCCCCGCCGGTGTCGCGCTCGGGGCCTGATAGGGTCGCGCCTCCGTCCACGACGAGCACGTGGCCGGTGATGTAGCGCGCGTAGTCCGACATGAGGAAGCGCACGGCGTGCCCGATGTCCCAGCCGGTGCCTTCGATCTTGAGCGCCGAGGCGGTCCGCCGCCGATCGCGCGCCGCCGGACTCATGCCACGCTGATAGACCATCGGCGTGTAGACGGGCCCGGGCGCGACGCAGTTCACGCGGATGCCCTCGGGCCCGTGGTCGACGGCCATCGCCTTGGTCAGCGCGATGACCGCGCCTTTCGAGACGGTGTAGGCGGTGAGACCACGCGGACGCAGCGCGGAGATCGACGACACGTTGACGATCGCGCCGCCGCCCGTGCGCCGCATCGCGGGGATCGCGTGCTTTGCGGCGAGGAACATCGTGTCGACGTTGACGTTCATGAGCCGCCGCCAGCTCTCCTCGGTCTCGTCGACGACGGAGCCGCGGCTGCCGATGCCGACGTTGTTGTCCAGATAGTCGAGCCGGCCATAGCGGTCCATCGCGGCTTCGACGACGGCCGCGCAGTCGGACGCGCGGGTCATATCCGCCTGGAAGGCGAGGCCCTGGCCGCCGCCGGCCTCGATCATCTCCACCGTCCGCTTCGCGAGCGCGACGTCGCGGTCGACCACGATCACGCGCGTGCCGGCGCGCGCCAGCAGGAGCGCCGCGGCGCGACCGTTGCCGATGCCGTCACCGGCGGCGCCGCCGCCGGTCACGATCGCGACCTTGTCGTTCAGTCCCCAGCTATCCGGTATGTCGAAGCGCTGTGCGTCGGCCATGTCGTCCTCGATTCCTGGTGAAGCGGATTCTATCACCGCGATTGCGGGCGGGCTCAGCCGAGCGGCACGCGGAGCACGCTGATCGAGTGCGCCGGGAACTCGTGCTCGAAGCGATGGCCCCGGGCCGAGACTCGGCTCTCGCGCACGTCGACGGCTCGCGGGGTGTCGAACGAGTTGGTCGCCTCGACACCGGCGCCGTTGACCTCGGACACCAGCGCGTCGCCCTTCGCGGCGGCCTCGCCCAGCTCGATCGATGCCCGATGCGCGAGCTCGCGATCCCGGTTGACCACCGCGATGGTCAGCTGCGTTCCGCCCGGGTCGCAGGTGGCGGTGGCGTCGAGCATCGAGAACGGTCCGAGGTCGGCGACGTGGTGCACGCGACCCCAGCCGCTCTCTTCCTGTCCGGGGATCAGCTCGTGCGTGGGGCTCTCCACGGCCACATCCAGAGCGATCTCCCGCGTGTGCTCCGCGTAGAGCCGCAGCGGGTGATAGATGGTCTGCAAGAACAGCCCGTCGCGCCGGGTGAAGATCGGCGCGATCGCGTTCACGAGCTGGGCGAGATTCGCGATCCGCACCTCGCGGCAATACCGTAGAAATCCGTTCAGGTACGTCGCGATCGCGAGGGCGTCGGTCAGGTTGTAGCGCTCCTCGACGCCGCCGATGCGGTCCTCGAGACTTCGCGTGCGATGCCACACGTTCCACTCGTCGAAGGCGATGGCGATCGGGTGCGCGATGCGCTGCACGTGCCGCACGCGCTCGATCATCGCGGCGCAGATCCGGACGGCGCGCTCGGCCTGGTGCGACTGGAACACGGTCGCGTAGTGGTCGCGCTGGCCCGTGTAGAGATGAATGCTGTGGTAGTCGACGAACGGCGCCAGGCCGTCGAGCACCGTCACGTCCCAGTCGCTCACGCCGTTGTGGCCGCAGCCGATCAGCTCGATGCTGGGGTCGGTCCGCTTCATCACGAACGCGAAGCTCTTGGCCTTCTTCACGTAGTCCTCGGCGCTCAGGCTGCCGATCTGCCAGCCGCCGTACATCTCGTTGCCGAGGCCCCAGTAGTGGACGCGGTGCGGCTCGGGGTAGCCGTGCGCGCGGCGCAGGTTCGCCCAGTGCGTGTTGCCCGTGCCGTTGCAGTACTCGAGCCACGCCTGCGCCTCGTCCATCGTGCCCGAGCCCATGTTCACGCAGATGTAGGGCTCGGCGCCGATCACGCGGCAGTACTGGATGAACTCGTTGGTCCCGAAGCGATTCGATTCCTCGGCGTGCCAGGCCAGCTCCATGCGCCGCGGGCGCTCGGCCGCGGGCCCGACGCCGTCGAGCCAGTGGTAGCCGCTCACGAAGTTGCCGCCCGGCCACCGGAGCACCGGCACGCGGAGCGGGCGGACCGCGTCGAGCACGTCGCGGCGAAAGCCCGCGGCGTCGCTCAGCGGCGAGCCTTCCTCGTAGATGCCGCCGTAGATGCAGCGGCCGAGGTGCTCGATGAAGTTTCCGAAGATGCGGCGGTCCACGGTGCCGATCCGCCTGGTCAGGTCGATGCCGATCCGGGCCATTGAGTCCTCCCGCGAGAGTGAAGGGACGTCCCGCCGCCCTGTTATACTCCCGCACGGTTACAGGATGTGTCTCGAGTCAGAGGAGAAGCCATGTCAAAGCCGACATCGTCACTGAGTCGCCGTCGCTTCCTCGGAGGCGCCGCGGCCGGCGCCACCGCGCTCACGCTCGGCTCGCGCCGCGCCTCGGCCCAGGCGAAGCCCACGATCACCTATTGGAACGGGCTCACCGGCGCCGACGGCAAGATCATGGACGAGCTCATCGACCAGTTCACGCGCGACACCGGCATCCGCATGGAGCAGCAGCGGATCGTCTGGGCGGATCTCTACGCGAAGCTGCAAGTGGCGGTGCCGGCCGACGAGGGCCCGGATCTGGCGCTGATCCACACCGTCGAGGTGCCGCATTTCGCCAGCGACGGCATTCTCGAGCCGATGGCGGACGCGACGGCAACCGCGAAGGGCTTCAAGGCAGAGGACTATCTGCCGTCGACGTGGCAGGGCGGGACGTATCAGGGCAAGCGGTACTCGATCCCGCTCGACGTGCCTCAGCATCTCCTCTACGTGAACACCAAGGTGCTGCGCGACGCCGGTCTCGCCGGACCGGACGGCAAGCCGAAGATTCCCACGACGCGCGACGAAGTGCTGGCGATGGGCAAGCAGATCACGAAGGGCGACACGTTCGGGTTCTCCATCGGCACGACGAATCCCGGCCGCTACACCTGGGGCTTCCACAACCTGCTCTGGCAGAACGGCGCCAACGTCTACGCGGCGGACCTCAAGAAGTCCGGTCTCGGCGAGCCCGCGGCGATCGAGGTGGCCGAGTTCTGGAGCGCGATCCAGAACCAGCACAGGATCGCGCCGCCGTCGAACGCCAACTGCCGTGACGCATTCATTGCCGGCAAGCTCGGCCTCTGGATCGCCGGCTCGTGGAATTTCACCGGGCTGCGCGAGGCCAAGGTCGAGTTCGTCGCGGCGCCGGTGCCGCGCATCTTCAAGCAGGCGACGGTGTGGACGATGCCGCACCAGTTCACGTTGCCGAAGAAGAAGGCGGTCGACGCGGCGAAGCGCGACGCGGCGTGGGCCCACATCCGCTGGATGAGCGATCACGTGGCGGAGTGGACCCTGAAGGCCGGGCAGGTCTCCGCGCTTCGCAAGCCGCACAGCGACCCGCGCATCACCGGCGATCCGGTCTTCCGCACCTTGCTCGCGCAGGCCGCGCAGTGGCAGTCGGGGCAGCCCACGCCGAAGTGGGTTGCGGCGGAAAACATCACCCGGCCGATCATCGAGAACGTCTACATCGGCCAGAAGCCGGCCGCCGCGGCCATGGGTGAGCTGGCGCGTCAGATCAACGCGCTGCCCGACTAGCCCCGCGAGTCCGGTGAAGCCGCGCCGCCCGCGCCGCCGAGGCGCCTTCACGCCCTACCTGTTCCTGGCGCCCGGCCTGGCCCTGTTCGCGGTCTTTCGCGTCTATCCGTTGCTCGAGGGCCTCTGGCTCTCGTTCACCAACGCGCGGCTCGGCCGCGCCCAGCACGTGTTCGTGGGCACCGCGAACTACGCGCGGCTCCTCGACGACACGCGGTTTCACGTGAGCCTTCTGAATACCGCCTACTACACGATCGCCAGCACCATACCGATCCTGGCCGTGCCGCTCCTGCTGGCGGTCGCGCTGAATCGCGGCGTGGCGCTGCGGACGTTCCTGCGCGGCGCGTTCTTCTTTCCGTTCACGTTGTCGGTGGTCACGGTCGGCCTCACGTGGCTCTGGCTGCTCGACCCGGTGATCGGTCCGTCGACCTACTATCTGCGCGCGGCCGGTATTCCCGTTCGCTCGTGGCTCGCCGATCCGAACACCGCGATGTGGGCGATCATCCTGACGACCGTGTGGTGGGTGACCGGGTACTACCTCGTGATCTACCTGGCGGGTCTCCAGGACATTCCGCGTGAGCTCTACGAGGCGGCGGCGCTCGACGGCGCCGGCGGGTGGCGAAGCTTCTGGTCGATCACGATGCCGCTGCTGCGGCCGGTCTTTCTCTTCGTGCTGGTGACTCACGTCATCGGCTCGTTCCAGATCTTCGGCCAGGTGTTCGTCCTCACCAACGGCGGACCGGGCGACGCGACGCGGACCGTGGTCCAGCACCTCTACGAGACCGCCTTCCAGAACTTCTTCCACTTCGGCTCGGCCTCGGCCATGGCGTGGGTGCTGTTCCTGATCATCCTCGCGTTCTCGCTGCTCCAGTTCCGGCTGCTGCGCGGCCACACGCAGTACTGACGCCGACATGGGCCGATCGGCTCGCCTCTGGCGCGCGTGTCTCACCGGACTCATGGTGCTCGTGGCGATCGCCTGGCTGCTGCCCGCGGTGTGGGTGCTGGTGACCTCGCTGAAGCTGACCGAGAACATCGTGCGCGTGCCGCCCGAGTGGATCCCGTGGCCGGTGACCATCGCGCACTACGGCGAGGTGCTCTTCAGCAGCTCGCGCACGGCGCGCATCGGCCGCGCGTTCTTCAACAGCACCGTGGTGTCGCTCGGCTCGGTGGCGGTGGTCGTGCTGACCAGCGCGATGGCCGCCTATCCACTCGCGCGGATGCGCTTTCGCGGCCGCAGTCTGATCTTCGGGCTGCTCGTCGGCAGCCTCATGATCCCGAACGCGGTGATCCTGGTGCCGCAGTACGTGCTCGTGCAGCGGCTCGGCTGGCTCAGCACCTATCAGGGGCTCATCGTCCCCGAGGCGGCGATGACGTTCGCGTTCGGCGTCTTCTTGCTCCGCCAGTTCTTCCTGACGATTCCGTCCGAGCTCGAGGACGCGGCGCGTATCGACGGCGCCGATCCCTGGCAGATCTTCACCCGCATCGTGCTCCCGCTCTCCCAGCCGGTCCTCGGTGCCCTCGCGATCTTCGCCTTCCGCTCGGCGTGGAACGATTTTCTCTGGCCGCTGATCGCGGTCAACAAGCCCGACATGTTCCCGCTGCCCGTCGCGCTGGCGCTGCTGCGCGGAGCCTACGCGGCGGAGTCGTACGGGCCGATCATGGCCGGTGCGGTCCTGAGCGCGCTGCCGCTGCTGATCGTGTTCCTGGTGGCCAACCGACGAATCGTCGAAGGAGTCAGGGTCAGCGCCCTGAAGGGCTGACGGCCCACGGGCCTTTCACGGCGATCGCTTCGTCGGCGCCGGGCCAGGGGGGCATCGTCACGCCGATGACTCGCAGCGCGGTGTCGCCGAGCGCTCGGAACTGAAAGTGGGTGCCCCGAGGAATCGTGAGGCAGACGCCGGGCTCCAGGCTGACGACTTCTTCCCGCGAATCCTGGCGCCGCCACATCTCGCCCCGGCCGGTCAGGACGTACCAGATCTCTTCGACCGTTCGGTGAGTGATCGCCGCGGACACCAGTCCGGCGGCCAGCTCGAACTCGGCCATGCCGCCGCCGGTGAGGCCCAGCAGGACTCGGACGTCCGAGCCGTCCGGCGCGACGACCGTTCGCTCGTGCGGACGGCGCGACGTCGCGAACCGGGTGTGCATGGCCCAGTGTAGCTCGCGGCGGCACGACGGACCGCATGTGGCGCGGCGCCGAGCCCGACCGGTGGTGTCGTTTCGCGAGCGCGCCGACGGACCGCAATAGTTGACCCTGCCGCGACCTGGAATCTATCGTGGATCTATCCCACATTTTCGCCATTGGAGGCGCATCATGGCCGATGTGAACCCAGCCACGACGATGCCGGTGGCCACGAGGTGCGGGCGCTGCCAGTCGGCGCTCAGCGAGAGCGAGCAGGTCCCCGCGGGCGACCGCGTGTTCTGCCGCACGTGCTTCGACATCCTCAAGCTTCAGGTCCGAACGGGTGTCGCGGCCATGTCGCAGGACATCAACTACCTCATGGCGGCGGTCGGCGCCATCCTCGGCGGCACCGTCGGCGCCCTGGCGTGGTGGGGCATTACCGCGATGACCAAGATCGGCTTCGGGCTGGTGGCGGTGGTCATCGGCCTGCTCGTCGGCCACGGCGCGCTCCGCTTCGCCGGCGGCAAGCGGAGCGTCGGGCTCCAGGTGCTGGCGGTGACGGTCGGCGCGCTGTCGTTCCTCGTGGCCGTCTTCCTCGTCAACATGACGTTCATCAACGCCGCGCTCGCGCAGCAAGGCGCGGCGTGGCGCGTGACCTTTCCGCCGCCGAGTCTCAGCGCGTTCTACCAGGTCATCGCCGCGAACTTCGGGATCATGAAGCTCGTGTTCCTCGGCATCATCGTGTACGAGGCCTGGTTCATCCCGCGCCCGATCAAGCTGCCGCCGGCGTGACCGAGCCGTCCGAGGCCGAGCGCCGCGCCCGCGAGATCGAGAATCTCCGGGCGGTATACCAGAGACTTCAGCAGCCGAAGGCTCCCGACGAAGCTCGGTCCTCGCACGCCGGCAGAACAGCGGCGGGGGTAGCCGGCGCCGGCCTGCTCTTCGTACTCGGCAAGGCCAAGCTCGTGGGGCTGCTGGCAGGCGTGCTGAAGTTCAAGACGCTTGCGACCATGCTCCTCTCGATCGGTGCCTACGCGATCGAGTGGGGCTGGCTCTTCGCCGCAGGCTTCGTCCTGCTGATCTTCGTCCACGAGATGGGCCACGCCGTCGCGATGCGGCTCGAGGGCATTCCGGCCGGCGCGCCCGTGTTCATCCCGTTCGTCGGCGCCTTCATCGCGATGAAGGGCCAACCGCGCAACGCGGCCGTGGAGGCCAGGGTGGCCATGGCGGGCCCGATCGCGGGCTCGCTTGCCGCCTGGGCGACGCTCTGGGCCGGGATCGAGCTCGAGCTCCCGCTGCTGCGCGCGCTCGGCCACAGCGCGGTCTTGATCAATCTCTTCAACTTGATCCCAGTGCCGCCGCTCGACGGCGGCCGCATCGTGACCGCCTTCACGCGCACGTACTGGGTGATCGGCTACGCCGTCGGGATCCTTGCGCTCCTGGCCAGCCGGTCGCCGATTCTCCTCCTCGTCCTGATCGTGGGCCTCTGGTCGGTCATGCAGCGCTGGCGGAATCCCGGATCCGAGTACGACGCGCTGACGCCGCGCCAGCGCGCGCTGATCGCGCTCGCGTACGCGGCGCTGGTGCTCGGGCTCGTCGCGACCTTGTCCGTTGGGGTACCCGAAGGGCCCGCCGCGTTGGCCCAGTAGCTCGCGTCCGGGTACACTGCCCTCTCGGGAGGATCGGATGACCGAGACGGGCCGGGAAGAGATCGTCTGGCGACCCACCCGCGAATACGCCGAGCGCACGCGTCT
>Ga0075434_100005972_pt1 | contig 11142 bp, 8 predicted proteins | sample RhiMethybrSRZTD3_FD_75298 | JGI IMG/M metagenome (GOLD analysis project Ga0075434, IMG submission 75298) | Populus rhizosphere microbial communities from Tennessee, USA - Rhizosphere MetaG P. TD hybrid SRZTD3 | ecosystem: Host-associated > Plants > Roots > Rhizosphere > Soil | place: USA...
TTCCCGAGGATTCCCCACTCGAAGAAGCTGATGTAGATGCCGTAGACGAGGGGGTAGATGAAGAACAGCCCGAAGACCGCCATCGGGAGCAACACGAACAGGTAGCCCCAACCGGCTTCGCGCAGGCGCGCCCCGAAGAGAGAACCCCGCGCGGGAGCGGGGACGGTCTCCGTGGCGCTCGTCATCATCGTGCGGGCCCTCCCGCGCGGCTCTCGCCGCGCGGGAAGACCCTAGTGCGGTGGTTCAACCCTTCAGTGATGCGTTGACGTCGGACAGCATTTCCGCCGTCGTCTTGTGGCCGTCGATCACCGCCTGTAGATCGTTGTTCATGATCGTGAGGGTGGCCGAGAAGTTCGGGAAGCCCCAGCCTCTCGAGGACGGCCCTGCCGCGAGGAACGGCGCACGGCCGCCAACCGCCTTCACGTCCGACCGCGACGGCAACGCGAGGCCGAGGGACATCCACTTGGACATGCCGACCTTGCCGGTCAGCCAGCTCAGGAGCGTCCAAGCGGCCTGCTTGTTCTTCGCGTCCTTCGCCATCGAGTAGGAGACCGTGAAGCCGAGGTTGCCGTTCACCTTCCCCTTCACCATCGGGCCGACGCCGAATCCCACCTGCGGGAACGTCGACTTCATGTACGGGAGCAACCAGTTGCCCTCGAAGATGATCGCGGCCTTCTCCTTGCCGAGCGCCTCACCGGGCCAGCCGACTCCGAGCTGGGTCGGCGTCGCAGCGAGGCCATTCTTGAAGAAGCTGGTGTAGTAGTTGACCGCGGCCGCGACCGCAGGCGCCTGGACGTTTGCGAGCGAGCCCTTGTTCTGGAAGACGAATGCCAGCATCCGCGCCCAGTCGGCCGGGAGACAGAGCGGCTTGCCTCCGGGCACGGCGCCCGAGGAAGCAAGCTTCTGTGCATCGGCTGTGAGCTCCGCCCAGGTCCGCGGCGCCTTCTTGATTCCGGCCTTGGCGAACATGGCCTTGTTGATCTCCACGGCGAGCGGCGACCAGTCCTTCGGGAAGCCGTAGTAGTTCTTCCCGACCTTGAACGCGCTCAGAAGACCGGGGTAGAACTTGGTCGTGTCGTACTTGCTCTTCTTGATGAACGCGTTGAGAGGCTGCACCACCCCCTGCTTGATCCATGTCGGCGCGATGCTCGAGTCGACGTAGAAGACGTCCGGCGGGTTGTGCGCCGCGAAACGAGCCGTCATCGCGGTCGCATAGTCACCGTTGATCACCGAGTAGTCGACGTGAATTGCGGGATGTGTGGTGTTGAAGTCGTTGACGATCTGCTGGAGAAGGTCGTCCTCCGTCTTTCCGGCCGACCACCCCGAGAGCGTCACCGTCGTAACCGTTGCCCTTTCGGACCGTGCGTTTGCTGCTGACGCGACGACGACTGTCAGCAAAGCCAGGACCAACGTCGCCGCAACAGCTGCTCGAGCCCTTCCCATTTGGCGTACCTCCACTCGAGAGATGTCAGCGATACCGCCCGCCACCAGACTCCTGCGGGTAGCCGTCTAGTTACACCGAAAGACCCGCTTCTAAACATTTGCCGCGGTGCGCCCGCGGGCGCTGGCTCGCGGTACAGACGGTGCAGGTGCCGGGGGCGGGACTCGAACCCGCACGCCCCCTGAGGGACACCCGCTTTTAAGGCGGGCGCGTCTCACCCGTTCCGCCACCCCGGCACCCGGAGTCTAGGGCGGACGCTAGTTGTTACCCGGGAGGAGAGACGCCGAGGGGAAGCGTTCCGGCCCGCGGAACTGGAGACTCCGGAAGAACGTCGACATCGCAGCGTCGTCCACGTTCGTGCACTTCGCGAGGAAGCCGTTCTTGATGCCGTCGTCGACGACCCATGCGCCGAGCGCGAACTTGTCCCCGAGCTTCGGGTACGGAGCGACCACCGTTCCGTTCCTGTGGTGCTCGTAGAAGGCCCGCAGCTGGTCGACGGTCGACGCGGGAACTTTACTTCCGTAGAGGATGTAGATCCCGCCGTGCTCGAGGTTGTGGACGAGCCGAGCGAATTGGACCGGCTCCGTGTAGGCACCCCAGACGACGGTTCCGACCGTGCCGTCCGGATTGAACCCGTAGTGCGGACCGCTTGTCGGCGGATCGGTGTTCCACTTGTCCGACACGGCATCCGGGTCGTGGATCGAGTGGACCCCCTTCAGCGCCGGCGCGACCTGCAGCGTGCAGCCGGCGTTCTGCATCGTCGTCCTCAGGCCTGCGATATCCGTCTTGCCTCCACCGCCGCCGACGACTCCCATCGCCGCAGCGACGACGCCGAGCGCGACGACGAGGCCGACGACGCCCGCGACGATCGCCCACGTGCGGGTGTTTCGCCCGCTCTTGGCGGTTGCTCCACGCTGCTTCGGCGCTTTCACACGAGGCTTCTCGGCCATGCCGCGCGCGAGGGTACCAGCGCGGTCGGTTCAGCCCCGGTTGCGCGAGAAGTGCCGTCCGCCGACCGGATTACCGTGCGTTGGCTCAATGGTCATCGTGGTACTTCTCATCGGCCTCGCCCTCGGAGCGCTCGCCGTTCTCGTCGCGCTGCGGCCGGCGCTGCTCGAACGGCGCCGGCGCGTGCAGGAGGTCATCGACCTCGAGCGCGCGCTTGCAGGCGCCGAGGCCGAGCTCGCGCTGGAGCGCGACTCACGCGACGAGCGTCTCGAAGCCACGATCAAGGCGCTCTCGACCGAGGCGCTCGATGCCAACAGCGCGCGCTTCCTGGAGCTGGCCGAGACGCACCTCACGGGCCACGTCCGCCCCCTGAAGGATTCCCTCGAGCGCATGGACAGGCAGCTCCAGAGCGTGGAGCGCGTGCGACAGGAGTCGTACGGCGCGCTCCAGACGCAGGTGACGACGCTCGCCGAGCGGGCCGGAAGCCTCACGAACGCCCTCCGCACGCCGCACGTCCGCGGCCGCTGGGGCGAGGCACAGCTGCGGAACGTCGTCGAGTTCGCTGGGATGGTGGAGCACTGCGACTACGTCGCGCAGGCGACGACGTCGACCGACGACGGCTTGCTGCGTCCCGACCTCGTCGTGCGCATCCCCGGCGGCAAGAACGTCGTGATCGACGCCAAGGCCCCGCTCGTCGCGTACCTCGACGCATTCGAGACCTCGGACGAGGCCGAGCGGCAGCTGCGATTCGCCGACCACGCACGACAGGTGCGGGAGCACGTCGGCAAGCTCTCGGCGAAGGGCTACTGGCGCCAGTTCGACCCGTCGCCGGACTTCGTCGTCATGTTCCTTCCCGACGAGTCGTACCTGCGCGCGGCGCACGAGCACGACCCGTCCCTCCAGGAGTACGCGTGGGCCTCGAACGTGATTCTCGCGTCGCCGAGCACGCTCATGGTGCTGCTCCGCACCGTCGCGATGACATGGCAGCAGGAGACGATCGCCGAGAGTGCGCGCGAGGTCTCGGATCTCGGGCGCGAGCTGTACAAGCGCCTGTCGACGATGGGGACGCACTTCGCGAAGCTCGGTCGCACGCTCGGTGGTGCGGTGGAGGCCTACAACCAGACAGTTGGCTCACTCGAGCGCCAGGTGCTCCCCCAGGCGCGGCGCTTCGAGCAGCACGGGATCTCGGGCATCGAGACCCCCGAGATCCAGCCGATCGAGCGTCAGCCCCGGTCGCTCGCGGCGGCGGAGCTCGTCGACCCTTCGGAGGCGCCTCTCGAAGCCGTGTCTGCCGGCGCCGACGCCGCATGAGCCCGGGAACATCGAAGATCATCAATACGTTCTTCTCCTTGGCTGCGCGGCAACGCGGGCTAGGCTCTGTCTGAGGAGGCTGTGTGACCGAGGTACGTGACGTGCTCATCATCGGCGGCGGCCCTGCCGGCTACACGGCTGCGCTGTACACCGCCCGCGCGAACCTCCATCCGCTGGTCATCGAAGGCTTCAACTGGGGCGGCCAGCTCATGATCACGAGCGACGTCGAGAACTACCCCGGCTACGTCGAGGGCGTGATCGGGCCGACGATGATGGCGGACTTCCGCCGCCAGGCCGAGCGCTTCGGCGCCGAGTTCGTCACGGACGACGTGACACGTGTCGACTTCTCGGAGCGGCCGTTCCGCGTGTATGTCGGCGGCGAGGAGTACCGCGCCGAGTCGGTGATCGTCGCCACGGGCGCAAGCGCGAGGCAGCTTGGGCTTCCGTCCGAGCAGACGCTCCAGGGACGCGGCGTCTCCTACTGCGCGACCTGCGACGGCGCATTCTTCCGTGACAAGGTCGTGGTGGTCGTCGGCGGCGGCGACTCTGCGATGGAAGAGGCAACGTTCCTCACGCGGTTCGCGAGCAAGGTCGTGATCGTCCACCGCCGCGACGAGTTCCGCGCCTCGCCGATCATGGTCGACAGGGCGCGGGACAACGAGAAGGTCGAGTTCGTCCTGAATGCCGAGGTCGACGAGGTGCTCGGCGAGGGGAACGGGCACGTCACCGGGCTCAAGCTTCGCGACACGGTGACGGGCGCGATCACCGAGATCGAGGCCGACGGCCTCTTCGTCGCCGTCGGGCACGACCCGAACACGGAGCTCTTCCTCGACTGGCTCGACCACGACGAGGCGGGGTACCTCGTGACGGAGCCGCGCTCGACGTACACCAACATCCCTGGCGTCTTCGCAGCCGGGGACGTCCAGGACCACACGTACCGTCAGGCCGTGACGGCCGCGGGCTCGGGGACGATGGCAGCGCTCGACGCACAGCGCTGGCTCGAGGAGCAGCGGCACAGCTCCGAGGTCGCAGCGGCGCCTGCGCCGGCGTAGGGCCTCTCCGACCGCAGGCGTCGTTACCCTCGCGCGGTGTGACGTCGCGCTGGACCGATCTCCTGGATCCGACGCGCGAGGAGCTTCTCGCGGCCCTGCCAACCGGTGTGGACCCGCACGAGGTCGAGGCGATTCTCGCCGAGCCGCTCGACCGGCCTCGGCCGCGCCTGGAAGGCCATGCCGACTACGTCTTCGGCGTGCTCGTCTCGATGGCGCCCGCCCCGGACGGGGTCGCAATCGAGAACCGGGAGATCGACTTCGTGGCCACGGCCGAGCGTTTCGTCACGGTTCGGAAGACGCCGACCCATGGGACGCCCTGGCCCCCCGAGTGCCTCGAGGCAGTCGGCGACGTCACCGTCGGCGAGCTCGTGTTTCATCTGTTCGACGACGTCGCCCAGTCGGTGCTCGAGGTGGTCGACGCCGCCGACGCGGCGATCGACGAGCTCGAGGACCACATCGAGGAGTGGCCGAGCGTCCTCGTTCGCAGGCGCATCTCCGCCCTTCGCCATGAGCTCATCCACGCCCGCCGAACCGTCGGAGCGACGCGTGGAAAGGTGCGGCGGATCAGCGACAAGCGGCTCGACACGGCCGGCGAGACGCTGTTTCCCGAAAGCGTCGAGCGCCTCTTCTCCGACACGTACGAGACGCTGTTTCGGGCCGGTGAGGAGCTCGACGTCGCGCGTGACCTCCTCGCCAGCTCCCGCGACTACCACCAGGCGCTGATCGCCGAGAACCAGAACGAGGTCGCCAAGAAGCTCACCGTGATCGCGTCGCTCGTGCTCGTCCCTTCATTCATCGTCGGCTTCTACGGTCAGAACTTCCAGGGTGTCTTCGATCGTGAGTTCTGGACGTTGGGGGTTTCCGTGGGGCTCATCGTCGCGTCGTCGCTGATCCAGCTCGCGCTCTTCCGCTGGCGACGCTGGATCTGAGGCCGCGCTCATTCGCAGATCGGGATCTGCGAATGCAGATCCCGATCTGCGAAGGTCAAAGACGCTCGCGTGCCAGGACGAGACGCTCGTGGCCGCGCGCGCTCCTTGGACGTCTCAAGCGCTCTCCTTTGATGTCTCAACCGCGGAGACGACTCGACGGGCAGAGATCCTCGATCACACAGTCCTCGCAGCGTGGTTTGCGCGCGTCGCAGACGCGGCGGCCATGCCAGATCAGGAGGTGCGGGAAGCGTGCCCAGTCCGCGCGCGGAACGACGCGCTGGAGGTCGCGCTCGATCTTGACGGGATCCTCGTTCCGTGTGAGCCCGAGCCGCTGCGAGAGCCTCCGCACATGCGTGTCGACGACGATGCCCTGCGCGTGCCCGAGCTCGGCGGCGACCACGTTCGCCGTCTTGCGCGCGACCCCGCGAAGCTTCACGAGATCCTCGAGCCTGCTCGGGACCTCGCCGTCGAAGTCTGCGATCAGCATCTGCATCGTGCCGCGGATGGCCCTCGCCTTCTGCCTGAAGAAGCCCGTTGCATAGATGTCCCGCTCGAGCTCCTCGACCGGAACCGCGAGGTAGTCCTCGGGCCTTCGGTACTTCTCGAACAGGGCGGGCGTGACCTTGTTGACGTTCACGTCGGTCGTCTGCGCGGAGAGCATCACCGAGACGAGGAGCTCGAGATCGCTGCGGAAGCGCAACGCGATCTCGGCATCCGAGTGCTCGGCGGCGAGCCGCTCGATGATCGGCCCGATCCGCTCACGCCGACCCCTGAGCCCCCGGCGCGCCTCGCGGACATAGCTACGAGGCACGGAGCGACTCGAAGTACTCGGTCGTGCTCTCCGAGTCCGGCGGCTCGACGAGGTGCGCGAGCATTCCTGCGTCCAGCGGCGCGCCGAAGACCTCGATCGCTGCGACACATGCCTCGACGTCGTACGCCGTGCGGCGGAATTCGACGTCAGGCCCGAGAAGCGCCCAATACGCCCCCGTCTCGCCCTCGTACGGGATGCCCACGCTTCCCGGATTCACCACTCGTAGACCCGACGACAGCATGCGGTCGAGTTGCATGTGCGTGTGCCCGCTCACGAGGACATTCGCCTCGACGGACTCGAAGAGGTCCACCAGCTCTTCGTCGGGCGTGATCCGCGTGTAGATGGGGTCCTCGGACGACGGCGTCGAGTGACAAACGAGCACGTCACCGAGCCCCTCGATCGAGACCTCCACCGTGAGCGGCCAGCTACGGACGATCGCAAGCCTGCGCTCCCCCAGACGATCGGCACTCCACCGAGCGAGCGGACCGTAGCGATCGCTTCGTTCGATTACCTCGCGATCGGCGTTGCCGCGAACGCAAAGCGCTCCGCGCTCCTCGAGGAGGTCCACGACCTCAGCCGGCCAGGGGCCGTGCGCCGTGTCTCCGACGACGACGATCTCAGTGACTGCCTCGCGGTCGATCTCGGCGAGCACCGCCTCGAGCGCCGGAAGGTTGCCGTGGATGTCGCTGATCGCGGCGACGCGCACCGCGCGAGGCTATCTCGTGAGCCCGAGCCGCGGCCCCGCGCAGACGAGATCGAGCGCCGGGCAGTCCGAGCATGCGAACTCGCTTGGGGTCGGGCGGAACTCGCCGGCGCGGATCCGTGCGATCGCGGCGGAGAGCTCCGACTCGAGCGCCTGGGCATCCGTCGGCGTGAACGTCTTCGAGACGACGTCGTGCGGCTGCTCCAGGAACTGGTACGCGACCTCGACGTCGGTCGCGCCCGCGCGGAGGCAGACGAGCGCATACACGAGGCGCTGCAGTGTGTACTCGGACTCGATGATCTCCTCCGGCGTTCGCCCTTCGAGCGCATTCGACTTGTAGTCGACGACGAGCGCTCGGTCACCCTCCCGCCACAGCACGTCGAGCCGGCCCCGAATGACCACGCCGTCGTGCTCGAACGCGAACGGCCGCTCGGGCTGAGCGCCCCGCAGCTCCGCGATGCGCTTTGCAAGCTCCGAGTCGCAGTACGCCTCCACGAGCACCGCGACTCGGTCGAGTTCCTCCGGAGAGACGTCCGCGTACCAGCTGCGTACACGCTGGTCGAGCTCGTCGCGCGTCGGCGGGACCGGCTCGTCGAGCGGAACGAGCTCGAGGAGCCGGTGGACGGCATCGCCGATCTCCGTCGCAGCGAGACCACCGACCCCGTCGCCGCCCGACACGGCTGACTTGCGCCACGGCAGGCCGAGCACGCGCTCTGCGTAGTAGCGGTACGAGCAGCGCTCGAAGAGTGCGATGGCGCTGTACGAGAGTCGCCGAACGTCGTGCGGCGTCGGCGCCGGGATCTCGCCGAGGGGAGGGAGCTCGATGCCTCGCCGCGGCTTTCCGGCCGGGATCTGGTCGAAGAGGGCCAGCTGCAGCTCGCGCTCGTCTAGATCCACGCGCTCGGCGGGCTCCTGCTCGGCGGCAACGTCCGGCTCGGGAACGTGGTGATGCACGGTGAGGACGAAGCGGGCATCGCCACGCTCGAGCTCGACCGGAGTGTCGTCGGCCTCCACCACCGACTGGTGTGCATCGAGACGGTCGAGCACCCACCCGATCGGCGTCGAGCGGTCGGACGTACGAGCCGGATCGATCGCACCCGATACGACGAGGCGATCGATCGCGCGCGTCATCGCGACGTAGTAGAGGCGGAGCCTTTCGGCGCGCTCCTGGTCACGCTCGGCGTCGCGAACCTCCTCGAAGCCGAACACCGGGTGCCGCTCACCCTTCGTCGGGTGCACCATCCGGAATCCGAAGCGACCGTCCGACAGGGCGAGGATCTCGTCCGGCCCGCGCGGCCCGCCGACGTCACGACCCGCGTCGGCGACGATCACGACCTTGAACTCGAGTCCCTTCGCTGCGTGGATGGTCAGCAGGCGAACAGCGCCGCCGCCCTCCTCCTCCGCCACGGCCTCGAGCTCCTTCGCACCGAGTGCATCCTGCTCGCGCACGAAACGGACGAAGCCGGCGATGTCCGCGCCACGGATCGACTCGTACTCGCGGGCGAGTCGTCCCAGCTTGCGTAGATTCGCGAAGCGTCGACCGCCGTCCCAACGCGCGAGCACGGCGAGGTCGTAGTCGTGCTCGGTGACGACTCGCTCGCACAACGCCTCGAGGGGCATCCGGTTGGAGGCACGAACGAGCCGCTCGTAGCGCTGCAGAAATGCGCGGAGCAGCCTCTCGTCGCGCTCGTCGAGATGTTCCGGCAGCACACGCTCGAGCGCGGTGAAGAGCGGCCGGCGAGGCGCGTTCCGTCGCAACAGGACGAGCGTGTCGTTCGAGATCCCGACGAACGGCGACGCGAGGACGGTTGCGAACGCGACGTCGTCATAGCGGTTGTGCAGGAGCCGGAGATACGCGAGCAGGTCGACGACCTGCTGTTGTCCGAAGTACCCGCGCCCGGTGGCCCGATAGGTCGGGAGGCCCTCGCGCCGTAGCGCCTCCTCGTAGCGCTCGGCGTCGGTGCCCGCGGCGAACAGCACGACGATCTCGCCCGGCTCTGCCGCGCCGGCGTCGACGAGCTCGCGCACGCGCGTCGCGATACGCCGGGCCTCTCCCTGGCGCCAGTGCTCGCCGCTACCCGCAAAGCTCGACTTGTCGGTGACGAGGAGCTCGACGGGGTGTCCGAACACCGGGTCGGGGAACTCCACCGATGCGGCGAGCGGTTGGTAGTCGTCGCCGAACGCGTCTCCGAAAAGATGGTTCACGGCCGCGAGCACCTGCGGCCGTGAACGGTAGTTGCGCGTCAGCGCGAGGAGGTTTTCGGCCTGCTCGCGGCGTGCGCGGAAGACCTCGAGGTCTGCGTGCCGGAAGCCGTAGATCGACTGGAACTCGTCGCCGACGGTGAAGACCTCGGTGTGATCCGGGTGCGCGACCAGGTCGATCAGCTCGCACTGGAGCCGGTTCGTGTCCTGGAACTCGTCGACCATGACCATCCGGAAGCGGAGCTGCGTCGCCTCGCGGACTCCGACGTCGTCGCGCAGCAGGTCGCGTGCCGCGAGCTGGAGATCCTCGAAGTCGACGACCGACTCGCGCCGTTTCGCGGCGGCGTACTCTGCCCCGAAGCGCTCGAGCAGCTCCTGCAGAAGGTCACGGTCATGCGCGGCGAGCTCCTCGAGCGCAGCGCGCTCGAGCGCCTTCCGCGCCTGCTCGTACGACGCGGCCCTCGGCCCCTTGCACGCGAGGGCCGAGAGGTCGACAAGCCGCTCGGGCAGTGACCCGAGCGTCGCCACCCGCAGGATCTCGTCCGCATTTCGGTGCTGCGTCTGCGTCGCCGACGGGTCTCCCACGAGCGCCTCGGCTTCCGTCCGCAGCGCCGCGATGGCGTCGTCGACACTCGATCGCCCGCCGAGTTCGAGAACGAGGTCGCGACCCGCCGAGCGGAGCGTCTCGTAGACGCCGGTGAGCATGCGGCGCAGACCATCGGCCCGGTAGGTCGCGAGCAGGCGTAGCCGCTCCGAATCCTGCCCGGCGCAGAAGTCCTGGAGTGCCCGGTCGAACGCCTCTCCGCGGAGCACTGCGGCGCCTGCGTCCTCGATCTCGCGGAAGCGCGGGTCGAGCCCCGCAGCGAACGGATGCGCGCGGAGCAGTCGACTGCAGAAGCCGTGGATGGTCGAGATCCAGGCGCCGTCGAGCTCGCGCGCGAGCTCGGGACGCCCACGCTCGCGCAGCGCGGCACGGATCCGGGTCCTGAGCTCACCCGCAGCCTTGCGCGTGTAGGTGATGACGAGGATGGAGTCGGGATCGACCCCGCGGTCGCAGACTGCTCGGACGTAACGCTCGACGAGCACGGACGTCTTGCCCGTCCCGGCGCCGGCGGAGACGAACACGGAGCCCTCCGCGTCGACTGCAGCGAGCTGCTCGTCGTTGAGGCCGGTCGTCGACTCCACGACCGTCATGCCCTGCTCACCCTGCATATCGGCCACAGGTCGCACCAGGCCGGGCAGCCGTCGCCCTTCGGGTCGTGGCGCACATCGCCGCCCTGGATGCGACGCGCGTTGTCCGCGGCGCGGTCGCGTGCGGCCTCGACCTGGTTCCAGAACGCGTCCTCGTCGAGATAGTCGTCCCGTGCGAAGCCGGGGAGATCCTCGCGCGCGCTCTCCCTCAGCATGCCGCGCGTGAGACGCCGCCCCGCGAGCGCCCGATACACGCCGCCGAGCGGCTCGACTCCGACGAGGTCGCGGAGCGCAAGCACGTACAGCGGAATCTGCAGACGGAACTCCCGATCGATGTCGCGTGCCGAGTGCGCGCCCTTCCCCGACTTGTAGTCCTGGACGATCCCGCGCGCGCTGAACGGATCGACGTCGATCCGGTCGATCTTCCCGGAGAGCCAGAGATCGTCCGCGAGCGGCAGGCCGCGCTGGAGCTCGGGCGCCGCCCGTTCGGAGCCGAAGGCAACCTCGAGCCGTCGCGGAACGAACTGCACGTCGGACGCTGCCTCGTCTCGCAG
>Ga0075434_100005976_pt1 | contig 11141 bp, 13 predicted proteins | sample RhiMethybrSRZTD3_FD_75298 | JGI IMG/M metagenome (GOLD analysis project Ga0075434, IMG submission 75298) | Populus rhizosphere microbial communities from Tennessee, USA - Rhizosphere MetaG P. TD hybrid SRZTD3 | ecosystem: Host-associated > Plants > Roots > Rhizosphere > Soil | place: USA...
CTGCGCGACTTTACCGCCTGAGCGGAGACTCCCGATGACCTACGAGTGCCTGATCCACGAGGTGAAAGACGGCATCGCCACGCTGACGCTCAACCGCCCCGACCGCCTCAACGCCCTCGGCGGCAGCCTGCGCGACGATCTCCACGACGCCATCACGCGCTCGGCCGCCGACCCCGACGTGCGCGTGCTCATCATCACCGGCGCCGGCAAAGGTTTCTGCGCGGGCGGCGACGTGAAGGCGATGAACGAGGCCAAGGAAGGCCGCCGCGAGCGGCCGTTCATGGAGAAGATCGCGCCGGGCCGCGACCGCACCCTGCTCGCCATGCGCGATGCCCCGCAGCCCATCATCGCCGCGGTCAACGGCGCCGCCGCCGGGGCGGGCATGAACCTGGCGCTCGGCTGCGACATCCGCCTGGCCTCGACCGCCGCGAAGTTCTCGCAGGCGTTCGTCAAGCGCGGCCTGCATCCCGACTGGGGCGGCACCTACTTCCTGCCGCGTGTCGTCGGCATGGCCAAGGCGTGCGAGCTGATCTTCACCGGCGCCGTCATCGACGCCGCCGAGGCGCTGCGCCTGGGCATCGTGAGCCAGGTGCTGCCGCCGGAGGAGCTGCTGCCGGCGGCGCAGGCACTGGCCCGCGCCATCGCCGACGGGCCGCCCATCGCCATCCGCCTGGCCAAGCGCGGCCTCTATCGCAACGCGGAGAGCGACCTGCGCACGGCGCTCGAGTACGAGACGTTCGCCCAGAACAACTGCTTCGAGACCGAGGACGCCACCGAGGGCATCAAGGCGTTCGTCGAGAAGCGCCCCCCGCGGTTCAAGGGGCGCTGAGCCATGAAGGTCGCCACCTGGCGCGGCGGACCCCGCTTCAGCATCGACGAGGCGCCCGAGCCCGTCGCCGGACCCAGGCAAGTCGTGGTAGCCGTGCAGGCGGCCGGCATCTGCGGCACCGATATCCACGCCACGCAAGGCCTCTTTCCGTGGAAGCCTCCGCTCGTGATGGGCCACGAGTACACGGGCGTCGTCACGTCGGTCGGCCGCGGCGTCAGTCCGAAGCTCGTCGGCACGACCGTCGCGTGCGAGCCGTCCTACGGCTGCGGGGAATGTCCCGAGTGCGCGGCGGGGCGCATCAGCCAGTGCCCGCGCTGCACGCGCGTGGGCGGCTTCGCCGAGCGCGTGGCGCTGCCCGCGCACTGCGTGCACCCGTTGCCCCGTGGGCTCGATCCCGTCACCGCCGCGCTGACCGAGCCGGCCGCGTGCTGTCTCTCCGGCCTCGAGATGTCCGCGATGCCGAAGAACGCCACGGTGGTGGTGATGGGCGGCGGCATCATGGGGCTGCTGACGATGGTGCTGGCCAAGCGGCGCGGCGCCAAGCGCCTCGTGCTCTCCGATCCGCTCGCGGAGCGCCGCGCGATCGCCCGCAAGGTCGGCGCGAGCGTCGTCGTCGATCCCACGCAGGAAGACCTGCGCGAGCAGGTCATGAAGCTGACCGACGGGCGCGGCGCCGAGGTGGTCTGCGAGGCCGTCGGCAAGCCCGAGCTGGTGGCGCAGGCGATGGCGCTGGTGAAGCCGACCGGCGTGCTCCAGCTCGTCGGCGTGAGCCCGAAGGACGCCCGGCTGCCGCTCGACCTCTTCGACGTCCACTTCCGCGAGATCCGCATCCACGGCGCCTTCGGCCGCGGCACCGCGTTCAAGCGCGCGCTGGCCCTGATGCCCAAGCTCGGCGTGAAGAGCCTGGTGAGCGCGCGCTTCCCGCTGGCCCGGATCGAAGAGGCCTTCGCCCACGCCAGCGCGGGGCGCGGCGCCAAGACGATCATCACGCCGTCCGCGCGCGTCTAGGTCCGAGCACCCCCGATGGGGCGGCTAACCGGCGTGCTCGTCATCGTACCCTTCCTGGCCTGGAGCCTGTACCGCGTGATCCGGGCGCTGCGTACCGGCGTGTTCGAGTCGTTCGATGGCTCCGCGCGCGACGTCCAGCCCGAAGCGTTCTGGCTCGGCGTGGCCTCTCAGGTGCTGCAGGCATCCATGTTCCTGTCGATGATCGTCGGGGCGCTGCTCGGCCTCAGGACGATGCTCTTGCTGTGGGTCGGGGGCGCGCTGTTCGTCGCGTACGTCCTCTTCACGATCGGCATCGGCATCTACATGGCGCGCGCCCACCATGAGCGCTAATTTGACGGCTTCCCCTCCGAGCGGGCGGCCTGCACGACGAGCTCGCCTTCCAGCGCCAGCACCTCGGCGACGACCGACTCGGGCGTGAAGAACGTGCCATAGGGGTCGGGAAACACCACCGACGGGTCGCCGGCGATCGCGCGCGCGGCGGCCAGGCGTTCGCCGAAGCGCGCGTCGGCCTGCACGTAGCGAGCGGCTGGATCGTCCGGGAGCGCCTCGTCGAACGCCGCGGCGTACAAGATCTCGGACCGCGCCACGTGGTGCAGGACGCGCCGCAGCGGCCATCCTCCGTCGGGCGGCGGCCAGTCGAGTTCGTCCGCGCCGAGCGCGGCCGCGCGCTGGGTCAGGAGACGCATGGCCTGGTCGATGCGCCAGAGCCACGCGTCGAGGTCCGCCGCTGTCAAGGGGAGGCGGTCCTCGGGAAGCGTCACCGTCGACGGCGCCCAGCCATCGGTCGGCGTGGGCACCACGCCGTCACGGCGCCAGCGCTCCCACTGCTCGATCTGATTCAGATGATCGAGGGCGTGGTCGAGCACCCTCCGCAGCGGCTTCCGCGGCGTGTACGTGTACGCCTCCACCACCGTGTAATCGATCCGCCGGCGCGTGCTCGAATCGGCTGGCTGCGTCAGGCGATCGAAGAGCTGGCCCGTCATCGGCGAGCGGACCTCGGCCGCCGAGGGCTGGTCGAGCAGCCGCCGCAGATGCCGCCGGCCCGTCTCGTGGGTCCGCTCGAGATGGACCGCGGGGGCGCGCGGAGCCGGATCGAGCGTCCACGCCGCCACCACGCGACCGGCGGCGGCATGGGCGAGCACGGCCGGGCCGTGGCGCCCGCTCCGGGCGGCGGCCAGCAGGCGGTCGCGCGAGCGCTCGAGCGTCTCGATCCATTTCTCCGTCATGCTCATCAACCGTAGGCACGACGGTGGGATGTGTCCAATGCATGTCCCTGACCCAGGCCATCAGGAGTCCTGATGGTCGCTGGTGAGCGGAACGTTACGGGATAGCCATCCCCACGCGCTTGACGATCACAGTCTTGCCGTCGAACTCCGCATCGATGTGATAGCTCGTGGTCGTGTGCGACGGCGCCACGACGATTGCGTACCGCCTCGACGACCGCACAGCAGAGACACGGGCAATGTCCTCGAGCTTGATGTCCATGCTCGGCAGCGTCGTGGCGCGCCACACGACCGCCTTGCTCTTGATCGCGCGCAGCAGGCGGGCGAGCTCGTCGTAGCTCAACTCGTCGTCTTGCGGCAGATTGATCTCGGCATCGTCGATGTGGAACCGACGCTGCACCTCGCGAACAAAGAGCTCGCGCTTCGTCGCCCACTCCCCGCGCCGGATGTCGAGCGAATCCAAATACGCCGACTGCCAGTGGCGCGGGTCCAGCTTGCGAACTTCCAGCCGCGCGACGATCACCGAGGTCCCGACGATCTCGTTCTGGTAGGACACGCGAATGTACGGGGCCGAGGCCGGCAGCATGGGCTGGGCCAAAACTTTGGCGATCGGCCGATCGGACACGAGGCGGGCAATCTCGAGGATCTGGGCCTTGTCGTTATCGGTCAGCGACATGCCCCAGCGCATCTCGAATGGCACGCTCGGCGTCTGGGCGTGGGCTGTCGACGTCAAGAGCACGACGGCCAAGAGCGAGACAACAACCAATCGCATCACCGCGCGTACTTGTACGCCTTGGCCTCGGCCGCGATCCTGGCCGGGTCCCACCCGCGATTGACCTCGTCGATCAGCTCGTTGGTGATGAGGTCGTTCGCGTCGATCTTCTGCTTGATCACGCCCCACTTGAAGAGGAACTCGGCGTAGTCGCGGTAGTTCTTCTCCGAGCTCTCGCCCCACTTCTTGACGCCCGCCGGCTCCAGCAGCAGGTGCGGCATGCGCGCCTCGAAGACCTTCACGTCGTCACGCACGGCCGTCGCCTCGTCCTTGCCCGTCGGCTTGGTCTGCGGGAACACCTCGTAGACGATGCGCACGGCCGCCTCCGGGTTGTTGATCGCGAAGATCGTGCCCTTGGCGTAGCCGCGCGCAAAGCCGATCAGGTCCTTGCGACGCCCCTTGATCGTCTCCTCCAGCGCGAGAAACCCGTTGGCCGGCTGCTTCTCGATGGCCGCACGGTCGAGGTAGCGCATCTTGATGCCGGCGTTCTCGATCAGCGCGTACTGGGTGTCGAACTGGCTGAGGGCATCCACCTGCTTGTTGCGCAACATGGCGGCCGGCTGCGCGCCCTCGCCGGCCACCACGATGTTGACGTCGGTGTCGGGGTTGAGCCCGGCCGCCGCCACCTGGGCGCGCCCGATGATGACGCCGGCCGAGGACATGTTGGTGACGCCGATCGTCTTGCCCTTCAGGTCGGCGTGCGTCTTGATCGGGCTGTCGGCCGGCACCGCGATGCCGTAGCCGGACGTCTGGTAGGCGGTATAGAAGACCTTTGCCTTCACGCCCTGCGGCCGCACGATGGCCAGCGGCTCGACGCTCGGCAGCGCGACCGGCACGTCGCGTGTGGCCACGGACTTCACGCAGTCGGTGGAGCCGGGCAGCGGCACCACCTCCACCTCGAGACCCTCGGCCTTGAACCAGCCCATCTTCATGGCGACGGCGAAGGCCGAGCCGACGCCGGTGGTGATGGTGCGGGCGCACGTGGCCACGCGCAGCGGCGTCTGGGCGACGGCGGCGAACGGCAGCGACAGCGCGAGCCATACCGCGAGCGACACGAAGCGGATCATCGAGCGGCTCCTCCCAAGGGTGGTGCGCTATTCTACCGCCCACCGGAAAGGAGACCTCCCATGGCGTTCCGCATCAACCACATCCATCTGAAGGCGCCCGACCCGCGCAAGACCGCGGAGTGGTACACGCAGGCGTTCAACTTCAAGATCGTCGGCGACGAGACGCGCGTGTTCGGCGACCGCTTCATCCGCTGCCTGAGCGAGGACGGCGCGCTGGCCGTCAACATCTCCGGGGCCCGCTCCAACGAGCGTCTGGGGCCCGGGGATGCCTCCGCCCATCACGGCCTCGAGCACTTCGGCTTCGACTCCGAGAACCTCGAGGCCGACATCACGCGCCTGGAGAGTCTGGGGGCGCGGCTGCTCGAAGGGCCCATCCAGAACCCGAACGGGCCGCGGATCGCGTTCCTGCGGGCGCCCGACGACGTGCGCGTGGAGCTGGTCGAGCGCAAGAAAGCCGCCATCGCGGGGGGCTGCTGCTGACGGCAGACGGGCCCCCGGCTGGAGCCGGGGCCCGTCTCTATTTCGCGGCGAGGAGCTTGCCGCGCAGGCGTTCCATTTGCTCGTGGAAGGGCGAGCCGCCGCGCGCCGTCATCGGCGTCTGGTCGGCCAGCGTCGTGTGGAGCTCGACGAAGATCGGGCCCTCGGCGGTGAGCAGCTGAGGGAGCCGGCGCTTGAAGTCGTCGAGCTCGCCGATGGCCAGCGCCATCGTGTAGCCGGCGCCGCGCGCCATCGTCACGAAGTCCACCGTGAGGCCGCCCGGAATCTCCTGCGAGCCCGAGGTGTGATAGACGCCGTTCTTGAACAGCAGGTGCAGGAGATTGCGCGGGCGCGCGCCGGCGATGGTGGCGAGCGAGCCGAGCTGCATCAGCAGCGAGCCGTCGCCGTCGAAGACGATCACGCGGCGCTCCGGCCGCGCCAGCGCCAGGCCGAGGCCCAGTGAAGACGCGCCGCCCATGAAGCCGACGCAGCCCGCCGAGAGATCGTCGGGCGCGATGTCGCGCCAGGCCGGCCCCGTCGTCATGGTCGGAATGCAGATCGCGTTGCCGCGCGCCGCCTGGATGACGCGCAGGACCTCCTCGGGCTTCATCGCCATCAGCTCGTCTCCAGACCCACCAGCACGGCGGTGGGCCCACGGCGCTGCCGACTGAGGCGGTAGTACTCGGGAATCAGGTGCACGTCGTTGGGACCCTCCAGCCGCGCGTGCGGCACGCTGAAGGTGTCGAGCAGCGGCTCGCAGTAGCGCACCATCGAGTGCCGCGACTCTTTCGGGTCCCTGTCCTTCTCGCGCTGGAGCAGGCCGATCATGTAGAAGACCGGGACCTTCCCGTCCATGGACACGCCGCGCAGCGTATTCACCGACGCGTACAGCCCGGCGTGCTGGATCATCAGCACCACCGGCTCGCCGCCGGCGTAGAGGCCCGCGGCAATCGTGCACGCCTCGTCCTCGGTCGCGCAGGTCAGCACACGGATCGCCTGCTCCTTGTCGAGCGCGGCCAGCACGGTTTTCTGGTGCGTGTCGGGCACGCTGAGGATCCAGCCGAGATGCTCGTGGGGCGACGGCCCCCAGCCCTCGGCCGCGCGCGCGGCGCGCGCCTCGCGGAACGTGTCCTTCAGCGTGTCGATGATGAGCGACGCGGGAATCGATTCCGGCATCCGAGCCTCCCGGTGAAATGTCCGCATATCCTACCGGAGGCCGTGGGCCGGGGAAAGGCGCTCAGCGACGGCGCGCGTGATCCTCGACGACGCGGCAGAGGGCCCAGGGATCCACCGGCTTGCGAAGCACCTCGACGAAGCCGGCGGCGTCGCACCGGGCCGGCGAGGCCATGCCCTGCCCGGTGACGGCGATGGTCGGAATACGCCGCGCGCCGGCCTCCTGGCGGGCGCGCAGCTCGCCGATCAGCCAGAAGCCGTCCCGTTCCGGCATGGCAATGTCGGTCAGGACCACGTCCGGAAGAATTTGCTCGCACATGCGCAAGGCCTGCTCGGCCCCGGACGCCACCGACACCAGCGCGCCGGCGTACTCGAGGATGGTCCTGAACAGCTCGCGGGCATCGGGGTTGTCTTCGACCACGAGGACATGGATCCCGACCAGCAGATCACCCGGAACGGTCGGCTCGCGACCCATCGGCCGCGATCAGGGTGCAAGAACATTGCCGCCCGGAGGTCGCGGCGCCCGGCTACTCGGTCAGCTCGCTCACCGCGCGGCAAAGGCCCCACGCGTCGATGGGTTCGGCCAGGTATGCGTCCATCCCGTACGCGCGCGCCTCGACGGCGAGCCCCGCCGGGCCCACGCCGACGACGGGCATCTTGCCGCCGTGCTCGGGACGCATCGCGCGCAGCGCGCGCACGAGCGCCCACGAGGCGTCTCCGGGAAAGCGCACGACGACGACGAGCGCGGACGGCGTCGTCTCGCGCAGCACGGACAACGCCTCGTCACCGGTGGCGACGTCGCGGACCCACGCGCCGCAGTAGCGAAGGATGTCCCGCAGCGCGTCGCGATGGACCGGATTGTCGTCGACGAGGAGGGTGTAGACCCCGCGAAGCGCGTGGCCCGCGTCTTCTCGTTCCATACCTATGAATCCCGAGCAAGGGGCGGGCCACTCCCTGCGAATGGACGAGTGCAGAATGTGCCGTGTAAATCGCGGACGGCCGCAGGTCAGACCGCAAGCAACGCGCGCACTTCCGCTACACGCGCTCCAGGATGTGAAGTCCGCGGCCGCGATCGATGACGTAGATCAGGCCGCGGTCGTCCACGAACACGTCGTTGGACGACACGCGCTGGTGACCGGCCGGCGGATCGGGCAGGAAATGCGCGACCTCGCGCGGCGCGTGCGGCCGCGCGATGTCCACGACGCGCAGCCCGTGCGCGAACCACGCGACGGGAATCTCGGTCGACGTCACGTGCTCGACGGGCTGATGGCAGCCCGTGAATTCCGGCTGCGGCGAGCCGTCCACGCCCTCCACCTGGAACGACGCGAACGGCACCGGCTTCTTCTCGTCGGTGATGTCCACGAGCCAGAGGAACGACGGCGGCCCCGGCTCCAGCTTGGCCACGTCCTCGTCGGCGACGAGCAGCACGCGGCGCCCCTGCAGCGGGAACGGCACCGGCAGCGCCGTGTGCGTCGGCGTGATGAAAGGCGGACTCCAGTCGAGCCCGGAGACGAGCGTCGGCTTGCCCATGTCCTCGATGTCGAGGATCACGAAGCCGCCGTGCCAGTAGCTGACGTAGAGGCGGTTGCCGAGGCGGATCGGATGATGACAGCGGTGCGCGCGACCCTTCCACGTCGGCGTCTCGCCGCCGGCCTTCCACTGGCCCGGCATCCACCAGCGGCCCACTTCCTGCGGTCGGGCCGGATCGGCGAGGTCGAGGATCATCATGATGTTGCCGACGAAGCCGTCCATCTCCGGCGAGATGTAGGCGTAGCGCCCGTCGAACGTGAAGCGATGGACGCCGGCGCCGCCGCTCTTCCAGAACGCGAGCTCGCGCGGCGCGCTCGGCGTGGTGACGTCGAAGATCAGCAGGCCCGCCTCCAGGCCGCGCGCCTGGTCGGCCGGATGCGCCTCGCGGTTCACCAGCATGAGGCCGTTGGCCGCGCGCACCTTGTGGGAGTGCGTGCCCGCGGGCACCTCGAGGGCGGCGATCTGCCGCGGCGCCTTGGGATCGGCCACGTCCACGACGCTGGTGCCGTGCGGCGCCTTCATGTGGGCGATGTACGCAGTGCGCCCGTCGACCACGACCTGACCGCCGCCCGGGCAATCGAACCACGCCACCTGTCGTAGGCCCTGCGCGCTCGCCATCTCACAATCCTCCGATCCCTCGCGGTGTGGGGCCGGTATCATATCCTATGCTCGCTGCGTGGGGCCGCGTGGCCCATCGGTTTCGATGGCCCGTGTTGCTCCTCTCGCTCGTCCCGCTCCTGCCGGCCGCCTGGCTGCTCCGTCGCGAGGCCGCGCTGGAGGTGACGGTGCGGCCGCCGGACGTCGAGGCCGTGCGCGCGGTCACGCTGATGGACCGCGAGCTGCCGGGGCAGCCGCCCTCGATCGGGTTCATCCTGAGTCATCCACGCTGGCGCGCGACGGATGGCGAGTTTCGCGCGGCCGTCGAACGGACGCTGGCGCCGCTGCGGGGCGACCCGCGCGTCGCCCGCGTCCGCTCGCCGTGGGACAGCACCCCGCCGGACCCCCGGCGGATCTCGCGTGACGGCCATCGCGTGCACGTCGTGGTGGAGCTGCGCGGGCGGGCGCCGGCCTTCGCGTCCATGACGTTCGGCGGGCTGCCGCCGGCGCTCTACGAGGCGGTCCGCAGCCAGGTGCGCTCCGACGCGCTCGACGTCGTCGCCGTCGGCGTGGCGGCCATGAACTACGACTTCGCGCGCGTGGCGCGCGACGACCTCCGCCGCTCGGAGCTCGTGGTGCTGCCGCTGGTGCTGGTGCTGCTGTTGCTGGTGTTCGGCTCCGCCGTCGCCGCCGCGCTGCCGCTGCTGGTCGGGATGCTGGCGGTGGCGCTCGGCCTGGCCGGCACCGTCATCCTCGGCGCGTTCGTGTCGGTCTCGGCCTACGCCAACAACGTCGTCAGCATGGTCGGCCTCGGCGTGGCGATCGATTACTCGCTGTTCGTCGTCAGCCGCTTTCGCGAGGAGCTGACAGGCGGCACGCCGGCCGAGGCGCTGGCCCGCACGCTCGCCACCACCGGCAAGGCGGTGGTGTTCTCCGGCATCACCGTCGGGATCGGCCTCGCCGGCCTGGTGCTGCTGCGCACCGACACGATCAGCTCGATGGGCGGCGCCGGCATGCTGGTCGTGGTGGCGGCGGTCGTGTACGCGCTCACCTTCCTGCCGGCGCTGCTGGCGATCCTGGGTCCGCGCGTCAACGCGCTGGCGCTCCCGTTCGTGCACCCCGAGCGCACCGTGGGTCCCGAGACGTTCTGGTACCGCGTGGCCCACGTCGTCATGGCGCGCCCGTGGCCCGTCGTGATTCCCGTGGTGCTGGTGCTGGTCGTGGTCGGGCTGCCGCTGCGCCACATCCGCCTCGGCTCCGACGACGCCTCCACGCTGCCGGCGACCACCGAGGCCCGGCGCGGGATCGAGCTGCTGCGCCGGGAGTTCCCCGACGCCGACACCGATCCGATCGTCGTCGTGCTGCACTATCGCGAGGGCTCGCCGCTCCGGCCGGAGCGCGTGAGCCAGCTCTACGACTTCAGCCGCTGGCTGAAGTCGCAGCCCGGCGTCGTGCGGGTGGACAGCATCGTGGACCTGGCGCCCGGCATCAGCCGCGCGCAGTACCAGCAAATGGCCGCCGTCCCCGCTGCCTTCCGGCCGCCGGGCCTCGACGTCGCCTTCGGCCGCCTCGTGGGCGAGCACGTCACGGTGCTGGTGGCGCAGGCGGGCTTCCCGGCGACGTCGGACGAGGCGCGCGCGCTCGTGCGCACGATCCGCAGCGCGCACCCGCCGCTCGACGCCGAGGTGTTGCTGACGGGGCCCACGGCGTTCGATCTCGACTTCATCGACGTCGTGCGCGACGCCGCCCCCGCCGCCATCGGCTTCGTCGTGGTCGCCACCTACATCGCGCTGTTCTGGCTGCTGCGCTCGGCGCTCTTGCCGCTCAAGGCGGTGGTGATGAACCTGCTGTCGATCACCGCCTCCTATGGCGCGCTCGTCTGGATCTTCCAGGAGGGCCATCTGGCCGGCTGGCTGGGCTTCACGCCGGCGCCGATCGAGACGCCGATTCCCATCATCATGTTCTGCATCCTCTACGGGCTCTCGATGGACTACGAGGTGCTGCTGCTGAGCCGCACGCACGAGGAATACTTGAAGACCGGCGACAACGCGCGCGCGGTGGCCCAGAGCCTGGCGCACACCGGCCGGCTCATCACCGGCGCCGCCGCCATCATGGCGGGCGTCTTCTTCGGCTTCGGCCTGGTGAACTCGATCACGATGATCAAGGCGATGGGCGTGGGCATGGGGCTCGCGGTGATCGTGGACGCCACCATCGTGCGCGCGCTGCTGGTGCCGGCCACCATGCGCCTCCTCGGCCGCTGGAACTGGTGGGCCCCGGCCGGCCTCGCCGGACGGAGACCTGCGGGCGCATAATAGGCGGCGTCCGGAGGGGAAAAGGGGAACCCTGCGAGGGTTCCCCTAGACAAGAGAGGGCATACCCGTGAGCAAAAAGATCCTGTTCGTCGGCGCCGGCGCCATCGGCAGCTACATCGGCTCGTTCCTGACGCGGGCGGGCCACGACGTCAC
>Ga0075434_100005978_pt1 | contig 11139 bp, 10 predicted proteins | sample RhiMethybrSRZTD3_FD_75298 | JGI IMG/M metagenome (GOLD analysis project Ga0075434, IMG submission 75298) | Populus rhizosphere microbial communities from Tennessee, USA - Rhizosphere MetaG P. TD hybrid SRZTD3 | ecosystem: Host-associated > Plants > Roots > Rhizosphere > Soil | place: USA...
ACGCTGGTCGAGTTCTTCGACTACAACTGCGGCTACTGCAAGCGCGCGCTCGCCGATCTCACCACGATCATGAAGGACGACGGCAAGCTGCGCGTGGTGCTCAAGGAATTCCCGGTGCTCGGCCCGGGCTCGGTCGAGGCCGCGCGCGTCGCGGTCGCGGTGCGCATGCAGGACAAGGGCAAGAAGTACTTCGACTTCCACCAGCGGCTGCTCAACGGCCGCGGCCAGGCCGACAAGGCGCGCGCGCTCGCCGCCGCCAAGGACGCGGGCTTCGACGTCGCACGCATCGAGAAGGACATGACCAGCGACGAGGTGAAGGTCTCGCTCGAGGAGAGCCTGAAGCTCGCCGAGGCGCTGGGCCTCAACGGCACGCCGAGCTACGTGGTCGGCGACGAGGTCGTGGTGGGCGCGGTCGGGCTCGATGCGCTCAAGCAGAAGGTCAACCTGGCGCGCTGCGGCAAGACCAGCTGCTCGTGAACGCCTGAACGGGTGCGGGCGGACGCTTCCCCTCGCCCGCCCCGACGCCTATAACTCGCCCGCCGGACGAGGCGGGGCATGCAGCCTCGGCCCTTCGGCGCGCGATCAGTCCCCATGCCGAACACCGTCTACGTCCTCAACGGGCCCAACCTCAATCTGCTCGGTACGCGTGAGCCGGAGAAATACGGCCGCGCGACGCTGGCCGACGTCGAGAAGCTCGTCGTCGCCCGCGCCGGCGAGTTCGGCTGGACGGTGGTGTTTCGCCAGTCGAACCACGAGGGCGAGATCGTCGACTGGATCCAGGAGGCGGCCGCCAAGCGCGCCATCGGCATCGTGCTCAATCCCGCCGGCCATACCACGACGTCGATCGCGATCCTCGACGCCATCCTCGCGGTGAAGCTGCCGACCATCGAGGTGCACGTCACCAACATCCACGCGCGCGAGAGCTTCCGCCACGATTCGTACATCTCGAAGGGCGCGCGCGGCGTGATCTGCGGCCTCGGCATCGCCGGCTATGGGCTGGCGATCGAAGGGCTCGCCGCGCTCACCGGCGCCAAGCGCAAGGGAAAGGCCTGACGTGGCGCGGGGACCGGACAAGCCAGAGACGCCGTCCGCGGTCGCGGCCGAGGACGTGGTGCGCTCGCTCGCCAAGCTGCTCGACGAGACCGGCCTCACCGAGATCGAGATCGAGGAGGCCGGCCGGCGCATCCGCGTCGCCCGCGCGCCGGCCGCGACCTTCGTGACGCCGTCCGCCGTCGCGACAACGCCGCGCGTGCAGCCGGTCGCGGCCGAGCGTCCGGCCGATCCGACCGAGCACCCGGGCGTGGTGCTCTCGCCGATGGTGGGCTCGGCATACCGCGCGCCCGAGCCTGGCGCGAAGCCGTTCGTCGACATCGGCACCCGCGTGAAGGTCGGCGACACGCTCCTCATCATCGAGGCGATGAAGACGCTCAACCAGATCCCCGCGCCGCGCGCCGGGGTCGTGAGCCAAATCCTGTTCGAGGATGCGCAGCCGGTCGAGTTCGGCGAACCGCTGATGGTCATCGAGTAGTTTTTCGTTGGTCATCGCCCGCGAACGCGGGCGATCCAGTAAGCACCGGGTCCGCGATTGGCACGTGATGGTTCGGTCAGTGAATACTGGATGCCCCGCTTGCGCGGGGCATGACGCGTCTCGGAGCTTTGAATGTTCGACAAGATTCTGATCGCCAATCGCGGCGAGATCGCACTCCGGGTCCTGCGCGCCTGCAAGGAACTCGGCATTCCGACGGTCGCGGTGCACTCGACTGCCGACGCCGACGCCATGCACGTGCGGCTTGCCGACGAAAGCGTGTGCATCGGCCCGCCGCCGGCACGCGACAGCTACCTCAACGTACCCGCCCTGCTCGCCGCCTGCGAGATCACTGGCGCCGATGCGGTTCATCCGGGCTACGGCTTCCTGTCGGAGAATGCGCGCTTTGCGGAAATCCTCGGTGAGCATGGCGTGCATTTCATCGGTCCGAAGCCCGAGCACATCCGTCTGATGGGCGACAAGATCGAGGCCAAGCGCACGGTCCAACGTCTGGGAATTCCGACCGTGCCCGGTTCCGATGGACCGATCGTCTCGGAGACGCAGGCGCAGACGGTTGCGCGCGAGATCGGCTACCCCGTACTGGTGAAGGCGGCCGCCGGCGGCGGCGGCCGTGGCATGAAGGTCGCGCTGACGCCGACCGATCTGCCGGTCGCGCTCGCGACCGCGCGTGCCGAGGCGAAAGCCGCCTTCGGCGACGATGCCGTCTATCTGGAGAAATATCTTGCTCAACCCCGCCACATCGAGATCCAGGTGCTGGGCGATGGAAAAGGAAGCGCCATCCATCTCGGCGAGCGCGACTGCTCGCTCCAGCGCCGGCACCAGAAGGTCCTCGAGGAAAGCCCCTCGCCCGCCATCAATTTCACCGAGCGCGACGCCATCGGCGAGGTGGTGGCGAAGGCCGCGCGCGAACTGAACTATCTCGGCGTCGGCACTGTCGAATTCCTCTACGAGGACGGCCACTTCTATTTCATCGAGATGAATACGCGCATCCAGGTTGAGCATCCGGTGACCGAGATGATCACCGACATCGACCTCATTCTCGAGCAGATCCGCATCGCTACGGGCGCCGGCCTGACCATCGCCCAGGAGGACGTCGAATTCCACGGGCATGCCATCGAATGCCGCATCAACGCGGAAAATCCGGTGTCCTTCCGCCCTTCGCCCGGCAAGATCGTGCACTACCATCCGCCCGGCGGCATGGGCGTGCGGATCGATTCAGCGGTCTATCAGGGCTATGTGATCCCGCCGCACTACGACTCGCTCCTCGGCAAGTTGATCGTGCACGGCAAGAGCCGCGCCGAATGCCTCATGCGGCTCAAACGCGCGCTCGACGAGTTCGTGGTGGACGGCATCGAGACGACGCTGCCCCTGTTCCGCGCGCTGGTGCGCGACAAGGATATCCTCGACGGCAGCTATCACATCCACTGGCTCGAGGAGTTCCTGGCGAGCGGACGAATGGCCGACTGAGGCCGCTGCCGTCAGACGCTGACCGCCGCCATCCGGCTCAGCAGCGCGCAGACGCTCTCGGGCGAATAGGGTTTCGGCACGAAGGCGGATCCCGTCACTGGATGCGCGATCGTATCGATCGTGCCGGACGTATAGACCACGAGCATGTCCGGCCGCAGCTCGCGCGCGAGTCGGGCCAAGGTCACGCCGTCCATTGCGCCGGCGAGGTTGACGTCAGTGAAGAGAATGTCGGCGGCGAGCCCGGCGCGCAGCCGGCGCAAGGCATCTTCCGCCTTGGACGCGGTCTCGACGGCGAAACCGTGGGCCTCCAGCGCTTCCGCCGTCTCCAAGGCGATGAGGGCCTCATCCTCGACAAGAAGAACGCATGCCATGCGAGAACCCTGGGCTACGGACCTGCCTGTAGAGTCGTTCTCCGTGGCGACGGCCGCAGCGCGCGAGCGGCACCCGCGTAACGCGCACGTGGCGCATCGTTTCCAATTTTCCGAAAGATGTAGATGATTATAGTTAGCCGGGTCTTAACGCGCGGGCGCCCGTTGTCGTATCGGCTTGGCGGTATATCTTGAATTCGGGCCGCAACGCCCCAGCCCAAGGACCACCGAACGCCCATGGCCAGCCGCGACGCAGCATTCGTCGAAATCACGCCGGAGGTGCTGCTCAAGGCCTATGCCTGCGGCATTTTTCCCATGGCGGAGAGCGCCGAGGACCCCGCCCTCTATTGGATCGAGCCGGAGCAGCGCGGCATCATTCCGCTCGACACCTTCCATGTGCCGATGCGGCTCGCGCGCACGGTCCGGTCCGATCGTTTCAGGGTCGTGGCGAACCACGATTTCGAGGCCGTGATCGACGGCTGCGCCGAGCCGCAGCCCGGGCGCTCGCGCACCTGGATCAATCGGCGCATTCGCAACCTCTACCGCGGCCTCTACGGCATCGGGCACTGCCATACCGTCGAGGTCTACGAAGGGAATGCGCTGGTCGGCGGGCTTTACGGCGTGACTCTCGGCCGTACATTTTTCGGCGAGAGCATGTTCCGCCGCGCGCGCGACGCCTCCAAGGTGGCGCTCATCCATCTGGTGGCGCGACTGAAGGCGGGCGGCTTCAGCCTGCTCGACACCCAGTTCGTGACCGATCACCTGAAGACGTTTGGCGCGGTCGAGGTGCCGCGCAAGCAATATCACAAGCTGCTGGCGGAAGCGCTTGTGGGCGAAGCGGATTTCAAGGTGCTGCCGCTCGACCAACCGATACCGGGCGTCCGAGCGCTCGCGCTCGCGACCGCCGCGCCGGACGCGCTGTCCGAAGCGACGTCACGCTGATCGGTGCGAACGCACGGCCACGTCAGCGCAGCGGCTGCTGGAATGTCGAGCCGGGAGGCGATTGGCGCGGGCGCGGTGGCTGGCGCTGCGGAGCAGGCGTCCGCGCGGGTGGCGCCGGTGGTTGCGCTTCCGCGACGGGCGCCGACGATGCGCCGCCTTTGCAATCCTTCAGCCAGACGTCGTAGATCGGGTGCTCGACGCCGTGCAGGCCGGGACTCGCGGCGAACATCCAGCCGGTAAAGATGCGCTTCACCTCGCCTTGCAGCGTGACCTCGTCGACTTCGATGAAGCCGTCGGTGTTGGGCGTCTCGGTTTGCGGACGCGTGTAACAGGCGCGCGGCGTCACCTGCAGCGCGCCGAACTGCACCGTCTCGTTGATAGCGACATCGAAGGTGGTGATGCGGCCGGTGATCTTGTCGAGGCCGGAAAAGACCGCAGTCGGATTGACGATTTTCTGCGATGGCGGCGCGGTGACGACCTCGTCGCCCGGTTGCGGAGCCGTGTTGGCCGGTTGCGGCGTGCCGCGCGGCTGGCGCTGGCCGGGCGGCAGGCCGGGCAAAGGCGGCTGCGCCGGTCGCACGTCCGGGAGCGCACTCGGCTGCGGCTCGGCTTCGGCGCCCGGGGGTGGCGGCAGAGGTTGGACCTGGATGGATGACGGCGGCCCCGCGGGAGCGACGTTCGGCGCGGAACCGGGCGGCGGCCCGGGAGGCAGCGGCTGCGGTGGCGGTAGCCGACTCGGCACGTTGCTGGGCGGCCGCGGCGGATCGCCGAAAATGCCGCCGAACTGCGCGGCTGCCTGCACCGCCCCGAAGGCCAGCCCGGCTGCAAGCACGGCACATCGCAGACCAAATCGGCGCATCCCGGACAGCATCCCCCTCGCGGGCGGCGCGTGCGCCGGCCCTTGGTACATTTCTGCGACAGGTCCCGCCCGAATGCCCATCCGAGGCCGCGACCGTTGCCCTAAAATGCGACCAGTTCAGCAGAATCGAGCGCGCGCCATCATGCCGCACGCCGATCTCGCGCCCGGTTAACACGGCGAATGCGGCGGGGAAAGGGCACCTTGAAGCGGCCGGCGGTTTCTGCGCTATTAGCGCCATTCACCTCGGGTTCTCCATGCGAATTCTGGCGTTTCACCCCGGCGCGCATGATTCATCTGCCGCCGTGTTCGACGACTATCGCCTCGTCGCCGCCGTCCAGGAGGAGCGGCTCACGCGCCAGAAAGGGTCCGGCGAAGGCGTGCCATGGCTCGCGATCGACGAGGTTCTCCGCATCGCCGACTGGACCCGTCGCGACATCGACGTGATCGCTTCGACCCGCGCGTTCTATCCCGCCGCCTATCTGCGCGCGCCGCTTCACAAGGAGATCGATTTTGCGCTGCGGCGCTGGCGCGGCCGCGAGCCGGGCTTGCGCGAGCTGTGGCGCGAATGCCAGCGCCGCGGCACCACCGATACGGCAGGACTCTTCGCAGCGGACCGCTTCCTCGCGCTGAACGGCTTTCGTCCCGACACCAAATACTTTTTCGCCAATCACCACGAGGCGCATGCGCTGCCCGCCTTGTTCTTCACCGACTGGCAGGACGCGCTCGTGCTGACTGCCGACGGCATCGGCGACAATGTCAGCTACAGCATCCGCTCGCTTAAGGACGGCCGGCTCGAGTGCCATTTCGGCGACGACCGCTGGCTGCTGCAAAAGCTCGATGCCAACAGCATCGGGCAGGCCTACAGCTTCGCCACCGAAATCTGCGGCTTCCGCAAGCTCCGCCACGAGGGCAAGCTCACCGGGCTTGCCGCCTATGGCGAGCCGACGCTCGCCGCCGCGATCGGAAGCCATTTTCGCGTCGGCGAGGACGGACTGATCGCGACGGGCTTCAAGGGCGAGGTCGAGATCGGCGAGGAGATGCGACGGATCTGCGCCGGCGCGAAACGCGAGACTGTCGCCGCCTCGATCCAGAAGGTCGCCGAGGATCTGATGTTGGACGCGGCCCGCCATTGGCTCGGCCGCACCAAGGTGCGCCACCTCGGGCTCGGCGGCGGCCTGTTTGCCAATGTGCGGCTCAACCGGTTGCTCGCTGAGAGCTGCGCGCTCGACGAAGTCTTCATCTTCCCGGCCATGGGCGACGACGGTCTGTGCGTCGGCGCCGCCCTCTCCTTCCTGCTCGCCCGCGACGGCTCCGCGGTCTGGCTCGAACGGCGCTACCGACTCGACGCGCTTTATTGCGGTTTCGACTATGGCGACCATATCGACGACCACCTCGAATCCACCGCCGGTTTGCGTCGGATGCTGGGCACGCCGGTTGAAGGCGCAGTCGAGCGGCTGTGCGCCGGCCAGGTCGGCGCCGCCTTTGTCGGACGGATGGAATTCGGGCCGCGCGCGCTCGGCGCGCGCAGTATTTTGGCGAGCCCGGCCGATCACGCCATCAATGACGATCTCAATCGGCGACTCGAGCGCTCGGAGTTCATGCCGTTCGCACCCTATGTGCTCGATGAGGACGCGGACAGCGTGTTCGATATCACGCCGATCAATCGCTATGCGGCGCGGTTCATGACCATCACCTGCGGGGTCAAGCCCGCGTGGCGCGCAAAAATCCCGGCGGTGGTGCACGTCGACGGCACCGCGCGTCCGCAGATCGTGCGCGACCAGGAGAACCCGCTCTACGCCGCGATCCTGCGGCGCTTTCGCGACATGACCGGCCTGCCGGTGCTGGTCAATACCAGCTTCAACGTGCACGAGGAGCCGATCGTCAATCGACCGTCCGAATGCGCGCGCGCGCTTCTCGACGGCCGCATCGATTTCGTGGTCACCGACCAGGCCGTGTACAGCCGCTGACCTGCATCATTTGTGTCGGTTCGTTCGCAAATGAACGGCGCGATGGGGCCTTTCCTCGTTGCCGCTCCGGGTGCCACAATCCTGCCGTTGCCCGTTCAATGGGGCCGCTGCGCCAAAGAGCCTCGTCGTGACAAAATCAAGCGGGAGGGAAGAAGATGCCAATTGATATTCGTGGAATGCTGAGCGCCGTCCTGCTCCTCGGCGCGTTCACGGCGCCGCCCGCCGCCGCGCAGGCGCCGCAGGGAGCGTGGCTCCCGCTCGCGCCGTTCCCGGTGCCGTCCGAAGAGGTGCTCGGCACAACCGCCAACGGCAAGCTCTATGTATTCGCCGGCCTCGCGCCCGGTTGGAAGCCGAAGGCGCTGGTCTACGAATACGATCCGGCAGCGAATACCTGGACGCAGAAGAAGCCGATGGCGCTGCCCTCGCACCACGTCGCCTTCGCGACCCTCAACGACAAGATCTATGCATTCGGCGGCTTCAAGTTGCCCGAGAGCGGCCCGCCCGCCTGGGACCCGATCGATAATGCGTGGGAATACGATCCGACGGCCGACACCTGGAAGGCGCTCGCGCCACTGCCAACCAAGCGCGGCGCGGCGAGCGCCGCTGTGCTCAACGGTAAGATCTACGTCACCGGGGGCGCCAATTCGCTGCCCGGCGTGAAGGAGAATGGCATTCATCCGGCCCGGCCGCACAACGTGGCCGCGACGGTCGACGTGTACGACCCGGCCGCCAACACCTGGAGCTCCGCCCGTCCCCTGCTGCTTGCGCGCAATCATCATGCGAGCGCGGCGGTCGGTGGAAAAATCTATGTCATTGGCGGCCGCGTCGGCAGCGCCTTCATTTCCGGCACCAGCAACAATGTCGACCTGGTCGAGGCCTATGATCCCGCCGCCGACCTGTGGAGCGCACGGGTGCGCATGCCGACGCCGCGCAGCGCGATCGCGGCCGGCGTCTACAATAACTACGTCATTGTGCCGGGCGGCGAGATGCAGAACGCGCAATTCCTGGCGGCCTTCAAGGCCGTCGAGGCCTACAACACCGCGACCAACACCTGGCAGATCCTGCCCTCGATGCCGCATCAGCGCCATGGCCTTGCGGTCGGCGTCGTCGGCAATCGGCTCTATGCGGTGAGCGGCGACGGACAGTCCGCCGGCAATGGCATGAAGGAATCAGACGTTGATTACAACGAGGCCCTGAAGCTCGACGAAGTGTTGAAATAGCCTGTCGAGGTCATGCCCGGCGTGCGGCGGGGCAATGACTGAAAGGGGCTCACTGTTCGGGCGACCATGCCTTGTAGTCGCCGGTCGCGCGCGGACGGCGGCCTTGCGCCAAGGTCGAGCCGGTCGGCCGGTGGGCGCCCGGAGTGCCCGTGAGATTCGGACGGTGCGGCTTCCACCATGGCCGCGGCGTCACCTTCTCCTCGGTCGGCGGCAGGTCGACCGTATGATGCAGCCAGCCGTGCCAGGCCGGGCCGACCATTGAGGCTTCGGCATAGCCGCTGTAGATCACCCAACGCCGCTCGAAGCCGAGCGCCGGATCGATGGCGCCGCCCTTGGTACGGTAATAGCGGTTGCCGTATTCGTCCTCGCCCACGAGCTCGCCATAGAGCCAGGTCCAGAGCTGGGTATTGAGCGTCTGCCCGTTCCACCAGGTGAAGAAGCGGGTGAGGTAGGTCCCAAAAGTCATTGGTATCGTGCTGCGATGTTGTGCGGAGCGCGTCTCGCGAACGCCGCGCTGTCATGCCACCCGTGGGAACCGCTGTCCAGCGCATGTTCCGGGAAAGCCTGCCCGGACTTGATCCGGGGGTGGAATACGGGTTCGCCGCCAAAAACATGCGTCAATCCTTGATTCCAGAGTCTGTCCGGTTCCATAGGAATCGGACAAGCTCCAGGTCGCCGAACCGGGCTCGGTTCTCATGAATTACCCCCCTTTGGCGGAACCGAAGGTCAGGAAATCCGGATGGAACTTGGCATTCAAACAGCAGTAAGAGACGTCTCGAACGCCCTCTCTTTCCTGCCGAATTGGGCGGTGAGCGCCATCGTTCTCGTCGTCGCGATCATGGTCAGCCTCGGCGTCTTTGCGCTGTCGGCACGCATCGCTCGCCGCGCCTTGGCGTCCCGGCCATTCGTCGCATCGTGGCTGGACCGCACCAGAGGGCCATTCCGACTCGCTTTCGTGATCATCGCGGTCGCGCTGGTGCTTCCGGCGATCAGCGTCAATGACGAGGTCGCTCAATGGATCGGCGCCCTGCTGCGCGTCGTCTCCGTGCTGCTGCTCGGCTGGATCGCGCTGATCGCCGTCGACATCGCCGTGGCCGTTTATCTCCGCCGCTTCCGGCTCGATGCCGAGGACAACCTGCTGGCCCGCAAACACGTAACCCAGCTGCGGGTCTTGAAGCGCGTGATCTCGACCATCGTGATCGTGATCGCGACCGGCGCCGCGCTCATGACATTCGACGCCGTGCGGCAGATCGGAATCAGCTTGTTTGCCTCGGCCGGGCTTGCCGGCATCGTGGTCGGGCTCGCGGCCCGGCCGGTGCTGTCCAATCTGATCGCCGGCCTGCAGCTCGCGATGACTCAGCCGATCCGGATCGAGGACGCGGTGGTCGTGGAGAATGAGTCGGGGTGGATCGAGGAGATCACCTCGACCTACGTGGTGGTGCGGCTGTGGGACCTGCGGCGCATGGTGGTGCCGCTCTCCTATTTCATCGAAAAGCCCTTCCAGAACTGGACGCGCGAGGGCTCTGCCATTCTCGGCAGCGTGCTCCTCTATCTCGACTATGCGGCGCCCATCGAGCGCATCCGCGCCGAGGCGGCGGAGATCGTCGCGCAATCGAAACTGTGGGACCGCAAGGTTGTCAAAGTACAGGTCACCGACACGCGGGAGCACACGATCGAGGTGCGGGTGCTCGTGAGCGCGAGCAATGCCGGGGCGGCCTTCGACCTGCGCTGCGAGGTGCGCGAAAAGCTGATTGCCTTTCTGCTTGCCGAGTACCCGCAGGCGCTGCCGCGCGAACGCGCCGAACTGACGCTGCGGGACGCGCAAGGATCGACGACTCACCCGGCCGGCCTGTCGGCGGCGCCGTCCCGCGCGACCGGGGGGCGGGGATGAGCGGCCGGCCGGCAATTTTTCCGCGTCCTGCCGACCTATGCGTGTCGCGCGCAGAACCGGATTTCAGCGTGCATGACAGGGCGTTGACAGGAGAGCGACTCACGACAGGGCAAGTAGCAGCCTACCTTCAGGCCCGCTGCCGCGGCCACATGACAGAATCTTGTCGATAACGCGATGGCCCCGTGTCGACTGATCCTTTCGAATCCGGCCCTGATATCCGATACTTACCTGCCTCCCTCGATTCTATCCCCGCAATTCCCACATTAACCACTATATTTAGGGGACGATTCAGATTCGAACACTAATGCTTGACGAGCGCGGCGGAGTCGTCCTAGCCTTTCAACCGTGCGGCGGAACAGTATCTCGTCCTCGCCGGATGATCCCTGAAGAGGCTTGCGACACCGTTCCGCCGGGACCAGATGGTTTTGGTGGGCACCCTTCTTGTGTCCGTCGAGCCTGGGTCAGGGGGCCGGCCGGCGAGCTGGCGTGAGTTGAGAACAACAAGTCGGGACCGCTTCGCGGCACCCGATCTGGAAGTACCCGAGGCGTCAAACGAGAACCGAGCATTTGGGGGGCGCGGCCGGACAGGCCCGCGTCGCTGGTGCGGCAACGGTGTAAGCTCCCCGATTGGGAGCCGCGCCACGCTGGAAAATAAAGGGGCGGAGAAATGCGGATAGAGCGGCGATACACCCAGGACGGTCAGTCACCTTACGCGGACATCGAGTTCCGCCTGACCACGAGCGAGATCCGTAATCCGGACGGCTCGGTGGTGTTCCATGCCGACGATGTCGAGGTACCGGCGGTCTGGTCGCAGGTCGCCTCCGACGTGCTGGCGCAGAAATATTTCCGCAAGGCCGGGGTGCCGGCGCGGCTCAAGAA
>Ga0075434_100005980_pt1 | contig 11137 bp, 9 predicted proteins | sample RhiMethybrSRZTD3_FD_75298 | JGI IMG/M metagenome (GOLD analysis project Ga0075434, IMG submission 75298) | Populus rhizosphere microbial communities from Tennessee, USA - Rhizosphere MetaG P. TD hybrid SRZTD3 | ecosystem: Host-associated > Plants > Roots > Rhizosphere > Soil | place: USA...
AGCGCGTTCCAAATCACCGTGAGCGTGATGGGGTCGACCCCGCCCCGTCGGCTAATGCTCTCTTTCATCGCCAAACCTCTCGACCAATATCGACAATGATGTGCCCCGCAGGGCTCAGTCGCGCCACGTCACCGGGCAGAACCACGGTGGTACAGTCGGGGTCCTCGACGATGGCCGGGCCCGATATGGTGGCACCGTCAGCGAGCCAGCCGCGATCGAGGATAAGCGCCTCGGTGAAACCTCCAGCTTGCGGAAACCAGGCTTGACGCTTGCAGGCGCGGCGGCCAGGCGCCTGCCCGCGTGTGTGGTCCGCAATCGCGCCGCCCGTTCCGGGCAAAGTGGCAACCAGCGTCCAGTCCACGGCCTCAACCGTGCCCTCAGGATCGATGAATTTGTGCTTGCGCTGGTAGGCCTCATTGAAAGCGGCAATGGCCTTGGCGGCGTAGCCTGCATCGATCGGTCCGGGAGGCAAGTCGACGTGGATCTCGAAGCCCTGGCCGGCGTAGCGCATCTGGGCATAGCGCGACCATTGCGGCTTTCCGTGAGCCGAGATCCTCTTGACGTCGCTTAGCGCCTGCGCCTCCAAGGTCTGGTAGAGCGCGGCGATTGCAACTGCCGACGAACCGGCATCGAGGCGCATGATCCGCGTGGTCGTGACGTCGATGCGCGGCTCTGCCTCGAGCAGGCCGATCGCCGAGCCTACTCCGGCGCCGTAGGGCACGATCACGGTCGGGATGCCGAGCGCGCGAGCCATGCGCGCTGCATGCAACGGACCCGCCCCGCCGAAGGCCACCATGGCGTAGCGGCGAGGATCGCGGCCGCGCTCGACTGAGACAATGCGCAGCGCATTCTCCATGTTGGAGGTGGCAACTAGGTGGATACCCCAGGCGGCCTCGGCCGTGGACATGCCGAGCGGGTCGGCGATCGCCCGCTTGATGCCGGCAGCGGCAGCTTCGGCGTCAAGATGCATGCTGCCCCCGTTAAACCAGTCGGGGGAGATGTAACCGAGCACCACGTTGGCATCGGTAATCGTCGGTTCGCTGCCACCGCGCCCGTAACAGATGGGGCCGGGATCGGCGCCAGCGCTGTCTGGCCCGACGACAATCATGCCCTTGTCGCTGCGAGCGATGCTGCCGCCGCCGGCGCCGATCTCAATCATCTCTACGGCCGGCACGTTGATGGGCAGGCCGCTACCCTTCTTGTGTCGCACGAGGTCGACCTCGAATGTCGCCATGATCGCTGGCTTGCCGCCATCGACGGCGCCGAGCTTGGCCGTGGTGCCGCCCATGTCGAACGTGAGGACATGCTCGCGGTTTTCCGCCTTGCCGAGGACGGCACACATCAAAATGCCAGCGGCCGGCCCCGATTCGATAATGCGCACGGGAAAATCGCGGGCAATGTTTGGCGAGATGAGGCCGCCGCTCGACTGCATGACAAACAAGTCCTTGCCGATGCCGCGTTCCATGAGCGCGCCTTCCAGGTGACCCAGGTAGCGGTCGACGATCGGCTTCACGTAAGCGTTGGTGACCGTCGTATTGGTGCGCTCGTACTCGCGGAACTTGGGAGAGATGTCCGACGAGATCGAGATCGAAGTGTTGGGCATGCGCGTGGCGATCAATTCGCGGATGCGCCGTTCGTGATCGGGACGCGCGTAGGCATGCAGCAGCGACACGGCGATGGTCTCGCGCCCGGACGCCAGCATCGCATCGATGGCGCGGTCGACGGTGACCTCGTCGAGTGGCATCACGACTGCGCCGTCGGCGTCGACGCGTTCGAGCACCTCGACGATATGGCGCCGTTGCACCAGCGGGCGTGGCTTGTCGATGTAGAGATCGTAAGTCTCGTAGCGCTTCTGGCGGCCGATGATAAGCACATCGCGGAAGCCTGCGGTGGTGATGAGGCCGGTGGCAGCACCCTTGCGCTCGAGGACCGCATTGGTGGCGACCGTGGTGGCGTGCAGGAGGGTGTCGATCGCACCTCCAGCGATGCCCGTCTTTTGCAGCAGCAGGTCTAGCCCAGCGATGACGGCTTCGCCTGGCTCGCGCAAGGTGGTCGGCACTTTAAGGGTGTGCATCGTCCCGCTGGCACTATCGTGCAGAACGAAATCGGTAAAGGTTCCACCGATATCGAAGGCCAGTCGGATCATGCCAGCCCTCAGCCCGCGAGTTCGCGGTGTGTCGCATCGAGCGTGCGCCCGACGCGCGCCACCATGTCATCGATCTCGGTTTCCGAGATGATGAGCGGCGGAGCGAACGCCAGCCGATCGCCGATGACGCGCAGCACCAAGCCGTTTTCGCGGCCAATGCGGTCAACCACCTTGCCGGCGTTGCCCGCCGGCGCAAAGGCGGTCCGCGTGCGCTTGTCCTTGACTAGCTCGACGCCGGCGATCATGCCGACACCCTTCACCTCACCAACCAGCGGATGGTCGACGAAGCGCCGCAGACCTTCCAGCATGCGCTGGCCAAGCCGACGCGATCGTGCATTGATGTCCAGCTCCTCGTAGATCTTGAGAACTTCCAAGGCGACCGCGGTAGTGACGGGATGGCCCGAATGCGTGTAGCCGTGGGCGAAACTGCCGAGCTTATCGCTTTGCGCCAGCATCGCCTGATGCACCTTCTCGCTGATGAGGACGGCCGAGATCGGCTGATAGGCGGCCGACAGCGCCTTGGCACAGGTGAGCATGTCGGGTTGTAGCCGGAAGGTATCGCTGCCCCACCAGTTGCCGGTGCGGCCAAATCCGCAAATCACCTCGTCGGCGACGAACAGCACGTCGTGCTTGTGCAGAACCGCCTGGACCTTCTCGAAGTAGGTGCGCGGGGGAATGACAGCGCCGCCCGCCCCCATCACCGGCTCGGCGAAGAATGCCGCCACCGTTTCGGGCCCCTCCTCAACGATCAGGTCGTCGAGCGCCTTGGCCATGCGTGTGGCAAAGTGCTCCTCGCTCTCACCCTCCTCGTGTCCGCGGTAGTAGTACGGACACTCGGTGTGCCGCATCATCGGCAGCGGCAGGCCGAAGTCGGCGTGCATGTCGGGTTTGCCGGACACGCTGACTGCGGCGATGGTGTTGCCGTGATAGCCGTTGCGGCGACCGATGATCTTGTTCTTCTGCGGTCGACCTATGGCCGCTTGGTAATACCAGGCAAGCTTGATGGCTGTGTCGTTGGCCTCCGAACCCGAACATTGAAACAGCACCTTGGACATCGGCACCGGCGCGATCTGGATCAACTTTTCGGCAAGGTCGATGCTCGTCTCGTGCGCGCGATGCCGATAGGTATGGTAGTAGCCGAGTTTGCGCATCTGCTCGTAGGCGACGCGGGCTATGCGCTCGCTGGCCGAGAAACCGAGCGCGGCGCACCACAGCCCGGCGACCGTTTCGATGTAGCGGTTGCCGGCGTCGTCGAAAATGAAAACCCCCTCGCCGCGAGAGACGATCACCGGCCCATCCTGCTCGTGACGCCGCAGGCTGGTCTGGGGGTGGACGTAGTAGGCGACGTCGCGCGCGGCAGCGGAGTTGGGCAAGGGCGGCATCAAGAGCTTCCTAGTGCTTGCGGCGCCGGTCGCCCAAGCGCCCGATTGACAAACTGGTCGGACCAGATCGATACCATAGCTGGCCCGACCAGTTGCCCGTCAAGCGGTTTTGCGCCGCGCGGCTGCGGGCGGGCGCAGCACGCGGAGAAGCCGGCGTGGCGACTGGAGACAGGCGGGCATTAGTCAAGGCGCTGCTCGACAGGATCGACAAAGCGCACGGCACGCCGGGCAGCCGCCTACCCGGCGAGCGACTACTGGCAAGCTCGTTCGGGGCGAGCCGCGCCTCGGTCCGCGAAGTGCTGGGTGTGCTTGAGGCGCTGCGCGTAATCGAGCGGCGGCCACAATCGGGCATCTATCTGCACCCCGGCCGTGCAGACGCTAGCCTCGAGGCCCTGGTTTTGCGCGAGGCGCTCGATGTGCGCTCGCCGATCGCCGCCTACGAGCAGGCGCAGGAAGCCCGCGTCATCCACGAGGTGGAGGCCATTCGCCTGGCGGCGAGGCGGCGCACCGCCGACGACCTCGACGCCATGCGCGCCGCGATTGACAGGAGTCGTGTAAGTCAGCGACGCGGCGCTAACCTGGCCGACGATGACGAGATCTTCCATCTTGCCCTCATCGCCGCCGCCAAGAACCCGATCCTGTCGTGCATCGCCAAGTCGCTTTACCTCATTACGCGCACCGTCCGGCGCGCCTATTTCGAGATGCCGGGCGCCGCACCGACCTCGATCGAAGAGCACGAGCGCATCCTGGAGAGCGTCGCCCAGCGCGACTGCACCCGGGCCGTCACGCAGTTGAAGAGGCACTACGCCGGTTCCTCCGCGCGATGGCAAAAGGCCTACGCAGCCCTGTGACGACCGCGGGCACCATCGCCACGGGTCGAGCCGCCGATGCCGACGCCGCGGGATCGGCGATGATCCCGAGCGCGTGATCAGCCGGTTCGCTCCTCGGCGGCGAGCGACCACTCGCTTGAGCCTGGGCTCTTCTCGCATCGCTGCCCTTTCTAGTGGGGACTGCGTGCGATGCGCTCCAAGAATCGAGAGGTGGTGGTGGTCTTCGACCGCATCGGTCGTGCGCTGAGCAGTCAGGCCCCTGACCCTTGCCTGCCCGTCAATGCCGGATCCGCAAAAGGACGCCTCGACGCCCAAGAGCCGTCCGCCGTGCGAAAGTGATTGCAGCGCCCCTTCACCCGTGCCGTCTGTCGTTGGGCGCCTGTCTGCCTCACGCGGCCGGCAAAGTCGCCGATACCCTGGGCCACGATACTCTGGGCCACGACACTCTGGGCCACGCCTCGGCACCGCAACAAGAGGTCATGATACAGCCCAGATAAGCAGTTGCATTGTGCCTGGCGTTCGCTAGCCTCCCTCACCAGGGAAAAGAGCTTGAGGCTCTGACGAGGGTGGAAGCGATGAAGTGCACGCGTGCAGGACTGATGGCGTCGATGGGCCTCGCGATCGGCCTCGGCAGCTGGCAGGACGTGCAGGCCCAGGGCATCCCGCAGAACATTCCCCGCCAGGAATTGCTCATCCTCGAGAATCCCGAGGGTACGATCAAGAATGCGGGCTGGTTCAATATTTGGGCCATTAACGCCGGCAGCCAGTCGAATGGCCTGCAGCAGGCAGCGCTGGATACGCTCTGGTACATCGATCCGGAGAAGGGCCTGGAGGGAGCATGGGACAACTCGCTCGCTGCCGAAAAACCTGCTTACAACGCCGATTTCACCGAGATGCGGGTTAAGCTGCGACGGGGCCTCTTTTGGAGCGACGGGGTTGAGTTCTCCTCGGCCGACGTGAAGGCGACGGTCGACATTCAGATCCAGCATCCCGGCATGCGTTTCTCGGCCGTGCTCGCCAACAACGTCGCCTCCGTCGAGGCGCCCGACGCCGACACGGTGATCTTTAAACTGAAGCGACCAAACTCCCGCTTTCACGCCAACTTTACGGTGCGTTGGGGTGCAATTTGGATCCTTCCCAAGCATGTGTTCGAGAAGGTTGAGGACCCGCTGAAGTTCGATTTCAACCGGCCGGTGTCGCTGTCGGCCTACACGCTCCACAGCTGGGATGCCGATGGCAAGTGGTACATCTGGCAACGGCGCGATGATTGGCAGCGCACGTCGCTGGGCCGTTACGGCAAACCGGGCCCAAAGTATCTTGCCTATGTCGATCCAGGCCCTCCGGACAAGCGTGTGATTGCCCAGCTCAATCATGAGCTCGACGTCATTCACGACATCGCCCCGGAAGGCATGTTTACACTCGCGCGGCAAAGCAAGACCACGAGGGCCTGGTTCAAGGGCTTCCCTTACGCCCACCCAGACCCAACTCTTGCCGGCGTCATCTTCAACACACAGCACGAATATCTCAACAACAAGGATGTCCGCTGGGCCTTGGCGCTGATGATCGATGTCAAAGTTGTGGCGATGGCGGCCTATCGCGGTGCGGCGACCATCTCGGCAATCGCTGTGCCTCCGACCGGCGTACACCCAGAGGCATACCACAAGCCCTTGGAAGGATGGGTGAAGGAATTTGAGATCGACACGGGTAGGTCGAGGTTCAAGCCCTACGATCCTACGACCGGCAAGCAGATCGCGGACATGCTGCGTCCATCGATGGGCGATGCCATCCCGTCAGACCCTGCGGTGATCGCCAACTCTTTCGGTCTTGGGTGGTGGCGCACGAACCTGCAGGCCGCCGGAGAACTGCTTGAGCGCGCCGGTTTCAAGAGGGTGGATGGCCAGTGGATGGCGCCGGACGGTAAGCCATTCGTTCTAAAGCTGATGGTGGAGGGAGATTTGCGTCCGGTGATGACACGCGCCGGGTCGATGATTGTGCAGCAATGGAAGCAGGCGGGCATCGATGCCCGTTTGGACGTGGCGCAGGGCACCTTGATTACACGCAGGTCTGCTGGCGACTTCGACGCCTTCATCGGCTGGTCGGTGGAGACCTGGGGCGGTCACAACGACCTCTCCTATTTCATGGACAGTTGGCATTCGACCTTCGTGGCCGAGCCGGGCAAGCCGCAGCCCTTGCGCAACTGGCAGCGTTGGCAGCATGCCGATCTAGACCAAATCATCGAGGAGACGCGCAAGATCGGCTTCGACGATCCACGGGCCGTCGAGCTTGGACGCGATTACGTGAAGTTGATGGTGCGCGAAATGCCGATCATCCCTGTCATGGCCTACAATGTATTCACCGCCATGGATCAGACGTATTGGACCGGCTTTCCAAGCTCCGATGACCGTTATGCCAACCCTGTGCCGAATTGGGGTAACTCCCGCTACATGTACGTGCGCTTGAAGCCGTCAAACTAACGTGGCGCGCGCGGGCGCCCCTTTTGTGCGCCCATCGCCGGGCCGTTCGCCGAACGAGGTCATGACCGACTACCTTCGCTACCTCCTAAAGCGCTTCGGCCAATTCGCATTCGTCGTGTTCATCGGCGTCAATCTCGCGTATGTGATCACGCACGCAACGCCAATCGATCCGGTCGAGCAGTCAATCGCGGCCGTTACCTCGTTCGGCAACACATCGCCCGACGCGATCGCCGACATGCGCAGCTCGCTGCAGGAACTTTATGGACTCAAGGGTGGCCAGGTCGCGCAGTATGCAGCGTTCTGGGGCCGTGTCGTCCGTGGCGATTTTGGCCCCTCGCTCTCGGCATTCCCCACACCGGTGTCGTCGCTCATCTTGCGCGCCATGCCATGGACGATCGGATTGCTCGTCACGTCAACGCTTATCGCCTGGGTGATCGGCAACCTGCTTGGCGGGCTGGCGGGCTACTACCATCACAACCGCGGACTCAAGGCACTCGGCGTCATCGCCATGGGCCTGCATCCGGTGCCCTACTACATCATCGCTCTGATGCTGCTCATCGTGTTCGGTTTCGTCTGGCCCGTGCTGCCAATTTCGGGCGGCGCAGCGATGAACCTGCAGCCGGAATGGAGCTGGGCGTTCGTCTCGAGCGTGATCCGCCATTCGACCCTGCCGGCACTTTCATTGATCCTGATCGGGCTCGGCGGCTGGTTCCTTGGCACGCGCTCGCTCGTCTCGAATGTCATTACCGAGGACTACGTCAGCTACGCCGAAATCGCCGGTGTCGACAATGGTCGAATTCTCATATCGTACGTCATGCGCAATGCGCTGGCTCCGCAGCTGACCGGCCTCGCCATGTCGCTCGGCGGCATATTCAATGGCGCCGTCATCACCGAGAAAGTGTTTGGCTATCCGGGCATGGGCAGCCTACTCGTCGATGCCGTATACGCCGGCGATTACGGCCTCGTGCTCGGCGTCACGACGGTTTCTATCGTGGGCGTGTCGCTCGCCGTCTTCATCATCGATCTGCTCTACCCGCTGATCGATCCGCGCGTGCAGGTGCGCTGATGTGGGGGATCGTTAAGGACCTCATCAAGTACAACAGCGAATTTCGCATCGGCGCGACGCTGATCCTCGTTGTCCTGACGATCGCCGGGTTGTCGTTAGTCTCCCCCTATCCTGCGAACGTCACCTACGTCGTCGCCCCCGACGTGCCGCCTAGCCGAGCGCACTGGTTCGGAACGACGTCGCGCGGGCAGGATGTGTTTTGGCAGTTGACGTTCGCGATCCGCAACACGCTCGTCTTCGGCATCCTTGTTGCAGGTCTCTCCCGCCTGTTGTCGCTGGCGATCGGGCTCGTCGCTGGGTATCGCGGCGGCTGGGTTGACCGCGTGCTGATGTCAATCAACGACACCTTCATCGTCATTCCGCTGTTTCCGGTCTTGATCCTCTTCTATTTCGTGCTCAGAGACAGGATGTCGACCGCACTGCTTGCCTTGATCATGGCGTGCCTTGGTTGGGCCTATGATGCGCGTCTCATCCGATCGGTCGCGATGAGCATCAAGTCCCGGGAATTCACGGAGACGAGCATCTTCTCCGGCATGACGACGCGCGAGATTCTAATGCAGGAGCATCTTCCTTACGTCATGCCCATCGTGTTCTCGACCACAATGAACAATATGAACTGGTCGATTGGGCTCGAGGTGACGCTTGCCGTGCTCGGGTTCATGGATATCGACACCCCGACCATCGGCAGCATGATCTACTGGGCCAACCAGCATACGGCTATCGTCGCCGGGATTTGGTGGTGGATCGCATTTCCTGTTGGTCTCGTGGTGATGACTTTTGTCGGCCTGTTTCTGCTGGCGGTCTCGATGAACGAGTACATCGACCCGCGGAGCCGATTGGCGCGCATGGGCGGAGGGGTGCGATGACCGGACCACCCGTCCTTAGCGTCGAGAACCTGCAGGCATACTATCGCACACACTATTTCGGCGTGAACCGTGAGGTGCGTGCCGTCGACGGCATCACGTTTGATGTTCATGACAACGAGATCTACGGGCTAGCGGGCGAATCGAGTTCCGGAAAGACCACACTGATCAAGACCGTGGCGGGGCTTCTCAAACCGCCGCTTCAGTTCGTGGGCGGGGCTGCGCGTTTCTCGTTCCTGCCCGGTCACGATGCGCTCGCCACAGCCCCGCGGGCTGTTGCGCTTGGCGTGTGGTGGTCACGGCTCTCCTTCATCATGCAGGGCTCGATGAACGTGCTAAATCCCCTGCGGCGGATCAGGCGCACGTTTCGCGACTTTGCCTTGCGTCACGTGCGCGGCACGCGCCAGGAGTTCGGCCAGCGGGTCTTGGATCACCTGGCACGCGTGCGGCTCGATCCTTCCGTGCTCGATGCCTATCCACACGAGCTTTCCGGCGGTATGCGTCAGCGCGTCACGATTGCGCTCGCGACCATCTGCAAACCGCAGTTCATCATAGCCGACGAGCCAACAACCGCACTCGATGTCGTGATCCAAAAGGATGTGCTCGGCATGATCCGCCAGATCCAGCGCGAGATGGGGTCATCGGTGTTGCTTGTCACCCACGACATGGGCGTGCACGCTGCGCTCACCGACCGCCTCGGCATAATGTATGCCGGCCGCCTGGTCGAGGAGGCACCGACGCGCAAATTATTTGCAGCGCCTATGCATCCTTACACCCAACACCTCATTGCCAGTCTCCCGCGCATCGGCGATGCCGGACATAGGAACAGTCTCGAAGGATCTCCACCCAATCTCGCAGATCCGCCGTCCGGGTGCCGCTTCCATCCGCGCTGCCCGCTGGCGAGGGATGTCTGTCGCGCGAGCGCTCCGCCGCTCATTGTCGCAGGGGGAGGCCATCGGGTCGCCTGTCACGTCGTCGCCGGGGCCGGGGCATCATGACGGCACTCTTGAAACTCGATCACGTCAGCAAGATGTTTGTTCGTGGCGGGATCTTGTCGTCGCATCGCGTCGCAGCGGTGAGGGACGTGAGCTTTGCGATTGCAGCCGATAAGGCAGAGATCGTTACGATCATCGGCGAATCCGGCTCCGGCAAGTCGACACTTGCGCGTATGATCCTCGGCATCCAAATGCCGACCGCCGGCACACTCGAGCTTTATGGCCGGAACGTCGCAAAAGCATCGCGAGCCGAGCGCCGCGCCTTCATGGCGATGGTGCAGCCCATATTCCAAAACCCGTTCGACGCATTCAATCCGCTGAAGAAGCTCGATCGATACTTGTTTATGACGGCGGAGCGCTTTGGCGGAGCGGCAGCGGGCGAGGTTGCGCAAACCGCGGCGGATGTGGCACTCAAGAAGGTTGGGCTATCCCTGGCGGAGGTACGCGGGCGCTTCCCACACGAACTCTCGGGTGGGCAGCTCCAGCGCGTGGCCATCGCGCGTGCTCTCGTGTCCAATCCGCGCCTGATCGTCGCCGATGAGCCGGTGTCGATGGTCGATGCATCGCTCCGCATGGCAATCGTCAATCTGTTCGGCCGCCTACGCGATGAAATGGGCATCTCGATCGTCTACATCACCCATGATCTCGCTACGGCCTACTACATCTCGGATCGCATCATCATCATGCAGAAGGGCGAGGTGGTGGAGACGGGCGACGCGCGTGGCGTGCTGTCCGCCCCGCAGCATCCCTATTCTCGCAGGTTGCGCGACTCTGTCCTGACTGCCGACGGTCCCAGGCTGGTCGCCTCCAGTTGAGAGCAAGCTGAGATCTGCTGGAAAGGACGCCGTGAGAAAATCGTCAATCATGTTTGATCGGGATTTCACCATCGGGGAAACCGATCCTCGGCTCTTTGGTGCATTTGTCGAGCATCTCGGTCGCTGCGTCTACGGCGGGATCTACGAACCGGGGCACGCGAGTGCCGACGCGAAGGGGTTCCGGCGTGACGTTCTCGATCTCGTCAAGGAATTGCGGCCTACCATCATCCGCTATCCCGGCGGCAACTTCGTATCCGGTTACAATTGGGAAGACGGAGTGGGGCCCAAGAATGAGCGCCCAAAGAGGCTCGACCTCGCCTGGTTCTCTACCGAGCCCAACACCTTTGGCACCAACGAGTTCATGGACTGGTGCAAGGCCGCGAATGTCGAAGCGATGATGGCCGTCAATCTCGGCACACGTGGCGGCGATGCGGCCCGAAACTTGGTCGAGTACTGCAATCATGCGGGTGGCACCTACTGGTCCGATTTGCGCAAGAGCCACGGCTGGCCTCAACCGCACAACGTGAAGTTCTGGTGCCTAGGCAACGAGATGGATGGCCCCTGGC
>Ga0075434_100005983_pt1 | contig 11135 bp, 9 predicted proteins | sample RhiMethybrSRZTD3_FD_75298 | JGI IMG/M metagenome (GOLD analysis project Ga0075434, IMG submission 75298) | Populus rhizosphere microbial communities from Tennessee, USA - Rhizosphere MetaG P. TD hybrid SRZTD3 | ecosystem: Host-associated > Plants > Roots > Rhizosphere > Soil | place: USA...
CTTCTGTTATCGTATTGAGAACGGCAGTCTCAAATAATGAGACTTCGTCCGAGACGGTTTCACCTGGACGACCAGCCAGCGATTAAAAGCCGGACGAACCTCCGCCGGGCACGGCCGCGGGCGGGATGAACCAAGCAAGCGGCCGATGACAGGGAGGATAAGTCCATGCGTTCGACCAGGCGAAGCTTCGCGATATTTGTGGCGTTGACATTCAGCGCCGCGCTGTTCGGCGGAAAGGCTGTTGCGGCTGGCTATCCGGAGCGTCCGATCGAATTGATCGTTCCATGGGGTCCGGGTGGAGGCGCCGACCAACTCGCGCGACTTGTCAGCAAGCTGATGGAGCCAATGCTCGGTCAGGGCATCCCGGTTGTAAATGTCCCCGGCGGTACCGGTGCGACCGGCATGGCGAAGCTTTTGGCGGCACCCGCCGACGGTTACTCGATGGCGATCTACATCGCCGACAGTCACGCGTTGCTGGCGGGAAAAAGCCCGCGCTGGACAATGAACGACATCACGCCAGTGGCGGTCATGATCAAAGGCCCGTCATTCATTTTCGTTAAAGAGGACAGCGAATTCAAAACTTGGGCTGACTTCGAAAAGACAGCCAAGGCCAATCCCAATAAGTTGAAAGTAGCGACGCTCGGCTTTGGCAGTGTTGACGATTTTTCGCTGACGGTGCTTGACCGCGGCGGCGTCAAGGTCGTGCAGGTGCCGTTTTCCAAACCGAGCGAGCGTTATGTTTCGATCCTCGGCGGCCATGCTGATGCGCTTTATGAGCAGGCCGGCGACGTCGCCCAATTTCTGAACGCGAAGCAGATGCGGCCAATTTTATTGTTCGGCGAAAAGCGCCTACCGGCATTCAAAGATGTGCCGTCGTCTTTTGAACTTGGCTACAAGGTCGCTCTGCCGCAGTTTCGCTCGATCGTCGTGCGCGCTGGCACTCCACGGGACGTCGTCAAGAAATTGTCGGATGCGCTGGTCAAGGTCTACGAGTCGCCGGAATACAAAAAATTCCTCGAGGAGCAATACGCCGACCCGAACAGCTTCGAGGATGCATCAAAAGCCCCTGCTTTCGTAAACGAGCAGCTTAACGACATGAAGAAGACCATAGCGACGAACTGACGTCGCGCGCCGGGTAAAAGTCATGGACAAGGCGCTGTTCCGCTCGATCGCACCCTACGCGGTGGGCCTCGCCGTTGCAGTCACGCTCTACATTTATGCCGGCACGATCGTGTACTCCCCGCGGCCCGGTCAGCTCGGGCCCGAGGTCTGGCCGCGCCTTGCCATTCTGCTGATGGGTGCGTGCTGCGTATTTGAAATCTCCCGGCGGCTCATCGCCGGCAATCAGGATGCGAATGGCTTTCTGGAAGCGTTCGACCGGGAGCCAGAAGCCGGGGACAAACAGCCGGTCTATCCGCGCCTGTTGATCGGCGGCATCGTGCTGATGGCGATCTACGCGGTGCTGGTGCCGGTGCTCGGCTTCATTCTCGGCACGTTCCTGTTTCTTGCAGCTTTCATGTACGTCGGCGGCTATCGTGCGCATCTAGCGATCTGGGGCGCCAGTGCATTGGTGACGGTCTTCTGCGGCATCTTGTTCCTGCGTATCGCCTACGTTTCGCTGCCGCGCGGCATTCCTCCGTTTGACCGTGCAAACGATATCTTCTTTGCAATCCCGAGCCTGTGGTGAGTGCATGATCGACATCCTCACCCAGCTCGCCGGCGGTTTCGTCCACTGTCTCACGCCTCTCAACATGGCGATGCTTTTCATCGGCATAGTCATCGGCTTGCTCATCGGCGTGTTGCCCGGTCTGACGCTGGTCATGGGCGTCGCCCTAGCCCTGCCGTTTACTTACAAGATGGACGTGACGGCCTCGATCGTCCTGCTGACTGCGATGTATGTCTCCGGAACCTATGGTGGAGCCTTTACTGCAATTTTGTTTCGTATTCCCGGCGAACCGATCGACGTACCGATGCTGTGGGACGGCTACACAATGGGGCGCAAAGGCAAGCCGGCAAAGGCGCTCGGTTGGACGCTGGTCGCCGCGCTGGGAGGCGGTCTTTTGTCAGCCGTGGTCATGGTCGCCCTGACGCAGCCGCTGGCGAAATTTGCGCTACGGTTTTCGTCGCCTGAATATTTCGTGATTGTCATGTTCGGCTTGCTCAGTGTGGTGGCGATCGGCAAGGGATCCCTCGCCAATGCCTTCATCAGCATGAGCGTCGGCATTCTGATTTCGACAGTTGGCACTGACCCGATCTATGGCGCCTATCGCTTCACTCTTGGTTCGCCGATTCTGGCCGACGGCATCGAGTTTCTCGTGGTTATGGTTGGCGCCTATGGCGTCGGCGAGGTGCTCATACGTTTGGAGACTGGATTTACCACCAAACCGCTCGACAAGATTTCAAACGCGCGCACCGAGCTGCCAACACTCAAAGAACTCAATGATATCAAAGGAATGTTTTTTCGATCATCCGTGGTCGGCGATCTGATCGGTTTGTTGCCCGGAGCCGGCGCCACCATTGCATCATTCGTCAGCTACGGCATTGAGGCGCGCTTCGGCAAACGCAAGAATCAAATGGGGACCGGCGTTGCCGAAGGCATCGTGGCTCCGCAGGCAGCCGCGACCGCCTCGGTCGGTGGCGCGATGGTTCATCTACTAGCTCTCGGCATTCCTGGCAGTGGCGCGACTGCAGTCATCCTTGGCGCCTTTATGCTGCATGGTATTCAGCCAGGCCCACAGGTGCTCGTGAGCTCGGCACCGCTCGTCTACACTGTATTCGCGTCGCTGTTCATCGGCCTCGCACTGATGTGTGCGATCGGCTATTTCGCCATCAGGCCGCTGGTGAAGATTCTCGATTTCCCTGAAGCGGTGGTCTCCGCCTACGTGTTGATCCTTTGCTTCATTGGAGCCCTATCGATCCGCAACAACATTACGGATCTGTGGCTGATCATCGGCTTTGGCGTTCTCGGCTACGGTTTCGAACGGCTGAAATTTCCCGTCGCCCCGCTCGTGCTCGGCGTGATTCTCGGTCCGATCGCCGAAGAAGCGTTCATGAACACAATGATCAGTTTTTCCAACGACTGGACCGTGTTTTTCACCCGGCCAATCTCCGGAACCATCGTCACATTGACTATCATCGTTTTGTTGCTGCCATTTGTACAGCGTTTACTGAGGAGCCGGCTGGTGACGGCTTTGAACCGAGGTTAGGTGACCCATGCGGACCAATCTTGAATTTGACCAAAGGACCTCGGGCATTGCGCCCGCCGGTCAAAGACGGAAAGGGGCGGATGTCAATCAGCACCATCCGCTCAAGTCCATTAAGGAGCGGGAGCACAGACTGGGCGTTACTGCACGTTCCTTTGCCGTTCTTGAACACGTCGCCGGTTCGCGTGCGCCGGTGGACGTTCTCGACATCATCGCCTCGCTCAAATTGCCGAAAGCGACGGCTTATCGCCTGGTCGACTGGTTCGTCACGCAAGGCTACCTCTCGCGCGAGCCGGCGCGACGCAGGCTGATCATTGGTCCGAAGTTCACCAATCTTGCCTTTGGCGCCTTGTCGTCCTCGATGCGTCACGACACGCCGCACGTCGTTCTCCAGCGGCTGGTGCATACGCTCAATGAGACGTGCAACATCGGCACGCTGCTCAATGGCGAGGTCGTTTATTTAGACCGTGTCGAGGCGGAGCATTGGCCACTGCGGCTGCACTATACGGTCGGTTCGCGCGTGCCGCTGCACTGCAGCGCCATCGGCAAATTGTTTCTGGCGCTCGCCGCGGCTCCACGTCGCCGTCGCTTGTTGCAAAGCCTGGAATTGCGGCGCTTCACCGACAGCACCATCACAGACAGTGCGCGACTCGAAACGGAATTGCGGCAGATACGCAGGGAGCAGGTTTCTTTCGACCGCGAAGAATATCTCGTCGGGGTAGTCTGCATGGCAGTGCCCGTGATCGGCAAGAACGGCGAGATGCTTGCCGCACTTGCCATTCAGGCGCCGCAGGCGCGTATGAATGTGCAAATTGCACGCCGACATCTACCGGCGCTTCAGCACGCCGCTGCCGAACTCGCCGAAATCTTCCAAGAGACAGGTCCCTGAGCCAGAGCCGGATTGAATGAGGGTGTAACCATGAAGATGACGACGGAAGAGGCCTTCGTGAAGGTCTTGCAAATGCACGGTATCGAGCATGCCTTTGGGATTATTGGTTCGGCGTTCATGCCGATCTCCGATCTGTTCCCCAAGGCCGGCATCACGTTCTGGGACGTTGCGCATGAGACCAACGGCGGGCTGATCTGCGATGGCTATACGCGCTCCACCGGAAAAATTGCGATGGCGATCGCGCAGAACGGTCCGGGCATCACGAACTTTGTCACTGCTATTAAAACGGCCTATTGGAACCACACGCCAATGCTGCTGGTCACGCCGCAAGCGGCAAACAAGACGATCGGACAAGGCGGCTTCCAGGAAGTAGAACAGATGGCGCTGTTCCGCGACATGGTCTGCTATCAGGAAGAGGTGCGCGATCCGTCGCGGGTCGCGGAAGTTCTTAATCGCGTCATTACGAAAGCGAAGCGTCTGTCGGCGCCGGCGCAAATTAATATCCCGCGCGACTACTGGACCCAAGTCATCGACATCGGCCTGCCGGCAATCGTCGAATTCGAGCGTCCGGCCGGCGGCGCCCAGGCCGTGGCCGAGGCAGCAAAGCTGTTATCGGCGGCGAAATTTCCGGTCATTCTCTCGGGCGCGGGTGTTGTGCTCGGCAACGCGATCCCCGAGTGCGTCGCGCTCGCCGAAAAGCTCGATGCCCCCGTGTGCAACAATTACCAGCACAATGACAGCTTTCCCGGCAGTCATCGGCTTGCAGTTGGCCCGCTCGGTTACAATGGCTCCAAGGCTGCAATGGAACTCGTGGCAAAAGCCGACGTGGTACTCGCGCTTGGGACGCGTCTCAATCCGTTTTCCACCCTTCCTGGCTACAGTATCGACTACTGGCCGAAAACCGCCAAGATTATACAGGTCGATATCAACGCTGACCGGATCGGCCTGACGAAGCCTGTCACTGTTGGCATCTGTGGTGACGCCAAGCTCGTCGCCAAGAGCATTCTGGGGCAACTCGCGCCTTCGGCCGGCGACGCTGGCCGCGAGGAGCGCAAGGCGTTGATCCACACAACAAAGTCCCGCTGGCTACAAACACTCTCGAGCATGGATCATGAAGAAGATGATCCGGGCACAACATGGAATGCGGATGCCCGTAAGCGCGACGCGGACCGCATGTCGCCGCGGCAGGCCTGGCGTGCGATCCAGGCGGGACTTCCAAAGGACGCTATCATCTCAAGCGACATCGGAAACAACTGCGCGATCGGGAATGCCTATCCAACGTTTGACTGCGGCCGCAAGTATCTGGCGCCTGGTCTTTTTGGCCCTTGCGGCTATGGCTTTCCCTCAATCATCGGCGCCAAGATCGGTAACCCCGACACGCCCTGCGTCGGCTTTGCCGGCGACGGCGCGTTTGGGATCTCAATGAGTGAGATGAGCTCGATCGGTCGCGAAGAGTGGCCGGGCATAACCATGGTCGTGTTCCGCAACTACCAATGGGGTGCGGAAAAGCGCAATTCAATCCTTTGGTTCGATAACAATTTCGTCGGCACAGAGCTCGATCCGCATCTCAGCTATGCAAAGGTAGCCGAGGCCTGCGGTCTCAAAGGCGTAGTAGTGAAAACGCAGTCCGAATTGACGGAAGCGCTTCGGCAGGCCTGCGAAGCGCAGAAGAAACGCGTCACGACGTTCATCGAGGTGATCCTTAATCAGGAGCTTGGCGAACCGTTCCGCCGAGACGCCATGAAGAAGCCCGTGGTTGTGGCGGGCATCAAGCAGGAGGATATGCGCGCACAGCAAGTGGCTTAGCGCGATGGCCAATGTGAGAGCCGCTTTTTAGGAAAGATCATGCGCGGAGAGACGCGGAGACTGGCGAGATGACTGTTGCAGTGAAACCGGCGGCCGATCCGAAGGCGATGGCTGTGGTCGACGAGCTGGTGCGGCGCGGCCGCGCGGCGATGGCGATCTTCGCCGATGCCGACCAGGCTCGTGTTGACGAGGCGGTGACCGCGCTCGCCTGGTCGCTCTATAATCCCGTCCATGCCAGGGAGCTGGCCGAGCTGGCGGTCAAGAATACTCAGCTCGGCAATGTGCCCGACAAGATCATCAAGAAGCAGCGCAAGACGTTCGGAACCTTGCGCGATTTGCTGCGGGTGAAGTCGGTCGGCATTATAGAAGAAAACAATAAGCTCGGCATCGTGAAGTACGCCAAGCCGGTAGGCCTCGTTTGCGCCATCACCCCCTCGACAAATCCGGGCGCGACGCCGGTCAATAAGGCCATGATGGCAATCAAGGGGCGCAATGCCATTATCATCGCGGCCTCGCCTGCCGGCCTGAAGACGACCGCGAAGACCGTCGACTATATGCGCGCGGAACTTAGGAAGATCGGTTTACCTGAGGACCTGGTGCAAATACTGCCGGTCCCGGCATCGAAGGACATGACGCAGGCGCTGACGCAAGCGGCTGATCTGGTTGTGGCCACCGGCTCGCAAGACAATGTGCGGCGGGCCTATTCCAGCGGGACGCCGGCCATTGGCGTGGGTACCGGCAATGTACCGGTCATTGTTGATGAAACAGCCGATCTCGCTGACGCCGCGGAGAAAATCTGCGCATCCAAGATCTTCGACAACTCCACGTCCTGCTCCTCGGAAAATTCGGTCATTCTGGTTGATCCAATATACGAAAAGGCCATCGCGGCGCTTGAGCGCGTAGGCGGCTACATGGCATCCAGTGCCGAAAAAGCAAAAATCCAGGCAGCGCTATGGCCGGACGGCAAGCTGAGCCGCACCTTGATTGCCCGTGACGCTGATGTGATTGCGCGTGGGTGCGGACTGCCCGCTGCTGCCAAAGACAAGAAGTTCTTTATGGTGGAAGAGACCGGTGTCGGCCGCGATTTCCCGTTCTCCGGGGAGAAACTGTCGCTGGTTTTGACGGTTTACCGCGCCAAGGATTTCGACGAGGCGGTCACGCGCGCCCATGAGATCCTGGCCCATCAGGGTCGCGGCCACTCAATCGGTTTGCACACCAAAGATATGAGCCGTGGCCGCTTGCTCGCCGAACGCTCGGACGTGGTGCGTGTATTGATCAACCAGGCGCACACATTCGGCAATGGCGGTGGCTTCAACAACGGTCTGAACTTCACGCTCAGCATGGGTTGCGGCACCTGGGGCGGCAACAGCATCACAGACAATCTGAACTATATGAATTTCCTCAACATCACCCACCTCGTCACCACCATCCCAGAAGACAAGCCGAGTGAGGAAGCTCTGTTCGGCGCGTATTGGAAGAAATATGGCAAGTAGCGCGCGACCCCCGAAAAGCGGCTGCAGGTTGGGGACAAGGGTCAACCAAACTAACGAGAGTTGGTGATGAACTTCGAGGAGCACGCGGCTAAATCGTTGGTTCTGCGTGCCGCCGGCATCCCGGTGCCGCACGGTATTCTTTGCATAAATGCTGCCCAGGCGGCCGTGGCAGCCTCCAAACTCGGGCCTTGCGTGATCAAGGCGCAGGTGCCCGCGGGCAAACGCGGCAAGGCCGGCGGCATCAAGCGCGCCGGCACCCCGGATGAAGCGCAGAAAGCCGCGACGCAAATACTCGGCATGCGCATTGGCGAGTTTACCGTCGAACGGCTGCTCGTTGAGGAGCAGGCCAAGATCGCGCGCGAATTCTATGCCGCCGTGTTGCATGACGTTGCATCGCGCAAACCACTGATTCTGTTCTCAACAGAAGGGGGCATGGATATCGAAGAAATCGCTGCGGCAAAACCGGACGCGATCTGCCGGATGCGGGTCGAGATCGATCATCCCCCGAGCCAAAAAGACTTCGCTGCCATGCTTGCCAGGGTCGATCTTGGGACTGCGGCGCCGCAAATCCAGGCAATTCTGGAAAAACTCTACGCCGCCTACCGCACGCACGACGCCGAGCTACTCGAAATCAATCCACTGGCGCTGCTGGCTGATGGTCGCGTGGTAGCGCTCGACTGCAAATTTGTGCTCGACGACGCGGCGGCGTACCGGCAAGCCGAGATCGCGAAAGGCGGTCCGGCTGGGATCATGACTGCGCTTGAGAAACGCGGTGCCGAGCATGGCCTCAAGCTGATCCAGCTCGACGGCAATGTCGGCGTGCTCGCGAACGGCGCGGGCCTGACAATGGCCACTATGGATGTGATCCGCCATTTTGGAGGTCGTCCCGCAAATTTTCTTGAAATCGGCGGAGAGGCTTACACCAAAGCCGAAATTGCGCTCGATCTCGTGCTGTCCAATCCCGGCGTGAAAAGCCTGGTAGTCAATTTCTGCGGCGCCTTTGCGCGCACCGACGTGATGGCGGAGGGCGTCGTCAAGGCCTGGCACAAACTTAGGCCGAAGGTACCGGTGTTCTTTTCTATCCATGGCACCGGCGAGGAAGAAGCGGTGGCCCTAGTGCGCGGCGAACTCGGTATCGAGCCGTACGATTTCATGGAAGATGCCATCCGGGCGGCGGTAAAAGCTGCGCAATGATCGTTCGCAAGAAAGATCGCGTTGTCGTGCTCGGCATCACCGGCAAGCAGGGCACCTTCTGGACCGAGAAGATGATTACGTACGGCACGAACGTGGTGGCGGGCGTCAATCCCAAGCGCGCCGGCGAAACCCATGTCGGGGTACCGATTTGTGCGTCCACCGTCGAAGCGGTTGTGAAACACGGCGGCGAGGTTGGCGTCATGTTTATTCCGCCAACCATGGCGAAGGGCGCAGCCGTGTCGGCGGCGCAGGCCGGGATCAAGTTACTGGTGGTGTTGACCGAGCACATTCCGGCGCAAGATGTAATGGAGATCCACGCCGCCGCCGCCAAATACGGTACTCGCATCGTCGGCCCCAACACCGCAGGCTTGGTTACCCCGGGCGAATGCTTTACTGGCATCATGCCCGCTTTCGTTCCCAGCGTGTTTAAAGCTGGCCGCGTCGGCGTGATCTCGCGCAGCGGAAGCCTCGGCACGCTGGTCTGCCTCAACCTCACGCGCGCCGGTCTAGGCCAGTCGGCCTTCATCGGCATCGGCGGCGATCCGATGTTGGGCACGACTACGCGTGACGCGCTCGAAGCATTTGACAGGCATGCGGGCACCGATTCCGTGGTCGTCGTCGGAGAAATCGGCGGGGCGATGGAGGAGAATGCTGCCGACTACGCAAAGCGAATGACCAAGCCGATCGTTGCTTTCATCGCAGGCGCCGCCGCCCCGGCGGGCAAGAAAATGGGCCATGCCGGCGCGATCGTCACCGGCGATGCCGGAAGTTACGCCTCGAAGCGCCAGGCGCTGGAAGCCGCCGGTGTTACCGTTGTCGATACCCCCTCGCAAATCGCCGCCGCCGTGGCGGCAGGTCTCAAGGCTCGCCGCACCGACAGCGCGGTCGCCGTAAGCGAATAAAGAGATGCAAGCCTTGCGGCCGTCGATGGCCACGGCTACCGCCCTGGCGCCTGGCGTTATCCTGTCGGCGATCGTCGCCGCCATCGGCTATTTCGCTGCACCATACGTGGCTCGGGTTATTCCAATCCCCAGCATGGTGATCGCGCTGGTCGTCGGCATAGCGCTCAATCCTCTCGCGGCAGGACCAGCCGTGCAACCCGGCATGAACTTCTGCGTGAAAACGCTGCTGCGTTGGGCGGTCGCGCTGTTGGGATTGCGTGTCGGGCTCGGCGATATCGCGGCACTTGGCGCCGAGACAGCCATCCTTATCGTCATTGCCATGGTCGCGACGGTCGCCTCGGGTTTTATCTTCGCGCGCTGGAGCGGTCAGGCTCCCGCTTTTGGGGCGCTGGTCGGGGCCGGAACGGCGGTGTGCGGCGCGTCTGCAACGCTGGCGACGTCGACCGTCGTCCCTGAGTACGAAGGCAAAAAAGCCGATATTGCTTTTGTGGTGGTCGCAGTGAACGCGCTGGCGACGCTTACGATGCTCTTGTATCCCTCCCTCTGCATTTTGATCGGCTTCGACGCGCAGACAACCGGCGTGATGCTGGGTGCAACCATACACGACGTCGCCCAGGTCGTTGGTGCAGGCTATGCCGTGTCCGAGCCGGTCGGTAATACCGCTGTGATCGTCAAGCTATTCCGCGTGTTTCTGCTGCTGCCCGTCGTGCTCGGCGTCGGCTGGTATTTCACCCGCATGGGCGTTCGGCACGGCGAGGCACGTGTACCGGTGCCGGTGTTCGCTATCGTGTTCCTGGTGCTGTGCGTGGTCAACAGTGCGATGCCACTGATGCAAGCAATGCTAACGATCTACACGCCGGTGAAAAGCATGCTGGTCGAGGTGTCGACCTGGGGTCTTCTGCTCGCCATCGGTGCGCTCGGCCTCGGCACTTCCGTGAAAACGATTATCGGCCTCGGTTGGCGACACATTACTACTGCGCTCGGTGCCACAGCCGTCATCTTCATAATTGTAACTGGCGGTTTACTGTTGCTGAGGCTTGTGTGAGGACGGGAGGGATCTTCTGTCGGTCTAGTGCTCTATTTCAAATTCGTTGTGGATCAGCTCGCGGATTTTCTTCTTTAGCGCGATGACATCTGGGTCATCCTCGTCGCGCGGACGCGGCAAATCGACAAAGATATCGGCCTTAATTGTTCCGGGCCGGCGAGTCATCACAAGGATGCGGTCCGACAGCGCGATTGCTTCCTCGATGCTGTGCGTCACCAGCAAGCAGGTTTTGCGCGCGTGCTGCCAAATGCGGAGCATTTCCTGCTGCATAAGGCTGCGGTTTTGAGCGTCAAGCGCCGCAAACGGCTCATCCATCAACAGGATTTGCGGTTCGACCGCCAGCGCGCGCGCAATCGAGACCCGTTGACGCATGCCGCCAGAGAGTTGATGCGGGTAGCGTTTCTCGAAGCCGGTCAAGCCGACCAGGTTGATGTAATTGCCAACGATGCTCTTCTGCTTGGCGCGCGCAACATCCTTCATCTGCAGGCCGAAGGCGATGTTGTCCTCGACCGTGAGCCAGTGAAACAAGGCATAATCCTGAAATATCATGCTGCGTTCCCAGCTCGGTTTGCCGATCGGCTTGCCGTCGAGCAACAGCTCGCC
>Ga0075434_100005985_pt1 | contig 11134 bp, 9 predicted proteins | sample RhiMethybrSRZTD3_FD_75298 | JGI IMG/M metagenome (GOLD analysis project Ga0075434, IMG submission 75298) | Populus rhizosphere microbial communities from Tennessee, USA - Rhizosphere MetaG P. TD hybrid SRZTD3 | ecosystem: Host-associated > Plants > Roots > Rhizosphere > Soil | place: USA...
ACTCGCGGCCAATACTGATAGGAACGTCAAATGCGCCACACTAGGCTTCGTTTGTGGCAGGGTAGCTCAATCGGCAGAGCGCGTGTGTGAACAGCACGAGACGGTGGTTCGAAACCATTCCCCCGCCGCCACCATTTCGCCTGCGGGTTGACGTCGAAACGAGCTGTCGACCGCCGAAGGAGAAGCCTCCGTCATTCGGGCCCGCGTCCGGTGAGCGGCCTCGCCAAATAGCGGATCTCGTTGCCGAGGAAATTGCCGATCCGCTTGCCGCGATTGCGCAGGAAGCGCAGCAGCCCGGCGTCGACGAAATACGTCAGCAGGATCGAATCTCGCGTCGTGACCTCCGGTCCGACCGTGTCGGCGGAGTGCCAGGTATCGTCGGCGACGGCAAAGGCGTAGCCGGTATTGGGCGAGAACTTCATCTGCGTGCGCGTGGGCAAGCTGCCGTCGGGTAATCGTTCGTGGAAGATCGTGCCGATGTGCGACATCGTGTTGTCGCGCGGCAGGTAGAGCTGGACGGTGATCCCCTTCCAGCGCGAATCGGGATGCGGCGGAATCCTGTAGCCGGGAATGTCGCGCGTTAGAATCGGGATCGGATACATGCCGACATTGGCAAAGTCCGCGCCGAACCTGCCGCGCAGCCCGGGTGCGAGCCGCTCAATGAATGCCTGCTTTACCGCGTCGGAGCAGAGCGCACGACCCACGACCTCCCACACCGCGCGCTTCTCGGGCGGAAGGCTGCGAATGTATTCGGGAAACAGGTCGATTTTGACCCGCGTATGGGTTCCGTCCTCGAGGTCATGCGCCTTGCTCCGCCCCGACATGGGACGGTAATCGGCCGCCACCGGCATCGCCGTCAGCATGGCGTTGTAGACGTCGTCGGGGAAAATGCGTTCGAATACGAGGTGGTAGAACGGCGCGTCGTGCGCGCGGCCGGCCCGCACCGAAGACGCAATGAACTGGCTCAAGCGCTCGCTCGCGCCCTTGCGGTCTGCCTGCCCCAAGAACAGAGACTGGTCCATCTATTCCATCCTTCAAATCCGGTTCGCGTCTCGAATCGCAGCGCGCGGTCCGGCGGCAACGCAAAGAGACCCCTCGTCATCAGCCTTCATGCTGGCAACTTGCCTCCACTCCGGACCGGGCGCTCCAGAGATCACGGTTGCGGGCCGGGGCGAACACAGTGAGAAGCCGGCTCTCCGCTTCCTCCGAGGCATCCAGGTGGGCACCGCGCAGCGTTTCCGCGACCCCGGGGGGCGAAGCCACCGTTCGCCGTTCCACCGCGCCAACTCGGCGCGATTGATACTCAAGTCGGCGCATGGGTGCAAATCAGGCCAGGCCCGATCCTGTCTTTGAACTATACCACCGCAAGCGGGGGCAAAGTCGCGGGGAGGGCGGCCGTCCCACAGACCGAAGCTCCTTGTTCCGCCGAGCCACGGCAACGCGCTCGGCTCGGCAGCATGACCTTAATTTCGGGTTTCGAAGGTGGCGATGGGCCTTCTTTTGGCTCCGCTGTGACAAATCTGTCACCAGTCGAATGCGGTTCTTGCTCTAGGATGGCCCCGGGTCGCAGCCGGGGGGTTGCTGTGAAATATCGCATAGCGCTGGCGTTTTTCGCCACTTCATGCCTGGCCGGAGTGGCTGTCGCGGCCGACTTGCCGATCGGCGGACCGCTTTACCGGGGGCCCTTCGTCGCCCGGCAGCCCGTCGAATGGACCGGCATCTACTTCGGGGCCAACGCCGGTTATGGTTGGGGGCAACACGCGTCAAATATCATCTTCACCGGCAGCGGCACGAACGGGCTTACCAATCCGATACCCGGTCCTTTTCCCAATTTCTTTACCGGCGTTTTTCCCACCATCGCCGGCCCGACGGAATTGAGCGGGACAAGAGTCACAGGCTCGGCTGATCTGAACGGTGCCATCGCCGGAGGTCAAATCGGCTTCAACTGGCAGGCCGGGATGTTCGTGTTCGGGGCGGAACTCGACGGCCAGTGGTCGGGCCAGCAGACCACCTTCACCGTCAACTGCGGCGCCGGCTGCACCGCCAGCGAAACCGTGAAGATCCGGTCGCTCCTGACGGGGCGCGGTCGCGTCGGTTTGGCCTTTGATTGGATCATGCCCTACGTGACCGGCGGCGCGGCGCTTATCAACGGAATAGACTATCTCACCATGACGGTCGCAGGCACGACCGCGAGTTTCCAGCCGCTGTCCGGCAGCACGCTTGGATGGACCGCGGGCGGTGGCGTCGAGTTGGCGCTGTGGAGCAATTGGTCGGCGAAGCTCGAATATCTCTACGTCAGGGCCAACGGCGCCACCGTGAACGCGCCGATACCCAACGCCCTCGGCACCGGTACCGCGACAACGCCGATGGAGTATCGGGACAATATCGTGCGCGTCGGTTTCAACTACAGATTTGGTCCGCGCGGCGGGCCTGGCGTCCTCGAGTCGCCCATCGTGGCGCGGGATAGCTTCGCGTGGAACACCGATTTCCTGCCGAACTTGCAGTTCGCGACCGACAGAGCCAGCACGCAGGTCGCAGCGGCCAGCCGGGCGAGAAGCCCGGATCATGCCCCGGCCAAGCCGGTCGTCGCGCAGGACATCGCAATGCCGACCGCGCCGACAGCGAGCGATGCTGCGCCGGTCGTGAGGCAAGCCGCCCCAAAGCAGGCTGCACCCCGGCAGGTCGCGTCCGCCATAAACGAACCGCAGTTCTCGATGGCCGATGACGATGTCATCGACACCGATGTCATCGTAGCCGAAGTCAAGCCGGCCCGGCAGGTCGCGAAGAAGCGGCCTGAAAGAGAAGAGGACGAGAGCGCGCGGATGAAGCGCATCATGTCCATCTGTTCGGGTTGCTAGGCCGGCGGAGCGCATTGTTCCTGCGCGGGTCCGGGCGTATACGGCCCCGATGAGCGAATTGTCCGCCGGGCCCCCGCCAGCGGCCCCAGCCGATCCGAACGCGGAATGTCCGCGCTGCCTCAAGCCGCGGTCCCTGTGCGTGTGCGAAGGCATCGCGCCAATCGACAACAAGGTATCGCTGCTGATCCTGCAGCACCCGCAGGAGCAAGATCGCGAGCTCGGCACCGCGCGGCTCACGGCGCTGCACTTCAAGGACGCGCTGCTCAAGATCGGACTGTCCTGGCCGAGCCTCACCAAGATCCTCGGCCGCCCGACCGATCCGCAGCGCTGGGCGATCCTCTATCTCGGCTCGGTGAAGGCCAAGGCGGTCCTGCCGGAACGCGATATCGTGGTGGTGAACAAAAGCGGCAACGCGGTCGATCACCAGGACTCGGCGTTGCGCGAAATCGAAGGCATCATCCTGCTCGACGGCACCTGGAGCCAGGCCAAGGCGCTGTGGTGGCGGAATGGCTGGATGCTCAAGTGCAAGCGCGTCGTGCTTGGGCCGAAACGGCCCTCGCGCTACGGCAAGCTGCGGCGCGAGCCTCGCAGCGACGGACTCTCGACCATCGAAGCGGCGGCCATGCTGTTGGCGCGGCTCGAGCGCAAGCCGGAGATCGAGACCGCGCTGCACGCGAGCTTCGAGCGGCTGCTGGCGCGCTATCGCGAGCGTGGTCCGGTCCCCGGCGCACGACGCATGCGCTGATCCGCTCGCCGGCGCATCCGCCCGCGTCAAGGCATTCGACATCAAGGCGATCGTTCGCCCAGTGCCAAGACATGCGTGTATCAAAGGCACGCGAATCGGACGAGACACCGATGCCCTGCGGAAAAGCGTCGCCGAGTCAGCTATTGCGGGGGTGGTGAGCGCCCCCATCTCCGCGGCGTCCGCAGTTCCCCGGCGGATTTGGCATGGCTGCTAGGCGTTCATACATAATTAAGGCGGTGGTCCGCCACCTTTTTGCCACGGTAGAGGAGTGCCTTACGCATGTGACCCACACGGGGCGTGGTAGGGTCACAACGGGGGGCTTACATGACCAGAATCCTCACCGAAACGTTGGTGTTCTCCTGCCAAGCCGCTTTCGTCACCGGGATCGTGATCGCGGCTGCCAGCCTGATCATCTGAGAACACCTAAATGGAATCAAAGGGGCCCGGCAGCCGCGCTGCCGGGCCCTTTTGCATGTGCAACGCGCCAGGTGCCATAGCTATAAATATAATAACTGTTCCATTAGAGACGGCGGAGGTGACGACGTCGCGAGTGCTGCCTGCTTTGACCGCGCGCGAAAAGGTGTGAAGCGGCGGATCTTTAGATGGTGCGTTCGTTCCGTCATCGCCAATCGTGGCGACGGTCAAAACGACAGCTCTTTTTTGCGTTCGCCGGTCCGGCCCGCGCCTTCGCGATGGCCTCAGTGTCACGTTGTATACACTTGGTGGCGCAGCCGTCCTTTCTTTCCAGATGTCGCAGAATAACGCGTGGCGAATAGCGATACCGAGGTGGCGATTGTCGGAGGCGGCGCGGCCGGTGTGGCCGCGTGCCGGAGACTGACGGACGCCGGTATCGATTGTCTGCTGATCGAAGCGCGCGAGCGGCTCGGCGGACGCGCCTGGACGATTGGCGACGATCCGCGATGTCCGATCGATCTCGGCTGCGGCTGGCTGCATTCGGCCGATCGCAATCCCTGGCGCGAGATTGCCGAGGCGCAAGGCCGTTCGATCGACAGGACGCCGCCGCCCTGGATGCGGCCTTCGGCGCCGATCGGATTTCCCTTGTCCGAGCAGGCCGCGTTTCAGGACGCGCGCGAGAAATTCTTTGCGCGCGTAGCCTTGGCGGCGGAGGAGGCGCGGGACATCCCGGCCGCCACGCTGCTCGATCCGAACGGACGCTGGAACGACCTCATCAGCGCCACCGGCACCTATGTCAGCGGGGGAGAACTCGAACGGGTGTCGGCGCTTGATCTCAGCCGGTACAACGACAGCGGGGTGAATTGGCGCGTTGTCGAGGGTTACGGCACGGTGATCGCCGCCCATGGCGCCGACCTGCCGGTCGCGCTCGGCCGCGCTGTTCGACGGATCGATTGGCGCGGACGTCGATTGCGCGTGGAGACGACGGACGCTTCGATCGCGGCGGATGCGGCGATCGTGACATTGCCCAGCGCACTGCTCGCCGAAGAAGCGATTGTCTTCACGCCGAGTCTGCCTGCGAAAACCGAGGCCGCGGCGGGCTTGCCGCTGGGGCTGGCCGACAAGCTTTTCCTGTCGCTCGCCGATGCCGGGGAATTCGAGAAGGACAGTCGCCTGTTCGGCCGCACCGACCGGCGCGCAACGGCGACATATCACATGCGGCCCTTCGGCCGGCCGCAGATCGAAGCCTATTTCGCGGCAACCCTCGCCGCGGAACTGGAGACCGCGGGGGAGGCGGCGTTCCTGGATTTCGCGCGGGCCGAACTGGTCGGCCTGCTCGGCAACGACTTCGCCCGCCGGATAAGGCCGCTTCATCTGCATCGTTGGGGCGTCGATCCGCTCTCCCGCGGTTCCTACTCCTATGCGCTTCCGGGCAAGGCGGACTGCCGGGCGGCGCTCGCGGCGCCGGTGGACGACCGTCTGTTCTTCGCCGGCGAGGCGTGCTCGGAGAGCGATTACTCGACCGCGCACGGCGCCTATCTCACCGGCATTGCCGCTGCCGACCAGGCGATTGCCGCGCGGCGCAGCAAACGAGCGAGATAGGCATCAAGCATGTGTGAGATCGCCGCCGAGCGACCGACCACGCGAACGGTTTAATCCAGGGACCGGATAGCAGATAGCTTGCGCAGAACAGGCTACGCCAGTTCGGCGCCGAACTCCGTTCGAAACACGTGCTGACCTCGGGGAGTGATCGTCACCGCGCGTGTGCCCGGGATGGGTCTGATCCATCCCTGGTCGAAGCTGTGGGTGCAGATGGCAGCCCCGACCATCCCTGCCAGATGCGGTCGTCGCTCGCTCCAGTCGAGGCAAGGTCGGCAGAGGACGCGACTGGATTTCCTTGAGCCTCGCGCAAGCATGGATTTCACATCGATCCCGATTCGATCCAGAAATGCCATGCCCGTGTCGGTAACGATCCCCGCGTCACTGGCCAGCTCCGCATGTCCCGCCGTTACCAGCGCGTCAGCCAGAGCAACACCAAGCTGGCCGGCGAGGTGGTCGTAGCAGGTGCGCGCCTTCCGCAGGGCCACATCCCGCGGCCCGACGACGACGCGCCTTGGCGCTGGCCGCAGTTCAGCGGCGACCTGCATGATGCTTTCAAGCATCTGCGCCACGCCCGATGTGGCGAGACGGTGGTAGCGGTGCCGGCCCTGCTTTTCGACGGTCAAAAGGCCAGCGGCTGTCATGCGGGCCAGATGACCGCTCGCCGTCTGCGGCGCAATTCCGGCGACCTCCGCCAGCTCGGAGGCGGTAAGCGCGCGGCCGTCCATCAAGGCCTGCAGCATTCCGGCGCGGGCGGGATCACCCGCGAGTGCCGCGATCTCTGCTAACATCGCATTGCTGGCCATGAATCGAATCCGGTAGCAGCGCAGGTATTTTAGCTGGCGCGTTGCCGCGATGCTTCGGCCATCACCGTAACATGCTCGCGTTGTTTTCGACAGAATGGCGGCGTCGCGCATCCAAGGTTCCGCGATGCGGCCTTGACCAGAGCGTGCGCCGCGACTGCCGATGCGGCGAGCAGTTCAGCAAGCGGATGCGGAGGGAAAGGCCGGCATCGATCGAGCCGAGGCCGAGCGACAGCGCGACTGCGTGAAGGCTTCCGCCGACGTGGACCGAAGAAAACGATGACCGCCGAGGCGAAACCAGTCGCGTTCTATGGTTGGCGCGTTGCAGGCGCGGCGTTCATCGTGGCGATATTCGGTTGGGGTCTCGGGTTCTACGGCCCTCCCGTCTATCTGCACGCCGTTCGTGAGATGAGAGGATGGTCATTGGCGCTGGTATCCACCGCCGTCACTCTCCATTTCCTGATCGGCGCGCTCGCCGTTGCCAACCTGCCGGGGCTCTATTGCCGCTTCGGCGTCTCGGCCGTCACCAAGGCTGGTGCGCTTTCGCTCGGCGGCGGCGTCACCGGCTGGGCCGTGGCGCAAGAGCCTTGGCAGCTCTTTGCCGCGACTCTGGCGAGCGGCGCCGGCTGGGCCGCCATGGGCGCGGCGGCCGTCAACCAGATCGTCTCGCCCTGGTTCGTCCGCGCGCGGCCAGCCGCGCTATCCATGGCCTATAACGGCGCGAGCATCGGCGGCGTCGTGTTCTCCCCTTTGTGGGTCGCCGCGATTGCGTTCATGAGCTTTCCCGTGGCGGCGCCAGCGATCGCTGTCGTGACAGCGGTGACGATCTGGCTTCTTGCCGATCTCATGTTGTCGAAGACGCCGCAACAACTGGGGTTGATGCCGGATGGCGGTGCGGGAGGCGCGTCAGCCATCCCGGTCACGTCACCGTCCGCAAAGCCGCTGCCGGGTTCGCGGCTGTGGTGCGATCTTCGATTCCTGACGCTGGCGGCGGGAATGGCGCTGGGGTTGTTCGCTCAGATCGGATTGATCGCGCATCTGTTCTCGCTTCTGGTGCCCGCGTTCGGCGCCCAATTGGCAGGAATTGCAATGGGGGCGGCAACGGCCGCTGCGATCCTCGGGCGCACGCTGGTCGGGTGGCTGATGCCGGTCGGCGCCGACCGGCGGCTGGTGGCATGTGCCAGCTACGTTGTTCAGATCGCCGGCTCGACCGCCTTTCTTGTGGCCGCCGGAACGAACGTCCCATTGCTGTTGACTGGCGTCATCCTGTTTGGGGCCGGTATCGGAAATGCGACGTCATTGCCGCCACTCATCGCGCAAGTGGAATTCACGCAGGAAGACGTCCCCCGCGTCGTCGCTCTCATCGTGGCCATGGCGCAAGGCGCTTATGCCTTCGCGCCGGCGGCGTTCGGGCTCATGCGCGAGCTGACGTCTCAGGAGGCAATTGCATCCGCCGGCGCTGCGCCATACGTCTTCGCCGGCGCCGCTCTTGTTCAAGGCCTGGCAATGGGAGCGCTTCTCTTGGGCAGGCGAAATTGATGCCGGCGATCGGCATTGAGATAGCCGGCGCTGAGCTCAGCCTGCGGCTCGGCGGCCATGGGCTAGGAGCCGCCTGAAGGAATAATCAGGCTCATCTCAAGGAAAAATCAAGCTTCGGGCAAAGCCTTTCGGCGGCGCTGTCGGCATTTTCCCGCCAGCGCTGAAGGAGAGGACTCCCATGGGCCGGTTCATCGCCTTTCTCTACGGGCTTGCATCCTACGTCGCGTTCTTCGGCACCATTCTCTACGCCATCGGCTTCGTCTCGGGCCTGCTGGTGCCCAAGACCATCGACACCGGGACTGTCGTGCCGATCGCGGAGGCAGTCATCGTCAATCTGCTGCTGATGTCCGTTTTCGCCATGCAGCATAGCGTGATGGCGCGCAAGCAGTTCAAGCGATGGTGGACGCAGTTCGTCCCGGCCTCGGTCGAGCGCAGCACCTATGTGTTGTTCTCCAGCCTGGCGCTCATGCTGCTGTTCTGGCAATGGCGGCCGATGCCGGCGGTGGTGTGGCAGATTGCCGAGCCGCAAGTCGCCGCGGCGGTGACCGGCCTGTCGCTCTTCGGCTGGCTGATCGTGTTCACCAGCACGTTCCTGATCAACCATTTCGAGCTGTTCGGATTGCAGCAGGTGGCAAACAATCTCGCCGGCCGCTCGACCCCGGCACCGCGCTTCCGGACCCCGCTTTACTACCGGTTCGTGCGACACCCGATCTATCTCGGCTTCATCATTGCCTTCTGGGCGGCGCCGACCATGACGGCCGGGCACTTGCTGTTTGCCGCGGTGACCACGGCCTACATCATCGTCGGCATCCTGCTGGAAGAGCGCGATTTGATCGATCTCTTCGGCGACGAGTACCGCCACTATCGGAACCGCGTGTCGATGCTGGTGCCGTGGCGCAAGTCGGCGTGATCGATCGTCTTTCGGTTTCATCGGATGAGCGGAACCTGCGCCTTGCCGGCGCAGTCGTTCCGTTCACCGCCATAAGGCGATACTGACGGCGCGACATCCGTCACCGGATTGCAGATCGGATCGCGATTCAGGCGGGTCCTGGCGTGGGCTCGCGCGCCTCCAGCATGATCTGAACGCTGGCACGTCCGCGCCGCCGGGGTGGCGGAATCCCAATTGGTTGCGCTGTGGCGGGATCCCCGTCCGACCTCTCAGCAGGCTCATCTGTTGATTTTCGGCGTGAACCAAGAGAGGGGCCCTCTGCGGTGGTGTGCCGGCACGGACTTGAAACGACGACGCATCGCGTACATGTTCCGCCGGAGCGAGTGGCGACAACCAATTTCAAATCAAGGACCAGCCGCATGTCGTTTTCGATGTCTCAGGCGTCGCTTCCAACGTTCGAGATCGGCCTCAACGCATTATCCGCCATTCTCGCCAAGGCCGAGGCGTTCGCCGCCGCCAAGAAGATCGATCCGGCAGTTCTGCTCAATACGCGGTTGGCGCCCGACATGTTTCCGCTGATTCGTCAGGTGCAGGTCGCAACCGACCTCGCCAAGAACGGCGCGGCGCGCCTCGCCGGCGTCGAGCCACCCCGCTACGAGGACAAGGAGACCACGATCGGCGAGCTTCGAGCGCGGCTCGCCAACACCGTTGCCTTCATCAAGACGCTCGATACGAAGAAGGTCGACGCCGCGGCCGACCGTGAGATCACGTTTCCGCTCGGCCCCACCAACAAGGGCCAGATGAGAGGCGACGACTACCTCAACCATTTCGTGCTGCCGAACGTGTATTTCCATCTCACCGCCGCTTACGCAATCCTGCGTCATTGCGGGCTGGAGATCGGAAAGCAGGATTTCCTGGGTGCAATTCCCTTGAAGGTGACGTAAGGGAGGCGCAGCTTTACGTCACCGCCGGTCCCGCTCCCGGGAATCGGGCCATTCCTCGATACGGCGGCGTACACCTGCAATTGCCGATACGCCTTCTTCCAAGGCGACCTTTTCCACGGCTACGTCGCCACGTCGATCGTTGGTCACTCGCATGATTCGCATCCCGCGACCCGTCGGAACGCTGCTCTTTCTGTTGGCTTGGCTGACGCCGTGGCGGCCCGCGTTCCGCACTCGCGCCAAGCAATCGAAGCTGCCCTTCTTCGTGCATCGGCGCGATCTGATCGGCCGGCATATCGCCAAGTACGGCACTCACGAGCCGCTGCTGACGCAATGGCTGTCTGCTTATCTCGCCACGTCATCACTGGGCATCTTCGTGGATGTCGGCGCCAATATCGGCTGGCACGCCATTCACGCCGCGCAGCACAAGACCGTTGAGACCGTGGTCGCCTTCGAACCGGACGCGTTCAATGCGTGGCTGCTCGATCGCAACCTCTCGCTCAATGGCATCGGCAACGCGGTCGTGAATGTGTGCGCCGTCGGCGCGCGGCCAGGCCTTATCCGCTTGCATCGTTATAAGAGCTCCAATCGCGGCCGCCACTCCATCCTGGCCGACTATGGATATGGATCAAGCCTTGTCCCGATGATCGGACTCGATGCGGCGCTCGAAGCTCTCGGCATGGCGGACCGGCCCGTGCTGATCGTGAAGATCGACGTGGAGGGTTACGAGCCCGAAGTCGTGGTGGGCGCCACGCAGACGCTGGCGCGGGCCGATGTGGCGGTCATCGAATATTCGCCGGGCTTGAGCCGGGCAGGCGGCTTGGCGCACGAGGACATGCTCGATCGACTGTATGCGGCCGGTCTTAGACCCTATCGGCTTAGCAGCGACGGCTGGACCGGCGAGAGCACGGTCGGCAAGGGTCGCTTCGACGGGCAGATAGACGTGATCTGGATCAGGGCCGGCAAGGAACCTGCTGTGTCGACCGACGATGCAGCGCGTTTGATTCGCCCGGTCGACAAAGCCACCCTCCTTCAGTTGGCGGAGACTTGGAAGCGGCTGGCGGAGAACGGCCAGAAAGCATCCGGATAAATCCGCGTCAGCCACCGCCGCTGGTTCGAGCCATCGTGCCGGGAGGAACCGCGATCGTTACCGCGGGCTTGCCACTCCTTCGTACAGGAACGTCATGATCCTCGGCCCCGGAAAGTATCCGGTCTCCAACCGATCGATGCGAAAGCCCGCATCGGACAAAAGATCGTCGGTCTTGCGGTTCAGGTGACACCCGCCTGAAAGGCCATGCCAGAAGGGGTCGAGGCGGTCCTGCCAGCGGGCAACGCCCGGCTCCGGG
>Ga0075434_100005986_pt1 | contig 11133 bp, 10 predicted proteins | sample RhiMethybrSRZTD3_FD_75298 | JGI IMG/M metagenome (GOLD analysis project Ga0075434, IMG submission 75298) | Populus rhizosphere microbial communities from Tennessee, USA - Rhizosphere MetaG P. TD hybrid SRZTD3 | ecosystem: Host-associated > Plants > Roots > Rhizosphere > Soil | place: USA...
CTGATCGTGGATAAGCGGGATCCGACCCGGGAGGACATCATCTTGGGAAAGGTCGCGCGCATTTCCACGGAAGAGGAAACCAACAGCCTCGGACTCAGACTCTTCGACGGTAGTATTTATGAACGAGAAAAAAATCGACCCGGTTTCAGCCAAACGCGTTTTGATATTTATGATTTCAAGCTCGACCTCGACGATCTTATCGGGCCGATTCAGCAGAAGGAGTCGGGTCCCAAAGAAATGACGATATCAGAGTTGCTGTCGAGCATCGACAAAAAACAACGAGAGGGTGCCAAAACCATCGCGGAGCGAATGGAGCTGCAGCAGCGTATTTCTTTCGGATTTGTTCCTTTACTATTTTGCCTTTTGGGAGTGGCGCTCACTCTGGTGCCCCGCTCTTCTCGTGCCAACCGGTCCTGGGGATTTATGTTGTGTCTTCTTTGCCTGGTTGCCTATTACGCCCTGCTTTCTCTGGGCAAAGCCTTGGGCGACAAAAACATTCTTCACCCCGTTCCTGCTCTGTGGCTGCCGAACATTGTGATCGGTGCGATCGGAGCGCACTTTTTCCGACATGCGTTGCGGGAGTTGCCGCTGAGTTTTCCCCGAGTGCTTGATCGTGCTGCCGAATCGTTTGCGCATGGTTGGATTGAACTCAGGAGAGGTCTGCAGAGGAAGCACAACTGATGGGGCGCCTGGGTTTCAAATTCCTTCCGGTCGGCGCGATTTTGGACCGTTATGTCGCCAGCAGCTTCTTACGGATTTTCTTCATCAGTTTGCTCGTCACCACGTTGCTTTATACAACTGTAGACTTCTTTGAACGAATCAGCGCTCTGCTCGATGCCGGCGCGCCACTTTTCACTATTTTACGGTACTTTTTTTACAAGGCCCCGCTTTTGATTTCTCGCGTCATCGGATTTGCTGTTCTTTTCTCGACACTTTTTTGTCTCGGGGCCTTGAGCCGAACTCACGAGATCACCGCAATTCGAGCGGGCGGAATCACGATTCAGCGAATTGCTCTGCCACTGTTGATTCTATCCTTGGTCGTTTGTGCGCTAAATTTTCTTTGGAACGAAGCCTTGGTCCCGGTTTTCGCTCATAACGCTCAAACCATTTACAAGACAGAGATCAAGAATAAACAGCAGCAAAGCCTGCTGGGAACTCACGATATCTGGATCCGTGCCGAAAACAGCTTCATCAACATTGATAATTTCGATCCTCGCACGAATGTCCTTGATAGTGTGACGGTGTTTCTCCTCAATCGTGACTTCAGCTTGCGCGGGCTTCTCGAAATCGCGCGCGCGCAATACACCGAGAAGGGTTGGACGTCCAGCGGCGCCACCGAATGGAGTGTGCTGCCGGACGGAAAAATGGTTCAGCGGGAAACCACAACCGCACTACCCCTCTCAGAAACGCCGAAAGATCTCCAGCTGCTGGCGCGGGATGCCGAGGAATTCACGTTTTTCGATTTACAAAAACAGATCGCCGACATGAAAGCCAAGGGCATCGACACGACGTATTATGAAGTCGATCTTCAGACAAAACTCGCCCTGCCATTCATCTCGCCGCTTATGGTTTTGCTGGCGATCCCATTTGCAATTAAGCGAAAGATGACCGGGACTCTATCACTGAGCTTCGGGATCGCTATGCTGATCGCGTTTGGCTATTGGGTTTTGGCCGCGTTTTGCCTTTCGCTCGGCCACAGTGGCGCCATGCCTTCCGTGCTATCCGCGTGGACGCCAAACGCAATCTTCGCGATGATCGGGCTGTTTTTTTTCACGGCAGAAGAATGATCACCACGAATTGTTCTTAAGAAGCGCCGGGTCGGTGCGAGGAAGAATTCAGGAGCTTCGGAGTGTCGCTGGCTCTTTCGTGAAATGTCAAAAGAGCCGAGACATTGCAGATCAGCCAAGCCCTCTGTCGGCCGGCTTCTCTAGAGCAACATCAACGCTTTGAGTATTGTGGGCGTTTTCTCGCCTTGTGGCGTCCGTACTTTTTTCGCTCGACGGCGCGTGGGTCACGGGTAACAAACCCAGCCTTTTTCAGGGGTGAGCGAAGCTCAGGATTGATTTGCATTAGGGCACGCGTGATCCCGTGACGAATGGCACCCGCTTGCCCCGAATTCCCACCGCCGGCGACATTCACATCGATATCAAAGTTACCGGAGGTTTGCGTCACGTCAAATGGTTGCAGGACAATCATGCGAGCAGTCTCCCGGCCGAAATAGTCCTGCAGAGATTTCTCATTGATGATAATTCTGCCCTTTCCAGGCTTCAGGGAAACGCGCGCAACCGAAGTTTTTCTTCGACCCGTTGCTGTAAAAACCTTTTCTGCCATCAGATTTCTCCTAGCTCGCAATCGTCAAGGGTTCCGGCTTTTGCGCACTGTGGGGATGCTCTGGACCGGCGTAGATTTTGAGCTTGGTAACCAGCTTACGACTTAAACGATTCTTTGGGAGCATTCCGCGTACAGCCAACCGAATCAACTCCTCAGGCTTGATTTGCAGCATCTCCGCCGCCGTTCGCTCGCGAATACCGCCGGGGAATTCGCTGTGCCGATAATAAATTTTGTCTTGTAGTTTAGCCCCGGTAAGCTTCACCCCCCGAGCATTGATCACAATGACAAAATCTCCGGCGTCTTGATTTGGCGTGAATGTGGGCTTGTGTTTTCCGCGCAACACCCGGGCGATCTCAGTCGCCATCCGACCGAGGATCTGGCCTTGACCGTCGACCACATACCAGCGTCTCTGCGACAAAGCTTCTTGTTTGTTCATCGCCTGAAAGCTCCAGGATCAAAAAAAGTGCCCATTAGATTAAGTAATGGCGGGGCCGACGAGACTCGAACTCGCGACCTCCGGCGTGACAGGCCGGCGTTCTAACCAACTGAACTACGACCCCGACATAATCAAGCGCTTACCCGATGGTGGGCGGTACAGGATTTGAACCTGTGACCCCCGGCTTGTAAGGCCGATGCTCTCCCGCTGAGCTAACCGCCCCTGCTACCAACATCGGCTGTCACGGCCACCAAGGACTTTCTCCTCAGCTTTTAAATACCGCGAGCGCATCGGCGATTTTATTGAACAGCGTGATTTCTGATGGCAAGCCCATCATGAAAAAGCGCGCTGAGGTGCCCGCAATCATTCGGGTCACAGCGCGATGTGGTTTTATAACAGCCGAGATGCCGGGTGTCAAACCACCCGGCATCGGTTTCGATCGGTGAGTGAGTTATTGCGGTAGAATTTCGTTTGCAGGTACGTCGTCGACCTTTTCCGCGAACGGAGGAGGTTCGTCTTTCGCTTGGTTTTCCAGCGGCTCGCGTCTGAACAAGCTCTCTGGATCGTCCAGAACTAAGGCCTTCTTTAGAACCTGATCCATGTGCGACACCAATTCGAGCTCGACTGTTTTTAGGACCGTTGCGGGAATCTCCTCTATGTCCTTTTCGTTTTCCGCAGGGATTAGCACTTTTTTAATACCCGCGCGATGCGCCGCCAGGACCTTTTCCTTGAGGCCACCGATCGGCAAAACAGTTCCTCGCAGAGTTATTTCTCCGGTCATTGCCAAATCATTGTGTACCGGAATTTTCATCAATGCCGAAACCAGCGACGTCGCCATGGTAATTCCCGCAGAAGGCCCATCCTTGGGGATTGCGCCTTCCGGCACATGGATATGAACATCGAGCTTTTGATAAAAGTCCTTTTCAAGCCCCAGCTCCGTGGCGCGAGAGCGCACATAGCTCATTGCAGCCTGTGCGGATTCTTGCATCACATCGCCTAGCTTGCCGGTGATGATCAGCTGCCCCTTACCTGGCATGATCGTGACTTCGGTCGCCAACAACTCACCACCCAGCTCGGTCCATGCCAAGCCCGTGGTAACGCCAATTTTCACCTCTGTTTCGGCCTTGCCGTAACGGAATTTCACCGGACCGAGATATTTATGCAAGCTTTTCGAACCAACCTGGATATGCGCGTTACGATCGCGGCGCACCACTTCGACCGCCACTTTTCGGCAGATCGCTGCGATTTCTCGCTCCAAGCTGCGGACGCCCGCCTCCTTCGTATAATGACGCACGACGCCCAAAATTGCGTTATCCGTGAACACCAGATTATCCACGGTAAGGCCGTTCGCCTCTTTTTGTTTGTCCAAAAGGTATTTTTTGGCGATGCTCAATTTTTCCAGCTCGGTGTACCCGGCAATGCGAATGATTTCCATCCGGTCTTGCAACGGGCGCGGAATTCGATCCAAGGTATTCGCGGTTGTAATGAACATGACCTTGGAAAGATCGTAATCTAGATCGAGGTAGTGATCGTTAAACGAGGTATTTTGTTCCGGGTCCAGGACCTCCAGCAACGCCGACGACGGATCGCCGCGAAAATCCGTCGACATTTTGTCGATCTCGTCCATGAGAAAAACCGGATTGCTCGAACCCGCTTTTTTCATCGACTGAATAATTTTGCCTGGCAGAGCTCCAATGTACGTCCGGCGATGACCACGAATTTCCGCCTCGTCTCGAACTCCGCCAAGCGAAACTCTGACGAACTTCCTTCCCGTTGCCCGCGCGATCGATCGGCCCAACGAAGTCTTGCCGACGCCGGGAGGACCTACCAGGCATAGAATCGGACCTTTTATCTTACCCACCAGGCTTTGCACCGCGAGGTACTCGAGAATACGCTCCTTGACCTTTTCCAAACCGTAGTGATCGTCCTCGAGAACGCGTTCTGCTTCATTGATGTCGAGCTTGTCGTCGGTGAAATCGTTCCAAGGCAGGCTGATAATCCAATCGATGTAGTTACGCACCACCGTAGCCTCAGCCGACATCGGCGACATCATCTTGAGCTTCTTCAGCTCTTTTTCGACTTTGTCTTTAGCCTCGGCAGAAAGTTTCTTTTGTTTCAACTTTTCTTCGATTTCCTGAATTTCGTTTTTGAACTCGTCCTTTTCGCCGAGTTCCTTCTGAATCGCGCGCATCTGCTCGTTCAAATAGTATTCTTTTTGCGACCGCTCCATCTGCTTCTTGACGCGCGAGCGGATGCGCCGTTCGACTTCAAGAATTTCGATTTCCGCACGCATGTGGCCGAGTACTTTTTCTAGACGCTCGGCTGCGTTGATCGTTTCCAGAAGGTTTTGACGGTCCTCGAGCTTGATGCCGAGGTGCGCGACAATTGTGTCCGCGAGACGTCCCGGCTCATCGATTGACGATACGGACATCACCATCTCGGGGGGAATCTTTTTCTTGAGCTTGACGTAATTTTCAAAAGTGGTGTGCACCTCCCGCACCAACGCCTCGACTTCGGTATTTCGCTCGATCACTTCCGGCGCGTCTTCGACATCGACGAGGAAAAAGTCAGGGTTGGCGATAAAGCGCGCAACCTTTGCGCGTCTTTTGCCTTCGATCAGCACTTTTACCGTTCCGTCGGGTAGCTTCAACATCTGCACAACAGCACCCAACGTGCCGATTTTGTAGATATCCTCTTCGGTCGGATCATTGGTCTTCGCATCCTTTTGCGAAGACAGAAAAATCAGACTCTGCTTCTGAGTCGCCTCTTCCAATGCCTTGATTGAGCGTTGTCGTCCAACGAACAGGGGGACGACCATATGAGGAAAGACGATGATGTCTCGGAGCGGAAGCAGGGGAACCCGCGAAGGAGTACCCGTGGGCTCCTTGTCGTCCTTCTTATCTTTTTCGTTTCTGAACAGCATTACACATTCCTCCTAAGCGCTCTCTGCTGCTTTGGTGTATACCACGATCGGAGGCTCATGCTTTTCTACGACATCCTCGGACACCACCACTTCTTTGATGTTCGGCTGGGAGGGCATGTCATACATGATATCCAACATGATATTTTCCATGATCGCACGCAAGCCACGCGCTCCTGATTTGCGCTTTGTGGCATCGCGAGCGATCGCCCGCAATGCCTCTTCGGTGAACTTGAGATGGACGGATTCCATTTCAAAAAGCTTTGAATACTGCTTCGTTAGCGCGTTTCTTGGCTCCTTGAGAATTCGTACGAGCGCGGACTCGTCCAATTCTTCGAGAGTGGCAATAACCGGCAGCCGGCCGATGAATTCCGGAATTAATCCGAACTTTAACAAGTCTTCGGTCTGCACATCGTGCAAAAGGTCGGCCGCTCGCCGGCCATTCTTATCCTCCAGTTGCCCGCCAAATCCCATACGCTTACGTCCGGTGCGTTTGCGAATGATATCGTCGAGACCGACAAATGCGCCGCCGCATATAAAAAGGATATTGGTGGTATCCACCTGGAGAAATTCCTGTTGTGGATGCTTCCTACCGCCTTTAGGCGGAACACTCGCCATCGTCCCTTCAATAATCTTTAAGAGCGCCTGCTGGACTCCCTCACCCGAAACATCACGCGTAATCGACGGATTGTCCGATTTCCGCGAAATCTTGTCGATCTCATCTATATAAACAATGCCCCGTTGGGCTTTCTCCACGTCGTAATCAGCCGCCTGCAGCAAATTCAAAATGATGTTTTCGACATCCTCTCCGACATATCCTGCCTCGGTCAAACTCGTCGCATCGGCGATGGTAAACGGCACTTGCAAAAAACGCGCAAGAGTTTGGGCTAAGAGCGTTTTGCCGGACCCCGTCGGCCCGAGCAACAGAATATTGCTCTTCTGCAATTCCACATCACCGGTTACGAGCTGGCTATCGATGCGCTTGTAGTGGTTATGGACGGCGACCGCCAGGATTTTTTTCGCCCGCTCCTGACCGATCACATACTGGTCTAGAACCCGTTTGATCTCCGCCGGCTTCGGTACATTGGAGGAGGAGCTAATCGTTTCATCGTGATCACATTCCTCGGCGATGATGTCATTGCAGAGATCGATGCATTCGTCACAAATGTAAACAGTCGGACCGGCGATTAGTTTACGCACCTCATCTTGGCTCTTCCCACAGAACGAGCAGACGAGATTCCCCGATCCGTGTTCACCGTGCTTTGCCATAGAACCCCCGGTTAACGCGCTACTTCTTTATCAGTCCTTCAGGACGAGTCGCGATCACCTCATCCACCAAGCCATATTCCTGCGCCTGTTTGCCGCTCATAAACATATCGCGGTCGGTATCTTTCTCGATCTTTTTGAGGCTCTGTCCCGTGTGCTTCATCAAGATATTGTTCAGCTCCTCGCGCATTCGCAAGATCTCGCGAGCTTGGATATCGATGTCCGCAGCCTGGCCCTGAAACCCGCCTAAGGGCTGGTGGATCATAATTCGGCAGTGCGGCAAAGCGAAGCGTTTTGTCTTGGTGCCGGCCGCGAGCAAGACCGCGCCCATGCTCGCCGCTTGCCCGACACACACGGTGGAAATTTGCGGGCGCACGTATTGCATCGTGTCATAGATCGCCAGCCCCGCGGTGACCGAACCACCTGGACTGTTGATGTAAAAGAAAATATCGCGGTCGGGATCTTCCGATTCGAGAAAGAGCAGCTGGGCGGTAATTACATTGGCAACGTCATCCGTGACCACCGAACCGAGAAAGACGATTCGATCTTTCAGAAGCCGTGAGTAGATGTCATAAGCTCGTTCGCCGCGGCCCGTTTGCTCGACGACGATGGGGATGAAACTCATTTGTAGCCGAACCCTTCAATCACAGCGGCATTCTATCGTTTTTCCACTTGGTCATCAACCTTAGAAAGTGGCGGATCGACTTCGTTAACGGTCGCGCGTTCGAGCAAAAATCCCAGCGTGCGATCGAATACCATTTGTGTGCGCAAATCGTCGCGCGCTTCTGCTCGGGTATAGAATTCTCGCAGATTTTTTGACCGCTCTCCGGCCGCGCGCGCAAGCAAATCGACTCGTTCCTGAATGTCTTTGTCGCTGACTTCGATTTTTTCCAGCTCGGCAATCTTCTCCACCAGCAATGTCGCCCGGACCTGGCGCATCGCGCGTTGTTCGAGATTTTTTCTGACTTCCTCCAACGGCGCCGTCTGCTGGCTTCTCTGGCCGGCCATCTGATTTTGATACCGCTCCATCAAATAGCGCGTCTGTCGTTCGACCAATGCCTGGGGAATAGAGAAAGAGTGTCGCTCGATCACACGAGTCAAAAGTTGTTCCTTCAGTTCATCAGTTTGATAGCGCGCCATCTCATCCTCAAGACGTTGTCTCAGCTTGTTCTTCAATTCTTCCAGAGAGCCGCACTCGCCGTGATCTTTGGCGAAATCGTCATCGAGAGTCGGCAGAACCTTGCACTTGATTTCGTGCGCCTTGAGCGAGAACTCAACAACTCTGCCCGCGATTTCCTTATTGGGAAAATCCTCTGGGTAATTGACCGCAACGGTCTTGCCTTCGCCTAACTTCAGTCCGACCACAGCTTCGTCAAACTCCGGTAACGCCTGCCCAGCGCCGACCTCGAGTACATAGTTTTGCGCTTTGCTGCCGCTGAACGGTTTGCCGTCGAGCGTCCCTTCAAAATCCAAAGTTGCAAAATCGCCCTTCTCGATGACCTCTCGATCTGGGACCGGCTCTAGCCTGGCGTGACTTTCCTGGAGCCGGCGAAGTGCCCCGTCCACTTGAGCTTCGGTGACGGTAATGCGTGGTTTTTCGATCGGGATGCCAAGATAGTCTTTGACTTCCAATTGGGGCTTGATTTCAAATATCGCCGAAAAGGAAAAAGCTTCCGTTTCGCGCAGATCGTTGGTCTCGAGCTCCGGCCGAGAGACGATCTGCAAACCACGTTCTTTTACGATTTCGGCAAGCGATTCCTCCACAAGGTGCGATCTGACTTCGCCTTTGACCTCATCGCCATAAATTCCTTGCAAAACCGTACGCGGAATCTTGCCTGTTCGAAAACCCCTGACTCGTACCCGCCGGCCGAGATTCTTGTACGCGCGAGAAAATTCACCCGCCACGGTCTCAGCTGGCAGCTCGACATGAATTTTGCGCTGCACTGGACTTAGCTCATCGATATCGACTTTCATATTCATTCTGCCTCTAACCACCTAACCACGATGCAGACTCGACCTTTCTTGAGAGATTCCTCGCATACGCTGGTGCGAGAGGGGGGACTCGAACCCCCACGGTTGCCCGCTAGATCCTAAGTCTAGTGCGTCTGCCAGTTCCGCCACTCTCGCACGCCAAATTACCCCGAATGCAGCCATTTTTAGAAACGCATGCAGAGTAAAAATTAGCCACCAGCAAGTCAAGCTCTGTTGCCGTCGATGCTTCGAGGGCAGCGCGATTTGAGTCGCTTACTTGGGAATCCCGATCGAGGTGAGATCACAAAGCCAAATTAAACGTGGTGAGATTGCTCAGCTTGGCACTTGGGACAAGGACATAACGATCGCAAATATTCGTATGTATAGATGCCTGTGCTGTGTCCGTCTTGCCAGTTAAGCTCGATGGCATAATTTCCGACTGCGGAGATTCCAACTAACTTGGCGTCGGGAACCTCGATGAATCGACGTTCCGCGCCATGGCCTTGGCAAACCGCGCAGGGACAATACCCGCGCAGATAATTCTCGGGGTACTCGCCGACGTGGCTATCATCCCACGTAATGCGCACCAGACCACGGCCCTTGATATGATTTATTTCCGTTGGGAATACTGCCGCCATATACTTCAAAGCTCCACGAGCCCGTCGCTGACCGCGGTCATAAAGCCGATCTTGGCGCGATTGACCAAATAGGTCCGAGGAGGAACCGCAGGCCGCTCGAGCAAAATCGCTCCAGTGATAGGGAGAAATTGGGACTTCTCCATCAGGAGCTCGTGTATGGCGCTCCCGGGACGCAAATGAATGTTGCCTTGCAGTAAATATGGACCAACGCCAAGCAAAGCTTTGCTCTGATCTTTGCGAACATAGAAATCCCTCATCGTCGATGTTGAAGTCTCGCCGCCGACGCTCAGGTCGGCGATCAAATAGACTTCCCGCAGATAGACTAGATACTCCTCGGCTGCGAGCGAGACCGGCGTCTGGTCGAAGGTTTCGAGGCTCGCGTGGTTAAGGGAGAATACCTCCTCGCCTTCGCGCACGATCAAAAAATTACTCAATCGATCCTGATTGGTTGTCAGTACCCCACGGACCAGCGCGCCCTGCAGATACACTTCTAAAGACATGGAATATGTAAAACCGTGTTCCGGGGCCACTTGTTGCCACCTACGACAAGGTTGATTATCACATCACAAATTCGCGTACACAACTGGGAAGCATCAGATTACTTGGGAGGATTGGCGGTGGCTGGGAAGAGTTTTGGTGGGCCGCCGGAGACTCGAACTCCGGACCCGCTGATTAAGAGTCAGCTGCTCTACCAACTGAGCTAGCGGCCCACGTCCTCGCGGCGCTCGGAATTGCAGATCTCACATGACACATTTCAGATTTTGCAATCTGAGATTTGAGATTTGCCATCCGAAGGGGTTGGGGTGAGTGAAGGGATTTGAACCCTCAACCCCTGGAGCCACAGTCCAGTGCTCTAACCGTTGAGCTACACTCACCATACAAAGTTCAAAGATCGACTTGGCGCGCCAGAAGGGATTCGAACCCCTGACCTACGGCTTAGAAGGCCGTTGCTCTATCCAGCTGAGCTACTGGCGCATATCAGTACTGAGTAACCAGTGCTGAGACTGAGCGCAGATGTCGCTCTGAATTTTCTCAGCACTCAGGACTCGAGGCTCAGCACTGATTGATGGTCGGGGCGAGAAGATTCGAACTTCCGACCCCCTGCGCCCAAGGCAGGTGCGCTACCAGGCTGCGCTACGCCCCGTCAACAAAGCAGCGGTTATTCTACACTTGAGTTGCTCGAAATCAAGTTTGTTTCGAGATTCCGAGTAGATCGCGCAATTGAACCGCCAACCTTTTGAGCGCTTTGCCGCGATGGCTGACCGTCGCCTTCGTGTCGCGCTTAATCTCGCCGAAAGTTTTGTTCATCGGCGGGTAAAAGAATAGCGGGTCGTAGCCAAAGCCGTGCTTACCGTGAAGAGAGAACGCTATCCGGCCTTCACAGACTTCGCGCACGGTCCAATCGGGTATTCTTTGTAAACCTGGTGAGCATAAAGCCAGCGCACACACGAATCGTGCGGTTCTCTTCTCTTCTCTAACGCTTCGCAACTTGCTAAGCAGCTTTTCGTTGTTTTTAGTGTCGTCGCATTCAGCGCCGGCGTAGCGCGCCGAATAGATCCCCGGAGCGCCGT